>Ga0075163_10002371_pt1 | contig 25423 bp, 19 predicted proteins | sample JI1023141ADNA_FD_71478 | JGI IMG/M metagenome (GOLD analysis project Ga0075163, IMG submission 71478) | Wastewater effluent complex algal communities from Wisconsin, to seasonally profile nutrient transformation and Carbon sequestration -... | ecosystem: Engineered > WWTP > Effluent > Algae... | reverse complement strand
CGCTGCATCTGCTGCTGACTCTGCTCCTGTAGCATGGCCAGCCGCAGACCGCGCTGCTCCTCGGCCTTCTGGGTGTCGCCGAGGAAGCTGCGCAGGGCCAGGGCTTCGGGCGGCCAGAGCTGCGGCCAGACCTCTGCGGCCAGCTTTTCGACCTGCTCGGCCAGGCGCACGCAGGTGATGTCGAGCTCGGATTCGAGCGCTTCGATCTCGGCCCGCTTGGCGGGATCGGCGATGAGGTTCTGCACCAGACCCGCGAGCGGCGCCGACGCCGTGGGCAGCACCATCGTCGCTGCGCCCTGGAGCTGGCTGTCGCCGCGCTGGCTGGGACCGAGGATCAGCGTGTGGCTGCCATCGAAGACCTGCGGCTGGATCGACTCGTGCTCGCCGGTCTGGTCGGCGATGTTGCCTTCGAGCCTTTTTGTGTGCGCGGCCCGGGTCGGTGTAAGCGACTGGATCTGCTCCAGCCGCATGACGGTCTCGACGGCATTGGGGCGCTTGCCGGGATCTTTTTCCAGCAGCTGTGCCGCCAGCGCATCGAGCTCGGCCGCAATCGGAACATCGGTGCGCCGCTCGCTGAGCCGCTGCGGCACCACGTTCAGGTGCCCTTGCAGGATCTCGCGGATGTCGCCGCGAAACGGCGCCGAGCCCACGATCGTATCGTGCAGCATGATGCCCAGCGAATAGAGGTCCACCGGCGGCGCGACATCGGCGCTGGCCATCATCTCGGGCGCCATGAACTCGGGCGTGCCGATGAGCTCTTCGCCGATGCGGGTGAGCGGCGGCTGGCCCACGATGCGGGCAACGCCGAAGTCGAGCACCTTGACCCAGTCCGGCTGCCCGTTTACCGTCGCGAGCAGGATGTTTTCCGGCTTGATGTCGCGATGCACCACGCCGCGCTGATGCGCATGCGCCAGCGCGCGCGCGACCTGCACCAGGATGTGCACCGCGTACGCGGGATGCAGGCGCTTGTCGCGGCTCTGCTGCACCAGCTGATAGAGGCCCGTGCCCTCGACATACTCCATGACCAGATAGGGCTCGCCCTTGTCGGTCTGGCCGTAGTCGTAGATGCTGACGATGTTCGGATGGTCGACGCTGGAGGCGACGCGCGCCTCGCGAAAGAAGCGGGCCAGCGCACGCTCGTTGCTGACAAACTCGCGGCGCAGCAGCTTCACCGCGAACGGGCGCTTGAGCACGTTGTGGTTGGCCAGATGCACGACGCCCATGCCGCCCTTGCCGAGACGCCGATCGAGCACGAAGCGGCCCGCGATCACGCGACCGACGAACGTGTCTTCGACGGGACGCGCCACCGCCGGCTCAAGCAGCCGGGTGCCATCCTTGGGACAGAAGAGTTTGTCATCGCCTGCGTAGACCGTGCGGCAGGACGGGCACTCGCGCTTGGTGGACATACCGAGACCGAGGGTAAAAGTAGAGTGATACTATCATAGACACGTGACAGCCAGACCCTCCATTGTCCGGATTTCGCTGCTATTTTCGCTGCTTATGGTCTGTCGTGCAGCGCAGGCGCAGTCGCAGGCTGGGCCTGTGCCAGCATCGACGGCACCGCAGCCGGCGCAGCCAGAGCAGCTCTTGCCAGCGCCTCCGCCCGAGCCGGTCAAGCTGGTCGCGCCGCCGCCCGCAGCGACGGGCAGCCCGTTTGCCGTGCAGCTCAGGATCGATCTGCCGGTCATGCTCGGCTCGGGGGCCATTGCGCTCGGCTCGGAGCTGGCAAAAAGTGAGCTACCTGGTCCCTACTGTGGGCTTTCCTGCGACCCCGGGAGCCTGAACGCGCTGGATCGCACCGTCGTGGGCAATAACTCCGAGGTCGCGCGCAAGGTCTCGGATGTGTTTCTGGGCGTGAACATCGGGCTGCCGTTCGCGCTCGATCTGATTGATGTATTGGTGAATAGGTCGAGCGACGGCATGCGCGGCTACGGTCTGGATTTTCTGGTGCTGGCCGAGGTCCTGGCCGTCAACGCCGCGCTCAACAACGTCGTCAAGTTCGCGGTGCGGCGGCCGCGGCCGCTGGTCTATGACCCGACGCAGGATGAGGCCTCGCGCCGCGAGCCCGATGCGGCGCTGTCGTTTTATTCGGGACACAGCTCGACGTCGTTTTCCATGGCGACGGCCTACAGCTACCTGTTCATGCTGCGCCATCCCGGCTCCAAGCTGATCGTGCCGGTGTGGATCCTGTCAGAGGGCATGGCCGCTGCGACCGCCTACCTGCGCGTGGATGCCGGCAAGCACTTCTGGACCGATGTGCTGACCGGGGCGCTTGTCGGCAGCGCGCTTGGAGTTCTGATTCCCTATCTGCACCACCGCGTGATGCCCAAGACGCTGCTGACCCGGCTGGCGGGCAGCGGGCGCAATGCACTGCACTGGCTGGCCGTGCCCACCATGTCCACCGATGGGGCCGGGCTGCTGGTGACGGTCTACTGACTGGGATTACTTGGCTGAGGCGGTCTGTAGCGGCGGAACATCGACGCTGCGAGCGCAGCGGAAGCCGAGGCGATGGGGGCCGCGGTTGCTCGGTGAGACGCCGCGGCGCTCGGCACCGCGCATGCGGTCGGCGGTGAAGTACCACGAGCCGCCCTTGAGCACCTTTTCGTGGAAGTTGGCGCAGCGACCGGGGCCGCCGCCGCACGGGCCCTTGGGATCGGGGCCGCTGCAATCGGCGCCGCAGGGCTGCTTGCAGCCGTCGTAGCACTCGGTCTTCCAGTCGTTTACCCACTCCCAGCTGTTGCCGGCCATGTCGTAAAGACCGTAGCGACCGACGGGGCGGCTGCCCACGTTGGAGGTCAGGCCGGTGCCGCAGCCCTTGGCGCCGAGCGGCTGTTCGTACACGGCGCGGTTGCAGGTTGCGGGCTCATTGCCCCAAGGATAGACCTCGCCGTTGGGACCGCGCGCGGCCTTTTCCCACTCGGCTTCGGTGGGCAGGCGCTTGCCCGCGTACTTGCAGTAGTCGTAGCTCTCGTACCAGCTGACCGCGACCACCGGCTGCTTGGGGCGCGCGAACATCGCGTAGTACTTGATCGGCGGATCGCACTTGCCGGCTTCAACGCACTGAAAGTACTGCTCGTTGGTGACCTCATAGGTGTCCATGAAAAATGGCGACACCGTGACGCGCATGCGCGGCTTTTCATCGGGCTTGGCGTTGTCGTTGCCGCGCCAGAAAGGTCCACCGGGCACGCAGACCATGCCTTCGGGGGCGTTTGCTCCGCACGGAATCTCGGTCTCTGCTTCCAGCTTTTCGCCGAGGAGCGGACCGGTTCCCGGAGCCATTTTTTCGTGCGCGTTTTCCGAGCCCTTCTCTGGATTCTTGGCAACCGGCGTGGTGGGTGTCGCGGCCGCCACCGGCAGCTTGGGCACGTTTGGAGAAATGGGCAGCGGCTCGCTCAGCGCGGCCGGCGGCGGCTCCTCCATGGGAGCATCCGAAGGAACAAACAGCGTCGGGAGGCTGGTCGCCGTCGCCGCCCGATGCTCGCAGCCAGAAGAGGCGCCCAGGACAAGACCCAGGATCAGCAGCGCGCTGCCTGGGGCCAGTCCCAGGCGCCGCCTAGATGGGCAGAGTACTCCGATCGTCATTTAGCTCTTATAGAAACCCGAGGCTCAGGCGATCGTCAACAGTTTCGCAGCACCTCGCAGCGGCGAGAGCTTTTTGCTCAGATCTACTTACATTTAGCAGGCATTTAGCAGGCATTTAGCAGGCATTTGGCAGGCATTTAGTAGGCACTTGGCAGGCATGCACGCTGCGGTGCACCGCCGAGCTGGCTCGCGCTAAGATCCAGGGATGCGCATCGTCGCCGTTGCGGACACGCACCTGTTTCATGGCGAGCTCTCGGTTCCGGCCGGAGATCTCTTCATCCACGCTGGCGACATGTGCCGCGGTGGCGAGCTTGAGGAGCTTGCGGAAGCTGCGGCCTGGATCCGCTCGCTGCCGCATCGCCACAAAGTGATCGTGTCGGGCAATCACGACTGGGCCTTTGTGAACACGCCCGAGGCTGCGCGCCGGCTGTTTGGCGAGCAGGTGATCTACCTGCAAGACTCGCTCGCGACCATCGAGGGGCTGCGGCTGTGGGGCAGCCCGTGGCAGCCCGCCTACAACGACTGGGCGTTCAACCTGCCGCGCGGCAAGCAGCTGGCGGCGCGCTGGGCGCTGATTCCCGAGGGCATCGACATCCTGATCACCCACGGTCCACCGGCCGGCATCGGAGATCAATATTCCGATGTTGGCCGCCAGGGCTGCGAGGATCTGCGGGCGCGCATCGGCGAGGTGAAGCCACGCCTGCATCTGTTCGGACACATTCATCAGGACGGCGGCTTCTGGCAAAATGGGTCAACATTCTTTGCCAATGTGACGACCTGGGAGTGCGAGCGCGCACCGACCGTGCTGGAGCTCGATCCGCAGACCAGGCGCGTGGTTCCGGTGGACATTCCGCCGGCCCGCCGTTACTGAGCCGCCAGTGCCGCGCTACAATCTGAAAATGCTCGTTCGCGCCCTCACAGCTTGCGCGCTGCTCGCCAGCGTGGATCGGGATGCCGCCGCGCAGAAAAGTGCTGCCGCTGCGCTGGATGCTCCGAGCCTGGAGCGCCTCTGCACCGACGGAGCGCAGGATGCCTGCACACGACTTGGCCGCGCCTATCGAGATGGGCGCGAAGGTCTGCCCCAGGACTGCGCGCAGGCGCGTCGCCTCTTTGAGCGCGCCTGCACCATCGGGCAAGGTCACGCTCCGGCCTGCACCGATCTCGCCTCGCTTCTGCACAGCGGCGCAGCGGGCGTTCGCAAAGATGAGCTCGCGGCGATCGCGATCCTCGACCGCGCCTGCGCTGGCAAAGAGCCCTCCGCCTGCTCGTTTCTCGGGCTCATCTACACCGAGGGGCTCGGCGTGCCCTACAAGCTGCCGTATCAGCGCGTGGGCGCGGGCTTTTACCGCAAGGCGTGCGAGCTGGGGCACCTCGGAGCCTGCTGGCACCTGGGGCTGCTCCTGCGCAGCGGCACTGTCGTGGAAAGGGATCCGGTCGCTGCGCACAAGCTGTTCGAGCGAGCCTGCAAGGCTGGCGAGTCCTACGCCTGCACGGATGCCGGACAGCCGGCTCCGCCATAGCGCGATCCCCAGCGAGGATCGCCGAGCCGCATCGTCCCGCGTAGCCCCGCAACAACAGACATGACATTGGCAAAAAACTAGTCTGTAATAGTCCCGGGAGACTCTAAGCGATGTCCACGTGGAGCGATGTCCAGTCCCATGTTCGCGGCAGATATCGGCTACAGACCGATACCCCGCAGCACTTCATCCTGGCCTGGCAGATCGAAGACCCCAAGCGATCCCTGGACGAGGCGCTCGTGCAGGGCGTTCACTGTCAGACACTGACCGTCAGTGAACAGACCTTTTTGATCCTGCGCGCCGAGGTCTGTAGCGAGCGGGCGTTAAACCCGCTGGCGGCGCTGCACCACAGCGCGCGGCTCATCCTGGGCGCGCTGGTCTTGAGCGGCAATCACTATGTCCTGCGCTACACCATGCCGCTGCGCTCGCTGGATCTGGCTGACCTCGACTACGCCCTCGAATATCTAGCGCGCGAAGCCGCTGGAACCCGCCAGCGCCTGGCGCATCAAGGCGCGCAGCCCGTCCGCGGCTCTGACTAGAAGTCCTCTCGCCCCCGGGTCACACCTTGGGACACCTGTCGCACCTTGGGCCTGCGAGCGCGCGCCGTCCGTCTCGCGGCGGCGATGCTTGTGGGCGCGCCCGTTTCCTGAGTAAAATTGCAAGAATGCGACCCATGGGATCTGGAACCTTTTTACAGCTCGCCTCTGCGCGAGCTGGCAACGTCCTGGCGCGCTTCGGTCTCTGCCTGCTCCTGGGAGCGGCGGCCTGCGCGGAGGCTGAGGTGGTGCAGCCGGTCGTTCAGCCGCGCCCCCAGCCGCAGAAGCCGCCCTCGGTGATGGCCACGCCGGCGCGGCTGCTGCGCACGCCCACGCTGGCGCAGCTGGCGGCCTATTCCTGTTCGCTGGGCGTTGGCGATGCGCAGGAGCGGCTGGAGTGCATCACGGCGTTCGGTCCGCCGCCGCCCTACTCGCAGCTCAACTTTCAGTTCGGCACCACGCTCACCGTTCACAACCCGCGTGAGACCCCGATGCCGATTGCCTCCGTGCGCATCCTGCTCAAGCTGTTTCCAGGCGAAAAAGATGAGGCGATCGGCTCGCTGTGTCTGCGCATGTGCCCGCTGACCGAGCAGGGCTGCACCGGCTCGGTGGCTCCGGACGGATGCAGCTCCAGCGACGGTCCAGTGGTGCGCGCTGAGCCGGCCATTGCGCGCGCGATCCCGGGCCTGCTGCTGGGCCCCACCGCCCAGACCATCGCGGTCGAGCTGCATAAATCGGCGGTGGCGCCAAACGGCGACATGACCTTGGATCTACAGTTCGACATGGGCAGCGATCAGCTGCTTCAGCACCTGACCCCGGCGCTCAAGCAGCGCATGAAGGCCAAGAGCCCGCCCGAGCTCAAGGAGTTCCAGCTTCCGGTCTCGACCGAAGGCGGCGTGTTCGTCCGCACCGGCGATCCCGCCAGCCCCCGCATCGGCGCCTGGTTTGGCCCGCTGCCCGGCCTGCTTCCGCTCTAGGCTGAGACCCTCAGAACGAGGCGTCGAAGCCCCTTCCAGTCGCGCCAGCTGCTGCGCCGAGTCGAGCCAGCGCATGCAGAACGCAGCCCTCTTCTGGATCGATGGGATGTTCTCGACCGCGGCGAAGCGGCGAAAGCGATCCTCGGGATCCGGGATGTAGGTGTCGAGCGCGGACGCGCATGCTGGTCTGAAGTTACAGGGTCACGTCAGCGCTGCGGCCAGCTCCGCGGCGGAAGGGCGGCTGGCCGGTGAGACATCGAGACAGCGCTCGATGAGATCGCCGATGTGCGCAGGCAGCTCTGGACAGCGCACGGACAGCGGTGTGTACCAGCGCTGGTGCGGCTTGAGACCCAGGAACATCGGCGGCATGTCCGAGGGCAGCCGCCCCGTCGTCAGCTCATACGCGATCATGCCGAAGCCGAACATGTCGGACGCTGGCTGCGCAAGCCGCGCTCCGCGCGCAAGCTCGGGCGCCATATAAAGGGGTGTGCCCATGATGACGCCGGTCTGGGTCAGGACGTCGGGTGCATCTCGCGGTCGCGCAGCGCTGGCAGCAGGCAGATGGATGGGACGCATCGCTGCGGGGCTGGCTTTCAGCGGAGCGATATTGGAGGCCGGCTTCGCGAGCGCACCGTCGAGCGAGTCCTGCTTCGGCCTCTCCCCGCTCTGCGAGCCGCCGGAGTCCGTATCCCCCGGCAGCAGCGTCGAGACACCAAAATCCACGACCTTGATCAGCGGCTCCCCATTCACACCTGCCGCCCCGGCGCGCGCGACCAGGATGTTGGACGGCTTGCTGTCGCGCCCGAGCCAGGCGGGCGGTCAATCCTTGATCCAGCGCCCATTTTCTCGACGGAAAGATGCGATCAGAAGACTCTCGCTGAGCCAGCTGCGGTTCCGGATCCTGCGGCTTGTCCCAGCTCAGCGGCTTCGGCACAATGGACGTCATGATGTCCAGATCTGCCTTGGCTCATCCCTTGTCCAGGCGCGCGCCTCTGCTGCTTGCGCTCGCGCTGCTGATTCCCATGTCTGCGCTGTTTTCTGGGGCTGCGCTGGCCGATGCAGTGCCGCCGCCGCCGGCCAAGTGTCCGCGCGGCCAGGTTCCCATCACCAGCCATCACGGTCCCGAGTGCGTGCTTCCTGCGCCCACCAACTGCCCCGCGGGCTGGCGCGGCGAGCTGCGCGGGATCTGCCGCCTGGATGTCTGCGAGACCGATCAGAGCTGCGGCGCCGGCAAGCAGTGTCGCGAGGTCGATGTCTGCTTGCAGGAGTTCATCCTGGAGTGGGGCTACGGTCAAAACGAGTCCACCGAGCGTCCTCGCAATCGGCCGCTGTTCGCCGGTCCGCCCATGCGCTACGACCCGCCGCGACACGAGATTCGCGCGGTGGATGTCTGCGGTCAGGGGCGAGGCTGTCAGGATCCGGCCAAGTGCGGCAAGGGCAAGCTCTGTCTGCCCACGGGCGTGACCCGTCCCGGCATCTGGACCAGGCCCGCGACCAAATAGATGGCTGCGCGTCCCTGGGCGCTGCTGGCCCTGCTCGCGCTCGGCTGCGCGCCGCTTGCGGCTGCCGGTGCGGATCCCGGCGCATCGTCCTGCCCTGTGGGAAGCCGCCCCGATGCGCTGCGCACCGCATCGCTGCGGCAGCTGCTGGCGCGCGATCCTGAAGCTGCGACCTTGAGTCAGCAGGACGCGCTATGGGTCTGCTACGCCAACGGAAGCGGAGCGGGCGTCCTCAGCGGTGAGCTTGCGATTCTCGATGGGCGCGATGCCGATCTCGCGCTCGCCGCGCGCCTCGCTCATCTGCTCGTGCATCGCCGCGACCACCTGGGGGATGGCTGCGCGCGCGGTCTCGCGGCGGCCCGCGAGTCAGAGCGAAGAGCCCAGCTGCTCGAAGCTCGGCTGCGCGCCCGCGATGGGCTGCCCCCGCTGCCCGCGACCGACGAGACCGAGCGCGACTATCGCACCCGCTGCCCGGCAAAATAGCAACATAAATTATCAGTCAATAGGCTATGTGTCTGTTTGTGTTGATATATAATCAAATCGCATAAATATCTTGATAGAGCTTTGATCATCTCATGCCAAGGGCCCGATTCCAGACGAGATTCGCCGCCGCCGACACTGGACGGCTTGAGGTCCCGGTGCAGGATTCCGGGCAAGAGGTTTGCCGTCGAGGTGGGTTTCGGAAACTTTCCCCAATGGCAGATTCTCGTCGGGTATCGTGGGGAAAAGAAGGACTGTCGCAGCGCCGCCCGAGGCTGCGCTTCTGAATCTGTGAACAGCCTATTGGGCGTGTAGAGGGACCATTGTCGGGCGTGGAGTGGGCTGGCGTGGGCCTGGTTGTGGCAGGCCATTTGAATGGGACGAGAGTACCCAGCCGAGTAGCAGGATCAGCAGAAGGAGACTCCCGATCAGGATGAGCAGGGGCCGTGGATAGCGGTAGGTTGCGGGCTGTAGCTGCTGCATGACCGGTTTTATCAGCGGCACAGTATTCAGAACTGTCTTCGCGGACAGATAAACCGTCGGTGCGCTCGCTGCGGGAGAAGGGATCGGCGCTGGCTTACGTCCCTTTGGTGTGGGTGAGTCGGCCGTGGCAGCCGGAGGATTTGGGCGAGGCGCGACCATCATCGGTTGCCCCATGGCAGCAAGAGTCAGCAGGCTGAGAGGCACTGTCTGAATCAGACGCGCGGGTGGAGGTGGCTCGGCGGCTCCGAGCGGGTAAAGGGCCGTCTTTACTTCCTGCATGCTCGGACGTTGCCGGGGATCTTTGGCGAGCATTTGATGAATCAGCGCAGCAAAAGGCCGCGAGACGTTCGGCGCGAGGCCGAGAAGCGGTGGTGGAGCGGCTGCCAAGTGCATCGCCAGCTGCTTGACGGTATCCGCGGCCTCCAAGGGTAGCCGGCCCGCGAGCATCCGATAGAAGAGCACTCCGACGGCATAAACATCCGCCTTTCCATCGATCATGAAGCTGCCCAGACACTGCTCGGGCGCCATATAGACGGGCGTGCCGAGTCGGTGTCCCGGCAGCGTGAGCAGCTGCGCTGACTTGAGGTGCTGCGCACCCAAGCGTGCGATCCCGAAGTCTAGAACCTTGAGCCGCTCACCGCAGGGCATGTCCACATCTGGCACCAGCATGAGTTGCTAGGCTTGATGTCGCGATGAACAATGTCCTGCTCGTGAGCTGCGCACAGAGCGCCGACCAGCGTCCAGCCGTGGCGGAGAACCTCTGCTTCGGGTAGGCGCTCGCCGCACTGCTTCAGGCGATCGCTTAAGGTCACTCCGCGCAGCAGTTCCATGACCAAATAAAGCCGTCCGTCTGGAAGCTGTCCGTGATCGCTGATCTGCACAATCGCTAGGTGACTGATCAGGTTGACCGCGCGTGCTTCGTTCAGGGAAGCGCGCCCCGTCGGAAAATCACTTCCGGCCTTTCCCTGATGCCACCTCAGAGACGGTAATTTCGGGGAATGCAACACAGGAAGCGAGCCAGCGCCGCACCAGATCTGTGGCAGCTAGCAGTACTGCGTCATCTATCTGATTGTTAATGTGGCGCATGGCGAAGTCATGCAGCGAACCTCTTTCTGAGATATGGCTCCACGTCCATGTCGCGTTAACGAGAGACGACGACAACAATCGGTCGATGCCAATCGGAATGCCCTTGCCGTGCGGTGGCCGTGGCGCGGAGGGGAAGATAATCGCCAAACAGCAGCTCTCCCCACGCGATGTTCAAGCCACCAACGAGGATCTTCTTACATCCTGCGAGCGTCTCTTTCAACCCGCGCATGAGATCTTTAGGCGGCATGTGACGCCGCTTCGCGCAGCACATCGCGGTCTTGGCCATGCTACTCTCGAGAAGAGGGCAAGCACGTGAAGCGAGCAAGTATCATCGTCAGTCTGCTGATTAGCTGCGTTTGCTGGACGACCTGCGACTTGCTTTGGAAACCGTGGCTGGAAGACCGCCCCTGTAACACGCAGGCCCAAATCTGCCCCGACAATCAGATGTGCAATCTACAGATCGGGCGCTGCCAGAGTCCGGACATGGCGCTAATCGACGGTGACATGTCGAGAGATCTGACCGGCGCAGATCTGGCGTCGGAAGCGACGATTCCCTTCAAAGTGCTCGATACTTCGAGTTTGAACATCGGAGATTTGCGCGGCATTTGGGGAAGCGATGCGACTCACGTCTGGGCAGTGTCGACGGGGGGCAACTCCATCATTTATTGGGATGGCAATCTATGGACTACACAAAACGTAGGCGGCGGTTTTTATGCAATATATGGATTTGATCGATCCAATGTATGGGTTGTCGGTGCCAATAAATCAATTTATCAATGGAATGGTAGCGCCTGGGTTCCAAACACTGTATCTAATCCTGTACCTACCCCTAATTTCTTGAGTGTCTGGGGCAGTAGCGTAGGCAATCTATGGGCAGTTGGCAACGCGGCGTACAGATGGAATGGAATCCAATGGGGCCCCGGTGTTTTACCATCGGTAATGCTAAGGGGAATCTGGGGCTTGAATGCCAGCAGTGCTTGGCGCGTGGGAGACTCTGGCGGAATTGAAAAATGGAATGGATCGAGCTGGTCCTCTTCATCGAGCTCCACCGTACAGACCCTTAGAGCGGTATGGGGAAGTGATCTTAATAACGTTTATGCAGTTGGCGATGCGCATACCATAATAAAGTGGAATGGCACTAGTTGGACAGAAATTCCCTATCCAAACAATCCAATTCAAGACCCGACCATCGAGTTTAATGCAATATGGGGAACCTCTGCCGACAATATCTGGGTGGCTGGCAGTAAAGGGACAATCCTGCACTGGAATGGCAGCACGTGGACTCAAAATCCAATCAGCCCGACCATCGGTCTAGAGTTATTCGGCATCTGGGGCAGTGACTCCAACGACATTTGGATCATCGGAGCTCAAGCGACGCTACTTCATCGCCCCTGATTCACGAGCCTCTCGGACTGCGTCCGGTTCTATCGAGCTCACCGCCACAACCTTCAGTTAAACACCTCCGCTCGCTTCAATCCTGGCAGGCATATGTGCTACCAATGCTTTACCTGAATAAGATCGCTAAAGCGTACAATCTTGAACCGTATGGGAGGCTTCGCCGTCGCCGCCAACTTCCCTGTCGGCATGGTTCCCGGACCTGTCGCCGGGAGATTTCAACAGGCCCAAGTCGTGCCACCCGGAAGTGACGGTTCCACTCACGCCGGATGTTCGATCCCGGTTCACTGGAATGCGGGTCCGACTGGCTGGAATGCGCATAAGGTAGGCGAGCCCCTCCAGTGCCTCTCTCTCCTTCCCTCCAACGAGAGGTCTCTGATAAAATCATAGTTTGGCACCCATAGACCGGTGCCCCCCTATGCCCGCATCCCCTCCCACCGACGCACGCATCGGCTCGATGTTTGGCAACTTCCGCATCCTGAGGAAACTCGGCGAGGGCGGGATGGGCGTGGTCTACGAGGCGGAGAACCCGAAGATAAGTAGTCGGGCTGCGGTGAAGCTCCTACATCCCCGATTTGCCCAGGATGAGGAGTACGCCCAGCGCTTTTTGAACGAAGCCCGTGCCGTCAACGTCATCGACCATCGCGGCCTCGTCAAGATCTTCGACTTCGGCAAGCTCCCCGACGGAACGCTCTATTACGTTATGGAGTTTCTGGAGGGAGGTTCGCTTCACAAGCGGATCGCGGAGCACAAGGGGCCGTTCAAGCAGTCGGAGGCGGTAGGAATAGGTGTGCAGGCGGCCCGCGCGCTCGCGGCTGCACACAAGGTCGGAATTGTTCACCGGGACCTGAAGCCCGAGAACATCATGCTGGAACCAGACCCAGTCAATCAGGGTCAGGATTGGGTCAAGATTCTTGACTTCGGCATTGCGAAGTTCCATGCCAGCAAGGCACCGACTACGGATCCGGACAAGACGGATATGGATACGCGGGTCGGCTCGTTTATGGGGACACAGCTGTACATGCCCCCAGAACAGCATGGGCAGGCCGAAAATGTCGACGGACGGGCCGATGTCTTTGCGCTCGGGGTAGTGCTCTACGAGCTGCTGTCGGGGCAGCTACCCTTTAAGACAAACGCGCTCAGTCTGCTCACGCAGACACCGCCTACAGTTCGCAAGCTGAATGCAGGAGTGTCGCCGCGGCTGTCAAAGCTCGTCGGGCGCATGATATCGGCACGGCGCGATGACCGGCCGACGATGGACGAAGTGGCTCGGCAGCTTGCGGCCATGCAGCCGGGAGCGATTCGCAATGCCCGGCTGCTCATCGGCATAGCAGGTACCGCTGGGTTGATTATAGGAGCATTCCTGTTCATGCTCCTGAGCGTCGAGCGAGATCCTACGCCTGCCGAGCTTAGAAACCACAGCCGAGATGTGCTCGCCAGCTACATACGAGGGCAGGATCCGGCAGCGCGGCTGATGGCGCTACGCGCCGTCGGGCAGAGCCGAGACTTCGATCAGCGCTCCCTTCTTGAGCCGCTGGTACGGGCACCAGAGAAGTTGGCGTCTGAGACCATTCCATTGGTAGAAGAGGCAGCAAGGGCGCTGGGGCAAGTCGGAGCAGCGGATGCAACGGTTCCCCTCGTCGCGCTCTTGTCCCACGCTGAGGCACCGAGCGTGCAGCTGGCCGCAGCCGGCGCCCTGGCGCAGCTTCAGCATCCTCGCGGACTGGAGGCGCTCAAGCAGACGCTGAGCGAAGGCGACGACTTGAGCAAAGTCCAGGCTGCCCTTCTTCTGATGGAGCATCGGGATTTCGGCGGTGCGCCTCTCTTGTGGCAGGCCCTTGGACGCGGCCGGCTCAGCGATGAGCGCCGCATCGAAGTGCTCGGCCGGCTGGCCAGATCGGACGATGCCCAGGCAAAGCAGCGGCTCACAGAGGATCTGGCGCGGCTGCCCAACAGCGAGGCGCGCATTCAGGCCGCGTATCCACTGGCCCAGCTCAGCGAAGAGAGCGGCTGGAACTATCTGAAGGCGGCTGCATTGCGGTCGACGGCGCTCAATGAGCAGCTCTTGGCTCTGCGGCTTCTTGCCGGACTCGGTGATACTGAGCAGGAAGCTCAGCTCTTGGCCTTGGCCGGTGACCGCAAGCAGCCCGACCCGATTCGGGAGCAGGCGATGGCCGGGCTCGCAGACGGTGGACATTTCACAAGTTTGCATCCATTGCATAAAGCGCTGAATGAGCGCGGCGCCAGCACGCGACTTCGCATTGCTTCGGCCGGAGCCATCTTGAAGATTACCGCAGGCGAGCTGGCGCGACTCGGCGAGCAGAGCCTAAATATGGCTCGGGCTGCGCTGGCCAATGACAGCGCAGCCATGCGTGAGCTTGCGGTGGCGATGTTGGCAGACATGAACTCCGAGCAAGCGGTCGCACTCCTCGGTGACGCTCTGCGCGATCGTGAGCGCGATATCCGCCGCAGCGCGGCCAGAGCGCTCGGCAGGAAGAACATGCGTATGGCCGTGCAGGCACTGAAGCCGGCCCTTCAGGATACCGACCCCGAGGTCCGCAACCTGGGCATGCAGTCGCTCGGACACATCTTGCAGGAGCTTGGGCAGCGTGGGGATAAGCAGGCAGCAACCCTGGTACTGACCGAGTTTCGGAGATTGGTAGCAAATGGAGAAGAGACAGACCGCATGACTGCCAGCGGTGTCTTGCTCCAGCTCGGCGAAGCCCAGGCGACCGAGCGAGCCGCATTGCGCAGCGGACTCACATCCAAAGATGCACAGGCCCGACGCCTGGCGATCGAATTTGGTGAAGTGGAGCGGCCGGCACTGGTAAAGGCGCTTGCAGATTCCGATAGTGCTGTGCGGCTAGCGGCGGCATATAAGCTCGCCCAACAGGGCTATCTGGATGGTGTGGCTGTGCTGCGCGCTGCCGCAGCAGGCGGCAATAGCGAGGGGCTCAAGGCCTATACGGTGCTCCGCAAGCTGGGCGAGCGAGCGCCGCCTCCCCCGGGACTGGTAAGTCTCCTGACGAGCGGTGACCTGTCCTCACGATTGTCCGTGCTTGATCTGCTGCCTCAGCTTCCGGACGAGGATTCTCTGCGGCTCATGCGCATTGCCCTGCTTGACCCGGTGTCAGTGGTGAGGAGAAGAGCGGCCGAGGTTTCGGCTCGGCTCTATCGGACAACCCGGCAGGTGACCTTCTTGCGGATGCTACGTAGCTTGCGCAATGATCCAGACGTGACGGTTCGAGCGCAGGCTAGCGTATTAGCAGATGAAGTAGAGCAGTGGTCCAAGACCGCTCGGCCGCCTGACTTAGGGACCTCGCCTTCAGCTCCTCCAGCGAAGCCACCGAGTCCAATGCCAGTCAGTAATCCTGTCGCCGCCGCGGGAATGGGCGATGTGATCCTAGACGGCGATGAGCTGGTTCGTGTTCAGGTCGACAAAGGACCACCCCAACCGTTGAACGGGCGGCCGATTTCCCTCTCCGCTGGCAAGCACCACATCAGCTACCTGGGTGGCGGTCAGGATATACAAGTCCTGCCTCAACAAACGCTGCGACTGAAGATTCCTGTATCCCAGGGCGACCAGTTCTGTCAGGACGCCAAAGATGCCCTGGGGCGCAAGGACTATGCGCATGCCCAGGAATACTTAGATCGGCTGCGCCGGTTAGTGCAGCGCGGCAAAGCGAGCCAGAGCTTGGAAGCGGATCTTTCTTTCCAGCAAGCTCGGCTCTATGAGGCACGACAGCAGCTGGACGCGGCGCTTACGGAATATAACCGAGCGCTCAATATTCCTGCCGCACAGCGTCGTGCGGAGCTGAACGCCGCACTCCAGAGTACGATGAGTCGCCTATCGAGCAAGGTCGGAAGGATTCAAGTCTTTACGATGGTCGACGGGCGCTGCCAGATGACCAAAGAACTCCTTCTTCCTCCGGGACAGCAGGTCATCAGCCTGGGCAAAGGGCTGACACGTACCATCTACTCGCAGGTCGGAAGCATCAATAAGGTGCCAGCATGTCAATGATGAGGTGGGCCAGTCTGGCTGTGCTGCTGACGCTGTTGAGTCAGCAAGCGAGTGCGCAGCCTCAAGTCGAGACAACCGAAGTGGTGGTCAATGGCCCTCGCGGAGCGCTGCTCCTCATGGATGGGCAAGCCAAAGGGAAGCTGCCACTGCCCGTGAATCTTCTGGTGCCTGCCGGGCCCCACCGCTTCCGGCTTGAGCTCGGAAGTCAGCGCGCCGAGAGCGATAGCTTGGCCTTCCCCGGCACGGGCCAGGCAGAGCTAAATCTGACGATATCGGGACCATCGCTCGTCGCAGTCCTGCGAGTGACCGATGGGCTCCTGCTTTCTATCGGTCCAGACTCGCTCCCGCCCGCAGTAAAAAGCGCCATCAATGCTGAGGTGGCAGCCGCTGCCAAGCAAGAACACTCGGTGCTTCTTGGGAGTGATAAACAGGCCGCTCTGCTCAGAAGCAAGGTGCTCCTGACAAACTGCCTGGAGCACAATGACTGTCATGAGCCGCTGCTTCGGGACGGAGGGGTCTCCTATGTGCTGTCTGTGCAACTGGATACAGGATCTGCAAGCAGCCCCACTACGTGCATCCTGAAAGCTGCCCTGCTCGATGTGCGGACCCACGATGTGAGCGCGAGCGCCGAAGAGGCCTGCACATCTGCTGACGCAACAGCGATAGCACCGCAAGTGGGGACGCTTGCTGCCAAGCTGCTGCAATCTACGACGGCGCGTCCCCGTGGAGGGCTGGCCATTACTTCAACACCAAGCGGCGCCAAGGTCGTTGCCGATGGCCGATGGCTCGGTGTGACACCGCTTCAGCAAGAGGCATTTGCGGGCGCGAGAGTCGTTGAGGTGCAATACGACCGCTACGTATCGCAGAAAGAGACCGTCCAGGTTGAACCCGGCCAAACGGCCACCTTGAACGTCGCTCTTCAACGAGTTCCGACAGCGCCTCTGCCGCGTCCCCTATGGCGACTCGTCACCGGAAGCATTTTGATTGGTAGCGGAGTCATTTTGGGCGGATTTGGGACATCGGCACTTCTGACGAACGGTGTGTGCCAAGACGGCTCAACCAACATCGATACCTGCTCTCCCTACTACAGCACGACCGCGATTGGCGGGGGGCTGCTTGGGACTGGTGCGGCGCTGGCGCTTGCCGGCACTATCATGCTGGCGATTCCGCGGCCGACTGAGTCTCAATAGAGGGAGCGTATATTAGGAGCCAGCCGGCTCCCAACGGAGCCATGCCTCTACATAACCCAGACTTTCAATCCCAATACTATGGGTTCAGCGCAATGTCTCGCGGATTAGATTAGGTCGAGGCAGGGAACATGATCTTGCAAACTAATTGAGGCGTACAATGAAGAGCCCGTTCACCAAAATAGCCTCAGTGCTTGCCCTCCTCATCACTGTATCCTGCAGTTCTCTTTGGGACTCCTGGCTAACGAATCGTCCACAGATGGACCTTGGTCCGCAAGGCCCCGGGCATTTCGTTTGGCGAAACCCACTTCCTCAGGGAAACACACTGAAGGGTATTGGGGGAAGCGCCCCCGACAACGTCTGGGCCGTGGGTCTTACTGGAACAACGTTGAGATGGGACGGAAGCGCCTGGTCCACACACCAAAGCGGAATCACCACAGATCTCCAAGGGGTGTGGGCACTGGATGCAAAGAATGTCTGGGCCGTAGGATGGGAAGGCACGATCCTAAAATGGGATGGTAGCAATTGGTCCGCGCAGCAAAATGGCTCTACCGGGGACCTTAACGGTATCTGGGGACTAGACTCGAACAATATCTGGGCCGCTGGAAACGGCAGAATTCTACGATGGGATGGGAGCACTTGGTCGTCGCAGTTCAACGGTACTGCGGAAATACTCTACGGCGTTTGGGGTATTGATAGGACCAACGTCTGGGCGGTAGGCACGGCTGGTACGATCCTCAAATTGAACGGAGCTACCTGGAGTCCACAAACAAGTAATACCGGATATACGCTTCGTAGCATCTGGGGTTCGGACGCAAATAACATCTGGGCAGTTGGTAACGCAGGTACAATTATGAAGTGGAATGGGAGTACATGGAGTCCCCAGACCAGCGGCACTGCAAACGATCTCTACTCCATCTGGGGTCTAGATGCGAACAATGTCTGGGCGGTCGGAGACAGTGGAACGACTTTGAAGTGGGACGGAAGTGCTTGGGTCTCTCAACCTAATAGTCCCATGGGTTTCCTGACGGGCGTCTGGAGCCAAAGCACCAACGACGCTTGGATAATAGGAATTGGCGGATCAATCTTCAGGTGGAACGGAAGTACCTGGAGCCCTAAGCAAAGCGGCACGCAGAGCTCTCTTTTTGGCGTATGGGGACTGGATGCAAAGAATGTCTGGGCAGTGGGGGCGAACGGTACGATTTTAAGATGGGATGGGAACGTATGGGCTGCGCAGGCTAGTACCGTCACAGATCAACTTAATGGCATCTGGGGTCTAGATGCGAACAACATTTGGGTCGTAGGAATAAGTGGTAGGATTGTAAAATGGAATGGGACCACCTGGACACCGCAGACCAGTGGCACCGCGGCCAACCTCTTCGGCGTATGGGGCCTGGATGCCAAGAATGTCTGGGCTGTGGGTGGATCTGGAAATAGGATGATCCTGAAGTGGGACGGAAGCGCGTGGAGCCCTCAGCCAAGCGGGACCGGGAGCAATCTCTATGGTATCTGGGGAAGCGATGCTCAGAACATCTGGACTGTTGGAGAAACTGGGGCGATTCTGAAGTGGGATGGGAATGCTTGGAACCCGCAGCAAAGCGGTTCAGGAGAAACGCTTACCGGCATTTGGGGGACTGATACTAAGAATGTCTGGGTGGCGGGACCAATCGGCTCGATCTTGAAGTGGAATGGAAGTGTGTGGGGCCCACAGTCAGTCGGTGGAAGTTATAAACCCTTCTGCATCTGGGGCGCTGATGCGAAAAATATCTGGGCTGCGGACAATCTGATCTTCGGGTGGGATGGAACTGCTTGGAACCATCAAAGAGCCCTCTCTTCGGGCCAGATTCGCGGGATCTGGGGTCTGGACGCAAACACGTTCTGGCTCGTGGGGGACGTGGGAACGATTCTCCAGTGGCAGCTCCAATAGGTCAGGAGATACCGTCAAACTGGTCAGGAACAGCGGGAATTCGACATAAATGTGGCTGTTCCTCGCTTAAGTAAATAGGGTGAACCGGCTCGCTGACCAGTCAAGATTGGCTACCAACGCCCCTCGGCTTCGAGAAGAGTCCGAACAAGCGAACTCAAGCGCGTTACCAACCACGCACGAATTTCAAAGTAGGGCAAGCCGTCGTTCGATTGACGAGAGGCGGGTGGCGACGAGAAGGCAGGGTGAGCATCAACCCCAACCAATGATTGACTCAGCACAGACGAAAAATACTATACTTTAGAAGATGAAGAAGAGTTCTTCTACGGCAGCTGCGATGGTTCTGCTGTTCTCAGTCGAGTGCAACACTCTCTGGGATCCTTGGCTATCGTCCAGGCAGCAGCCATGCGACAGCCAGGACAGACCGTGTCCGATAGATTTGATCTGCAATACGGAAACCCATCAGTGCGACCCGATGGACCTGTCCATTCAGGATGGGAACAATCCGCCGAAGTGCAAGGCATTCAACCTGTTCGACCCAGCACTCAAAGATCGGCTTATGCCATGTGCGAGCTCCTGTCACTCTCCAGGCAAAAATAGTGTCGCGACCGGAGCCTTTGACATGTCTGCTGCATTCAGCAGCGACTTAACGACACTGCAGAACTTCTGCCTCGCTACCCTTGGAAGAGTCAATACGAGCAACCCAGCATCGAGCATCCTCATTCTGCAAATCACGCCACAATACCTAGGCGGTACCCCCAACCATCCATATAAGCAGACAGATAGTACCGCTCTTATGTCCTTTGACAATGTTGTCGAGACATGGGCATCCGCAGAGCAATAGCGCGCACCTCATGATCCGTCCCGAAGTCAGCTCCAGCTGTGTAGTAAGTCCTGATGATTCAGCGCATCGCGGGGAAGATGCCCAAACTGTTGGGATCCGCTCGCCGAACACACTGAACTCTAGAGGGGATATGTCTTCGCACAGCCAGCGGCGTCCACGGATTGCGCGCGGGCGATTAATGCAATAGGGTCCCCGGTGGAGAGTCGTCGATTCATGCCAGGGATACTCCGTGCGACGCTGCCCAGTCCCACCATCGTGAAAAAGTCGCTCTCAGGCCGAGCGCAGCGCGCGATGTGGGCCGCCATCAGCGAATCGAAAGAATGGCATTCTCCTGCCTCTCAGCGATGAAGATCTCTCCGGTCGGCAAGACGGCCACGCCACTCGGAGCGTTGAGGCGCCCTGGCATCCCCAGCTTGACACCCGCTTGTCCAGGGATGCCTGCGATGGTGGTGACCGCTGCGTTAGCCAGTTCGACCTTGCGAATCGTGTGGTTACTGAAATCTGCGACGTAGAGGTTGCCAGCGCCATCGGTCGCCACGCCAGCGGGCCCGTTGAGCCGTGCGACGGTGCCTGTGCCATCGGCGCTGCCGGGCATGCCCGCCGTGCCGGCAATCGTGGTCACCGCGCCCGTGCTCAGCACGACCTTGCGAATCGTGTGGCTAATGGGATCTGTGACGTAGAGGTTGCCGGCGCCATCGGCCGCCACGCCAAAGGGCTCATAGAACCGCGCGACGGCGCCCGTGCCATCGGTGCTGCCAGGCATGCCCGCCGTGCCGGCAATCGTGGTCACCGCGCCCGTGCTCACTACGACCTGGCGAATCGTGCTGTTAATGGTGTCTGCGACGTAGAGGTTGCCGGCGCCGTCGGCCGCCACGCCGAACGGAGTGTAGAACCGTGCGGTGGCGCCCGTACCATCGGTGCTGCCGGGCATGCCCGCCGTGCCGGCAATCGTGGTCACCGCGCCAGTGCTCAGCACGACCTTGCGAATCGTGTGGTTATTGGTGTCTGCGACGTAGATGTTACCGGCACCATCGGCCGCCATGCCGCAGGGAGAAGAGAATCGCGCGGCGGCGCCTGTGCCATCGGTGCTGCCGGTCATGCCCGCCATGCCGGCAACTGTGGTCACCGCACCCGTACTCACCACGACCTTGCGAATCGTTTGGTTACCGTTATCTGCGACGTAGAGGTTGCCAGCGCCATCGGCCGCCAAGCCGAAGGGATTATAGAACCGCGCGGCGGCGCCTGTGCCATCGGTGCTGCCAGACATTCGTGCCCTGCCAGCAGTTGTGGTCACCGCGCCAGTGCTTAGCACGACCTGGCGAATCGCGCGGTTATTGAGGTCTGCAACGTAGAGGTTGCCGGCGCCATCGGCCGCCACGTGGGCGGGCCCATTGAACCGCGCGACGGGGCCCGTGCCATCGGTGCTGTCAGGCGTGCCCGCTGTGCCGGCAATCGTAGTCACTGCGCCCGTGCTCAGCACGACCTTGCGAATCGTGTGGTTACCGGTGTCTGCGACGTAGAGGTTGTCGGCGCCATCGGCCGCTATACCATAGGGATAATAGAACCGCGCGACGGCGCCCGTGCCATCGGTGATGCCAGTCATGCCCGCCGTGCTGGCAATCGTAGTCACCGCGCCCGTACTCACCACGACCTTGCGAATCGTGTGGTTACCGGAGTCCGCGACGTAGAGGTTACCAGCGCCATCGGCCGCCACCCCGGCGGGCCCATTGAACCGCGCGACGGCGCCCATGCCATCGGTGCTGCCAGACATGCCTGCCGTGCCGGCAATCGTGGTCACCGCGCCTGTGCTTACCACGAGCTTGCGAATCGTGTGGTTACCGAAGTCTGCGACGTAGAGGTTGCCGGCACCATCGACCTCTACGCTGTCGGGCCCATTGAACCGCGCGCCGGCGCCCGTGCCATCGGTGCTGCCAGACATGCCTGCCGTGCCGGCAATTGTGGTCACTGCGCCCGTACTCACCACGATCCTGCGAATCGTGTGGTTATAATTGTCTGCGACGTAGACGTTGTCGGCGCCATCGGCCACCACGCCGGAAGGCCTATAGAACCGCGCGACGGCGCCCGTGCCATCGGTGCTGCCAGACATACCCGCCGTGCCGGCAATCGTGGTCACTGTGCCCGTGCTCACCACGACCTTGCGAATCGTGTGGCTAGTACTGTCTGCGACGTAGAGGTTACCGGCGCCATCGGCTGCCACGTTGTCGGGCGCATCGAACCGCGCGGCGGCCCCAGTATCATCCGCATTGCCTGCTCCCCCGAGCTCACCCGCGACCAGGCTCAGTGTACGGCAGACCGATTGAGCACCGAGGCATCTCGATAACAGCCAGGGGTCCCACAGTGAACTGCAACCCACGCAGAACAGCAGGCTTGCGCTGACCAACACCCCGCCCCATCTACGGAGTAGCAATCCAGAGGAGGTGGAATTAGGACAGGGCCTCATATTGTCATTGTACCGGATCGGTTCACTCTCTTACATCGAGTAAGGCGCCGGTGTACTGGTTCGACGGAAAGCTGACCAAGCGGGTTGATGGAAACAGAGGCGCGCAGTTAAGCACAGGCGGCCTCCAGGGGGCTTAAGGGAGGGTCGCAGGACTTGTCGCGAAGCGCGGCCCGGCGCTGTGCACGCAGCGCGCGTGCAGATTCGAGGCGGCGGTCGCGCTCGGTCCAGATTTGCTGCTGCTTGCCCGCCATGAAGTCCACAGGCGCAATATACCCAAGCGCGCTGTGCAGGCGCACGCAGTTGTAGTAAGCCACGAAGTCGTCCACGACGCGGATGGCTTGCTCGAGCGTTTGCGGAGCCGCGGGGCGCAAGGCGTCGTGCTTGAAGGTGCGGTGCCAGCGCTCGAGCTTGCCGTTGCTCTGCGGGTAGTACGGACTTGTCCTTACGTGGGTCATGCCGCTCAGCCGGATGAAGTCCTTGAAGTCGCCAGCGATGAACTGCGGGCCATTATCGCTGATGATGCGCGGACGGGCGTCGGGATGCTTCTCGCGAGCGCGCTGCAGGATGCACTGGATGTCCCGCTCCGTGATGCGCTCGCGCACTTCGTGATGCACGATGGCGCGGCTGGCTCCGTCGAGGATCGAACACAGATAGTAAAACGTCCCGCACAAGTTCAGGTGCGCGATGTCAATGTGCCAGTGCTGATGCACACAAACGGGCTGCTCGAAGCCCGTGCCTTTTTTGCTCGGCCCTTTGTTCCAGCGGTCAAGCAGTCCGGCCGACGACAGGACGCGATAGACGGAGGTCGGGCTGCAGGCGACAAGGTCGGCGTCGAGCATCATGAAGGTCGCGGTCTTCTCGATCCGGCCACACCTGCGCGTAATCCTCGGGACGCGCGCATGACGCAAGGCCCACCGCCCAGCCATCGCCTGTAACGGTCTCAGGCCCAAACGTAGCGTCCTTGAATCGCCGGACCCCGAAGGAGTCGAGCTGGATGCGGCCCACTTCAAACCCCACCCTCGATGCGCAGGATGGCAAGTGGGCATCTGGCCCTTGCGTCGCCGCTCCGTTATCCTGCTTCGCATGTCGAACCGGCCGCAGCTCTCTGCGTTCATTGCCACGAGTCTCGATGGCTACATTGCCCGCAACGATGGCGGCATCGACTGGTTGCGCGTCGTCGAGCAGCCGGGCGAAGACTATGGTTATCAGGCGTTCATGAGCTCGATCGATACGCTCGTGATGGGGCGCAAGACCTACGATACCGCGCTTGGGTTTGGCGCCTGGCCATACTCCGACAAGCGATGCATCGTCTTGACCCATCGACCAGCGCCCGCGACAAATGGAGAAGAGTTCTTCAACGGTCAGCCGGAGCAGCTGGCTGAGAAGCTGGCGGCAGAGGGCGCTCGCCGAGTCTACATCGATGGCGGCGAAGTCATCCGCCAGTTCCTGGCTGCGCGGCTGCTCGACGATCTTACGCTGTCTGTAGTGCCGATCCTGCTGGGAACAGGTATCTCGCTATTTGGAGTAGGCGTGCCAGAGCAGCGGCTGACGCTGATTCAGGGACGCACCCTTCAAATCGGTCTGGTCCAGCTTCAATATCGAGTTTCATAGGCGTGATGGCGAATGCTTCAGCGTTGGGCATTCGGTAGATATCTGCGCAGATCGTCAGGAACCTTCTCTGGCAGGAATCCGTCGGCTTGCCGGCAGCGCGCATCGTGCTCCATACCGGGCAAGCCCGAGGCGACAATCACCTTCTTCACGCCATGGCTCTTCAGGTGGCGGATTGTGCGGTCGATGGACCAGGCGGTCCCCTTGATCTTAAGATCGATGAAGGCGAAGTCGAACGATGCGTAGTCGAGTCTAGCTGCCTCGCACTGCTCCATCGACTTGAATGTGCAGAGCTCAGCGATTCCCAGGCTCTGCCGCTTCTGGCGCCAGGTCCATGCAATCAGATCCTCGTCATCAACGACCAGAACGCGTAGTCCATCGGGCTTTTGCCGATAGACGATTGGAACCAGGCCAACCATCTCCTTGGGGATGATCTTTAACGCGAGCTTGGCTGCGCGCTCTAAGACCTGCGCCTCTTCGTAGCGGCTCGTCACCAGGATCGCTCGGGTGGCGAGACCCTCCTGCTCGATAACATCGAGGCCGGTGGCATTCTGCCGGAGCAACTCGTGGTCGATAAGGCCCAGCAGTCGTTCTGCTCGGTGTGCCGCGAGCCAGTCGCGTAGCTGCTGCACTTCAGAGAAGTGGAGTACGCAGAGCCCCTGGGTCACAAATGCCGAGAGCAGGCGATCCCAGGTCGCATGAATGGCGTGATCATCGTCGAGAACGACGACGGTCATGCCGGACGAGATCTCGATCTTCGCTAAGAACCAGGACGCCGGTTGCGCCTGGGGCAGTGAGATATCGACCGTTGTGCCTGCGCCCACGGTCGAGCGAATAGCGAGCCTTCCGCCACTCCGCTCGACTGTGGAGCGTGCTTGATAAAGCCCTAGACCGGAACCCTTCTCCTTGCCAGCGGTAAAACCTGGCTCGCCCAGATGGGGCAGCAACTCTTGGGGAATGCCGCGACCGTTGTCAGCTACCGCGATGTGCGCCTGGCTCGATTCGGTCGAGACGCGCACGTTCACTTTGCCCGATCCGGACAGAGCTTCGACCGCATTGTCGATGAGGTTCGACAGGGCGCGCTTGAACGCGGTTACCGGAACCTCGACGAAGATGCCATAGGTCTCCGCATCCAAAGGTGCTTCAATCTCGACATGCATCTTCGCTGCATGCTGGATGCGCTTCTCGGAGACTACGCGCTCGACGAGGCTTGACAGCATCGATACAGTTGCGGCTTCCTCCAAATGACTTGCACCATCCTGCTGAGGCGCCTCATCTGACTTGTCGGAGCGCAGATCATTCACAATGTCGCGGATGCGTCTCACCGCAGAGCGCAGCATCGAGCGCGTATCCTCCGGAAGGTCGGCATGAATCGCGCCCATGGCAACGTCTAGCACTGCCAGCGGCGAACGAATGTCATGCACAACCTGTCTGGCCACAGTGCCTAGTGCGCGGGCTTTCTCTGCTGCCAGCAGCTCCTTCTGCGTACCTTCGAGCGCGTCAAGAAGGCGATCAAAGTTCTGGCCGATGCGAGCAACCTCGTCGGCTCCACTCAGCTTGAGGCGCTGTCCAAGATCCTTCAGTCCAACCAGCTCATCTGTCTTGGCATTGATCTCTGCAATGCGTGCATGAAGACGCTGGGCAATCGCACGGGCAAGAAAGTAGCTGAGCAGCAATCCGAGCATAAGTAGCGTGCCAAGCAGGATGCGCAGCTGCTGCGTCCCTTCGCGTAGCTCGTCGAGCGATACTTCGATTCGGAGGATGTAATGGAAGCCGCCGCCCGGCTCTTTGGTCAGGCCCTTGGTGACGCACTCGCAGCACTG
>Ga0075163_10002370_pt1 | contig 25424 bp, 61 predicted proteins | sample JI1023141ADNA_FD_71478 | JGI IMG/M metagenome (GOLD analysis project Ga0075163, IMG submission 71478) | Wastewater effluent complex algal communities from Wisconsin, to seasonally profile nutrient transformation and Carbon sequestration -... | ecosystem: Engineered > WWTP > Effluent > Algae... | reverse complement strand
CATGAAAACTGCTGTTGCAAAAAATATTAGAAAAGAGAGTGTCACCAAATTTGAAAAGGCATTAATAAACTATTATGCTTTTATCGATAAGAGGAATTTAAAATTCAGGAAACTTACCCGTGTTAAACGAATTGTTGCTCTTTGTGAAGATGCTTTATATCATATACTAGCTGGTGTTTACGAGGTAGAAAAAGATTCTTATTGTAAAATTGATCTCGAAAATGAAAACGAAATTGAAATTGTTGAAAAACTGAAACCCAATAAATTTTCAACGAGAATTGCTAATTCTGCCAAAAATTATCTTCCAGTATCCACCTGTGAGGTTTGCGCGAAAGGTGCATTGTTTATATCAGCCATTTCTTTTAAAAATAAATTATCCATTATAGATGCTCAGGGTTTTCATGGAGGTCATAATGATTTAATTAAATCAGAATTCACAAAAGATGAATGGAATTTGATTGAAGCAATTTTCGAAATGGATAATTCTTTTGTAAAGAATAAAAGCAATGAGTATAGTTCTCCTTTTATTTATCCAAAATTATTTACAAAAAAATTGTTTATCGAAATTTTTGATTTAGCCAATTTTAAATATGTAAATAATGAGGATCATTGTTATGGAGCTATGTATGAGATCAAACATTTTAAAAAATATTATAGTTTCGGTACAATTTCACACAATGATTCATACATGATTTTAATTCAAATGTTGTGTGCGATCATCCATAATAAAGGCGATGTTTTTACTGCTCTTTCTTTAAAAAACGATAAGATCATTAATTATAAAAAAATTATTGATTCAATTTTAAAGAAATATCCTGTTATTAATCAATATAATAAACCTAAGATAAACAATTTTTATAAACAGGTATTGAAAAAACCATTACCTGAATCTAAAGTTTATAAAGATCAGGAGCATCGCTAATCTAAAGATAATGTGTAACATTTAATGACAAATTACGTTTAAACTACAAATAACAATGATAAAGGCAACACCAATAAGTTTAAACGAACTATTCCAAGTTAATGATAAATTATATATCATTACTAAGCCAAGAGTCTATATCAACAGTTAATTATGTCAAACGATAAAGTTATCTTGCAGGTAGTATGCAATAATTCTTCCGGAGCCAGTGGTAATATAACCATTGGTAAACGGTATGATGTTGTAGAAGATTACGGAGACGGATTTACAATCATTGATGATCTTAATGAAAAAAATGGATATGTTAAACAGAGATTCAATGGATACGATCATCTTCCAAGCGATCACTTCAGAGTAAAATTTGATTAAACAAAAAAACTATGAAAATGAATTTTAAAAGTGCAGGTATTATTATTCTCATTGTGTTTGTGATCTACTTCGTTTTTTCATGGTTGTTTCCTGAAAACGCAAGAGTAAAAAGCTTTGGTGGAGATATGACAATAGACTTACCGGTCAACCAAAAACTGGTAACCATTACTTGGAAAGAAAATGAAGTATGGTATCTGACCAGACCCATGCGCCAGGATGAATTTCCGGAGACTTCTACTTTTCAACAAAAAAGCACTTATGGTGTTTTCGAAGGTACTATTCACATACAAGAACATAAGTAATGACCAAACAAGAGAAACGTCAATTATTAAGGAAACTGAATACACCGGTCGGAATTGAGAAATGGTATCTTCTTAGTTTGGTCTCCATGTTTATTATTGGTTGTGTATTGTTTTATTTTTTTGGAACAATGGAAATCGGAATGGGGGTTTTTATTGGAAGTATTGTTTCTTATTTTGCCATCAGAATTGAGGGAAGACTTTCTAATTGTCTCAACGATATGATCGTTGATACTACTGAAACCACTAGTACATACATGGACATATATTTAAAACAGTGTAAAGATTTATTTGGATGAATCTATTAATTATATTATCTTCCGTATTCCATTTAGACGAATTCTTCATAGGGTTAGCATTTGCTTTAGTAGCAGGTCTGATCAATGTTTTGTACATAAGAGCAGGTATTAAAAGAAAGATGAAAATCTTTGACAATAGTTGTAAAGATTCTTTTCTTTGGTTGAATCTTGCAACATCATCACAGGAAGATGAGACAGAAGATGATTACGAAGATGAGGATGAAGATGAAAACGATTATAATTAATTAACATGATAAAGAGAACCGGCAAACGTCCACGAATTAAAAGAGCAAACATTCTTGATGCTGATACAAACCAGTTGAATCAGGAAGTCAGAAAAGCATTGTCAATTAAAGAAGAATATGAAAGTGATAAAACTAAAATCAATTCTTACACTGTGGAAGAGTTGGAGAAAAAATATAATATCAACAAAGACGACAACAAGAATGAAGACCAACGTAATTAATATTAATGGCAAAATTTATACCGGAGACAACATTCAAATTGATGGTAAAGGAAATGTGATCATTGATGGAAATGGTATTGTCTCCAATGATAAAATAATCAACATTGAAATCACTGGAGACATTAACTCGCTGGATGTGGCAAGTTGTCAATCAATCAAGGTAAACGGTAATGTAAATAGTCTTGATACTGTTTCAGGTGATGTTACTTGTGGAGATGTCAAACTGAATGTAAAGACAACTTCAGGAGAAATAACAGCAAAAAATATTGCAGGAGACGTTACCACGGTTTCAGGGGACGTTGAAGCTGAAAAAATTAATGGCAATGTTCAGACCTTGTCAGGAGACATCAAATCACGATAGACATGACATTCAATAAAACATATATTATTTTTGTAATGCTACTTTTGGGTCTAAGTGTTCATTCTTATCTTTGCAGTAATATAATATTGATGATTGGAGAAATTATATTAGCAATTTATTTTTTCTTTCGATCAATTGATAATTAATCAACATGGGAACAACAAAGACGAACAAAAAATATGCTCCAAAAATTCTTCCCTCTGTTGGAGAAAGGGTTAAAATTCCGGTAGAAGAACTTGAATTCAATGTTGAAGGAAACACAATATGGATTCAAGGATTGGGTGGAACCGTATTGAGAATCAAATGTTCCGGCAAGATCAACATTTCCGGATGCACTGATAATTTCTGCTCTCATAGTGATCTGATGGTTGACGGTGATATTAATTTCTGCCTTGCTGGTGATATAAAATAAAATTATTATGAATTATCAATCGTATCTTGTTACAGAATCAATCGCTCGTTATTTAAAACTGTTAGGCTATGATTTGCCTACACATTTTTGTTATGACATTGGTGGATTTTGTGATTCTTCTTATTTAAAGACCAAAGATTTTTTTACTGGTATAAATTATAACTCTACCACTCAATTCAGAGGCTATTGTTCTGCTCCATACAGATTTGAAGTATTCAATTGGATAAAAGAAAATTTTTCAATGGAGTATGAAACTTTTCTTGACAATGACGATAAAGATCATTGGAGATTTCTTATTAAATTTGGAGAAAAAATTCGCGACAAGCTTAAACTAGAAGCAAATAGTGAATTTAGGATATATGAATCTGAACGACTAGCAGAACTTGCCGGCATAGAACATATGATCAAAATAATTTTCAATCATTTTTGGGAACCAAAATTTGAACCGCATGAAAAAGAAACAACATCAAAATGAAAATGAACAAGATGAGAAGATTGTTCCTTTCCCGAAATTAACAAAGGAAGAACGTTGTTCAATATTATTTTCTATTCGTATGTTCATTTTAAATCAAAAAAGTAAAAAAGGAAGACGCGATCTGGTTAAGAAAGTTGGATATTAAAAAATAGTATATGAAAAAAAAGGATTACGATACATACATGGAAGAGCAGTTCCTTTCATGGAGTTTATGTGTGCGAATGGAGTTAATCAATTGTAAGCTTCCCGGATTTGGATACTGGGGCGAACTCAATGGAGGAGAATTTTTTTATTTTCAAAAACAGAATTTTGACAGAGAAGTTGGTGGAGAAGGAGTCATTGCTTTACTGTGGCAGCAAGTATTTGATTGGTTTGAAAAAGAACATAAGATCAGTTATAGACCTGACCCTCCTTATTTAGATAATGGATGGAGTTTTGCTCTTCATAGAGTAGGTGAATATTCCTCTCTATTTTCAAGTAATGAATTTAGCGATAAGAATTTAATGCGAATAAATGCAATTGAAAAAATGATTGAATTAGTTTCAAAATAATATCTTAAAAAACCGAATGGAGATAGAAGTGTTGGTATATAAATTACCTTCGGATCAAGTGCCGGAGGATCGAATTTATAAGAAGGGGGAACTCGTAGAATACAATAACATTGGCGCCAGGGAAACCAAACGGTGCGAAATGGTTTACATCAGTCTTGGTAGCAGGAATTCCATTCATTGGGTAGCTCAGATGCTTTATATGATTCCTGTTGATCCTGCTTTAGCTGTCCCAAAAGAAAAAGATTGGGCTTTAGAATTAAAAATGGAAGATGGAAAAGAGATTCCGGTCCGTGTTTTCAATGTTGAAAAAATAGATGAAAACGGGGTTTTTTATGACCGTGATTCCAATTGTGTTCTTTGTAAAAAAATTGTGGCCACCAACAATAAGGACATTCTTCAGGATGGCATTAAAAAGCTGGATAAGCATTTCTTAAAACTGTATGCTGATAAGTTCTGTAGTCAGGAAACTATCGAAAAAACAAAGATAGAGGTATAATTGTGTAACATTTTTAAAAATTTACGTTTAAATAGGAAACTATTTTAAACGTAAAAATGAAAGTTAACGTATATCAGATTGTTTGGCAGGATTATGATGATTCAAAAATATGGTTGTTTCTACATGTGGATGCTCATGGTAAGGAAATTTTTGAACAGCACATTTATCAAGTGATCAAAGATCATATTGATGAGTATCTACAAACTTTGCCGGAGTATAATTCTCAATTAAGAATCGTTCCTGTTTTGGATTTTATTTCTACCAAAATGATTAAGTATGGATATACTTTTGTTTCGGATGAAGAAATTACCCAGGTATTTGTTAACGTAAACAAGTTTGAATCTCTCAAGCAATACAATAACGTTTTCTTGGGTCAAGTGGTTGACTTTGTAATAGAGAAACATCAACAATACAATAAATCCAAAAAATAATGTCGAATCATACAGAACGATTGGAACTAGTTAGTAAGTTGGGTCTTAAATTCAACGGAGCAGAGTATATCCTTGGTGATATTAACCTCCACTGGAGTGAGATCATGTGCGACTCTGATGAAGAGTTTGATAACAAGATAAAAAATATTACTGCCGAAATCAAAAGACGTGAATCATTAAATGCATCTCGTTCTACGAAGATAACATTGATGGATAGGATCAAAAAACTTTTTAATAAACTTGTAGCATGATTAATAAAAAACCAATATCTAAAAGGTCACGAATTGCTGAGCTTCAGCAGTTGATAGATGAATGGGACCGAAAATCGGAAAACAATAAAGATAATAAACATAATCTTTCAACTTCTAAACGTCAGGATTGGGTCGATGAATTATTGGATTTAAAAACGTATTAAAAAAAGCTTATCATGAGAATACTCCAGCGTAAAACCTATATTGATCCGCCAAAAGAAACCATACTTCCTGAATATGATTTTAAATCAATTGTGGAAATGTATATCTTAAACGATTGTCAGAAAGACAGGTTTTTGATTATTTTGACAATCACCAGAGCCAATGATCATGGGGTTGGATTTTTGAATATGGCTGTTGGAATTCGAAATGGTAAAATGCAATCGATTCATTACAATGACTTTGATTTCTTTGATAATGCAGATAATTTAAAATCGCTTTCAAAACATATTCCGGAAGATTTTTGGATTACAAATACGAATGAAAAATTTATGATCGATCTTGTGTCCACCTTGTCGCTTAATCACATTAATGCTTTAGTTAAAACCAGATTAATTCCGACTCCTTCTCATGTCTAAAGAAAAAATAAATAACAACTCTGTAGAGGAGGAAGAAATTCAGGAAGTAAGATCGCGTTTACCTTTCCGTGAAAGGTTGTTAAAAGTGGATCGTGATCAAGCGGATGGAGCCAAAGTTAGTTTTATTCAAGCCGAAAAACTTCAGCGAGTAGGATTTGGTTATGAGTTTAGCTCAAGCCTTGGTTGGAGAGGGTCATTTTATTATATTGACAACCCACTACATCCGGAACACAAGAAAATGTATGATGTAAAAAAATTTACTTTGTATAATAAATTAATTTTTAAATTTTTCAAACCCAAATTTAACGACCTACCTTGTCCAACTGTTTCAGACGCATTGTTATGGTTAAGAACGTCAGCTGGCTTAACAGTTTTTGTTGAGCATGGAAGCAATGATAAGTATGATGTGACAATTCGAAATTTTGGTTGCATGCGTGGAGGTTATAAAACCTATGAGATTGCTCAGAGTGCAGGACTAACGATGGCGCTGGATTTAATTATACAATATCAAGAAAGTATATAAGAATGAATAAAACACTTTGTAGAATTATTGATTGGAATGATCAGTATGTAAGTATTGAAAAAGCTTCTGTTTCAGAAGTAAATTCAAATGAATTATTGTATGAAGAATTTACGCTTCCTAAATATTTTTTTAAAAACTTAAATGATTTAAAATTAGGAAAGTGTTTTGTATTATCCAACGATTTGGAAATCGATTTTTCTAACAGTGAAAAACTAGAGGCTTATTTTCCTAAAACTAATTTTGTAGAAAAATATAGCAACAGCAAAATATTTCGTAAACAAGGAATCAAGATTTACAAAAGAGAAGAAATTCAAACAGTATATAAAAGACATCATGACAATTGTAACTCTGTTGTCTATTCAGAAGATGGAGGATTTACCTGGCAATCCGTTCCGGTAGATGCCGGTAAATGGCACATAGATTGGATATATGCATTTATTACATTAGAATAATAATTATGGACAGCGCAAATTTATCAAGAGAAGAATCATATCTCATTGTAATTACCTTACCTAACGGTAAACATTTTTTGGAACTAACAGATCAGAATCAGATTCAAGCCTATCCAACACTTGAAAATGCACTGGAACAATTTACTCCATTTAAAAATCAATTGCAAAGTGGAAATCCTAGTTTACAAACATCCGGTGGATACGGCATTGTTCAAATTTCACCACATATTCTTTCCTGGAACTTGCCAGCCAATGATCTGACAAAATTCCTGGTCAATGATAAGCCAGTAAGTTTAAAAGGTATGTCTGTGCGAATTGAAGCACCTGTTGTTGAAGTTAAAAAAGACATTCTTAAGTATTCAATCTGCGATGTTGCAAAACATATTTTGTCACAAGCATAATCCTGTAACATGAAACAATTTACTCTTGCCCATATCACTTTTGTGACCAACGAATTGGTTAATGATTATTTTAAAGAATTAAAACCGATCATCATAATTTTAAGAGAAGAATCTGATCAGGATTACTATGCAAAAGGAAATGTATATGGATTAAAAAGAGAATTTATTCTTCACATTGATGATTCTATTTATGATCTGCCGGCCAATGCCATAAAGGGATGTCTTGCTTATGAATTTGCTCGTATTAAAAAGCTTCATAGTTTGGATCATTTGGGTTTATTTCTTTACAGAGTCAAAAAAATGATCAGTAGAAATTACAGGATCAATGTCGAAAGAGAGTTAACCAAAACAATGATTGAAAAAGACTTGGGCTTAGAACTGTTTGAGTTCAGGCACCATAATCAAAAGGGCAATTATCCTTACGTTTCATCGGATTTTATGCAAAATGTCCGATCCGTAGCGAGAAAGGAGAAATAAGCAATTGTGTAACATTTTTTATTTTTAGCGTTTAAAGTAATATGAAATATGCCAATTATAAAGAAATGATTGAGAAGGCAGTAGAAGCCGGGGAAAAAGCGTTGTATGCCTGTAAACCTACTCCTGTTGTTTTTGTTCAGTCTGATCTCTCCGATAATTCCATTGGACCAGAAACATTAGAAGAAGACGGAGATTGTGGAGGAGCCTATATTACTGGTATAAATGGCAATGATCCTTTTATCAAATGGGCAAAAGTTAATGATCCTTCGCTTGTTCAAAAAGGAGTCTACAAAGGCTATGATATACTGGGTTTATCTATGAGAATGAAAGTTTCTTACCATGGACAATCTGCAGAAAGAAAAGAGGCATTTGCAACAGCTGCAGTTGAAGTGTTTAAGGAGTACGGTGTTAAATGTTACGTTAAAGCATATCTTACATAATCTACTTAAAAACAATATAGAACATTATGGATAATGAAATAAAGATTATTTACAACGAGGCTCATAAGCAATTAATTAAAAGACAAAACAAAGTGAGCAGCATTTGTGGACTTTTAATGTTTGGTATGATCGCTGGAACTATTTTTTCTTTGGGATTTATGCGCGAGATTATTGCTATACTGAAATTGTATCCATTATTAGTTCTGGTATATGTTTCATATGCTGTAATCTTCTTCTTTTTTGCATCTTTAGAAGGAAAATTATTGTCCAAACTTAAAGAATACGATCTCGAACTGTAAAAAACAATAACATACAATTTTTATGAAAGTAAAATACAAAGAAACGCAAATGAAAAAAATTAAGGATGTTGCTCCAAAAATGAGTGATGCCATTCAAGCCATGCATGATGGATTAAAATCTACAATATTAAATCCTTTATTGCATGTAGATATGGATACTTTCGGACATAAGAAAGGTCCAGTTTGCTTTGGTTGCGCAGCTACTTACACCCTTATGAAATTGGATGGTGGTGCAATGGCTGCAATTTTTGGAACATTAAAAGATAGTCATTCTCGTTCAACAACTTTTAAATTTGATCGAGAAGATTTCCAAGAATTTGAACGTGCAATAGATCGATTCAGAATAGGTAATTATTATTCTCTTTATCGATTTTATGAAGTTTCAGACAATATCATTCGTGAACTTATTTTACCCACAATTTATTTGGGGAAAAATTGGAAAAAACAATTACCTGATCTTTTAAAAATTGTTGAAATTTTAAAATCACATAATCTGTAATTAAATAGATCATGAATAAAGAAGAAGAAAAAATTGCACAGTTTTGTATTGATGCATTTATGGGAAAGAAAACGCCTATAGATACACTCAATGATCTGTACAAAATTGTGGATAAGATTGAAAAAGAATCTTATAATGGCGAGGGCGTTTCTTTTTATAAAACAAAATTAGCAACCATTCCACCAGAAAAATTTGAAGGTCCTAAATATGTATTTTCAATTTTGTTAAATCAAACTCTTGCTTATCAAAATGAAAGCAGCTTACGCGAAGCAAGTACTCTTTATGCAATCATTGATTTTTGTAAAGATTGGTATTTGGCAAAAATAATAAATGATCAATTGAATTCTAAAAGGAAAATCAGAAAATGAAAGATAAAATCACTCTATCAACCGGCCACAAAGAACTGGACGATATCTTGGACAAAAATAATATTTTGGATCAGGAAGAACAAAATCGAATTGCAAAACAGAGAATTGAAGACTTGAGAGCAAGATACAATAAGGAGACAGCTATTGAATGTCTTCATGATCAGTTTGATCGATCTTACATTGAAAGAGGAATGAAACCTCCGGCTATTCGTTGTATTTCTTGTCCTTGCCCAAGATGTAGTCCAACATATATGTCAATGATCTCTATAAATTATAAAAAATAAACCAAGCATGAGAAAATTTACAGTAGAAGAACACACTACATTCGATAAGACATTTACTGTCGAGAATGGAATTGTATCCATGCAGGTTGATTATGATGATGTAGATCATCCAGAGGTAGATGCCGGCATTGATCACATGGTTGAAATTTTGAACACTCATTGGGATGAAAACAAATTTCAAGAAAAGTTTAAAAATAGATTGATAGAAATATGGAATGCAAAAATTGGTTTACGGGAAGATTACAACAATGATCTGGAAAAATATTTAACTAGTAGAGGAATTGTAACTGAGCAGAGTAAAAAGGATAAGCTTCAAAAAGAACTTGAAATGCATTTGCTTGAAAAAGTATTCATTCAAACAGGTGGAAGGGATGAAAATCCGACCATTGCAAAATTGTGTGCAATAGAAGCAATTGGATTTATTATTGATCATAAGTTCAAAAACATGTAAGCCGATGACAAACAGAACTAGAATCATTTTAGTAGAGATCAAGTTTCGACCGGAAGTTTTTGATTCACTAGATATTAAACAATCTTTTACAAAAACACATTTGTTTCAAACCGAAAACTTATATGAGGAACAAATAAGAAAAGGAATTTATGAAAGACTCATAGATATATATGGTATTATTGAACTGAATCAAAGTAATGTTTCATCTCCTGAATCTTTGAATCTAATTATTTCAGAAACAATAATCTAAATGAACCTGTTAAAATGTATTCTTATAGTTTTAGCTGCAGCACTGCTTGTTAACTTTACGGTGCCTCATTTTCTTGGTATTCAATCACTTCATAAGTTGCCGGGACTAATAAATGTTTTGATTTTTTTAAGTATATTCGAAGCGCTAACATTAGGTTACATTCAGTACGTTATATTTTATCGTAATCAAAACAAAACTTAAACACACATAGCATGGAAACGATCAAAGTACCATTTACTCCGATACAAGTAAGGAATCTTAATATCTATCAACACTCTTCCTGTGTTCATCCATTTACTTGCGTAAATGATCATGAACCAAATAACAATTTAGTAGCAACGGAAGAAGGATGGATATGTCCTCATTGTAATTACACACAAGATTGGGCTCACAAATTCATGACAGAATTTGAAGAGATGCAAAACAACTTAGATTATTTTAAAAAATAAATATGAAAGTTGAACGACTAGGCATCATTCACGCATATGCCCAATGTACTCATTGTAATTGGTCTGAAGGAATGGACATTAAAAGCAACAACAGAATGTCCCAATTAAGAAGCAAGATCAGTACGCACATTAAAAATACCGGTCATACTGTTTGTTTAGAGACTGGCAATTCTACTTATTACAGACCTTAAAACAGAATGAAAAACGTATGTGCAAAATATGATGGCAGTGAACGATCAAAGTTGATGATCCATCTCCTGAGTCAGATCATGCCCAATAAAATAAAATTTACGGGTCACACTTCTTTGTATTATGGAATAAGAAATGAATATCCGGAATACATGAAGACAACACGAAATTGTGAGGTCATATCCATTGAAGAGATGATTCAATATTTACAACAATTATTAGAAAGCAAAAAGGATGGAAGAGCAAGCGTGGAGCAAACTAAAAATTCTTGAATACAATAAAAAGTTTGCGGAGCTTATGTTTCCAGACATTGACTTAGAAGTAAAAGAGGGCGAAATTATACTTGAGAGATTAATGGCTGCAAAGATAGCTTGTATACTGGGAGATTATCATTTGTTATGTTATCATTGTTCTTTTGATTGGCAGATTGATGTCTTTCAATTGCTTTCAAAAAAGGTGAGGGAATTGACCAGGTTACGTAATCCTGAAGAGTATGAACAATTAAACATCATACGTCCTGAAAGTGCAGTGGTAGTTAAAATGTCTTCGTTAAGAAATTACTATACAGGTCAATTTGAATTTTATAGTCCGGAAGAATGTTTTAAAACATTGTGCGAACTACTGGATTTGTATAACATACACAATAAAAAATTAAAATGAAATCGATTTATAAAGCAGATTTAAAGAATGCCGCAGCTGTAATATCTAGACTTAATTATTTTGGAATTTGCAGTGCATCAATAATGGACTTAAGTGAATGTTCTGAATTTATGGCATTCTGTCCATATGAGGAGAAAAATACTGGTATTCTTTGGTGGAACGAAGCTACGATGGGTGATAATTGTTCAGTAACCGACAAGTGTAATGCCAGGTTGATTGCAATAGCATTTATGATCACCATGCCAAAAGATATGGTTCCTGAATTATAATAATATAAAAAACTAAGCATGAAACTATCTCCACAGCAAGAAGAAAGTCGCAAAGAAGCCTTGAACGAATTCTTTGAAAATTATGAATATCCTATGGGTGATGTTTTTTTATTCACTCTGTTCGATGACAATGATGACGGAATTAATGTAAGCATAACTCCTTTGTCTTATTGGGAAAAAGAACAATGCCAGTATGATGGTGATTTAATAGACATCATTACTATGCCGGAAGGCTTTGATGAAATAGGTGAGTGTGTTTACGTGTATGATGGCGATATAAAAGGAGCTATCAGCAAACTTGTAGCAGCTGGTTTTAAATTCAATAATAATTTTCATAAATTTATGAAACAACATCTGGATGAAGATACGCTGATCGATGGAAAAAGTATTGAACAATATATTGAAAAATATTATAAAGATGATATTGTAGCATGAAAAAAACTCCATTACATAATCTAATTGATAACTATCAAAAACAAGTGGAGGCACTTGAATTTGATCTTGAGAATCAATCTGACACTGAATCTCGTTTGTTCATAAAAGATGAAATTAGGATAAAGAAAATATTCATTGAAGATTTACAAAGTCAATTGCCTATTGAAAAAGAAATAATAATTGATGCTTGGCACAATGGATATGATAGACCTAAGAACACAACTGGTCATAAATATTATTCGTTACATTTCAAGCACGAAAAATCTTCAGATAGTGGATATGAATTGTATACACTTGCCGGATAAATAAAACACATCAATGGAACTATTAGATAAATTTCTGGCCATTAAACGCTATGATACAAGACCAATTGATCTTTCTGAAGGTCAAGCGAAAGAATGTACGCTTATTGCCATTCAGGAAGTGATCGATGTGCTGGAGGAATTGTATATTATATGTCCACAGGATTTTCAACACTATATTTCAAGGCGAATTAAAAAGTATGAAAATCAAATTGAATTATTGAAAATGAATGTTTAAAAAGTAATGAACAATCACTGTTAGTAATTAGTGATAACCTCTTTTGACAGAGGCACATTTGGATCGTATCTTTGTGAAACAAAACAAACTTACAATCAACAATGTACAAATCATTACTAATCAGTAACTTTCGAACATCAACAGAAATTGTTGGCAATCAAATCGTCATTGCCGGCAAAAAATACAATATCAATACCATTTTGGAGATCATGGATGATATCGAAACCTCCAAAGATGCACTGGTCTTTAACAAAGAATACCGGGAAATGCTTATTGATAAAGGGATTATCCTCTCTACAGCATGGGCTCCAGCTCATTGCGTGAAAGGACCTAACTTTCACCGCTGGAAAGAACGCCTGATCCTGGATACTGTCCTTGAATTTTAAATAACATACCCATTGAGCGATACAAAAAAATTGTCGGAGATTAAATCCATTGTGATTCCGGCTGATGTAAAAAAGATTATGAAGAACTTGCCCAACGATGTAAAAGATCGTATTTTGGCTTGTACCATCATTCAGTATTTGAAAAATGCTGAAGGTGAATTCAATGCTAAAGAACTGGACGTGGATTCTTCCATTTGGCTCTATTTCCATATGGAGCAAGCGGGACGCAAAATTAATATGAAATAAAACCATGACCGAGCAAATCAAACCAAAAGCACTTTCTAAGCAGGAAAAAATCGTATGCCAGGCATTATGGGGCGGAGTCCCGGTGGATACTGGCTGGGTAAGGGAAAGTAAGCTTTTCCAAGCTAGAATGGCGGAATACGATACATTCACCTATAAATGGAAATGGCCGGATTTAGAGTGGTATAACGGTCTTAATGGGACCGAAATACTTCAGTTCATGAGTGATGAACCAATTAACTTAAAACTCTTCTACAAGCCTTTATATGATGGTTTAACGGAGAGTACAATGAATGAACAGAAAATGACTGATATTTTTTAAAGAAAAGGCTTCCAAACGGAGGCTTTTTTTAGTTTATAATTAGAACTATTATGTAACATTTTTCATTTTTTTCGTTTAAACCATTGTTATGGACTACGATAAAATGAATCTTGATTTTGACAGTGAGGAAAGCAAAAAAAGTGCTGATGATTTTATTCGTAGAATGGAAGAGCAAGAACGTTTGGAAGAAAGCCGGATGGAAAAACTCGGCATTTATCTTCAGACTCATTCCTTTAGTGATCTTATGACCCGGATCATATTGAAAAATGGCAAAGATTATCAGGATCGTTGCTGGAAAAATGGATATTTACCATGTCCTACACACACCTTAATGTTTGTAATGGATTACGCAAACAGACATGGTTTAACGGTAGATGAAGTGCCTGGAAAAGAACACAAAGGAGAGTATTATGAAACCATTGATTTTTTTGGAGGCTATTACTTTTTCAACATATCATTTCATACCGGTGTGACCAAAATTTATGATAAGGATTGCAATTTGTTACTGCATATCTAATTAGAATTTTTCTTTTGTTTTTTCGATTTTGTTTAATACATTTACATTCTAAATACAAATGTAAGTATGAAAGTCCTGCTAATTATCATCGCCTTTTTTATATCATTCAACGGTATAGCGCAGAACAAAACGGGTCCTATTTTAGCATATAATGATCGTGGTATAATTCCTATTCAAAATAATTTTGATGTGACCATGAATGGTTCTTTTAGTTCTTCCAGTGAATTGATCACTGATTGCTTTACTTCATTGGGTGTAATTGAGCAAAATGGTTGCGTCTATATAAACTGGAACTCCTGTGATGATTTTTCAAATGATACCATTTTTTTATATAAATCTCATGGACTAAACGATACATCTTTAGTGGATTATACAGTCAATATCCCTGTTCACAACATGATCATTCTGTATTCATTAAAAGATAAAAATTTTACTCAACAATCTACTTTTTACAATCTATATAGAAAGTTAATTAATGGAGATAAACATCTGATTGTTACCATTTTTGTTCCCATTTTGGAAAATAATCAAAATGAACTTTTTTTAACAAAAGAATAATAACATAATTTATGGAAAAAAATATACCTCATCAACCAAGTTTAGTTGATGATGATCGCAAAGTGATGTATACTTCACCGGGTGATTGGCTTAAAGTAGTGGAGGCCGGTCGATTTTACTATGCTGAACGAAAAGGCGTTGATTCAATTGCATTTATTTTATTTGCTACCAACGTAGATGATCCAAAAAGAATTGGTGTCGTTAAAGAATTAAAACAACCGATAGGTGATTTTAAGATCACTGCTTTTGGCGGCTCCATTGATAATGAAAAATATTATGAGGACCTGTGCACTTTGGTAATTGATGAAGTCATTGAAGAATCCGGATTTACAATTACCAAAGACAATATTGAGTATTATGGAAAATATTTGGTATCCAGCCAGATGAACCAACATTGTCATTTGTTTGGAATCAATGTTGATAAACACTTACAAGGATTAAAAACAACAACCAATCCTGCAGAAATGCAATCGATCATTACCTGGTTGACATTACCGGAAGCAATGGAATTAGAAGATTGGAAAACAATTGTAATTATTTCCAAACGTTTATCTTCTGCGCAAGCCATCTTGCATATTAATTCAGTTACAAATGTAAAACATAAAGAAACAGAAGGGCTAAACCATGAATAAGAATTTGAATGTTTCAGATAATATAAAAGCGTTTGATATCAATTTGTATATAGAATTTCTTGAAGATCGCAATGTTCTATATAAAGAATTAAACGAGATCAGTGAGCTTCTAATAAGCCGGCAATACGGTTCTGATAAAAAATTAAATTTTGAATTATGTAGCAGAGTAAAAGTAATGCTAGAAAACAGACTTGGACTTTTTCAGCAAAAATATGATGTCAATTACTGTCATGTTAATCTCATAGCTGTTAATTTTTACAGAATTGTCATTGGACCCTGCCAATGGTGTACTGAACATGAATTTTTAACAATCAATTTATGTGATTGATAATCAAATATTTAAACAAAAAATAAAAAAGATCAAAAAAACTTAATATTGTTTCATTCTCACACATTTTCGGAGTATTTATAATAGGGTCATCACCACTATTATCTGATACATCATGGGAAAATACACCAGAAAATGCGTTGAAAAGTACAATAGAAGGGCAGTTAATCAATACGATATTAATGGCAGGTTTATCCGTCAGTGGGAAACTGTAGGTGAAATATGCCGTGAAAATGGTTTTGATAAGAGTGCTATTTTAAGATGTTGCAAGGGTATTCAAAAGCGTAGTTATTGGTTTGTATGGAAATTCTCAGATGAAGTTAATCGAACACCTAATAATGACGCCAGCGATTCCCATGGAAGCAACGGCACTTAAGTATCCTAAACTTTTTCAGCGTATTGATAGGTCCATTAAGCGATTATTAAAAAAACACAAAATAAAGGTTTTTTTTAAACGATTTCAGACAAATGTGGGCTGGGCAATGACATGTATCCGGACCATACGAATTCCAAGATTAATTGATATAGCTTCCGCTTATGTAATTTATCACGAGATCGCTCATGTGATCTTTGACCATTATTCTAATCCTAAACGAAGAAATTACTTACAGGAATTAGAAGCTGAAAAATATGCCCTTCGAATGATAAGAAGATTCAGCATTCACAAGCTTTTTCCGGAAATTTATAATGATTTGAAAGAAGATGCCATGGCATATGTGATCAAATTTATTCTTCAGGAAATTGAGAAAGGTGCTAAATGTGAAGACATTAGCCCCAAAGCATACGAGTTTATTAAGCCAATGATTGATTTGCCGGCATTTTTGATCATAAAAAAGAAAAAAAAGGTAAAAAAGCTTTTAAAAAACAAGTAACATTTTTCAAATTTTACGTTTAAACCTTAAAGTATTCGGAGTCGGATTACAATGTTTCCATAATCACTAATTATTCAAAACACATGCTGGACTTTTTAACAAGACAGTTTAGGTACTATATAAAATACAGAAACATTGGTGATGAAGGAATCAAACAACTTATCGAAACGATACAATCAAACATACACGTAAATGGAATAATACAGATCAATCCTCATACCAACGATGATGTCATCCAGTGGAATATAAATGTATCTAGAAATAATAAGTTGAAATTTCAAATCAACTATGTAAAATTCCAAAACATTTCGTTTTCACAGTTCCTGATGCATTATGTTTGTGAATACAAAATGTTGATCATTATGTTCAGTAATTGTACGAGTGAAAAAATAAATAATAAGGTTGTAAAAGAGTTATGGGGATTTAGATTGTTTCTTACTACTAATCTCGTAGTTCTAAAAGCGATTTCATTAGATGAATTGTTTCAGAGTTGCACAATGGATTTAAACGGGGCCACTATACCGGCACAAGAGAATATTATTTATTGTGGACCAGAAGGAAAAAGATTTGGTTGGGAAGAAATTTAATATTAAATTGACAACTTCTAATTATAAAGAAATGAAAGTATTCCGCTCGAAAGAAAGTTTTATACCTAAGAGTACCACTTTTTGGACTTCTGGTGGTGTGGTATTAGCTAATACTGATTATGATATAGTTGACAACAATTTAGCGTCAGGATTTTGTATTAAAATGTTTATAAATGATGCATTCGGAATAATAAAAACTGAATTGGCTTACATTTCGCCTGAAGAAAATGAAAAATATGCAGAAGTTCCAAATATACTTACATTAGAAAAAGTGCGAATGATCCTTGATGAATTTTCTTTTGCCCATAGTTGCATAAATTTTAATTGGGGATTTGAAGTATTCAAATTTGAAGGTACATTATACAGCGAAAACAACAATACATCAGGAAGTCATAAATCCGGTTTTCTGATCAACACAACATTTGAACGTCCGGATATCAATACCGGAGAAATGGGAATAGGAAGCGGCAGAAGAATGTGGATCGATGAAACTGCCAGTGAAACTTCAGTTGTATGGACTGCAAAAATGTGTATCGATCTGATTATATCTCATGAGGTTAATGAGGCTGTACATTATCGTGGCGCTCGGTTAATTGATCAGCACAAGAAAGTGGATGACCAGGTTTATCCGCAGACATTGAAAGAATTTAAACAAAAAATGTCTAACGCTCAATAACGTTTTCATGAAGATCATACTTAACACAGATAATCTGGATCATTTGAATCTTATTTTTCCTATATTACAAAAATCAATTAAGGAGAGTAATTTTTCATTGTTTTTTTTGAAAAAATATTCAAATGAAAAAAAACTTGAAACTTCAAATAAAATAATTGAAAGTAAAAATATCAAAGGTTTTAAAAAACTTCCTTTATTTGACTTGTTTATAATGACTGACTTCATTTATAAACAAGAGGATTTTCCGGCTGAACATTTACAAAACAAAATTAATGTTATAATTTCACAAAAATATGTTTTACCAAAAGGGTGGGACGAACATATGCTTGGAGGATATATGTTTTTTATTTATCATCTAATTGAAATAAAGCTACTTTCAAAAGAACAAGCATTTGATATATATAAAAAAGTATTATTAAGTATAATTAAACTAAACCCATGCTTGGTGCCGTACATGTCATTTCTTGAAAAGAACTATTATGATGCACTATTTGGAATTATATCAAGATTCAATCCGGATGATATTGCCAGTTATTGTGATGGTATGGTATATTACAAAATTGCAAATCTTTTTCCTTTGGAATTAATGCAAATTTACTCCTGGTATAATTTAGACAAGACCGATGATGTTCAGTTCGTTTTGTCTGAAGCCACCATTAAAAAATTAATTTTAAACATAAAATTTAAACATACAGCTTAACAATGAAAATTATTTAAATTTCCATACATATCCATAACTATTTTCCCTTTCTCCTCTACAACATCTTGAAATACAAGAATGGTTGTATCCTAGAACCTTAGTAATTTTCCCTATTGAAATCCACTCCTCCACAAAATCACCATCCAATGTATATTGTAATACAATTTTACTTGCTTTTGAATTTGCAATTTGATCATCTGTCCATTTTTTGCCATAAGCAGGATGAAGTTCTCCTTGCTTAAGTTTGCTCAATTTTTCTTTAGTTTCATCAGATGCCTTTTTTCCTAAATTTGACACACTCATTTTTAACTTACTTTCCACTGAATGATTTTTTCCGTAAAATGGGTTACCAGAGCCTGATACATCTATATGATTTTTACTAATTTTATCTTTAGATTCCTGGGAATGAATTTTCCCCTTTCGAGAGTTACTCATTTTTTCTCTTACTTCTTTTGATGGATTCGATGCACCTTGTCCTCCTGAAGTTAAATTTGTGAGCGGTCCAGTTTTACGATCAATTCTACCAATCATCGTTATAATTTTACGTTCTAAGTTTTGCGCATGTGCTTCAGTAATTGCACTTGATATTATTTGTATAATTGGTTGCATACCATTATCAAAAATTTCTTTTATAATTGCTGATTTGACTTTATTTCTTTTATCTTTTCCTAAATGTTCCCGAACTCGACTATTGCTTCCTTCTCCAATATAGAAGGGTTCATAATCAAAAACTATATTTTCATAACTAAAACATCCTTGCCTTCTTGGGTCCAAGTATGCGTATACATAAAACTTACTGTCGCCAGTCAATTTTCTTAAATAAAAATGTTCTTTAATATTCATCTTTTATAGTATTCTTCTAACAACCAGTTTATAAACATTGATTTGTTAATAACTTTAGACTTTTCCAAATTTTCAATAGCCTCAACAGATAAGGTTACAGATATCTTTGTAGTATTAACCGGTCGGTTTTTTCTTTTGTCAGTCATGATCTTATTATAACATTTATAAATAGTCTTAAAAAATTCAAAATACTGTTTACAGCATCTGAATTATAAAAATTTCTTAGGTACGATCTTTTTTTTAGTAAAAAAATCTTGTATTAAAGATTCTATCAATTTAGATTTATTAACTTTACCATCATTCATTAATTCATTGATTCTAATGATTATAGTAAGTGAAATTGTTGGTTTTTTACGCATATACCAAAGATAATTTTCTATAATTTAAGATAAATAGTTAGTGCTTTTTTGTAACATTTTTTGCATTTTTACGTTTAAAAGTAATTAAACACCTATATATGAAACTTGGAATTGACATACATCACGTGATTGACCATGATCCAAAATTCTTTTCTTCTCTGGCAAAAGCAGTGCTGGCTGCAGGAGGAGAAATACATGTATTGACAGGATCGATCATAACAGAAAATCTTAAAGAAGAACTTCGTAATTATGGTATGGAATGGACCAAACTTTTTTCTATAGCGGATTATTACAAAGATAAGCCAGATGTAGAAATGTGGTATGACTCCGAAAACCGTCCTTGGGTCTCTACTGAATTATGGAATATGGCCAAGGCTACTTATGCAAAAGAAGAAGGTCTTGATCTTGTGATCGATGATACTGCTGTATATGGAGATTATTTTACAGAGAACTCATTTGCTTTCTGTAAGATTATCAACAAGTCAGGAATCAAACACAGACCAAAAGCCGTCATGCCTCCTGCTCCAAGTTCTTTATCGAAACAAAAACCAGTTGAAGAGCATGGAAAAGTTATTGATATTGACAATAAGAGTAAAATTTATAAGGACATATTAAACCGTAAGATGGAATAAAAATGGAAGAATCACAGTACGATACATTACTGGCTTTCCACCAATTAATTTCAGAGGAAAGTGTAAATAAAATTATCAACTTCATATCAGAACTTGATAGTGAAATTTATATTGATACAAAAGAACAAAACATTAAACACCTTCAACTATATCTGACAACAAAAACATTCTCTAGTCTGCTCTATACACAAGGAGTTGAATTTCTTTCCGGACTACTATACTATTATCAAACTGAAGATGAGTTTGAAAATTGTATTGAAATTAAAAATGCCATCGAAGAACATAATGATATTTCCGGTGACAACATTCAATTAAAAAATTATACACACTCCTAATGGAAAATGAAGAAAAAGAAATTACGATCAACATTACTCTAGGTCAGTTAAATAATAAAGGATTGTGGGAAGAATTTTGCGACTATAAAGGGTGGGATTACTACCGGTCTTCTGATCTGTGTGATTGGGACGAAACAGTAACTGTGCCATTAAGCAAAGCAAAGGAATGGAGAATTATTTAAATAAAACACATTAACATGGATGAGTTAGAGTCACAACGTTACACAAAAAAAGAGTTTGAATCGCTTTCAAAAGAAGATAAGCGATTATTGATCATTCAGGATGCACTGGACAGTGTTACTATGGAAATTGTTAAACCTGCAAGGGGAAATTATGTTCATAAGATATGGTATGAAAATAGTATTAAATCAATTAAAGAAAATCCAAAAATAAGTTGTGAGGTTTGTGAATTGGGTGCACTATTGATATCTACGTGCAGATTTGTTAATGAATTAACCTATGATGGAGTTAACGCACTCTTGCATAAAGGAGCTAAATTCAAAAATTTTAATAAATTATTTTCAAATGATCAACTTATATTAATTGAAAGTTGTTTTGAGGGATCATTTAAAAGGATGGATTCAAGATATGGATTAAGAAACATGGGTTTACCTTATTATAATTATGAGTATAATGGTGATGTGTATGAAACAGCACTTGAATACTTTGAATTATTTCCTGATGCAACTGATCGCATGGTTGCCATATTCATTAACATGATCTATAACGATGGAATCTTCATTCCAGAACAGGACCTAGATTAATTTAAATAAAACACAAAAACGATGGATCAAGAAAATAAATACATTTTAGAGTCACAACGCTATACTCAAGAAGAGTTTGAATCTCTTTCAATAAAAAACCAACGTTTACTGATCATTCAGGACGCCTTGGATAGTATTACTATGGATATCACAGTTCCTAGAACAGGATGTTATTTAAAAAGTGACGCTTTAAATGAATATAAATCTATTAAAGAAAACCCTGAATTGGAATGTTATGTTTGTGAGTTGGGAGCACTACTTGTATCAACCTGCCGGTTTGTAAATATATTATATTATAAACAAGTAGAAGACGTTTTAATAAATGGAAGAAAATTTGATAAATTCAATAAGATTTTTTCTAACGAACAATTACTTTTAATAGAATGTTGTTTTGAAGGTTTTGTAAGCGGGAATAGATATGGAAAAAAACAAAATGATGATTTTTCAACAGAATACATTTCAAATGTTTCACAAATTGCCAATGATTTTCTAGGAACATTTCTAAATACCACTGACCGCATGGTTGCCATATTTATTAACATGATCTACAACGATGGAATATTCATTCCTGAACAAGACATATAATTACAATAAAACAAAAATACAATTAATGGATTATTCATTCTTAAAAACAGAAAGATTAAAACGCGATCTATCCATAAATGAGGTGGCAAGGCTTACCAAATTGAGTGCGGCTTATATTTCACGAATCGAATCAAATAAAACACAAGTAAAAGTAAGTGATCTTATTACTTTATGTAATGTTTATGATTTTGAGATTGTGGCGAAGGATAAAATTAACCGGCATAAAGATGCTCACATACTGCTATAGCACATGACAAAAGAAGAATTCCAGGAATTTATTAGCGTAAAAATACCTGAACAATTATTTCATGTTTCAAGAAATGATCTGGATGATGAACACCAAGTTCATTTAGATGAATTAATATTAATCAGAATGTTGAATGAAAATCCGGCTTTATTACGACATAAACCATTGAGATGGTTTGTATCTTATTTTATAGAAGCATAAACAACAAATCAAATGGCAAATAAAAAGAAAGTAATTTACGAACAGAAATACAAAAAAGGTATAACGTACATTGATCATGTTGAATTGATTCAACATTTGAAAGAAAAAAGTACCAGTGTTGAAATAATCAATAATGGTAAATACAATGATGATGGCGAGTTTATAACTATTAAAATTGATCTCAGTCCTGAATATTTAAAAACCATTTAAATCATCTTTCATAGAAAATTATATTTTATTAATTATCACATATTCAAAAACATATCCCTTTGTAGCTTTTGCTCTTCCTTTCAATACTTCAACAATGTTTGGAACAGTAAGTCCTAATTCTTTAGCCGCAATTAAAGAGCCTGGATAAACCTTATTATTATTTAAACAACGAATTGGCTTAATACATTTACCAGTTCTTATTTCAGAAAGGCGCTTCTTATGTTCTTCAGTTTTAGGCTTCCTTAACTTTGCTTTTTGTTCTTCTGACATTGGAACACCTTTGTTATATGCTTTCATTCCAGTTCTTGATTTATTGCCATAGTTATACCCAACTTCCTTTAATCGTATTCGAATAATTTTATTAACTTCATCTCCCAGATTGCCTCCATTACCACCAATTGATACATTATATCCTATATCACGTGTATTAGCGCTAAAATATTTGATCCAGTATATTTCACGATCATTCAATTGATCCTTAGAAGAACAAAATTCTAGTATTTCTCGAATAAAATTTTCTTTTCCATATTTTTTTATAGCTCTCATAACAATAAAGCCGCTGCCAAAGTAGGTATCTCCAGAAAATTTACATGTTTGTCCTACGTAGACCTTATTATTGATAGTATTTGTTGTCTTATATATAAACATATTTACTTTTTTTTAGTCATATCTTTTGCTATTAACCATCTGATTCTTCCGGCCATAGAAAACCCATTATTTAGGCAAAATTTAACATAATCCGCTTTTAGCTTTTTGTCTATTCTAATTGGGTATGTAGTTGATTTTTCAGTTTTCATGTATCACATTGTATATACATAAATATATAAAAAATTTTCTAATTGTAAACAAAATTCGTATATTTGTATATGTTTAAAAATAAAGCCTTTATTACCACAACCCTTCCTTACCTCTCTGGGAGCGGAGCCCATGTAGGACATGCATTTGAATTTGTATTGGCAGATGTATTGTCTAGGTATTGGAGATACAAACTGGGTGGATCAAATGTTTTTTTTAATACTGGCGTTGATGAACATGGGCAAAAAATTTATCAGGCCGCTCAACTACTTGGACAGGAAACACAAGTTTATTGTGATTCAATGGCTGAGCAATGGAAAAAATTTTGTGAAATGTTTTTTATTTCATACGACAATTTTTACAGAACTACAGATATAAAACACAAAACTAAATCAGTTGAATATTTTAAAAGTCTTATTGCAAATAACAAAGTTTATCTTAATAAATATTCAGGGTTATACTGTCAAGGTTGTGAAGCATTTAAAACTGACAAAGAAATTATGGATGGAAAATGTCCTGATCATTTAACGTTAGAATTAAAAAAAGTTGAAGAAGAAAATTATTTTTTAATTTTAAAACAATTAATAAAAGAAGACTGCGTACCAAATAATATACTTGTGAATGGGCGCATTCAAAATGAACTTAATAATTTTATTAATAATGCAGAGGACATTTCAGTGAGTCGAGAAAATGCACAATGGAGTATTCCAATTCCTGACACTAATCAATCAATATATATTTGGACCGAGGCTTTATGCAACTATTTCTTTGCTGCCGGTTATAAACCCGGAGAACCATTGACAGAGGAGTTTAAAGAATGGTGGGAAAACGCATTGATCATTTGTGGTCCTGACAATTTAAGATTTCAAGCCATGATACTTCCAGCTTTATTGGCAGCTGGAAATTTACCTGTTACACACAAAGTAATGGTTCATGGTTCTATACAAGATATAGAAGGTAAAAAAATGAGCAAGTCAACTGGTAATGGGATCGATCCGGTTGAACAAGTAGAAAAGTATGGTATTAACGCAGTTCGATATTACCTCTGTGTTGGATTAAATACATTTGATAACAGCAATTATTTAGAAGCTGATTTGATCAACAAATGGAACAATGACATTGTTAAAGGCTATGGTAATTTAATGGCTCGTGTGCTTCACTTAATTGATATCAAAAATGTTTCAATTGAAAATGAAAATATATTATTAGATCATAAGTTCCACATCAACATCATCTCAGAAGATATTGACGGAAATTTGAAATATGGAAAAGTTAAACAAGCATTTACAGATTTAAATGCACTTGTAAGTTATGGAGATAAATTAGTAAGTGATGCCAGACCATACAGTTTAGAATGTCCTAATCCAGAAGAAATATTGAATACCCTTTATTATTTACTTCACGTGATCTCGCCATATTTTATAATCTTATTTCCAAATATGGATTATGAAATTACGGATGCTTTAAAAAATAAAAAGAAAGTTATATTATTTAAACCTATCGAACATGCTGAACAAGTTATTTGAAATAGAAAAGGACATTATGAACCTGGTGTTTGATCGTTGCCGGCAGGAAATGAGAACCATGTATATTGATTATCATGACCCTATTGTAGAAAGGATATGTTATATGCAATGCTACGTTATCGCTTCGTATTAAGTTTCATCGTAACATTATTTTTGTTTTATTTTTTCCAACGCACAAATTTAAGAATTAATTCACACTTTTCCAAATAT
>Ga0075163_10002368_pt1 | contig 25426 bp, 11 predicted proteins | sample JI1023141ADNA_FD_71478 | JGI IMG/M metagenome (GOLD analysis project Ga0075163, IMG submission 71478) | Wastewater effluent complex algal communities from Wisconsin, to seasonally profile nutrient transformation and Carbon sequestration -... | ecosystem: Engineered > WWTP > Effluent > Algae... | reverse complement strand
CGTAATGAGTGCCTGTGAAACATCTCTCGGAACTGTTAAAGCAGGGGAGGGTATGGTCGGTTTGCCGCAAGCATTCCTCATGGGTGGAGCGAATAACGTTCTCGCTACACTCTGGTCTGTGGATGACACTGGCACCATGCTTTTCTTCAAAGAATATTATAAAAATCTTTTAGACAAAAAACTAACATCTGTAGATGCACTGAAACTTACACAAAAGAATCTAAGTAAAAAAGGAAAAGACTCACAGACAGCAAAGGTGGATTATACCGACCCGTTCTACTGGTCCCCGTTTGTGGTATATGGGAAGTAATAGAGGAGAGAGTTTATGAAAATTAAAAAGTTTATATTAGGGAAAAGGATATTTGTAGTTATCCTCTTTGGCAGCTTTGTAATTCCGATATTTGGGCAAACAGAAGAGCAAATGAATCATCCAAAAATTCCGATACTAAAGGAACACAACATTGCGTGCAAGGCTGCTAAGCAAAAAGGAGATTATACTACTGCTATTACGGAAGCCAAAAAAGCAATTGATATTGGAAAAGAAATTTTCGGGGAAGAGAATGTTGTTGTAGCCGCCTTATATTATTTACTTGCCGAAGCTTATCATTGGAAAGGAGATTTCAATCTAGCAATAGAATCCTATGAAAAATCACTAATCATTAATTTAAAGATTCCGAATGGAGATCAGTTGGCTGTAGCGGTTTCTTATAATAACCTCGGAGACGTTTATCGTTCAAAAGAAGAATACGACAAAGCAATAGAATGTTTTATGAAAGCACTCGCTATTCAACAAAAATTGATGGGAGAAAACCACTTGGCAGTGGCTACTTCTTATACTAAGCTGGGTGAGACTTACAAATCGAAAAGAGATTATGATAAAGCGGCAATCTATTATGAAAAATTGCTTTCATTTAAATTAAGAGATCTAGGAGAAAATCATCCTACCATTACTGATTATTATAACAATCTGGGATTAGTTTATCAATTAAAAGGAGATTATAATAAGGCGATCGATTATTATGAAAAATCACAGGCTATCTTGATAAAGACATTAGGAACTTCACATCCAAATGTAGCTGCCGCATATAATGATTTGGCAGGACTCTATTATTCGAAAGGGGCACCTGATAAGGCTATAGATAATTGCAACAAGGCTATTGCGATTTACCGCAAAACGGAAGATACAACGGGACACTTAAGGACTTTAAATAATGTATCATCTCTATATTTAAACCTCAACAAAATTCCTGAAGCAATCTCTTTGTTAGAAGAAGCAGTATCGGTTGTTTTAAAAGTCCGCGCTAAAATAATAGGGAAGGACAAACAGACATTTACCGCTAAACATATCCATTTCTTTGAAAAGTTAGTTAACTTATATAACGAGAACGGTCAGCCTGAGAAGGCAATTGAAATTTCGGAAACGATGAAAAAAAATTCGATAGTAGATAATTAAATAAAAGGTTAGCAAAATGAAAGTGAACCTTATAAACTTGTCGAATAGAATATTTGTAATTATCTTCTTCACCTTTCTATCTCTAAATATCTTTGCTTGGGATGCGAGAGATGATGAATTATTTGAAAAATTTTTAGCTGCAAAAACGAATAGAGACATCCAAGAAGTCTATGAAAAAAACAAAGAAAGAGTAACAGAGAAATTTCTCGATTATATTTCAGATAATTCTTTTGATTTAGCGAAAAAAGGGGGGGAGAGTATTGAGAACGGAATTAGCCATATAAAGATTGTTTTGTTACTTTCTGATTTTACTAAATTAGAAAAATCAAAAGCGTTAGCTCTTCTTCAATTAGGTAAAATTTATAAATATTTCAAAAGTGATAAATCAACTGCACTAAATCATGTTCAAAAATCTTTAGAGCTTTCTCAAAAAATTGGAGATGTTTTAGGGGAGGCTAACTGTTTTCTAAGTCTTGGAGAGATAGCTGCAAGTAAGAGTGATTATTCGGTAGCAGAAAAATACTATATGGATGCAATCCCATTATTTAGAAAGATGAATAATGTTAAAGGAGAAGCAAACTGCATTTTCTTTCTCGGACAAATTGCTATCTATACTGATAGAGAACATGCGGAAAAGTTATTTATAGAAGCGAAAAATTTGTATTCAGAAGCAGGTATTATTTTAGGCGAAGCAAATTGTATCAGTTCGTTAGGGGGAGTTGCTTTTGCAACTAATGATTTATTAAAAGCGGAAAAATACTCTAAAGAAGCAATTTCTTTGTTCAGGGATGAGAAAGATATTCAAGGAGAGGCAAATAGCATTTTTCTTCTCGGACAAATTGCTTTTCGAGTAAATGATTACGAAAAAGCAGAGGGCTATTTTAGGGAGGCAATTCCGCAATTTCAGAAAATAGGCGATATGCAAAGCGAAGCGAATTGTAACTTTAACCTCGGGGTAATTGCTCTAAATACTAACGACGATAAGAGGGCAATAAAGTTATTGACGGATGCCTTTTTTGTCTATCAAAAACTTGAAGATTTGTTTGGCGAAGCGAACTGTTTACGGATATTTGCATATATTGCTGGATTAATGAAAGATTATGATAAGGCAGAGAAAGCCTATAAATGGTCAATTTCGTCCAGTTATAAGGCGAGAGATACTATAGGCATCGCAATTAGTTCATTAGGGATTGGAAAGATAGCGTTTGATTCTGGTGATAATATAAAGGCGGAAAAGTTCTCAAAAAGCGCATATACTATTTTCAAAGACATGAATGATTATTATTTTCAAGTAAATTCAGCAATATTCATTTCTAAGGTATACCTTCGCCTTCAGAAAATCTCCGAAGCCAAAGAATATCTTCTAAATGCTCTCGAACATTCCCTTCATGTCAGAGGCAAATCAGGAACAGCCTCGGATAGATTGCGCTATCAAGAAGGTATTGGTGGAATGATGAAAACTACCATCTCTGACATGGGAAAAGTAGATAAAGAATTTGCGTTGTATATCTGGGAAAACTTCCGAGGCAGGACATTCCTAGAAGGAATTTCTACAAGTATGGCAATTGACATTTCTGGAATTGAGCAAGCGGATAAGGATAAGTATACGCAACTGAATGAGGAAAAGAATAAAATCTTTGCTGAATTGCAAGCTCTTTCTGCTTCTAAGACAAGTGAAATCCAAGGTGCGGCAAATGGTAAATATTCCGGTGAAGAAGATAAGGTTGTCTTCCAACAAAAAATGGAAGAACTAGAAAAGCAAATCAATAGCAAACGGGAATTACTACGTGAAGTGGAAAAGAAAGTAGACGAGTTCGAAGGAAAGCTGGCAGAGAAAAATGAACGCTTTCGTAATCTACGTCGTCCGAATATTCCCTCAGTGTCTGAATTACAAAAGACTCTGACTGAAGAAGAAGTTGCTCTTGTCTATTTGGATGCTAACGTATATAAAACGGAAAAAGAAAATATCGGTGGTCCCGGAGTTTGGGTTGTAGAAAAAGAAAAGTTAGAATTTATTCCTTTGTCTTATTCTGCTGATCCAAAGAAAGGAAATGAATTAATCGAATGGATTGGAAAATATAGAGACTTAGTGCAATTAGCCGCACCTAACGAAACCCAATTAAAGGAAAAAAAAGCATTGGAAACAAAGCTTTCTGAGATTCTTTTATCCAAACCACTTTCAAAAATTTCCAGTGGAAAGAAAAACCTAATCCTCATTCCCGATGGAGTGCTCGGCACTTTGCCTTTTGATATTCTTCCGTATCGAAATGGAATTCTTTCCGAATCCTTCACGATTTCTTATTCGCCTTCTCTTTCTATTTTGCATTTGCTTAGAAGTAAAGAGAGGGACTATTCGGGACTCAAGCGGATACCTTTATTAGCCTTTGGTGGAGCACATTATACAAGCGGGAAAGGATTTCAAGATAAGGAAGATGAAAAAAAAGAATCTCTTGCTTTCTTGGATGTAGGACAAAGAGAAGCTAGACTCAATAGCTATCTGAGAAGCGGATTTAGAGAAGGGAAATTGACTGATTTACCAGGAGCCAGAGAAGAAACTAAGTCGATTGGAAAGATTTACTATGAGGATGAAAAACAAAGAGACGCTGCCTTATTCTTTGGAGCTTGGGCAAGTGAACCAGTTCTGAAATCTTTAAACGACAAATCAACATTTACCGCAAGTCGAAAGAAAATTTCTGACAAAGAAACCACATTAGAGGATGTCCGCATATTACATTTTTCTGTTCATGGAGAGGCTATGTCTGATTTTCCGGAGACTAGTAGAATTATTTTATCTCTACCTTCCCAAACTCCCGAAGAAGAAAAACTAAAAATGGAAAAGGATTTTCCAAAGTATAAAAACGAAGATGGAAGTCTACTCGCTGCAGAAATCGTAGGTATGCGTTTAAAATCAGACCTAGTCGTGATGTCCGCTTGTGAGACTGGCTTAGGAAAAGTTTCGTCCACAGAAGGGATTATCGGTCTTACCCAGTCTTGGATGATTGCTGGTAGTAACGGTGTTGTCGTTAGTCTCTGGAAAGTTTCTGATATAGGAAGCCGTGTATTCATGACAATCTTTCATGAAAAAATCGCAAAAGGGATTTCTCCTAAAATTGCAATTAAGGAAACACGCGATATTATCCGCAAGAACGAATGGCGTAAAGGTGAATTTGCTCCAGATCGGACTTATAAAAACGGTCGTAATACCTTTAAAGATTTGGATTTATCTTCTCCTTTCTTTTGGTCAGCCTTTCAGTATTGGGGAAAGTGAATATAATGAGGAATGCGAAAATAGGAATGTAGAATTTTAGTTCTAAGAATAAAATTCATTTTTTTCAAAATAAATCAAACTCCTGTCTCTAGATTAGTAAAGAAACAAAATCTGCAAGTTTCGAAAATCAGGGAAGGAGTGATTAAAATGGAATGCTCTATTTGTCAAAAAATACTGATTGGCAAGTTCTATCAAAATACGGAGGATCATAGCATCTTATGTGGACGTTGCATCTATCTACCCGTATGCAATGTATGCATGAAACCAATTCCCTTTAACGCAAAGACAATAGAAATTGCACTTAACAAACATATCTGCCAAGCTTGCGTTTCTAAAACTGTCTTAAACCAAGAAGACTTACGCGAGCCTTTGGAAAAATCTATAAGGGCTATTTTCGAGCTTTATAAAATTAAAATTACGAAATTGAAAATCATTAAACTAATGAGCTATCCAAAGATGCTTAGAGCAGGTCGAAGCATTTCTGGTTCTCCGTTTCGAATAGCAGGAATCGCAAATAATGAAAATGAAATCATGATACGTGAAGGAGAAACGAAAGTTTCTGTTCTTGCTACCGTGACCCATGAACTTGCACATCTCTATCAAATGCAAACTTGGGGATTGACAAAGTTTAAATCCATGCAACCCTATCTAGTAGAAGGTTTTTGTGAATGGCTTTCCATTCGTGTTTTAGAATTTTATGATGAAATGACCGAAGCAAAGAAAATAGCGGATAATCCTGATAATGTGTATGGACTTGGAGCTAGGAGTTATTTACAAGCAGAAAAAGAGGGGAGGTTGGAAAATATTCTTAGTGGGGGATTAGGAAATTAAATTTAGAATTTCAAATTTTGAATTCTGATAAAAACCACTCCAATCATTCAACTCCTTTCGATATTTTTCTACCTCCGCTTTCTTTGCTTTTAAGAAAATTAATAAGCCAACTCAATTTTCAGAATTTTGCTTAGTGAAATCTTTCATCCTAGAAATTCCATGTTTCTTTGAACTAGCTTCTGCTTGTTTCTATCCCTGAACTTGCTACAAGTTTTGCTAAACACAATAGAATATTTGCTTAAATTCTAAGCCACACCTTTAGACTGTAGATGGAATGTTTACTGCTATCAAATATTAATTTAATTCTTGTCGTAGATAAACTTTTATTTCAGTGAACTGCTGATTCTTGATCCATAGAGTTCTTCTCTGTTAAAGTCTCTTACCTTTCCATTATACTTGCATGTAGAAAAAAAGAAATTTTCATTGCTAGTTTGCTTCTTTTTTTCAAATACCAAAATTTCTACAGTATGATTGTAAAGCTCAATGATATCTTTTGGGAGATGAATCATTCCTTCGGAAGACACTGTACTCATAATTCTATACACAGGCATTGTATACAGATTTTCCATTTCCCTTCCCTCATATTGTAAGTTCTCTATAAAAATTTTCACGCTGAAATTTTATGCTCTTCTATAGCTTTATAATGGTCTCTGTTTATTATTTAAAGGGATTTTATCGTAAGACATTTGCTACGAGTTGCGTCTAAGGTTTATGGTTCTATACATTATGTTGCGACCCTAGGAATCAACGCTGTGCTATTGAGTATCACTCGAATGCTGTTAGACAACTGTGATCGCACAGATTGACAGTGTCTCTCTATGGAAAAATTTTTCTAATTTTATGATTACCTGTGTCAGCGACATACACTAATCCGACAGAATCAACTGCAATTCCATACGGAGTATTAAAACTAGCATAGGCACCCAAATCGTCTGCGGAACCTGCTACACCAGAACCTGCCAGAGTAGTTACTACGCCACTCGTTGTCACTTTGCGAATTCTATTATTACTCGTATCAGCTACAAACATATTTCCTTTAGAATCCACTGCGATTCCATACGGCGAATTAAACTTTGCAGTTGTTCCTGTTCCCTCTGCGAAACCAGAAGTAGAGCCTGCAAGTGTAGTGACAACTCTATCCGTTGTAATTTTTCGAATTCTATGATTTCCAGAATCGGCAACATAGACATTGCCAGCAGTGTCAACGGCTACTCCACGAGGAGCATTAAAACTAGCCGTGGTTCCAGTGCCATCCATTGAGCCAGAGTTATTGGTAGCTGAACCCGCAAAAGTAGTTATATTTCCATTTGGAGAAACTTTTCGAATTTTATTATTATTAGAATCAGCCACGTAAACATATCCATAAGTATCGACTGCCACTCCACTAGGACTAGAAAATGTACCAGGATTTCCATCTGTAGAGCCATCACTTCCAGTGCCAGCTAAGGTACTAACGATTCCTTGAGAAGAAATTGCTCTAATTTTATAATTTTTATAAGAGCATGCACAACATCCACATGCATAAAGTCCTCCATCTGAAACATAAATACTCCCAGATAAATCAATCGTTGCTCCCTTTAAAGCATGAAAAGTTGCACTAGTCCCAATGCCATCAACAGTATCGCCTACAAAACAAGAGCCGGCTAATGTAGTAGCAACTCCTGCAGGAGTAATTTTTCTAATTTTACAATTAATGCTATCTGTTACATATATATATCCTAAAGAATCTACAGTTACTCCGTAAGGAGAATAAAACTTAGCTACAGTTCCTGTCCCATCTGCGTATCCGCTCGAACCTGCACCCGCTAGCGTAGTAACATAAACACCACCTGTGAAAGAATTGCTACTCGTCACACTTCCACCTTGGTTCTTAATAGAAATGGCTCCTGTGATTGTGCCGACTGGAACAGTTACTACTAAAGAAGTAGAAGTTCCCGATACTACAGTCGCCAATGCTTGGTTTGCACTAGGACAGGAAATAGAAGCATTACTAGACGTAGAAAAACAAACTATATTATTACTTGCAGGAGTTTCAAAATTTGTTCCGTTAATCGTGACCGTAGAACTAGAATTTCCAAAGTTAGGATTGAAAGAAGTTATCGTAGGAGGGGGATAATAAGCCAAAATCGCATTATAGTCTATCACAAAAAAGCCACTTGCGACGCTACTATCTTTTATTCCCTCTTTGATTGCAATTGCCTTGATGAGTTTTGTCGTTCCATTCCCACCAACAGGGATTGCCGCTGAATATTTTGTAGAATTAGCTGTTGGAATTGTTCCATCTTCTGTATAGTAAATAACAGCTCCTACCGTATTTGTGCTTAATACAATAGATTGATCCGTTTTATACGTTCCAGGAAGAGGGAGAAAGGCAGGCATAGATCCAGAATTTCGATCAATCGAAAAGGAACTGGTTCCTATACTACTATTGGTCAGACCAGATTTGACAGCAATTGCTTGAATTGTTTTTTTTGTTCCATCGCCAGATATTGAAATTGGCGTAATATACTTAGTCGAGCTAGTAGTAGGAGTCGTATCATCAAGAGTATAATAAATAGTTGCCCCTGCTGTTTTTGATTCGAGAGTAATGGACTGATCGGAGTTGTATGTACCTTCTGGCGGATTAAAGGTAGGCATGGAAACTGCGTTTTGATCGATAGTATATATCCCGCTAGCAACTATGCTATCCTTCATTCCCGATTTTATAGCCACTGCTTGAATTGCTTTCTTTGTTCCATCTCCTACAATAGAAAAAGCCGTCGTATATAAAATAGAATTTATTGTAGGAACAGAACCATCAAGAGTATAGTAAATGGATGCCCCGGAAGTAGTGGTGCTGACAATTGCAATCTGACTGGTATTAAAAGTCCCTGTCGGGGGATAAAAAGTAGGTGTTGCAACAGTATTATTGCCTCCATTCGATTGAAACAAAGAAAACATTTTCATTAATGGCGCATTATTCGTCTTAACCTTCAAATCACAATGAACCAAGAAAAGGATCAATGCGCAATTCGTAATGAGAAATGCGTAAGGAAGAAGAAATTTCTTCATTCTCATCTTTACATTACGCATTCCTAATTTCTCATTACTCATTGTCTCGCCTTGCCCCCATTCGACACTTTCGACAGGCTCAGTGCAGGTTGCCTCAGGGTGACATTGATTTATCAAAGACTCTCTTGCATTACGCATTCCTAATTTTGAATTCCTCATTATATTAAAACCTCCATGTATAGCTTGCTGATATTACTTTTTCGTAAGAATAAGACTGATTAACCGTAGTTGGTTGGATGTAGGTATATAGAAATAAACCGCTTTTTTTTTGTTCGAACAAAGCAGTAGAGGCTTTATCGCTAAAGAAATACGCATCGACTAGATTGATTAAGTAGATTGCAGCGAGTCCAATAGAGATAGATTTTACTTGGTTAGCCTGTGACTGAGCTTGTGATTGTTTCGACATGGCGTTTAGATAACCCAGTCCCACAAGAGTTGGATTTGCGGGATACAGTAAGACAGATTGAGAGCTAGAGAGATAATCTTTTTCTGCTGCTTTGAATTTGGTATAACTCGAAGCCATGAGTCCAGCAGTTCCAAAGAACGTAACGAAGAAGAGAGAGCTTTTGATTGTATTCTCATTATGCCACTGTCCCCAACCGGGGATAACAGCAGATCTCCACACATACTGACTTACCTCTACCGCGACTTTCTTATCTGCTAAACTCTTATCTGGATTGTTAGCCGCAGTGATCGCCAAATCGCCTGTTTTCTCACCGTAGATTTTAGTGAATGGTTTTTGAGTTTTGTTTTTTCTGATCGACCACTCTTTTACGCCTTTGCCTACATATTGTTCTAGCTCGCTAAAGGAAACAACTCCGTCCTTATTATCATCTGCTCTACCTTCCATTCCATAAATTAAATGTTTGGTAAATACTCCGTAGTCAGACTCGTCATCCTCATAACTAAAATTCCCAGACCGAGTTGAATAGAAAGTAGCCGCTACTTCTGCCTCACTATAGACTTTTTCTTTGATGCTATCTCTATCCGAACTTTTAGAAGTATACAATACATCTCTACAAGCATCTAAAATGAGTAGAGACTTTTTGATTTTCTTTTCTTTTAGCATATATACAATCCAATCTACTTTAAGAGCAGTTCCGTATTTTCGATTTGCGGTTGTATCGACTGTTATCAGATAGCCATTATCATCAATATCTGAAACTCCATGACCCGAAAAGAAAAATACAATCAAATCATCCGGCGTTGAGAACCGTAGAACGCTTTCCAATTTTTCTTCAATGTTTAATTTCGTTGGATACAGATTCTCTGGATCATTTCTGCCAATATCATCTGTCATCACAAAGACTTGATCGAACTGACCAATCTCTTTTAATAGTTTCCCTGTCCCTTTCGCATCATTACGCGCTTTGGAAAGATCGGAAATTTCTGGATCATTGTAATCATTGATCCCAATGACTATCGCATAACGCTTTCCAATATTGATTCTTTCTCCATCTTCGTCAATCTCAGTGAGTTTCATCCCCTTCGATTTTAAATTGTATCGTTTAGAGCGCTTGCCACTACTCGGTGTTGTATCGTTTGTTACTGGCTTTGTAGGAGTTGGCTCTGCTGGGACGACGATTGGTTCGGGGTTGTTTGTCTCTGGTGTTGGTGCATTTTCTTCCTGTGCCAATAGGCCAATTGCGCATAACGCATACAGAATTCCTATCCAGAATACACGGACAGGATTTTTCTTAGAATGATTCAAAGTTTTTACCCTTTTTTGTTAGAGTTAATTATGACTATAATCTACTCTGCCGAGTAATCCCGTCAAGTTTTAAATGATTTTATGCAAGCGAATATACTTAGAGTATTATTTTTTATAAGGTAGGATGATTTTCAATTAAGACTTATCTGAAATGGGTATTGAAGGCTATAGGAGTTAAACTTATTGTGATAGAAAAACATATTCTCAGACAAGCTCTAAATAATCTCATAGTCTGCAATCATTGGTTTCTATTCTGTGCGTAATCCAAAATATAATTCGATAAACGAATTGGTCAAGTTGATTTTCCTTGACATAGAATTTTCCTTTTCCCATTTTAAATTCATGCTATCTAAAAAAGCAATCTTCCTTTTTCTAACTGTGCTAATAACATTATATGCGGCTATTTCTTGTTTGCCTGTTATTTCAGACGAAGCAAAAACCGATTCACAAGCAGACTCATCACCCTATCTGCGGATTGAAACTGGAATGCATACTTCTATGATTAGAAGAATTTCTATTGATGCAAAACAAAAGATTCTAGCAACAGCATCGGATGATAAGACTGTGCGTATATTTGCCCTTCGACACACAAACTCGGATGTTATTGGTCAAGGTGACAAGGGTATCATGGGGAGTCTGTCGAATCACAATCCTCCAGAGTTGCTTCGAGTTATTCGTCCACCGTTAGGCGACGGAGATGAGGGGAAATTGTATGCTGTAGCATTGAATCCAGAAGGAACAATTCTCGCAACCGGTGGTTGGACTTCTAAGGATGGTCTTTCGAATTCCATCTATATCTTTGATATTGCTCTAGGAGAATTACAATATTCAATAAAAGGATTAGAGCATAGAATTCGGCATCTTTCGTTTTCTAGCGATGGAAAATATCTACTCGCAACTCTTGGGGGAGGGAAGGGAATTCGAATCTATCAGAAAAAAAAAGATAAGTATACGTTCTTTGCTGAAGATAAGGATTATTCTCTAGATAGCTATTGGGGAGAATTTAACACTTCGGCTCCGCTCGCTAACGCTAGTGACCTAAACAAATCACTCAGCAGTGGAATGTTCGAATATCAATTTGCTACAACATCTGATGATGGAAACATTCGTTTTTATGCAATCACCGAAATCGGTCTCTCCAAGCCAATAAAGATAAAAACTAAATCAGGAAAACAACCATACTCTTTATGTTTTTCTTACGATGGGAAAAACATTGCCGTGGGTTATGATGATTTGCCACGAATTGATGTATATTCTATTATCGGATCTAAAATAGAGTATTCTTTCTCTCCCGATACGTCTTTCATCAAAAATGACGCAGGAAATCTTGCTCGCGTAATTTACTCTGGAGATTTTTTATACGCAGGGGGAACTTATAATTATATGCAAGGGAATTCTGAACAAGAGACAAATCCTATTTTAAAATTTCAAAAATCTGGAAAAGGAAAACCAATTCTTCTTCCTGTATCACAAACTACCATAACCGATTTGCTTCCGGATGGAAAAAGTGGAGTAATCTTTTCAACCGCATATCCAATGTTAGCCCAGCTAGATCGAAATAGAAAAATAATTTCTGTTAGAAATTCTGATGTCTTAGATTTTAGGAATACTGGTGGGACAGAAATAAAATCTGAATTTTATCTTTCAGAGGACAATAAGACGATAGGCTTTGGAGATGATTCTGAAGGAAGAACAGTTTTTTCATTATTGGATCGTGTGGTAGTATCCGGTGCGCCTAATTCAACTGAAAAGACGCATGGCCTTGCGTCTCTACATCACGAAAAAATCATAATCGAAAATTGGTTTAATGATACTGCACCGACTTGCAACGGGAAACCGGTTTCTCTACTTACAGATGAAATCACTCATAGCCTTTCTATTCACAAAGACGGATCAGCTTTTGTTCTTGGTGCTGATTGGTCATTGCGATATTTTGATTCTACTTGCACAGAACTCTGGAACTCTCCCGTGCCAGGAACCACTTGGGCTGTCAATCTTTCACAAGATAGACGTTATGTATTAGCCGCTTTTAGTGACGGGACTATTCGATGGTTTAGCACTACTGGTGGAAAAGAGCTATTAGCCTTCTTTCTTCATGCAGATAAAAAGCGATGGGTTTTATGGTCTCCAGAAGGCTATTATGACACATCGCTTGCTGGTGAGAATTTGATTGGCTGGCATCTCAATCGTGGAATTGAGAAAGAATCTGATTTTTTTTCTGTAGGAAAATTTCGAGATGCCTACTATAGACCTGATATTATTACGCGGATACTCGAAGTTGGCGATAGCCAAAGAGCAATTACAGAGGCAAATGCAATTAGACAAAAGAAAGAAGCCTTACCGGTTACGAAGTATTTGCCTTCCGTTGTGCGTATACTTGTGCCTCCTTCGGGAAAGCCAGTGAAAGGGGAACTTGTGAATTTTATGACGAAGATTCGGTCCCCAGCAGGGTTAAAAGTAAAAGAATTAAAAGTGTACATTGATGATAATCTAGTAGAAACCTATCCAGTAAACTTTCTTCCTTCAGATTCGGAAGATTTATCTGAATTTGAATTTCAATTGAAAGTTCCGCACAAAGAGTCGATGAATATTTCTGTAGTAACTGTTACAGAACAAGGAGCAAGTAATCCAGAAAGAATTATTCTATTAGGCCAGCAGGGTGAAGAGAAAAAACCTGATCTACATTTGCTCTCTGTGGGAATAGGAAAATATAAAGATGTTAAAAATGTTCGTGCTTTACATTATTCAGTATCCGACGCAAGGGATTTTTTTTCTATCATGAAAAAACAAGAAGGTAAAGTTTATAACAAGGTACATTCAGAGGAAAAATATCTTTTAACAGATGAAGGTGCAACCCGCGCAAAAGTTTTTGAACTCATTAAGGAAATTCGTACCCGTGCTAATTCTACTCAAGACAATGTAACGATGGTCTTTCTCGCCGGACATGGAACTAGTGATGTGGATAATCGGTTTTATTTCCTTCCTCACGATTATAATTCTAGTCCTGAGGAAAAAGATTCTACGGGTCTATCTGGCTCAGAGCTTCTAACTCAGCTTTCTAAAATCAAAGGAAAAGTTATTCTATTTGTTGATGCCTGTTATTCTGGAAGTCTATCTAGTAGGCTAAACATGATTAGACTCTTAAATGAGTCAAATGATCCCGATAAATGGTTTGTAGTATTTTCCTCTTCCTCAAAATTCGAAGAGTCTCTCGAGCACCGAGACTGGCAAAACGGAGCATTCACAAAGGCATTGAAAGAAGCTATGATAGAAGGAAAGCTGAACGAACCGACAATCACAATTAAAGGATTAGATTATTATATTTCAAAGCGTGTTCCAGTGCTAACAAAAAATAAACAAAAACCTGAAAGTCAGGGTACTGGTAGAGATTTTATTATAGCCGAAGCCTTTGAAAATTAACTCTAATTGTCTACAGAAAATAGTGTTTTTTAGTTATATAGTTTTTATATAAATTGCTTTAGCTTAAAAAAAAAAATTTCCTCCCAACAAAAATTTTCAAAAATTTCTCCATTTCTGTCTCTACTAGAATATAGATAAGGAGAAATTTATGAAACAGTGTAGATTACTTTTAGGAATATGCATCCTGATTGGCATTTTAAATGAGGGAATTGCTCAGGAAACGGCAGTTGCTAAACCAAAAACAAGGATTGAAAATTTACAAGAAGAAATACAAAAAAGTCCGAACAATCCAGAATTGTATTTGCAACTAGGAATTGAAGATTTAGAGAGTTTGCGATCCGTCTCCAATTTCATTGAGAAATTTAGGATGCAGGGTATGACGGTTACTATTGATACGAAAGATGATACAGTGAAGAACCTGTTAAAATCAAAAGAATTATATGTATTACAAAAACTTGAAGTGCCATTTTTACTTTATCGAAGTCTAGGAGAGGCTTACTACCATTATTCCAAATTTCAAGAAGCAAAAATAGAATTTCAAAATGCCTTAAAGAAAATACCGAATGAATTTGAAACCTCTAATTTGCTAAAAATCTGTGAGACTCAAATAGAACGGGTTAAATTTCCGCAATCCGATACATTAAATTACAAACTAGTTGAAGCTTTGTTCAATGCAAATTCGATTGACTTTGCTAAAACGAAATTAGCTGTCCTACTCGAAAAATTCCCTGAGAATACGACTTATAAGAAGATGCAGGAGAAAATTGCTTTAGCAGAAAAGGCTAATGAGCTTCTCGGGGAGGGAAATGATTTTTCAAATAAATCAGATTATAAAAATGCATTGGAGAAATACACAGAATCGCTTGCTAGGTATAAAGAAATTGGAAACCGATGGGGACAAGCGGCTAATCACAGTAATATTGGAAACCAATTTCAGAATATGGGCGACAATCAAAACGCAATTGCCTCCTATGAAAAAGCGTTGGCAATCTCAATCGAAATTGGAGAAAAACAACTCGAAGCAAATAACCTTGGAAATATGGGTGGCGTTTACCAAAGTATGGGAGATCATACAAAGGCTCTTACGTTTTATGAAAAATCTTGGAATATAAATAAACAAATTGGATATAAGCAAGGAGAGTTTTACAATCTTAGAAATATGGGAGTACTTTATTTGGAAAAAGGAGAATACAATAAATCTCTCGAATATTTAGATAAGGCACTTGTCATTAGCCGCGAAATTCAAAATCGTCAGTTGGAATCTTCTGCGTTAGCAGGAATTGGGGAATTGTATTGGAATCAAGGTGACTATGATAAAGCCTTTGATGCTCAGGAAAAATCCTTAGCGATTAAAAAAGAATTGGGCGATAGGCAAGGTGAGGCTGACAGCTATATTTCGCTTGGAAATCTTTATTCAGAAAAGGGAGAATACAATAAAGCAATTGAATTACAAGAAAAGTCTTTAGCGATCAACAAAGAATTTGGAAATAAAAGAGGCGAAGCGATTGGTCTACTAAATATTGGAATCGGTTATGGAGACAAAGGAGATTTTGAAAAATGTTTTAAATTTGAAGAAGAAGCTTTTCAAATTGCAAAGCAAGTAGATTTTAAGTATGCGGAAATGGTTTACTATATGGCTTTTGGTCAATGTCTCCGCATTACGGGCGTTATTCCAAAAGCGATAGAAAGTTATAATAAAGCATTGGAGATAGCTGAAAGCTTAAGCGCAAAAGATAGAATAGCCGTAATCTATCGAGAAATCTCAGATGCCTATCGCAAAAATAAAGATTTTGGAAAAGCAATAGAATATCTAGACAAAGCAATTTCCATTCAAACGAAAATTGATAAAAAACCAAGTTTAGTTTACTCCAATTTATCCTATGCTAGGATTTTTCTAGAACAAAAGAAGTCAGGTGCAAAAGAATACATCGAAAAAGCAGAAGAGTTTGAAAAGGCTACTCATCGTAAACCGTTAATGGCTGAAATTCATTTACTCAGGGCGCAGGACTTACTGCTTTCCAAAAAATACTCCGAAGCAGAAAAGGAAATCCGCCTAGCAATAACATTAATAGAGGAAATTGGAAATCCGATTCTAAATTGGGAGGCATTCAGGACTCTGGGTGACATCCAATTCGCTGCAAATAAAATTTCAGAAAGTATTTTGAGTTACCAAAAATCTATCTCTAGTCTACGCTCTATGTATTCTTTGTTGGAAGAGAAGAAACAAGTCAGCTTTATGCAAGATAAATTGGAAGTATATGAAACGTTAGTTACTCTTCTGAAACGAGAAGGCAAATCAGACGAAGCTAAAAAGTATTTGGAAGAGAGTAAGCGGTTCATAAGTTCGATGCGTTAGTTTTTCTTTTAATAAAATTATCCTTTAAGAAAAACTTTCCAAAAAATAAACTGTCTATGTCTCTACTTATTAGTAGGAAACAGGGAGAAATCCATGAAATTTAGAATCATTCTTTTTATATTCATCGTGTCAATCGCATTGGCTGATGTTAGAATTGCGCAGGAAAAGGTAGCACCAAAGCAAAAAACGCGGACGGAAATTCTGCAAGAGGAAATTCAAAAAAGACCAGAGAGTGCAGAACTGCATTTACAATTGGGAATTGAATATCTAAATTCTTCTGATTCTGAAAATGCTGAAAAAGAATTAGAACTCTCCAAAAAATTATTTGGGAAAGATACTCCCTTCCTAGTCTATCGAAAATTGGGCGAAGTGTATTACGATCAAAATAAATACGAAGAAGCAAAGCAAGAATTTCTAAAAGCACAAGAAAAGATTCCAGGTGAATGGGAGAGTAAAGGGTATTTGAATATTTGCATTGCGAGGATTGCAGTTGCTAGTTTAGAAAAAGCACCGGTAGAAGAAATCGCAACAGCAGAATATAAACTAGCCGAAGCTTATTATGAAAAGGGTTGGTATAGAAAGCCAAAATCTATAATAGAGCGGTTAATCGAAAAATCCCCTGAGAATCAGACCTATAAAAAAATGCAAGAAAAAATAGTTAAGGCAGAAATAGCAGATACGCTATTGGAAGAGGGTAATGGCTATTCTGCGAAATCTGACTACAAACAATCTATCGAAAAATACATGGAATCACTTGCGATTTACAAAGAGATTGGAAACAGATATGGTGAAGCGGCTTGTCTTGGAAATATGGTGGGTGAATATCAAAGTAGGGGCGATATTAAAAAAGCTCTCGAACTAACCGAACAAGCATTGGCGATACACAAAGAGATTGGAGATAAACAGGGTGAAGCGAATGAGCTTAGTGGCTTAGGAAATATTTATTCAATCAAAGGAGATAACAAAAAGGCTCTAGAGCTAAATGAAAAGGCATTGTCAATATATAAAGAGATAGGCGATAGATCGGGTGAGGCTAATAGACTTGGCGCTTTGGGAAATATTTATTCAGATAAAGGAGATTACAAATATGCTTTGGAGTTTTCTGAAAAATCTCTAGCGATATACAAGGGGATAGGCGAGAGATCTGGTGAAGCTAATAACCTAAATAGAATTGGAAAAATTTATTCAGATAAAGGAGATTACAAAAATGCTTTGGAGTTTTCTGAAAAATCTTTGGCGATAGACAAAGAGATCGGAAATAAATCGGGTGAGGCTAATGATCTAATGAGTATTGGGTCTCTTTATTCAAATAAAGGAGATTACGCGGAGGCACTAAAATACTATGAGAATGCTTTGGCTATAGACAAGGAGATTGGATATAGATTGGGTGAGGCAGATAGCCTTGGAATGGTCGGAGAGATTTATTGGTATAAGGGGGATTACTACAAAGCGTTAAAGTTTCAGGAAAAATCCTTAGTAATACATATTGAGCTTGGAAGTAGAAATGGTGAGGCAGGAGTCTTTATGTCTTTGGGAAATATATATGGTGATAAAGGAGAATATAAAAAAGCATTAGAGTTCTATGAAAAATCATTAGCAATCAAAAAAGAAATTGGAGATAGAGATGGTGAATCGAGAAATCTTATAAATATTGGGACTATATATCGAGACCTAGGGGATTATGAAAAGTATTTACAATCGGAAGAAGAGGCTCTCAAAATTGCAAAGCAAATAGATTCCAGATACGTGGAAATGTTTTGCTATATGAATTTGGGTGAATATCATTTAGATACTGGCGATATCGCAAAAGCGATTGAGAATTATAACAAAGCCCTAGCTCTAGCAGAAAGCTTGGGAGTAAATGATAGAATTGCTTGGTCATATTATGCAATCTCGAAAGTCTACCGTAAAAATAAAGACTATCCAAAAGCAATTCAAAACTTAAATAAAGCGATTTCCCTCTATAAAAAAATTGAAAAAAAACCGAGTTTAGTTTTCGCTTATTTTTCCTACGCAAGAATTTATCTAGAACAAAAAAAATCTGGAGCAAAACAATACATCCAAAAAGCAGAAGAGTTAGAAAAGGTTATTGGTCGTAAACCACAACTTGCCGAAATCCATTTATTGTATGCACAAGATTTTCTAATTTCTAAAAAATTTCCAGAGGCAGAAAAGGAAGCACGCGCAGCTTTAAAAATTGCGGAAGAACTGGGTATGCCTGCCACTACTTGGGAAGCGGATAAGACTCTGGGTGATATTCAATTAGCCGCAGGTAAGAAAAAGGAGAGTATTCAGAGCTATCAGAAGTCAATCGCTATTTTGCGCTCTATGTATTCCTTACTTGGAGAAAAAAAGCAGACTAGCTTTATGCAGGATAAATTGGAAGTTTACGAAAAATTAGTCTCTCTACTCATGAAGGAAGGCAAATCAGACGAAGCCCAAAAGTATTTGGAGGAGAGTAAACAGTTTATTCTGAGAGCGAGCGGCTCTAGTCCTGAGGTAGAAGTAAAAGATGAAAAGACTAGAGCTATATCGGAAGAACTCAAAGTAAGAAAAAGAGCACTCGACAACCTAGAAAAAAAATTAGGAGAAGCAAATAATCCTGCGCAAGTAGAAGCACTCAAAGAAACTAAACATAGACTCTTTCGAGAATTTCAAAATAAATTTGAAGAACTTCGAAACACAAGCGACGAAGGAAAAAATCTCTATGAAACATTGAGCCTTAATGCAAAAAGCACAACCGACTTTCGCAAGACTCTTGCAAAAAATTCGATTCTAATTGAATACGCTGTGCTTGAAAATGTAACCTATATTTTCTGGATCACCAAAGACAAACAGGGCGCTGTCAAAGTAGATATCAGTCGGGAAAAAATTGGAGACCTAGTTCATGAACTCCGAAAAGAAATTACATCCAATTCCGACAAATCAGAAGTAACCGCAAAGCTTTCTAATGAACTGCATACTCATTTAATTGCACCCGTCCTAGAACACTTCCAAGGTAAGAAGCATATTATCTTTATCCCCTACGGTGTGCTTTACTTCTTACCATTTGAAGCTCTGCATCGTAAAGATGGAAAGTTTCTAGTAGAGAGCTATGATATTTCTTATTATACGAATACTTCCGCTATTCGTCTTTCCAATCCGAAGAAAAAAATTGCGAATTCCAAACAAGTCATCATTGCTTTTGGAAATCCAGATGGTAGTTTAAAAGGCTCGGAAAAAGAAGTTGATGCCATTAGTGGAATTTATCCTAACTCGTCTTTGGTATTAAAAAAAGAAACGGCTACCTTAGCGAAATTTAAAAAGGATGCAAAGAATTATTATATCGTTCATCTCTCTACTCACGGAGTCTTAGAGTCTCCTCCGTCAGAATCGCATATTATCTTCGGAAAAGATTTAAAAGATAAACTTCGATTTTTAGACATTCAGGAGTTTCAGGCAGATAGCCCCGAAGGCTGGCAAAATACACAACTAGTTGTCATGTCTGCTTGTAGTACCGCAATCGAAAAACGTGGATTTGATGTTCGACTTACCAGTGCGGATTATTCTAGTGTGCCTCTATCTCTGACAAGTGCCTTTGAATCGATTAGCGTTTACTCAGTAATATCCACTCTCTGGGATGTGAGCGATAGCGCGAGCAAGGATTTGATGGTATTGTTTTATGAGAAAATGAAAGCCAACAACTACGAAACCGGAAAAGCATTAAGTGAAGCAAAACGGGAATTTATCAAATACCAAAGAGAATCTAGAAGCATTAAGGCTAATCCCTATTACTGGGCAGGATTTATTCTAACAGGGGATTACAGGTAATTGTATGTTTAAAGATTACCATCGATGCATGGTTCGATACGCAAGCATGGAAATTATTTTTATAAACGAATTAGTCGCCAATATGTCATTCCCGAATTCTTTTGTCGGGAATCTCAAGTTATTGAGACCCCCGACAGAAAAATTCGGGGGTGACAAACTCGTTCATCTTCTTAGAAAACGAATTTGGAACAACTCGTTTCATTATTACTCTGACATTATTTTTTATTTCATAGCAAGAATACTATTCGTGTTTCTTGTTACGCTAATTCCTACGTCTCTTTTTTCTGATGAAGTGTATACTCTTTCTTTTATTGGCTGGGAGCAAAAGTCTATTTCCGAAATAGAAAAAGTTTTTTCGAAGAAAGAATATATTCGAATCGTTGATAATCCAATACTTAAAAAGAAATTACAAACGATCTTCATCGAAAATAAAAAAGAATCTACAGATGAAGAAGTCAGAAGTCTGTATTCCGATTCGGGACCTGATTTTTTAATTTATCAAAAGAAAGATTTTAAACTTCAACTCTATGAAGTTGCTTATGGAACAATGCTAAAAGAATGGAATTACGCTGACACAAAGAGCATAACAGAATTGGAAAATTTTCTGGAAGTGAAGCTTTGTATTCGCGCTCTTCGGGAATTGCAGGTTAATACTCAATATCCCGAAATTCAGTTTTCAGAAATTTCAAACCAGTCGGAAAGAAAACGACTTAAAAAAGGCGATCATATAAGAATATTTTTTCGTTTATTCTCTCAGAAGGAATTAAAAACTTTATACGTAACTATTTTAGGTGTTAGTGGAAATAGTGAAATCATCCAAGTATTTCCTACTTTATTTCCAATACAATCGCAAGAAATTGAAACTGGAAAAGATATAATTTTCCCCGAATCCGATACGAAAGGAATCAAATTGCCAGTATCCCCACCGTATGGCGAAGATCCATTTTTCGTTATTGCCAGTGAAGAGCCGAAATCTCTTCCCTTAGAAAATACGGATTTCATCAAAAGCGAAAAGCATAAATTTATCAAACTCATTTCTGGAAAGAAATTCAAAGTCATTCGTGCGTTTGTAAATCAATTGAAGTCAGGCAAGGCAAATTACAATTGTGTAGAAACCGTTGTGGTTAGTGTGGATAAATAATATTATTCTGACTTTAAGTTAAGGAGGCAATTTATGAAAATGAAATTATTGTGGTTTACTAGAATGTTATCCATTATCCTCTTAATTGGACTTGCGATGCCTGTGCTCGGTCAAACGGAGGAACAAAAGAAGCATCCGAAGTATGCGGAGTTAGAAGAACATTTTAAAGCTTGGAAGCAGGCAAAAGATCAAAACGATCAAGAAACTTTTCAAAAAGAAATGTATAAGATAAACGAACTAGAGGTAGAGATTTTTGGAGAGTCTCATCTAAAATCAGCAGAAGTAATCAACCATCTTGGATTAATGTTTTTGGAAGCAGGACAATTTGACAATGCCTTACAGCGATTCGATTTTTCTTTAAAAGTTAGGATTAAATTTTTAGGTGATAATGATTCCGAAGTCGGCATTTCTTATAGTAATATAGGTGAAGCGTATAGGTATAAAGGAGAATATGACAAAGCAATAGGGTATTATGAAAAGTCTCTTACTATTTTAGTCAAAACTTTCAACGAGACGCATCAGTATGTTGCGACTGTATATAATAATCAAGGTCTAGCTTACGACTCCAAAGGAGATTATGAAAAGGCAATTGCTAGTCTTGAAAAATCTCTTAGTATTCGGTTAAAAATTTTAGCACAAGATCACCCTGACATTGCTATTTCCTATAATAGTTTAGGGGAAACTTACCGCTCCAAGGGAGATTATAATAAAGCTATTGACTACCATGAAAAGTCTCTTGCCATTCGATCAAAAAAATTTAGCGATACTGATCCACGTATTGCCATTTCCTATAATAATTTAGGTATTGTTTATTTTTTAAAAGGAGAATGTAATAAAGCTATTGAGTATTCAGAAAAGGCTCTAGATATCCGATTAAAAATTTTAAAAGAAAATAATCCGTTAGTCGCAACATCATATAATAACTTAGCAGGGTCATATTATTGTATTGGAGAATATTACAAGGCAATCGGATATGCTGAAAAGTCATTAATTATCTCAAAGAACATTGGAGAAAAATATCCTGATACAGGAATAAGCTATATGAATGCAGCAGCATATTATCAAGAGGTAGGAAATTATGAAAAGGCATTTGAATATTTTGAAAAAGCCTTTGGTATTTTTAGTAAAACCGTAGGTGAAAATAGTATATTAGTTGCAAAATTGTATAATATTTTAGGCAGGGCACATAAATCTAAAAATGAATACGATAAGGCAATTGACTATTACAAAAAGTCTCTTACAATTTTTATAAGACTATTAAAAGACAATCATCCTAACGTTGCAGGGTTATACAATAATTTAGGCTCTATTTACGATTCAAAGACAGAATATGAAACAGCGTTAGTATATATAAACAAAGCTCTCGGAATTTACAAACAATCGGAAGAGAGGACAAACTATCTTAAAATCTTGGATAATACAAAGCTACTATATCAAAAACTCAACAAAATCCCCGAAACCATCTCCACGCTAGAAGAAGCAATCGGTGTCGTTCTAAAAGCCCGCAATGAAATTGTAGGGAGAGACAAACAAGCATTTACCGAGAAGCATATTCATTTTTTTGAAGAGCTAGTGAATTTATACAACCAAACAGGACAGCAAGAAAAAGCATTTGAGATTTCGGAGAAGATGAGAGGACTTTCGATACTGGAGAGTTTTCAATTGCAGTTTGCTTTGAAAGAATCCGGAGTAAAACAAAAAGTTGTGACTGATATGTTGAATCGGAAAGGAAAAATTGAATCTTTGTATTCTGAATTTTCGGCGGTGTTGAGGCAGGGTGAAAAAGGTCAGGTGTATGCTAAGACTTTGAAAGAAAAAATTCTCTTAGAAGAAAGAGAATTAGAAAGAGTCGATAGGAATTTGGAAAACTCTAATCCTTTGTATGCCAAGAATAGAAAAATAAAAATTCCAGATATTAAAAACCTGCAAACAAAGTTAGGCGAATCGAAAAAGACATTATTAGAATTCACTCTTTCTAAAGATTCTGAAGGCAAAGAGACTCTTACCGCATTCGTAATTTCTAAAACAAAATTCGATCCGGTTGTGCTAGGGGCAAAACTACATTTGTCTCTCCAAATCAATAACCTGAGACAACTCATTTCTGTAAATCCAGACAGGCGGAATTTGATTCTTGCAAAGACTGCGGATAATTTAGATTTTCTACTTGGTTCTAGTGCTAGCGAGTACCAATGCAAATACAAGGACGATGACGAAAGAAAAAAATGTGAAGGCTTCGAAGAAGGCACAGAGATTTTCAAAGAAGAATGGAATAATTCAAAAGAGAAACTGCAAAGTCTAGATGGAGTAAGAGAACCACAAAAAGTTTGGAAAAAGTTTGCTGTAATGGAAAGACAAATTCCAAAAGAAGAAGCGACTAATACTTGGTTGCCTTTTTATTTGAAAGAAGTTTACAAAACTGTAATTCACCCGCTATATGAGAAAAAGCTAATCGAAACCAAAGAGATTTTAATTTCACCGGATGCCTCTCTTTTCACTGTTCCTTTTTCGGCTTTGCTTACTTCTGAAAATAAGTATTGGAGTGAAAAAGCGACTATCTCTCTAATTCATTCTGCCAGTATTTGGATGAAATTAAAAGAGACTCAAAAACGAGAATACTCTCATCCTATCTATGCAATGGGTAATCCTGTGTATGCGCTTTCTCATTCCGACACCAAAGGAGTTCGCTCCTCCGACTTACGCGCAGTATCCAGAGGAGAGAGTATGGATACTTTAAAATTAGGAAACTTGAAAGGTAGTAAAGAAGAAATGATTTTTATCACAAATGAAATTTACAAACAAGAAAAATCAGAGCATGTAAAAGGCGGACTCTTCGCAAACAAACAAGACCTTGCCGACAACTTTGCAGAACGAAAACCAATTTATAAAACAGTTCATTTTTCTGCGCATGGTTTATTTTTCCCAGATGCTGCGGAATTAAATTCACTCGCACTCACTTCCCGCGCTAAAGCAGAAGAATTTAAATTGAAAGAATTAGAGCAATACGAAACGAGTAGTAAGAAAAAATTTCCTGTAGATGGATTTTTAAAAATGGGCGATGTAGTTGACCTTGGTATTAAAACTGATCTTATTGTCATGAGTGCATGTGAAACCTCTCTCGGAACGGAAAGAGCCGGTGAGGGTATGGTCGGTTTGCCGCAAGCATTTCTCATCGCAGGCTCTCAAAACACTCTCGCCACTCTCTGGTCAGTAGACGACAACGGCACAACTGTATTTTTCAAGAAATTCTACCAACATTATATTATCGCACCTAATAAGTTAAATAGTAGCATGTCGCTACAAAAGTCTCAATGGGAAACTTTTGGAAATAAGGATAAGGCTAAGGACAAATTTAAAGATCCGTATTTCTGGGCTCCGTTTGTGGTATATGGGGAGTAGGCGTTAATGAGGAATGTTGAATTAGGAATTTTGAATTTGGGGGAGAGTTTATGAAAGGAAATCGAGCTGCTAATAAGAAGATATTTTGCATTATCCTCTTTGTGTTTGTCTTACCTGTGTTTGGGCAAACGGAGAAACCGCTCTCGGAGTTTGAAAAACATAGACAGAAGGCAGCGGAGTTCGCTGAAAAGCAGGATTGGAAGAACTGTCTCTTTGAATTAGAAATTTTATTAAAAATCGCAAGTACAAAGGAAGAAAAAATCAATGCAAATAATTGGTTAGGTGGGTATTATCTATATTATATAGAACCAAAAAATTTTCTAAAAGCAATTCCTTTTTTTGAAGAGGTAATAAAACTAGACGATAAGGATCTAAGTGCAATCGAAGGTTTGGGAATTATTTATGCCAATGACAAAATCATCGAAGTCAAAATCAAAAAAGCACTTCCTTTTCTTCTTCACGCAGAAAAATTCAGTTCAAAAAATTCAGTAATTTATTATAATATCTCATGTATATATTCGCTTCTAAAGGAAATTGATAAAGCAATCCAATATCTCGATAAGGCAATTTACAATGGAGATGATAATATTGAATGGATAAAAAAAGATTCTGACTTAGAGAATATTAGGAAAACGGAATATTACACTCGACTAGTAAGCAATTGGGAGAAAGTGAAACAGGGAAATATCGCATTATTAGAAGGCAGAAAAGCATATGGTGAGACTAATTATAATTTAGCCTTGCAAAGTTTTTTAAAAGCAGATGAGCTATTTACTACTGCGCTAGGGAAGGATAATTTACAAGTCGCCTTATCATCTATTTGGGCTGGAAATGTTTATGACTCTAAGGGAGAATACGACAAAGCGATTGAGTATTATACAAAATCTCTTGCCATTCGATTAAAGATTCTTGGAGAAGAACATCCATCTGTTGCTATATCTTATAATAACTTAGGTTATGCTTATAAGTCCAAAGGAGAATACGATAAA
>Ga0075163_10002367_pt1 | contig 25429 bp, 23 predicted proteins | sample JI1023141ADNA_FD_71478 | JGI IMG/M metagenome (GOLD analysis project Ga0075163, IMG submission 71478) | Wastewater effluent complex algal communities from Wisconsin, to seasonally profile nutrient transformation and Carbon sequestration -... | ecosystem: Engineered > WWTP > Effluent > Algae... | reverse complement strand
TGAGCTCAGCGAGTTCACCCTCACCCTGGCCCGACGGATTGCCGAACAACCGATGTTCGCGCTGAAGTTGGCCAAGGAGTCGGTGAACACCGCCCAGGACAACCAGGGGCGCGTCAATGCCATGCAGACATCCTTTGCCGCGCATCAGCTTTGCCACGCGCACAACAGGATCGTCGGTGGTCACATCATCGACACGTCTTTCCTGACCCGCCAGCGCGAGATCGCCCGTCGCTGGTGACCCACCCCTGGCGAACCTCAGTCATCGCCACGTTGCGCCTCAAGGAGATAAGTGTTTCCCGGAACTCACGCCGCCGCTGATCCGCAGCGCCCGGCGGTCGTCATGGCCGGCAGCGGTGACACCCTGACCTACGGCGACCTGGACACCCGCTCGGCCCAGGTCGCCGCCGCGCTGCACGCCGCCGGCCTGCGCCGCGGTGACGCCATCGCCATCTTGGCCGACAACACCGCCGAGGTCTTCGTCATCTACTGGGCCGCACTGCGTTCCGGTCTGTACGTGACGGCGGTCAACCACCACCTGAGCGCGCCGGAAGCGGGTTACATCGTCACCGACAGCGGAGCGCAGGCATTCTTCGTCTCGGGTGCACTGGCCGATCTCGGTCGCCAGGTGCTCGACGAGATACCGGCCGACGTGGCGCGCTACGCCTTCGGCGCCGATATCGACGGATACCGTCCCTACCTCGAACTGCTGGACGCGAAAGTCCCACCGCTGACCGATCAACCGCGCGGTGCGGACATGTTGTACTCGTCGGGAACCACCGGCCGCCCCAAGGGCATCAAACCGCACCTGCTGCCCATCCAGGTCGACGAGCCGGGGGACCCGGTTCTGGCGGTACTGCAGAACGCCTTCGACATCGGACCGGACGCCGTCTACCTCTCCCCCGCACCGATCTACCACGCCGCGCCGCTGAAGTACTGCGCCGGCATGCAGGCGCTCGGCGCGACCGTGATCCTGATGGAAAAGTTCGTCTCCGAGCAGACATTGGCGGCCATCGAGACCCACCGCGTCACCATGACGCAGATGGTCCCGACGATGTTCGTCAGACTGTTGCAACTGCCCCAAGACATCCGATCGCGGTATGACCTGTCCTCGCTGCGCACCGTCGTCCACGCCGGCGCCCCCTGCCCACCGGAGGTCAAGGACGCCATGCTCGACTGGTGGGGACCGATCCTGGTGGAGTACTACAGCGCCACCGAGGCACACGGGATGACGATGATGAACTCCGCGCAGTGGCGCACCAAACGCGGGTCGGTGGGACGTGCGGTGCTGGGTACCATCCACATCTGCGATGACGCGGGTGCCGAACTCCCGGCCGGCGAGGTCGGCACCGTCTACTTCGAGCGTGACGCCATGCCCTTCGTGTACCACAACGATGCGGCCAAGACCCGCGAGGCCCAGCATCCCCATTACGAAAACTGGACCACCGTTGGGGATCTCGGCTACCTCGACGAAGACGGCTACCTGTTCCTGACCGATCGCAAGTCGTTCATGATCATCTCCGGCGGGGTGAACATCTATCCCCAGGAGACCGAGAACGTGTTGACCCTGCACCCCGCGGTGTTCGACGTGGCGGTGATCGGCGTCCCCGATCCGGTCATGGGTGAACAGGTCAAGGCCGTCGTCGCGCTGCGCCCCGGGTTCACCGCCGGGGATGACCTCGCCGCCGACCTCATCGACTACGTCCGTGACCGCGTCGCCCACTACAAGGCCCCCCGCACCGTCGACTTCGTCGACGCGCTACCACGTACACCCACCGGAAAACTGGTCAAGGGCACGCTCAAAGCCCGCTACATCGACACCACGAGGAGCCAGGCATGACCGCCACATCCACCAAGCGCTACATCGTCACCGGCGCCGCATCCGGCATCGGGCACGCGGTCGCCGAGCGACTGGTCACCGCGGGCGCGGAGGTGATCAGCTTGGACCGCAACACCCCGTCGGTGTCGGTCAAGCACCATATCGCGGTCGATCTGGCGGACCCGCAGAGCATCGACGCGGCGGTGAACCGGCTCGACGGCACGTTCGACGCGCTGATCAACGTCGCGGGCGTACCCGGGACCGCACCCGCGGCCACGGTGATCGCGGTGAACGTGCTGGCGGTGCGCCACCTCACCGAGGCCCTGATCGGCCGGCTGCGCGACGGCGGCTCCGTGGTCGTGGTGTCCTCGATCGCCGGATTCGGTTGGCCGGCAAGGATGCCCGCCATCCAGGCGTTACTGGCCACCGACGGGTATGCCGAGGGCGCACGCTGGTTCGCCGACAACCCGCAGGCCGGCAACGCCTACAACTTCTCCAAGGAGGTCGCCACGGTCTACACGATGGCCAAGGCACTGGAATTCGCGCAACGCGGGCTGCGGATCAACGCCGTCCTGCCCGGCCCGGTGGAAACCCCGATCCTGGCCGACTTCGAGGAGACGATGGGCAAGGACACCCTCGACGGCGCCAAGGCGCTGCTCGGCCGGCATGCCACCCCCGAGGACATCGCCGGCGCCGTCGCCTATCTGATCTCCACGGACGCCGGCTGGGTCAACGGCCAGACACTGGCCGTTGACGGTGGCGGCATGGCGGCGGTGGCCGCCGGCGTCATCCCCGCACCGGAAATGCGCTAGGACACACGATGAACCCTCAGACCCGAACCCCGCACGCGCGCACCGTCTTCGACACCGGACGCACCCGCCCCGCCGCATGGCGCATCGCACAGTTGCGTGCCATCGAGCGCATGTGCGACGAACAGGAACAGGCCATCGCGGCCGCTCTGCTCTCCGACCTCGGCCGCCCGGCCATGGAGGCGTGGATGGGTGACGTGCAGCCCACCAAGGCCGAAGCAGCGTTCGCGCGCAAGAGAATCCGCAAGTGGATGCGCAGGCGACGGGTATCGGTGCCGGTCAGCCAGCAGCCGGCTCGCGCCTGGATCCAGTACGACCCCAAGGGCGCGGTCCTGGTGATCGGTCCGTGGAACTACCCGTTCTACCTGGCGATGGCGCCGGTGGTGTCGGCAGTCGCGGCGGGCAACACCGTGGTGATCAAGCCATCGGAACTCGCCCCGGCCACCTCGGCGCTGATCGCCCGGCTGGTGCCGCGCTATCTGGATACCGAGGCGATCACCGTCGTCGAGGGTGATGCCCAGGTGACCCAGGATCTGCTGGCACAGGGATTCGATCACGTGCTGTTCACCGGCGGCACCGAGGTCGGGCGAAAGATCATGGCCGCCGCCGCGCCGACCCTGACACCGGTCACCCTGGAGCTGGGCGGCAAGAGCCCGGCCATCGTGGCCGCCGACGCAGACATCGCGGTGACGGCCCGCCGGCTGGCGCACACGAAGCTGGTGAACTCGGGACAGACCTGCATCGCGCCCGATTACGTGCTGGTGGAGCGAGCCGTCGCCGCCGAGTTGGTCACCGCGCTGTGCGCCACCATCGCCGAGTTCAGCACCACACCCGACCTGCCCATCGTCAACCAGCGCCAGTTCGATCGGTTGACGGCGTTGATCGCCGGCACCAGCGGCGAGGTGGTCGCCGGCGGCCGGTCCGATCCGGCGTCCCTGCGGATCGAACCGACCGTGATCCTCGATCCCGGACCGAGCGATGCGGTGATGTCCGACGAGATCTTCGGTCCCATCCTGCCGATCATCACCGTCGACTCGGTCGCCGAGGCCGTCGGCTTCGTCCGGCACCGGCCGCGGCCGCTGGCCCTCTACGTGTTCACCGAGACACCGGAGCGTGCCGAGGACGTGATCAATCGGACCGAATCCGGTGGCGCGGTGGTCAATCACGCGATCATGCACTGCCTGGTGCCGCAGCTGCCCTTCGGCGGTATCGGCCCCAGCGGCATGGGTGCCTATCACGGCTGGTGGGGATTCGAGGCGCTGTCGCACCGGCGCGCGGTGCTGACCAAGTCCACTCGCCCCGATCCCCGGCTGGTCTATCCCCCCTACACCGCGCTGTCCCGGAGGATCATTCGTCTGCTGCAGTAACAGTCCGCCCGGGGATCGGCGCCCGCACGGTGCGCCACGTCATCGGTTCGCGCGGTCCCGGAACGCCTGCACCGCGGTAGGCAGCGTGGGGAAGATCCGGTTCGGGCCCAGCTCGTCGTAGAACCCCGAGGCCACCAGATCGTCGAGGAGGTCCTGCTTGACGCGCGCCATGGCAAAGACGATGCCGCGCCGGGTGAGATCGATTCGCAGCTGCTCGAGGGCGTCGATCGCGGTCAGGTCCGGGTCCACGTTGGCCTCGGCGTTGTAGACGAACCATTCGACCCGATACCGTGCCTGCTCGACCGCCGCCATGGCGCGCAGCCGGAAGTTCTCGGCGTTGGCGAAGAACAGCGGTGCGTCGTAGCGGTACACCACCAGTCCGGGCACCTCTTCGGCCTGCGGGTAGTCGTCGATATCGTGCATTCCGGACAGGCCGGGCACGTAGCCGAGCACCCCGTCGTGTGGCCGCGCGATGCGCCGCAGGGTGTCCAGCGCGGACAGTGCGATGGCGACCAGGACGCCGTAGAGCATGCCGATCCCGAGGACGGCCACCGTGGTCGCGATCGCCAGGACCAGTTCGCTGCGACGGAATCGAGCCAGCCGCCGGAACGCGTCGATATCGATCAGTCGCAGCGCGGCGTAGACCACCAGCGCACCCAGCGCCGCGGTGGGGAAACCCGCCAGCAGATCGCCGCCCAGCACCAGCACCGCGACGACGACGGCCAGCATGACCAGGGAGTACAGCTGGGTGCGGCTACCGGCGGCGTCCCCGAGAGCGGTCCGGCTTCCGCTCGAGCTGACCGGAAAGCCCTGCGTGACACCGGTTGCCAGATTGCAGACTCCCAGGGCACGCAGTTCGGCGTTGGGGTCGATGGTCTCGTTCTTGCGCGAGCCGAAGGTGCGCGCGGTCAACACGTTGTCGGAGAAGGCGACCACCGAGATGCCCAGCGCGGCCACGCCCAGGCTGAGCAGATCGGCCGCCGACACCGCCGGCACGCCGAGCGTGGCGAATCCGGCCGGGATCTCGCCGATCACCGTGATCCCGTACCGCTGGAGGTCCAGGAGCCAGACGGCGGCGGTGGCCGCCAGCACCGCCACCAGAGCACCGGGCGAGGATGGGAAGAACCGGAACAACGCCAGCAGCAGGGCCAACACCGACACCGACATCGCCAAAGTGGGCCAGTTGGTCTCACCGATGTGGGCCGCGAAAGACGTTATCTGCGGCACGAATTGGTCGCCGTCGACGTCGATACCGGTGACCTTGCCGAGTTGACTGCCGATCATGAGCACGGCCACCCCGGTCATGTAGCCGATCAGGACCGGGCGCGACAACATCTCGGCCAGAAATCCCAGTCTGCACAGCGCGGCCAGCAGGCAGACGATGCCGACGAGAATGGCCAGCGCCGCCGCCAGCGCGGCGTATCGGGTGGGGTCGCCGATGGCCAGCGGGGCCAGCGCCGCGGCCGTCATCAGCGCTGTCGTCGACTCCGGTCCGACCGACAGCTGGCTGGAGGAACCCACAATCGCGTAGACGGCCATCGGAACCAGCGCCGCCCACAGCCCGGCGACCGGAGGCAGGCCGGCCAATGTCGCATACGCCATCACCTGCGGTATCAGGTAGGCCGCCACGGTCAGGCCGGCGATCACGTCACCGCGCAACCAGGCGCGCCGGTAGTGCCGAAGGTCGGCCGCGCCGGGCAGCCAAGCCATCACCAGTTGTGCTGCGCGACGATCCCTCATGGTGTGTAGTCAACACTCGTGACACGATTTGGTTGGAATTATGTCGGGCCCGATGCCGATGTCGTCGCACCCGACGAACGGTTGAGTTGGCCGCGCACCCTGGGCATCGGCGCCCAGCACGTGGTCGCGATGTTCGGTGCGACGTTCCTGGTGCCGGTGCTCACCGGATTTCCGCCCGCCACCACCCTGCTGTTCTCCGGGGTCGGCACGATTGCGTTCCTGCTGATCACCGGGAACCGGCTGCCGAGTTACCTGGGTTCGAGCTTCGCGGTCATCGCACCGGTCACCGCGGCGGTGACCGCACAGGGCACCGGCAGCGCGCTGGGTGGCCTGATCGCCGTGGGGCTGCTCCTCATCCTCATCGGCGGGGTCGTGCACCTGATCGGCACCCGCTGGCTGGATCTGGTCCTGCCACCGGTGGTGACCGGCGCGATCGTCGCGCTGATCGGGTTCAACCTGGCCCCGGCGGCCAAGACCAACTTCGAACAGGGCCCGCTGGTCGGGATGGTGACGCTGGTGCTGCTGGTCGGGGCGCTGGCGTTCTTCAAGGGCCTGGTCGGCCGGCTGGCGATATTCCTGGCGGTGGTCATCGGCTATCTGTTGGCGCTGGCGCTGGGCGAGGTGGACACCGCCGCGATCGCCGGCGCGGCCTGGATCGGGCTGCCCGAATTCCAGACGCCGACGTTCAGCCTTGCCGTACTGCCGTTGTTCCTACCGGCGGTGATCGCGCTGGTCGCGGAGAACATCGGGCACGTGAAATCGGTGGGTCAGATGACCGGCACCGACCTGGACCCGTTGATGGGCAGGGCGCTGGCCGCCGACGGGGTGGCCACCGTACTTGCCGGTGCCGGCGGAGGTTCGGCCACCACCACCTACGCCGAGAACATCGGCGTGATGGCCGCCACCCGCATCTACTCGACTGCCGCCTACTGGGTGGCCGCCGTGGTGGCCATCGCATTGTCGTTGTGCCCCAAGGTGGGTGCGACGATCTCGGCGATTCCGCCCGGCGTGCTCGGCGGAGCCACCATCGTGCTCTACGGCCTGGTCGGGGTGCTCGGCATCCGGATCTGGCTGACCAATCAGGTGGACTTCTCCAAGCCGGTCAACCAGATGACGGCCGCCATCCCGTTGATCATCGGGATCGCCGACTTCACCTGGCAGGCAGGGTCGTTGACGTTCACCGGTATCTCGCTGGGCGCCATCGCCGCACTGGTCGTCTACCACGGGATGACCGGACTGGGCGCTATTCGCCGAGCGCGTTGACCACCCGGGTGAACACCGTGGGCAGCGCCGCGGACGCCGGGGTGATAGCCGCCCGCACCGGGGGTATCCCGGTGGCGTGCAACAACCCCGCGGTCAGGAGTCGGTACCGCCGCGTCAGCGCGCGCCAGCGACGGTCGTAGTCCGCGGTACGGTCGGTCGCGACGCAGTCCACCAGCACTTCGGCTGCGCCGAACGCCAATCCCAGGCCCTCACCGGTCAACGCGTCCACGTAGCCGGCGGCGTCACCGACCAGCAGCACCCGCCCGGCCGCGCGATGCCGGACCTTCTGCCGCAGCGGTCCGGCGGCACGGTCCTGGCCGTGCGGCACACCGTTCAGGCGGTCCTGCAGGGCCGGGAACTGCCGCAGGTGTTCCTCGAATCCTCCGCGGGTCGATGTGAGGATCGCGACGCCCACGCAGTCGTCGGCGACCGGGGTCACATACGCCTCCCCGGCTGCTGGGCTCGCACCCCAGTGCACCTCCACACAGTCCGACCACGGTGCGATCTGGACGTGGCGCCGGATACCCCACCTGCGACGCTTCGGTTCCTCGGCCGCCAGTCCCAGCGACCGGCGGATCGGCGAGTGCAGCCCGTCCGCCGCGGCCAGGTAGCGAGCCCGCAAACCCGCGGCGCGCACGCAGGTCTGGTCCTGGATCACCGCACCGACCTCCCCCGACACCACCTGCACCCCGGCGTCGGCGACGGCCTTGGACAGCGCGTCGTGCAGCACCGTGCGGCGGACCCCGCGGCCCGGGCCACCGGCGAACCGGGCCTCCGCGGTGCGGCGGCCGTCGAGGTAACGGATGCCGTAGAAGTTCCGGTGCGGGTGTCCGGCGAGATCCACACCGAGGCGGTCGAGGTGAGCCAGCGAATGCGGCATGAGGCCCTCACCGCAGGCCTTGTCGATCGGCCCGCGCCGCTGCTCGACGACGACGACCTGCAGCCCCGCCCGCGCGGCGTGCGCGGCGGTGACCAGCCCGGCCGGCCCACCCCCGGCCACCAGCAGGTCGATCACGATGGACTCGTCAGACTTTTGAGTGCGTCGTTCTCGACCCGGATCCGGGTGCGCAGCAGCAACGCGTTGGCCACCGAGAACACCGCCGCGGTGATCCAGGCGCCGCCGACCAGCGGCAGTGCCGCGCCTTCCAGGATCACGGCCAGGTAATTGGGATGCGGGACAAAGCGATACGGCCCGCCCGCAACGCGCGGGGCGCCCGGCACCACGACCACCCTGGTGTTCCACTGCGTGCCGAGGGTGCTGATGCACCACCAGCGCAACGCCTGGGCGGCCAGCACCACCCAGAACGCCGGCCAGATCCACCGTCTGCGGGCCCGCGCCTCGTACACCGCCCCGGCGAGCAGGCCGGTGTGCAACGCCACCATCACCGGATAGTGCCCGGCGCCGAACTCCCGGCCTCCGTGGGCCGTACTCCATTGCAGATTGCGCTTGGACACCACGAGTTCGGCCAGCCGCTCCACGGCGACCAGCAGGATCAGTGCGATATAGCCCCGCATCGGTTCAGCGCCACCGCAACAGCACGAGTTCGGAACAGAAACCCGGGCCCATCGCCATCAGCACACCCGGGGTTCCGGCGGCCGGCCGTTTTCGGATGGTGTCGCGCAGTACGTGCAGCACCGACGAGGAGGACAGGTTGCCGATCTCGGCGAGCGACTGCCAGGTGAGGTCCAGCGCATCCGCCGGCAGCGACAGCGTGTCGATGATGGCCTCGATCACCTTCGGGCCACCGGGGTGGCTGACCCAGGTGCCGATATCGGGAACCGTGAGGTCGTGTGCATCGAGGAACTCGGTGACGTCGTCACCGAGGTAATGACCGACGAAGGACGGCACCTCGGCGCTGAGCACGATTTCGAAGCCGTCGGTGCCGATGTCCCAGCCCATCGCGTGCAACGAATCCGGGTACAGGTGGCTGCGCGAGTCCAGCACATCCGGGCCGGCCGGGTTCAGCCGCTCGGCCCGCTGCGCGCCGACCGCCACCACCGCCGAGGCGCCGTCCCCGAACAGCGCACCCGCCACCAGTGTCGGCATGGACGGATGGTGTTTGCGGGTCAGCGAACACAGTTCCACCGACACCAGCACCGCGACCTTGTCCGGCGCGCCACGCAGGTAATCGTGCAACCGGGCGATACCGGCGGCTCCGGCCACACAACCCAGACCGAAGATCGGGATCCGGCGCACATCCGCACGCAGCCCCAGTTGCCCGGCGATGCGGGCGTCCAGCGACGGGACCGCCGCACCGGTCACCGTGGTGGTCACGATCAGGTCGACGTCTTCGGGCCGCAGCCCCGCTTCATCCAATGCGCCCGCCAGCGCGGCACACCCGAGTTCGGTCGCATGCTCGATGAACAGATTGTTCGCCGCTCCGAAATCGGTCAACGCGGCATACTCCTCCAGCGGCCGCACAAGGTAGCGGCTGTTCACCTTGGCGCTCTTGTGCAGGCCGCGGACGGCGTCTTCGAGACCGTCGTATCCGGGCAACGCGAGCAGCGCTTCGGTGATCTCGTCCTGGGTGTACCGGTGCGGGGGCAGCACCCCGTGCACCCCGGCAATGGTGCTGTGAGTGGGCATTCCGGCGAGATTAGTGGCCATACCGTCATTACGGGGCGCTACACCGTTTGGTTCAACGCCGTTCGGACCACACTCTCAGTGATTCAGTCCGATCCGGTCATGCAGCCGGGCCAGCGGCGCGGGCGCCCACCAGTTCCACCGGCCCATCAGCTGCATGAACGCCGGCACCAGGACCATGCGCACCAGCGTGGCATCCATCAACACCGCCAGGGTCAGACCCAGACCGAACATCCGCATGAACGACACATTGGCCGCGATCAGTGCGGCGAACGAGATCGACATCACCAGCGCGGCAGCGGTAACCACGCGACCGGTACGGGCCAGACCGAGCGCCACGCTCTCTCCGACATCGGCCGAGGTGCGATCCGAGGCCAACCAGTATTCGCGGATCCGTGCGAGCAGGAACACCTCGTAATCCATCGACAACCCGAAGGCGATACAGAACAGCAGCACCGGGATGTTCGCGACCAGGGTGCCGGTGGCCGTCGTGCCCAGTGCGTCCAGGTGCCCGTCCTGGAAGATCCACACCATCGCGCCGAAAGTGGCAGTCAGCGACAAGATGTTGAGCACCAGCGCTTTCAGCGGCAACACCACACTGCCGGTGAGCAGGAACAGCAAACAGAACGTGATGGCCGCGATCAGGGCCAGCACCAATGGCAGCGTCGCGGCGATCGCCTGCACGCTGTCGCGGTCGGTCTGCGCCACCCCGCCGAGTAACACCTGCCGACCCCCCGGGCCGGCCACCTCGTGCAACCGATCCAGCTGCGCCGAGGAGGCCTCGGAGAACAACGGTGCAGAACTGGACACCCGCAGGAATATGCTGCCGTCACGTTCCACCGGCGGCGCGACCCCCGAAACGTCGGCCACCGCCGACAATTCGGCCGTATAGCGGTCCAGCTCGGAGGGCGCCAGCCCGGCCGCGTCGGGGATGACCACGGCGATATCGGTCGCCGAGTTGTGCGCGAAGTCCTGGCGCAGCTGCTCACCCACCTGATGTGCCGACGCGGTCACCGGCAACACCCGGTCATCGGGGAAGCCCCACTTGACCCCGGCGAACGGCAGGCCCAGCAACACCAGCAGCACCACCACCGCCACACCGATCGGGACCGCCCGACGCAAGACGAATGTGGTTGAGCGGTACCAGAACTGTTGTTCCACCGGACGCGGTGTGCGCGCCGGCCCGCGCATCCGGTCGCCGAGCAGCACGATGGCCGCCGGGGTGAGCACCAGCGCCGCGATCGCCGCGAACGCCACGGTGGCCACCCCGGCGTAGGCGAAGGATTTCAGAAAGTACATCGGGAACAGCACCAGCGTGGACATCGGTAACGCCACCGTCGTGGCCGAGAACGCCACCGTGCGCCCGGCCGTCACCATCATCCGCACCACGGCGTCCTCACGGCCCGCGCCGCCGGCGAGTTCCTCCCGGTAGCGGCTGATCATCAGCAACGTGTAGTCGATGGCCAGGGCCAAACCCATTGCCATGCATAGATTCAGGGCGAACACCGACACGTCGGTACCCATGGTGATCAACCGCAGCACCGCCAGCGAACCGAGGATCGCCATCACGCCGACCAGCACCGGGACCGCGGCGGCCAGCAGTCCACCGAACACCCAGACCAGCACCAGGAAGCTGAACGGGATGGCGATCGACTCCATCACCAGCAGATCGCGTTGGGACTGCTCGGTGATCTGGGTGTTCACCATGGCCAGACCGCCGGCCTGCACCCGCACTCCATCCCGGTCGTGCACCAAGGTGTCGACGAGCTCCTTGGCGTGGTTCTGGGCGTACTTCTCGCCTCCGGTGATGCCCGCGACGATCAGCCCCGCCGTCGCGTCCCGGCTGAGCAGTTCGGCGACCGCGGGCGGCGGGGCCGTCCAGGCGGAGTTCACCTCGGCCACATGCGGGGAATCCCGCAGCGCCGCGACGATCTCGGTCCCGACCCGGCGGGCGGCCGGGCCCATGGCGCCCGCCGGATCCGAGACCACGATGAGCAACTGCATGTCGCCCTGATCGAAGGTGCCGGTCAGCAGTTCGGCCGCCCGGCTGGATTCCGCCTCGGGGTCCTGGAATCCCCCGGCGCTCAGCTTCTGGGTGACGGGGATGCCGAAGATCGCCGCCGCCACCGCGAACAGGGCCGCCACGGCGAGGATGCGCCGCGGCGCGGCAAGGGCACGACGGGCAATGCGCTCCAGAACCCCGGGGTTATCCATCGGCTCATGGTGCCCGATGGCTACCCGTCCTGGGTCTGCACGTGAGCGCGGATGCGGCCCTGTTCGTCGACCCAGCCCTTGGACTCGGCGTAGGACACCATGCCCGCCAGCTTCTGCTGCCAGTCCGGGTCATCGTCGCGCCCGGCCAGCGCGGCCAGCTGACCCGGCTGCACCCAGGAATGTGCCGGGGTGACGACGACGACCTTGAACGAGGTGAAATCGTCGGGCTCGACCACCTCGACGAGCGGCGGGGTGGTACCGGTGTCGACGCGCAGATACATGCGGTGTCCTCATCCTCGGCGGTGCCGGCGCTCCCGGGGCGGGACGCCGTTGACTCCTTCGATCGACTCCGCATAGGTGCCGATCGCGAAGGCCAGCGCCGGACCGGTGATCGACAGCGCGCGATGATCGACGTTCTCGATCCCGTCCCGGGCAGTGCCGTGGTTGGGGTCGAACGCCATACCGGCCCGTCCGCCCCACAGCCGTGCCTGCACGGCACTCTTCTGTTGGGTCGACCCGGTGGTGATACCGCCGACGGGTACCCCGGCGGTCAGAAACGGACGGTAATCACCGGAGCCTTCCAGCGGCATGTCGGCGGGCCGGACACCGGCGAGGTTGAGGTAACCGGCCAGGGTGCGCTCGATGCCGGCCGACCCCTCGGGCGCCTCGCTGGGGGCGGCGGACTGGTCACCGTCGAGGGTGAAATAGCCGGCGTTCGGCGACCCGAGCATATCGGCATCCAAATACGCGGCGATATCGTCGAGCTGATCATCGTCCAGACCGGCGATGTATTTGCTTGCCGCGCCCAGGGACTCGGATCCCCAGAAGGCGAACCGGACGGCATTACCACCGGCCGGCGCCGACCCGAGCGCGGCGGCGATGCTCAGTAGCGCGGCCACCCCGGTGCCGTTGTCGTTGATCCCCGGACTGCGTGGGGCGCTGTCCAGATTGGCGCCCGCCAACACCACGTCGGTGGTGTCTCCGGTGGTCGTCTGGGCGATGACATTGCGTGATTTCGCGACGCTGGCCTGCGCATCCAGGGTGAGCCGGACCGGGGCGCTGGTGCGTCGCAACGCGGCATCCGTCGCGCGGTCGATGACGGCGACCGGCAGCGTGAGCTTCTGGTAGTAACCGGGTTCGAACAGTCCCTCGGTCCCGCCGGCGCTGACCACCAGCAGGCCCACCGCGCCCTTGGCCACCGCCGCATCCTGTTTGGCCACCACCGAACATCCGGTGTCATCGACGATCGCCAGCGCTCCGCGCACCTCCCCGTAATCCGCGGCGGCACAACCGGCGGGTTTGCGGGGCCGCAGCGACAGGCCGCTCACCCCGCCGCGCGGGGTGCCCGCCAGCGGGGACGCCTGGGTGACGGGGTAGCTGCGCCCGGCGATCCCCAGCGTCGGCCGCCCCGGATCACCCATCTTGAGCCACTCGAATTCGGGTGTGGTGACTGCGAATCCGCCGTCACGCAACACCCCGGCGACATAATCGACGGTGGCCTCATAGCCCGGGGTGCCGACCGCCCGGTTGCCCTGGTGGTCGGTGGCGATGGCGTCGAGCGCCTCCAGGTGGGCGAAAATGGCGCCGGCATTCACCTTGTCGGCCAGATCGCGGGCCGGATCGGAGGGAGCGGGCTGCGGCGCAGCCGAACACGACGCCACCACCAGCGCCGCGACCGCCATCACCAGCGCTTGCCTCATGAGGCGGACTGTGTGTGCCGGGTGCGGTCCTCGCGCACCGGAACCCCGTTGCGGCCACCGATGTCCTGGGCATACAGGGCGGTCGAGTAGCCGACCCCGCGCCCGAGGATCTCCAAGGCGGTGCGGTCGATATGGTCGAGGGTGTCGGTCTTCTTGTGGTAGTTCGGGTCGAACGGCTGGTCGGCCGTGCCACCCCAGAGCTCGGCCTGTTCGGCCGTCATGTTCTCGTCGGCGCCGGAGAACAGTCCGCCGGAGGGGATCCCGGCCGCGGTGAACGCATCGTAATCCGAGCGCCCGTCGAAGCCGGTGTCCCTGGCAGGCTTGTCCGTGCTGTCGAGATACCCGACCAGCATCCGCTCGATACCGGCCGATCCCTCCGGCACCCGCGGGACGCTGCCGTCGGCCGCCGGTGGCGCGGACTGGTTTCCGTCATAGGTGAAGTACCCCGGGTTCGGCGACCCCAGCATGTCGAAGTTCAGATAGAGCGCAATGTCTTTGAGCTCCTCGGCATTCAATCTGCCGACATAGTCCGACGAGCCGAGCAGGCCGAGCTCCTCGGCACCCCAGAACGCGAAGCGGACCGCGTTCTCGACGTCCGGTGAGCTACCCATCTGCAGCGCGGTCTCCAGGACGGCGGCCACCCCCGAACCATTGTCGTTGATTCCCGGCCCCTCGGGCACGCTGTCCAGGTGGGCGCCCACCATGACGACGTTCTCGGTGGATCCGGTGGTGGTCTGGGCGATCACATTACTGGTCTGTTTGACGTCGACACCGGCCTTGAGCTTGACGGTGGCCTCGCCGGGGTTGGCGCGCAGTCGGGCGCCCTCGGCCTTGGTGACGGCAAGGACCGGAATCAAGACATCGGTCTTGCTGCCGAGGGTGCCACCGAACTCGTCGACGGGGCGGTCCTCGTTGTCGGCGATCAGCAGCGCCACCGCACCGCGCTTGGCAGCGATGCCGGCCTTCTCGGCGAACTGACAGGTGCCGCGGTCCACCAACACCACCGCGCCCTGCACCGGCAGGCCCTCGTAGTCGGCGTCGGCGCAACCCGGGCTCTCGTCTGCGGGTGCGGCGACCAACGGCCCGGACACCCCCTGCGGATCGGTGCCGACCGTGAAGGACATTCCCTTGGCGCCGACCTTGTTGCCCGCCACCGTCACGTCGGGCTCCTCGGCGAACGGCTGCCGCACCTCGAACTCTTCGGTCTTGGCATCGAACCCCTTGTCACGCAACAGGTTCACCACGTAGTCGACACTGGCCTGATAGCCCGGCGTGCCCATGGCGCGGTTACCGCCGTGCTGATCGGCGATCTCCTGCAGCCGGGTCAGGTGTCCCATCATGGCGTCGATATGCAGGCTCTGAGCGATCTTCTCGGCGTACTCCGCCGGTGCCCGCGATGCCGCGTCCTCGGCGTCCCTGGCGCAGCCGCCGATCCCGACGGCGAGGGCGGCCACGGACAGCATGGCCACCAGGGACCGTGATCTGAACTGCATGTGCCCCACGGTAGCCGACTCACGGGTCCCGACGGGCCACGACGCCGACAGCCGCGGCGAACACCACCGCCGCCACCGCGGCGAAGTAGGCGGCCGAGCCCAGCGGGCCCCACCACATTGAAAAGGTCTGCAACCACGGTATTTCGGTGAACGCATTGGCGTTGGCGAACGGCAGCAACGGGCCGACTCGGGACCCGACGCCCGGGATGGCCCCGAGCAGCGGTTCCAGCACGAACGGCATCAGCAGCAGGATCGCGATGACGGCGGCGCTGTGCCGCAGCAGGGCGCCCAGTCCGACGGCCAGCAACGCGGCCAGCACGGCGTACAGCGTCACCGCCCCGACGGTGCGCCACGGTGCCAGGCCGGTGAGCGCCAGTTGCGCGCCCTGGCGCTCGTCGAGCATCGCCCGCACCAGCAGCAGCGATCCCAGCGACATCGCCGCGGCCAGAAACCCGGAGAACACCATGGTGACAACGGCTTTGGCGATCAGTACCCGAGAGCGCCGCGGGGTCGCCATGAATGTCGTACGGATCATCCCGGTCCGGTACTCCCCCGTCACGGTCAGCGCGGACAGGATCATCAGCACCGGGACGCCGAACATCGCCACCCCGAGTACCGCCCGGTCTGGGCTCACGAGGCTGTAGGGCAGCGCCGCGGCGGCCTGCACGGCGGCCAGACCCAGGCTGATTACGACCACGGTGAGCGTCAGCCACAGCGGTGACCGGGTGCTGGTGAGTTTGATGCGCTCGGCGGCGACGGTGCTCATGATGAGCCCGCCCGATACTGCACGGCGCCGTCGGTGAGGTTCAGGTAGGCCTCCTCCAGCGACGCCCCCTGCGCGGTGAGTTCGTGCAACACGATGCCGTGCGCCGCGGCCAGCTCACCGACCTGTTCGGTGCTGCTGTCGTCGACCAGCAGCGCCGCACCGTCGCGGCGGGCACCGGGGAGCAGGGCGACCAACCGGTCGAGCTGCGGGCTGCGCACCCGCACGGTGCCGCCCTGATTGACGAAGTCGGCCATCGTGGTGGCGGCGATCAGCCGACCCCGCCCGATCACCAGCACCCGGTCGGCGGTGTTGGCCATCTCGGCCAGCAGATGGCTAGACACGAACACGGTCCGGCCCTCGGCGGCGAGACCCCGCATCAGGGTCCTGATCCAGCGGATACCCTCGGGGTCCAGCCCGTTGACCGGTTCGTCGAACAGCAGCACCGACGGGTCGCCGAGCAGCGCCGCCGCGATGCCGAGGCGCTGCAGCATGCCCAGCGAGTACGTGCCGGCCTGTTTACCGGCGGCGTCGGTCAGCCCGACCTCGGCGAGCACCTCGTCGACCCTGCGTAGCGGGATCCGGTTGGTCGCGGCGATCCACCGCAGGTGCGCCCGCGCGGTCCGGTTCGAGTGCACCTGCCGGGCGTCGAGCAGCGCGCCGACGGTGCGTAACGGGTGCTTGTGTTCGCGATAGGGCCGCCCGGCGACGGTCACGGTACCGGCGCTGGGCCGGTCCAGCCCGACGATCATCCGCATGGTGGTGGACTTGCCCGCGCCGTTGGGCCCGAGGAACCCGGTCACCACACCGGGCTCGACGCTGCAGGTCAGTTCGTCGACGGCGCGCACCTGGCCGAAAGTTTTTGTCAGACCGGTCAGTTCGATCATGTCCCGGGCCGTTCCTCGACGTGAGCCACGACCAGATCGGCCACCGCACGCATGCCCTCGGCGTTGGGGTGCAACGGCGCGGTGTGGCCGGGGATGGGCACCGGGAACCTGCTCGGCAGGTTCGTCCAGGGCTGCGCCGACCACGGGTGGTGCTCGCGGCTGGCCTGCCCGGCGCACACCACCGCGGCTCCGGTGCCTTCGGCCGCGGCGGCGGTGAGACGTTCCAGTTCGGCGGCGATGCGCCGGCCCAGGTCGGTGTCCCCCGCGGACAACGGAGGCGCCGAACCCTGCGGCGGCAGCAGGGTCAGGTAGTCGACGAACAGCACCCGCGCCAGGGGCGCACGTGCCCGGACCACCCGGCCGACCTCAATTAGTTTCGGGGCCACCGCGGCCAACTCGCGTTCCCGCGCGCCGGCGTCCCGCATACCCCGCAGCGGCGGGAGCCACCGCAGCGGCGCGGGCAGCGCCGCGGCGCACAGCATCGGAACGTAGCCGACGTCGTTACCGCCGATGGTCACCGTGACCAGCGACTCCGACCCGTCCAACGCGTCGACCTGCGGCGGTTCCCCGTGCTGCGACTCGCTGAGCACATGCGCGGTGGTCGCCCCGGAATAGGTGACGTCGACCAGGTCCAGGCCGAGCCGCTGGGCCACCAGGTGGGGATAGTTGCGCTGCGAACGCATCGCCAGCAGCGGCGACCCCGGAGCCGTCGGCGGGATGCCGGGGCCCGCCGCCATCGACGAACCCAGCGCCACGTATCGGGTCACAGCAGGGCGGGGCTCGACGCCTGCGCCCAGAAGCGTTTCGGGATCCGCCCGGCGTGCCGGGCCAGATGCCCGGCGGTGACGGCGGCCGCCATCGCGGCGGCCATCGCGGCCGGATCGGCGGCGCGGGTCACCGCGGTGGCCAACAGCACGGCGTCGCAGCCCAGTTCCATGGCCAGCGCGGCGTCGCTGGCGGTGCCGATACCCGCGTCCAGGATCACCGGGACGTTCGCCGCGTCGACGATCATCTCGATGTGATGCGGGTTCGCGATGCCCAGACCGGTGCCGATGGGTGAGCCCAGCGGCATGACGGCCGCGCAGCCGGTGTCCTCCAGGCGCCGGGCCAGTACCGGATCGTCGTTGGTGTAGGGCAGCACGATGAAGCCGTCGTCCACCAATTGTTCTGCGGCCTTGACCAACTCGATCGCGTCGGGCAACAGCGTGCGCTCGTCGGCGATCACCTCGAGCTTGACCCATTCGGTGCCGAGCGCTTCGCGGGCGAGCTGTGCGGTGAGCACCGCCTCGGCCGCGCCCCGGCAACCCGCGGTGTTCGGCAGCGCCGAGATGCCCAGTCTGTCGAGCAGGTCCAGTACCCCGGTGCCGGCGTCCGCATCGACGCGGCGCATGGCCACGGTGGTCAGCTCGGTGCCCGACGCGATCAGCGCCTCCTCCAGCACCGCCAGGTTCGCCGCACCCCCGGTGCCCATGATGAGCCGCGAGCCGAACTCGCGGCCCGCGATCGTCAGCGTGTCAGCCACCTTGCACCGCCGTCACCACTTCCACCCGGGCACCGCCGGCCAGCGCGGTGTGCCACGAGGACCGCGGCAGCACCTCCCAGTCCACCGCCACCGCGATGCCCTTGTCGCCGAACCCGAGATGATTCACCAGTTCCTCGACCGTGGTGCCCTCCGGTACCTCGGTTTCCTCACCGTTGACCAGCAAGATCATGTCGCCCCTCAATGTGTCGCCAGTGCTGCAAGTTCGGTGGCGATCCGCTCCGCCGTCCAGGGCGCCAGCAGGAAACCGTTACGTCCGTGACCGGTGGCTGCCAGCGTCCGCTCGTCGAGCCTACCGACCAGCGGCAGACCATCCGGTGTCATCGGCCGTAGCCCGGCCGCACATTCGGCCAGTTCGTACTCCCCCAGTGCGGGGATCACCGCACAGGCATCGTCGAGCAGGTCCCGCACGCCGCGGACCACCGGGGCAGTGTCCCGGCCGTGCTCGTATTGGGTGGCGCCCACCACCACGCCGTCACCGCGCGGCACCAGATATACCGGCCGCCCGTGCACACGTGCACGGATGACTCTCTGCGGCAACGGCATACACCCCTTGCGCCAACGCAGCCGCAGCACCTCTCCCTTGACCGGGTGCACCGCGAGACCGGGCCAGAGGGCGGGCGCGTCGATACCGTTAGCGATCACCCGCTGATCGGTGTCCACCGCGGCGAGTTCGGTCACCGGCGGCGCCCACTGCACACCGAGCTCTGCACAGGCCCGCTCCAGGGCGCTCACCAGCGCCCGGTTGTCCACGGCCAGTTCGGTTTCGGCGCAGAACCCGTGCCGGATCCCCTGGGCCAGCAGCGGCTCCACATCGCGGGCAGCGGTCGTGACCGTCACCGGGTGCCCCTGCTCGGACAACCAGTCGGCCACCGTCTTGAGGTCCGCGACATCGGCCCGGTCGACCGCCACCACCAGTGACTCATGGGCGGTCACCACGTCGGCGGGCAGCCCGTCCAGGAACCCGGTATGCCAGAGCTTGAGCGATTCCAGGCCCATCGCCAGCAGGGCCTCTTCCCCCGGCCAGCCCTCGCTGTGCGGGGCCAGCATGCCGCCGGCCACCCAGGAGGCGCCACGCGCCTCGGTCCGGTGCACGCGCACCGACCACCCGTCCTGGGCGGCGCGCCGAGCCACGGACAGGCCGATGACACCACCGCCGATCACGGCAAGAGTTCCCGCCACCATGTCCTCTCCCTTCGCCGGCATGACCCGGATCAGGTACGACGGTCAGGGCCGGTCGTAGGCCCACTCTCAGTCCCCGGTCCCGGGACTCCCGTGTTCAGCTGAAACAATACGCCGGTGCCCGGCCCTCTCGAACGACTGACCACCGCCTCGCTCTACCTGTGCACCGATGCCCGGCGTGAGCGCGGCGACCTGGCCGAATTCGCGGACGCGGCGCTGGCCGGCGGGGTGGACATCATCCAGCTGCGCGACAAGGGCTCGGCCGGCGAACGGCAGTTCGGCCCGTTGGAGGCCCGCCAGGAACTCGACGCGCTGGCGGTGCTTGCCGACGCGGCCCAGCGGCACGGCGCCTTGCTGGCGGTCAACGACCGTGCCGATATCGCACGGGCGGCCGCGGCCGATGTGCTGCACCTCGGTCAGGACGATCTGCCACTCGACATCGCCCGCGAGATCATCGGCGGGCGTCCGGTGATCGGGCGCTCCACCCACGACGCCGCCCAGGTCGCCGCGGCGATCGACGAGCCGGTGGACTACTTCTGTGTCGGGCCGTGCTGGCCGACCCCGACCAAACCGGGGCGCACCGCGCCCGGGCTGGATCTGGTCCGCCAGGCTGCCGCGCTGGCTCCGGACAAGCCATGGTTCGCCATCGGCGGGATCGACGAGCAGCGACTGCCGATGGTCGTGGCGGCCGGCGCCCGCCGGGTGGTGGTGGTTCGCGCGATCACCGCAGCCGAGGATCCACAGGCCGCGGCCCTGGCCCTCAAGAAAGCAATGGGATCCCGGCCGTAACGACGCGCAGCCGCTCCCAGCTGGCGGCGAAACCGGGATGCAACGGCAGGTCGGCGACCTCGTGCTCGGCGACCCAGCGCAGCTCCGAGCTCTCCCGGTTCGGGACGGTGCGCAGCTGTTCGGTGGCATCGGCGATCACGGTGGTGTAGCTCCAGCCCGGCACCTCATGGGTGACGACGGTCGTTCGCACCGTCATGAGGTCGGCCTGCACTCCGGTTTCTTCCAAGGCCTCCCGCACCGCGGCTTCCTCGACGGACTCGTGGCTGTCACGCGCCCCACCCGGTAGTGCCCAGGTGCCGCCCTGGTGGCTCCACGGCGCTCGATGCTGAAGCAGCACGGCGAAGGTACCGTCGGGACCGGGCGCGCGCAGCAGCAGTCCGGCTGCCCCGTGACGTCCCCAGAAATGGCCGCCACCCTCCGATATCACCCAACCGTCACCGTCACCGCGCACGACTTCAGAATAGGGGCTCGCGAATTCCCACACGTCACTCCAATGTCTCTTAGACTTCTTAGAAACACCGAGGAGGTCGCCAACACGTGACCGTGGAGTTGGCACACCCGTCGACCGAACCGCTGGCATCACGTTCGCCGACCAATCCCGTGCACCCGCGCTGGTCGTTCCTGTGGACCACCCCCGGGCGCATCCTGACCATCGGTGTCGTGCTGTCGGCCCTCGTGATCGCGTGTGCCTTCGCGACGTCGACCACGATCAACGACCGTCAGGAAGCACTCACCACGGTGCTCGACCACAGCGAGCCGCTGGCCTTCGCGGCCGGTCAGCTCTACACCACGTTGTCGGTGGCCGACGCGGCCGCCGCCACCGCGTTCATCGCCGGTGCCGAACCGCAGGATGTCCGGCAGCGCTACGAGCAGGCCATCACCGACGCGTCGGTCGCAGTCACCCGCGCCTCCGCCGGACTGACCACCGAACCGATGATCGAGCTGCTGGGCCGGGTCAACGCCGAACTGGCGGTCTACACCGGGCTGGTGGAGACCGCCCGCACCAACAACCGCGCCGGTAATCCGGTGGGCTCGTCCTATCTGTCCGAGGCTTCGGCGTTGATGCAATCCCAGATCCTGCCCGACGCCCAACGGCTCTACGAGGCAACCTCGGCGCGGGTGGACGCCGAGACGACGGCGTCGACCCGTATCCCGGCGCCGGTCATCCTGGTGGTGCTGGCCACCGTGATGTTCGGGCTGTTCGCCAACAGATGGCTGACCAAGCGGACCCGGCGGCGGATCAACATCGGCTTCGTGGCCGGCGGACTGGCCGTCCTGATTATGGTGGTGTGGGTGGGCACCGCACTCGTCATCTCCACCTCGGACAGCCGCAGTGCCAAAAACACTGCGGCACAATCGCTCAAGACGGTGACCACGATGGCCATCACCGCGCAGCAGGCGCGCGCCGACGAGACGCTGGCGCTCGTCCGCCGTGGCGACGAGGACGTGCGCAAGCAGTCCTACTACCAGCGCATGGACAGCATGCAGCAGCAGCTGGACACGTTCTTGAGGGCCGACAACGGTATCGACAAGGACGATCTGAGCGGGGCCGGAGACCTGCTGCGCAAGTGGCGGGCATCCAATGACCGGATCAACGCCTACATCGCCGTCGGCGACTATCAGGCCGCCACCCAGGTGGCGCTGGGCACCGGCGAGGACAACTCCACGCCGGCGTTCAGCAGCCTCGACGCCGCGCTGGCCAAGGCCATCGAGGAGAGCCGCGGCCAGCTGCGCACCGATATCGTCAACGCCCGCCGGGTGCTGTCGGGGGCGACCGTCGGCGCCGCGGTGCTCAGCATCATCGCGGCACTCGCGGTGGCGCTCGGGCTGTGGCCGCGGCTCAGCGAGTACCGGTGATGAAGACACGGGTGGCCGCCCTGTTGGCAGCGGCGGCGGTGCTCGCCGGCTGCCAGCAGTCCCCGCCGCTGGAACCGATTCCCGAGGTGACGCTGGCGCCGCCCACCCCGGCCGGAATGGAGCAGGCCCCACCGGACGAGGCCGCGCAGGCCCTGCCCGACAACTCCACCTGTGACCGGACCGCCAGTCTGCGGCCCTTCCCGAACCAGGCCCAGGCCGACGAGGCGGTGGAGAACATCCGCAACCGCGGCCGGCTGATCGTCGGCCTCGACATCGGCAGCAACCTGTTCTCCTTCCGCGATCCGATCACCGGTCAGATCACCGGATTCGACGTCGATATCGCCGGCGAGGTGGCCCGCGACATCTTCGGCACCCCGTCCCAGGTGGAATACCGCATCCTGTCCTCGGCCGACCGGATCGAGGCGCTGGAGAAAAACCAGGTCGACATCGTGGTCAAGACGATGAGCATCACCTGCGAACGCCGCAAGCAGGTCGACTTCTCCACCGAGTACCTGTCGGCGAACCAGCGCATCCTGGCCCCGCGCGACTCGGCGATCCGCCAGGCCAGCGATCTGTCCGGCAAGCGGGTGTGCGCGGTGAAGGGCACCACCTCGCGCAAGCGCATCCAGCAGATCCAGCCGCCGGTACAACTGGTGGACGTGGTGACATGGGCGGACTGCCTGGTCGCCCTGCAGCAGCGGCAGGTCGACGCGGTCAGCACCGACGACTCGATCCTCGCCGGCCTGGTCAGCCAGGACCCGTATCTGCATATCGTCGGCCCCAGCATGAATCAGGAGCCCTACGGGATCGGGGTCAACAAGAACAACCCCGGCCTGGTCCGGTTCGTCAACGGGACCTTGGAGCGGATCCGCCGCGACGGGACCTGGAATACCTTGTACCGCAAGTGGTTGACGGTACTGGGGCCGACGCCGGCACCCCCGGTTGCGAGGTACTCCGACTGATGAGCCGCTCCCGATGAACGACGACGACCCCGGCACCCAGCCCGCCTCGCTGGCCGAGCTCGACGCCCTCGCCGAGCCTGAGGACGGCGAGGATTCGGTCGCCACGATGCGCCCGATGGCCACCCAGGCGGTGTACCGGCCCGATTTCGACGACACCGACCGGGCGTCCACGGTGTCCACCGAGCCCTCCGAGAACATCACGACGTGGACCCGGCCGCGCTCGCCCATCCGCCGCCTCGGCGGCGGGCTGGTCGAGGTGCCCCGCGTCTACGAGCGTGATCCGTTGACCGCGTTGATGACCAATCCCGTGGTCGCCGAGGCCAAACGGTTCTGCTGGAACTGCAACCGGCCGGTCGGGCGTGCCTCCAAGAAGGATGCGGACGGGCCGGCCCGCGCAGGGCTTTCCGAGGGTTTCTGCCCGCGCTGCGGCAGCCCGTTCTCGTTTTTGCCCCAACTCAGTCCCGGCGACACCGTCGCCGACCAGTACCGGATCAAGGGCTGCATCGCCCACGGTGGTCTCGGCTGGGTGTATCTGGCCTTCGACACCAATGTCAACGGACGCCCGGTGGTGCTCAAGGGCCTGGTGCATTCCGGTGACGCCGAAGCGCAGGCCACGGCGATGGCCGAGCGACAGTTCCTCGCCGCCGTTACGCATCCGGCCATCGTGAAGATCTTCAACTTCGTCGAACATGCCGACAAGCACGGTGAGCCGGTGGGCTACATCGTGATGGAGTACGTCGGCGGTACCTCGCTGAAGCAGCCCAAGGGCGTCAAACTGCCGGTGGCACAGGCGATCGCCTACATGCTGGAGATCCTGCCCGCGCTCGGATACCTGCACTCGCTTGGTTTGGTCTACAACGATCTGAAACCCGAGAACATCATGGTCACCGCCGAGCAACTCAAGCTCATCGACCTCGGCGCGGTATCCCGGATCAACTCGTTCGGATACCTCTACGGCACACCGGGCTACCAGGCACCCGAGATCGTGCGCACCGGACCGACGGTGCAGACCGACATCTACACCGTCGGGCGCACCCTGGCCGCCCTCACCCTGAAACTGCGCACCCGCAAGGGCCGCTACGTCGACGGCCTGCCCGAGGACGACCCGGTGCTGGCCAAGTACGACTCGTTCGGCAGGCTGTTGCGCCGGGCCATCGATCCGGATCCCAACCGCCGCTTCGCCAGTGCCGACGAGATGTCCAGCCAGTTGATGGGTGTGCTGCGCGAGGTGGTGGCACAGGATTCCGGCGTGCCGCGCCCGGGCCTGTCGACGGTGTTCAGCCCGCCGCGGTCCACCTTCGGGGTGGACCTCCTGGTCGCGCACACCGATGTCTATCTGGACGGGCAGGTGCATTCGGAGAAGCTGACCGCACCGGAGATCGTCAAAGCCCTGCAGGTACCGCTGGTCGATCCGGCCGATGTCGGTGCGCCCATCCTGTCGGCCACCGTGCTCAGTCAGCCTGTGCAGACCCTGGATTCGCTGCGCGCGGCGCGGCACGGCACGCTGGACTCCGAGGGTATCGACCTGTCCGAATCGGTGGAGCTTCCGCTCATGGAGGCGCGCGCACTGCTGGATCTGGGCGACGTCGCCAAGGCCACCCGTAAGCTCGACGATCTGGTGGAACGGGTCGGCTGGCGGTGGCGGATCGCCTGGTTCCGCGGCGTCGCGGCCCTGTTGACCGCCGACTACGACACCGCGACCAAGTATTTCACCGAGGTGCTGGACACCTTGCCCGGTGAGCTGGCACCCAAGCTGGCCCTGGCCGCCACCGCCGAGCTGGCCGGCAGCTCGGACGAGCGCCGGTTCTATCAGACGGTGTGGCGCACCGACAACGGGATCATCTCCGCCGGATTCGGTCTGGCCCGGGCCCAGTCCGCGGAGGGTGAGCGCGATGACGCCGTCCGCACACTCGACCAGGTTCCGCCTACTTCACGGCATTTCACCGTGGCCCGGCTGACCAGTTCGGTGACGTTGTTGTCCGGACGCTCGATCAACGAGGTTTCCGAACAGCAGATCCGAAGCGCCGCACGGCGCGTGGAGGCACTGCCCGAGAGTGAACCGCGGGTACTGCAGATCCGGGCGCTGGTCCTGGGTACCGCGATGGACTGGCTGGCCGACAACACGGCGAGCACCAACCACATTCTCGGATTCCCCTTCACCCAGCACGGTCTGCAACTCGGCGTGGAGGCAGCGCTGCGTGGTCTGGCGCGGGTCGCCCCCACCCAGGAGCACCGCTATGCACTGGTTGACCTGGCCAACAGCGTTCGGCCGACGAGCACCTTCTAGCGGGCACCGGCGAGCAGGTCGACGCAGGCCCTCGCGATGGCCAGTTCCTCGTTGGTCGGAATGACCAGCACCGCCACCGGCGAACCGACGGCTGAGATACGGCGCGCGCCGCGGTCTGCGCCGCTGTTGAGGTCCTCGTCGAGTTCGATGCCCAGCGCCGCCAGGCCGGCCAGCGC
>Ga0075163_10002366_pt1 | contig 25429 bp, 13 predicted proteins | sample JI1023141ADNA_FD_71478 | JGI IMG/M metagenome (GOLD analysis project Ga0075163, IMG submission 71478) | Wastewater effluent complex algal communities from Wisconsin, to seasonally profile nutrient transformation and Carbon sequestration -... | ecosystem: Engineered > WWTP > Effluent > Algae... | reverse complement strand
AATGAAATACGGCGTCATGCAAGAATACACTTACATTGATTTAATCAAAGAGTAAAAATAATGCAGTCCCAATCGCTTGTAAAGCACCTGCATTTATCTTTCCATTGAAGCAGGTTGTCTTTCGCCCTACGTCATACGCCGTCAAACATTCGACATTTTTTTCATCTTCATCTACAACAACATCATTTGTCTGTTCGGCAAATTTTTGTGTAAGCCTGCCTTCCACCCGTTCCTTGGTTTTAATTTCCATTTTATTCCTAATAGTAAATTTTAATTCCTGCTTTAACTTCATAAAATATAATACCAACAGGTATCCGTATAGCCTGCACATTTACCCCATTTTAGGTTTTTTTTCGCAGCCCGTGTTGTTCATTCCTTTACAGGCCTATTGGAAAAAAATAAGGCCTGCGCAAGCAGGCCCTGTGTTAACCAGTTAGAAGAGGCGTTTATTTGATATGGAGTTTTAAAATTTCATTGTTTGATGTTCCCTGTATCATAACAAAATAAGTTCCGGGTAAGTAGTTGATAACATCGAATGAATAAAAGTTAAGTCCTTCTGCAGCATTCATTGTTTTCTTTGCTACTATCCTGCCCGTAACATCTGCTATACTCAATGTATAAGTTCCGGCAACAATCGCATTAAACCGTACAGTCGCTTTTTCTGTTGCAGGGTTTGGATACACAGCAGCAGCTTTCGGCACAGAGGACTCTTCTATACCTGAAGAGCAACCGATGGTAAGATATTTACTGCTGGCTGCAGAACTGCCGCAGGCACTAACTGCTTTTACAGTTACATTTCCACTGATGGCCCCAACATTTACCCAAATGATTCTTCCGGTTGCCGAACCTACAAAGCTTGCGCCCGCAGGAATCGTCCATATATACGATGTGGCGCCGCTTACCGCACTTACCGAGAATCCCCTTGTGATATTGGGACAACTTGAATTGGGGCCAGAGATCGTTCCGGGTGTTGCCAGCGTACTTTTATTGATAATGATGGAAGCAGGTGAACTGTTCCCGCAATTGTTAGCCGCCCTCACGCTCAATACCGAGCCTGAAACGAAACTGCTTCCGAAACTTAGTTGTATGCTGTTGCTGTTTTGCCCGGTCACAATTGTAGTCCCTGCCGGCACCGTCCAGGAATACGTGAGCCCACTTACTAACGGTGTAGTGTAGGTTCTTGTATTGCCGGTGCATAATGTTGATGAACCTCCGCTTACAGTGATTCCACCCGGCGCAGCAGGTAAGGGGCTGGTGGCTACAGCAACTGTTCTTGCAGTGCTGCTTCCACAACCATTTGTTGCCACAACAGTAATATTTCCTGCGGAAGCACCTGCGGTAACTGTGATGCTGTTAGTAGATGAAGTACCTGTCCAGCCTTGTGGCAACGTCCAGTTATACAATGCAGCACCTGCAACGGCAGCAATAGAATAGGTTTGTGATGAGCCTGCACATACATTGCTGTTACCTGCAACAGCGCCGGGTTGTGGAGGAGCAGCAGATGTAATAGTCAATGTAAGGGACAGGGCCGCACTTTGCCCGCAGCCATTGTTTGTTTTCACTGTTAATTGTCCGCCAGTAGAACCGGCAGTTACAGTAATCGAATTCGTAGATGAAGTTCCCGTCCAGCCGGAGGGCAAGGTCCATAAATAGGATGTTGCCCCTGCAACTGCAACAGCTATGTAGGTTTGTGTGGTAGCCGGGCATACGGCTGTATTGCCAGTTATTGATACAGGCGTTGCAGGAGTGGATGAACTGGTAACTGCCAATGTTCTTGCGGTACTGTTACCGCAACTGTTGTTGGCAGTAACAGCAATATTTCCATTGCTTGTACCTGCTGTAACTGTAATAGTGTTCGTTGTGGAAGTGCCTGACCATCCCGTTGGTAATACCCAGGTATAGGAAGTGGCGCCTGCCACAGTAGTAACAGTATAGGTTTGAGAACTGCCTGAACATACGCTATTGGTCCCCGTTATGGTGCCGGGTTGTATAGGTACTGTACAGGTAGTGCAGGCAACCAGGCAGGAAGCTGCATTAATGGTATTGATCATTCTCTCTGCTGGCAGTGGGCCAAAGCCCAGGCCGAAATTGATGCCAACGCCCGACAGCAAATGACAATAGCTCATGATGGTTCCCCTGGTTGGCAGGGGAGAAGGCACAGCACAGCTGCCGGAAGAGTAGCCTGCAGCATCACCGCAGCCATCGATCTTTGTATTATTGCCATTCCACACACAGTCATGGGTATGTTGTGAGCCCAGCAAGTGGCCTTGTTCATGTGAGATGCATTCCACCGTCCATGAATAAGTGGGCACATTTTGATATGAAGCTGATATGCCGGAATAAGCCATCCTGTATTTATTTGTTTTGCAGGCGCCGTTGATCCACGCAATGCCGCCGCCACCTTTCATACCGATCAGGTGTGCAAGGTCCCCGTCAAAGGTGGTTCTGTAATTACCAAATTGAGTCAGGTAACCACTTGTGCTGTTGCCCGTATAAGGATCTTCTGTTGTCCATACAAACAGGGTTTTCAACTGCATCGTCATCCCGTCGTTTGCATACAAGGTGGCCATTTGATTAAATACAGCCTGCATATAAGCGTTTACAGCTGCAAGGCTGCCTTTATTTACAAAAAGATCGTAGTCGGTTTCCCAATACCATTTTACACATTTATTGGTAACAGCAGCCACTTCGGTTGTTCTTGCGAGGGTGGCCGGGCTTGATGGAATAGCTGTATTGGTACCGCAATCGAATGGAACCTGTTGTGTAAGATCAGCATCATTATAAATGATATGGCGCCCTTTTGCCGTACCTGATCTGCCTATTACATAATTTCCTTCCTGGGTACTTACAAAACCACTCACTTCATCATTTGCAAAACTGAGCGCTGCAAGGGAGTTGGGTTCATTGTCGATAGTTCCCCTGTAGTGTACAATATCATCCTCAGGAGAAACATTTCCCTTTTCAGTCTTGATGGTAAAGCCACTGGTTGAAATGTTCTCTTTGAACAGCAATACTTTCAGGTTACGGTTACCATTACCAGCCGGAATGTTGAAAGTAATATACCCGGGTTTTTCCTGCCGGATGGCTTCTATCCCTTCCGCTTCTATAAAGGAGTATTTTTTTACCGCAGCAATGATAGCAGGGTCTGGAGCAGCAGGGGCTATTGTTTTAAACAGAGCTGTTTCTTTTGAAAAAATACCTTGCTGCTTAAGTATAGCAATACGTTCAGCTATCATTCCTGTCCTGGAATTTGTTTGAGGAAAAGCAACTGAAAACAAAAAGGAGAAAAGGATCAATGACACAGCACGGGGCATTACAGCCATGGGAATTGGTTGTTTCATAAATGATATTGAATAATGAGTAATTATTGACTACGGCCTGTAAGATATTTTCATAAAGGGGCTTTCTTAAAGCCAGTGCAGGTTTTCAAAACCTATGCCACATTAAAAAAATGTTAATTACTTTTTCTCTCATCATAACAAGGAGGAATCAAATTCCTTTCTTAAGTACTTAATATAGCAAATGAATAAATAACGAAGGCAAACTGGAGGGTAGAAGGAAATTTCAGTAATACCGGAAGATTGGATCCATTACAAAAACCAGGGTCCCGAAACGTATGGCTTCGAACCAAAGGAACAATTACTTTACCGGCCAGATCACGAAAATATGCCTCCCGGTATCAAGTTACTTACGAGACCAATGATTCAGTAAAAGCAGGGCCGGAGCATCAACTCCGCCTTTGTATTCCTTACAGGTAAAGGGTCAGGTATATCAATCAAACATCTGCAACTAATTAATGCCTTTAAACTAAGATACGATATTGGCTGATGCAGCAGAGACGACCGGATTAAACCGCTTTTCATATGAGGTACAGTTGTTGTGTACCAACATTAAAAAGCAATTGGAATCTTATATACTAATCCTTATCATTATTGGACTGGCAGCACTTGGGATGGCCTGGATGCCTGCTTTTACAAAGGCCACCAAAATTTCCTACAGCATTGTATATGTGGCGGCGGGTGCTGTTTTATTTGCAACGGCAGGCAATTATCTTCCCTTACCCGACCCTATATCCGAAAACGCCATAACCGTACGGCTAACCGAAATGATCGTCATCATATCGCTGATGGGTTCCGGGCTTAAAATTGACCGTCCCTTTTCGTTAAAGCATTGGAGAGTACCCCTGCGCTTAATGAGCATTTCGATGATCCTTTCTATTGCTGGAGTAACGGCAATTGCTTATTACGGGCTAGGGTTTGGGCTTGCAGCAGCAGCATTGCTGGGTGCTGTGCTGGCACCCACCGATCCGGTGCTGGCAGCTGATGTTCAGGTGGGTGCTCCAATGGAAGGTGACCGTTCGCATACCAATATGGCGCTTACCGCAGAAGCAGGCATGAACGACGGCACAGCTTTCCCATTTACCTGGTTGGCCATCATGCTGGCAAACGGGGAGCTTGCTGCAGACGGTTGGGGTGGCTGGTTACAATATGAACTTTTTTATAAGCTGGCAGCTGGCGTCGCCATTGGATATTTATTGGGAAAGGCTTTAGGCTGGCTTTTCTTTAAGTTGCCCGCAGAAGTGGCAGGAGCAAAGATCCGGGATGGCTTTGTCGCCGTCTGTGCTACATTGCTTGTGTACGGGGTTACGGAGGCTGCTCACGGCTATGGATTTATCTCTGTGTTTGTATGTGCAGTCACCATGCGGGGTATGGAACGTCATCATAAAATGCACAAAGCCCTGCACGAGTTTACTGACCAAATTGAGCGTTTGTTACTTTGTATCGTATTGTTACTTTTTGGTGGCAGCCTGGTATCAGGCTTGCTAGATGAACTGGATGGTATGCTTGTTGCGGCCGGGCTGTTTTTTGTGTTTGTGTTGCGGCCAGTTATTGGGGTGGTCAGCCTCTGGGGTACTCAGCTCCATTTTAAAGAAAAACTGGCCATTGGTTTTTTCGGTATCAAAGGAATTGGATCGTTCTATTACCTCGCATTTGCTTTGGCTCAAACCACTTTTCAAGGAACAGGAAAACTCTGGGCTTTAACTGCGTTTACGGTACTCCTTTCTATCATTGTACATGGACTTACTGCTACTTCTATAATGAAGAAACTGGAGGTCAGGTTTAAAGAGGAAACCCCACCCAGCGACCGCAAGCAGCAAGTAAATAAGTAAAACAGGTGATAGTTTTAGTAATCATGTCTGAGCATTTATTTTCTGGTATTCTTTAACCATTTGAAATTGTATCAAGGTCGGTTTCAAGCATCTCAGTTTGCCTGGTCTTACTACTATTTTGGGGCTTGTTTGTTTTGGGGTGCGTAGAACGAAGAGAGTTATCGTAGAGAAAATGATTCCTTGTAAAGAAAAAAATGATGCTGTCCTCCCGGAATGTCAGCATCATTCTCATGTAGTAGCCCCGACAGGTCACAATTCGAACCTACTTATAGATGATCTGCAATTGATTAACTGTTTTAAACTTGGCTAACTACTGACTGTTAATCAGAGGGTCGCTAGTTCAAGTCCATCAGGGGGGTAAGAGAATCAAGCACTAGGATGTAACCTCTAAGTGCTTTTTAATTTGCCCCAACTTTTGCCCCAAACCATCTCGTTCTTATTAAGTTTATCAAAGAGCTAAGTAGAAATCTATGTAAAATAACACCCACTATAAAATTATTGAAGATGGAGCAATTCTATTACCTGCTTTTCATTTTGCGCCAATTTTTGCACCAATAAAGGAAACTAGCAATTTTTAACTACTTCGGCCTTATCCAAATACCTCAGAACTATAGCATAAACCTAATACACGCATTGCGAGTGTTATGTACTCAATCAGCCAAACGGAAAATGGCGCATGGAACCAAGCGAATGGGGCAGTATGGGTTGGGAAGTGAGGATATGCTGCTGTGCAGGCACAGGGAGTTCCCCGAGCGAAGGCAGGTGAAGCTGGAAGAGAAATGACAAACTTGCGAAGCTACCCGAAGAACATGAAATGTGGCGATAACTTCAAAGGCTCGCACACTTTGATGTGGTTTGGCTGATGCCCTGCCAAGCCTGCCTATGCAAGCCGATCACCCGATCACCCTTCGCCAAGTAAACTCTTAAATGCCTAATTAAAGAAACTTGTACCAAAGAGGGGCTTTGAATTTTTATATTTTTTTTGTTTAAACAAAGAAAAGGTGTAAAAATTCATTTGCCTACTTTACTTATAACTGACCTATGCTTACTCTGAAAATTTCCCCAATTCCAACTGTACAAATTCTTATGAGTATAATGTTTAAAGGGTCTTATAAAACAATTTTTCAAGTTAACAAGTGTTTCTAATGCTTTTAAATCACCATTAATAATTTTTGTATTACCAGAAAACCATAATCCCCGTATAGATGTCTTATTTATCAAAGGAAAAACATTCTCAAAATCTCCGCAATCTTCCAAAATAAGAATATCAAGATCTTGAAGAGATTTAACCCATTTCAAGTTTTTTAATAATGTTTTCTGAAAGTAAATATATGCAAGAGCCTTATTTGCTCCAATTGTGCTTGTAAAAGAAATATTTTTACAATTCGTTACTGCCAAGTATTTAAGATTAGGCAAATTGATTAAATCGTTTCCGTTATGAATATCGCAATCTATAAGCTCTAGTTTAACTAAATTTTTCTTATCTTTTAGAACGGTTGACCAATTCAGATTTTTAGCTTTATTAATGCTCCAATATTCAATAAATTCAGGTAGTTTATTAAGCTGATATTGGGATTTCCAATCTAAAACGAAACTTTTAAGTCCTGCCGGAAGATCAAAATGAATCTTAGTACTTTTTTTGCATGAAATTGAAAGATCTTTTAGCTGTCTAAGAGAATTAAGTATTTCAGCATTGCTAATATTATTTACCTTAATATAAACCTGTTTTATTTTTGAGAAATACAAGTGTATAAAATCAATATCGACATCATGTTCCGATATAATTGAAAGTGCTTGAACCTGATCAGTAATAAGTCCATTAAACTTAGAATGCCACCCTCCTTCAACTACTAAATGCAAAGAATAATCTTCAATCAAATAATCATGGAAATTTAAATTTTCTCCTCTACCTTTCTTTTCAAAGTAATAAGCCTTTTTATTTCCAACAATTATTTTTTTCGATTTATTTGAGTCCATATTTTTTTCTCTTTTTATCAGCAACTTCTTTTCTTTTATTGTCTAATTTTTCTTTTACTTTTTCACCAGGCTTTCCTCCTTGCTTTTGAAACTCTTTATCTATAGCTTTTTGTTCTGCTGCCTTACGCTTTATCTTATTCCCTGTAGGATACTTACCAATTACTTTTGCCTTACTTCGATCTCTTCCATCAGTTGCAGTTTTTGCTCTTTTGGCTAAATCGTCTGTACTTCCGATATATGGTTTTCCTGATGGCGTGTATGCACCAGGCACCTTATATATTACACCATTTAAATACGTATTTCCAAGAGCATCCTTGGTGGGGGTAGGTAGGTAAACACTTGGTTTTACAGGCTCAGAAACCTCAGCTGGGACTTCATACGAGGCAGTACCCATTAATAAAGCACTACCACCGGAACCCCCACTAACTGTAACTGTTGCGGGGGCATCAGCACCTGGAGCCGTGGTAATAACATCATAAATAGTTGCAACACCTGCTACCACCAATGCACCTCCTGCTACTACCTCACCAATTGGATTTAATGTTGCTGCAGATTCAACAGCAAATCCAAATGCTATTGCTGCATGCGGACAGCAACTTTCTCCCGAATTAGGCAGGTCTCCTAAATGGTCTTGAAAGCGTATTGGATTATCAAAATTAGATGCATATGTTGACCACATATACATTTCATCTGTCCTTGGGTCGATTTGCCACCACCTGCCTGTCTGTGCATCAAGCTCTCTGAACTGTGCATCGTAAATATTAAGTTCTAAGTCATTTTCAAATTCAATACCATTATATTTCTTCTTATTCTCCACAATACCTGCAGCTTTACTACTAATCCCACTCATTACCAACCCAAATGGATAATAATGAGTTTCCTCAAATAGTACCCCACGGTAATGCGTTACCTGTAAATTATCAAAGAACACATCAATGTTTGGTGTTTCATTGCTTACATAAATATACAAATATCCATTCTTATCAATGGGCATATTTATTTTAGTGTGTGTTGTATAAACACCGCTTGCACCAACTTGCTCAAAACTGCTGTTGCTGCTTACAAATTTAAACTGCTCATCCAGCAGCACCCAGTTAATGTATGCTTTTGGCTTAGTAGCCCCTGGTGTTTGGCTATTTAAAAAGTTAGTAGCTCCGGGTGTAAGCACACCACTACTGGTTATTTCTGCTGCCGCTGCTTTGCCGCCTGCACTCGCTGCCCCACCCGATATTGCTGCAATTAAATCATTAAATACATTTACTGGCGCACCCGGCATGGCTGCATTCTGCCACCAGCTATTTACCATCACATTAAACTTATCACCAGCCATCACCTTTAGCGTTATACTAGGCCCTATTTTTAGGCTTCCTGCTCCTGCACCTACTTTCGCTACTTTGGCATTGCCTGCAGGGGTATTAGCAGGATAGCCACTTGGTAAAGTAGTTGTTCTTGTTGCAGGCAGGTTTGAGTAAAATAGTTCTTCATTTACAGCTGTTGCTGTTTCCATGGTGGCAGAAGGATAGAAAGCGGTGTCTAATTGGTCTGAAATTACCATCCGTATATTCCCGATGTGGTCTTTTAGCATATAGTCATAAACAAAGCCGCTAGCGGTATTGCCAATTGTCTTTGGCCTTATACGGCCTTCTTCATGGCCTATAAATTGTAGACTGTCATTGATGTAATTAAAAGCACCGAGGTAAAGAGTTGTTGTAATATTTGCGCCTTCGGTTGTTACTTTTTTTAGCTTGTTGCCTTCTGCATCGTAAGTATATACAATAGTTCCCTTAACAACTCCACCAGTTTTATAAACTGTAATTGTTTGTGGCAAATTCAAATAATTATACACTATACCATCTGTACCGGATAATCCAATGTCTTTGTTTAAATCTTTTTTCAGGTTGCCATTGCCGTCGTAAGTATAATCAACTGTGGTGGCAGTTTTACTTTGTATAGGGTGCAACAATGAAGTTCTAAAGTCACCCAATTTAGTGGCAGCAACATTATTAGCATCAATCACATTCAGCAATTTGTTGCTTGCTGCTGTATAGTTATAAGTTAGGTTATCTATCGGTGTGGTGCTCGCTACTCCCAGTTTCCAGCCGTACTGTATCATTTTTAAAATATTGCCATTGGCATCATAAGCACTCGTAGCATTTATTCCGTCTCCCATCTGCACACTGTAATTTATTTGTGTGTTGTTCCACAAATTATCATCGGGGTTTTGCTGCTTAAAGTGGCCTTTCAGCAGCCGATTGGCATTATCATACACAAAGTTGTAAATTCTTCTTGTATCATCACCATCACTTTTCCACGCCATGCCCGCAATATTGCCATTGTATTGGGCTTCAGTAAAGTTTTGCCCGGTATTGCTGGTTAATTTATCATATGCCACTTCAAAACCAAATTTGTTTGTGCCGCCCTGCCCTTGCACGGTAAGGTAAGTCCTGTTCATCCCCAGCATCCAGCCCCTTATATTGTAATCATAGTTGAGCGTTTCAATTGCAGCACCCAGTGTTTTGGTTTTCAGTTGCCCAAGTTCATTATAACTGCTGGCACTAACTGTTTTCTCTGTGCCGCCGTTAAATGTTTTCTTAATAGTAAGCAGCCTGCCAGCATGATCGTAGTCCATTTTGCTTAGCAGGGTATAGTTCTGAGGCAGTGTGCCGCTCTTGGTATGCTGCACATAGGTACGCAGAGCCTTTCCACTAAAGTCGTACTGTGTGGTACCTGTTTCTTTGCCGCCGGTCATATTTATGCTCTGTGTCTGCACAACCCTGCCCCTGTCATCATAAAAGTTCACAGAATAAAGGTATTGGCTGGCCGTACCCGTCACTTTTACCTTGCTGCCTGTTGCCATGCCCCTTGTTATGTACAGCGGGGTAATAGGCTGTGCGTACACTGGGCTGGTATTGTAGCTGGTATTAAAGTAATTGCTATTGCTCGTGTTGGTTGCATCCATGGTGGTGGTAAGTGTAGTGCCGCTGCCTGCCACCCAGGTGTAATTGTCGTAGTATGTTTCGCTCAGCACTTCGTTGGTGCCACTAATTACAGGGTAGGCTGTGCTGTTATAGGCCGCTGCCTGGTGAGTGATGCGGTTGCTGCCGTTTGTCCAAAGGTTGGTACGGAGGGGGCGGTTTTGTGTGTCGTATTCTGTCACCAGCCATTTGCCTGCTAATCGTTGCAGGCTGTCCTGCTGCATCACAAGGCGGTTTCTTGCATCATATACCATCCATGTTTCACCCGCGCCGGGTATGTCCTTAATTATCATGCGGTTTCTTGCATCATATTCATAGCGGAAACAGAGTTCGCCCCCTATGACCGCGGTTAGTGTCCAGTTGCTCCATACCAGTTCTGTTGCCCGTGGTGGTATCACAAATCGCAGGTTGTTTAAATTGTCATACACATAATATGTACAAAGCCATCCTGCGTAGCCGGACCCGGGGCTGTTGCCCACTTGTACTTTTTGTAGTATGACAAGGCCTTCTATGTCTTCGTATACCACTACCTGTTTGCCGTTTTCATCCACCGTTACATTTTTGTATAAAGTACCCGGTAAATACATGGCGGTGCTGGTTGGCACACTGCCTGCAGTATATGCGATATTCCAAACCCTCACACTATCTGCTGTGGTGTTTACCTGATACTGGGCAGACGTTCCCCTGCCTGCTCCCTGCCAGTTTATACCCGGCGCCATAGTTTGCAGCACACGGTTAAGAGGTGTGCTTTCAATTATTGATTGCCCGTAATAATATTGCTCATTGGGGAATTGTGTTGCATTAAAACTGTACTGGTCTGCCAGTGCAGTAGGTTTAAAATTACCATCATTTGTGGATGCAGGATAGGGCAGATATTTAAAGGTTTCCCGGTCGTATGCATCATATACATTTAATGACACAAGGTCTTTTTGCAAAGGGCTTTGCATTTTGGCCACTGTTTGCACTACTCTGCCAAGTCCATCGTAGAATTGTGCGGTTTGTACCACATCAAAGGCGCTGGTTAATGCACCCGCAGCCGTAGTGTCTGTAACACCCGGCTTCATAATACTTCTTGCACGGATAAAACTGTAGTCGGGCACAGCAGCACTTATAATAACCTGGCAGGTGCTGGAATTTACAGATATGCCATTGGAACTTTGCACAAGGCGATACCAGGTGTTGGCGGTAAGGGTGCCAGGGGAATAAAATAAAGCGATGGCAGCGGGCACATTCGCAAACGTGATGCCATCTGTTGAGCTTTGCCATTGATAATTATAAATGCCGTTGCCGCCCGTGGGCGCAGTGGCAGTAATGGCACCAGGGTTGCTGCCGGACAGTATAGTGGTTTGCGAAGGGGCAATTGCCCCGGCAATTAATTTTGGATATACGTTTACTACGGCGGAACTGCTGTAAGCCGTGGTGCCGTTGCTGGTGACAGCTACACGGTAATAGGTGGTGGCTGCTAGCCCTGTTGGCGTATAGCTGGTGGCATTGCAGGGTACATTGGTCCATGTACTGTTGTTGAGCGAACTTTGCCACTGGAAGGTGTAAGTGTGAGTGCCGCCAGTAACCCCTGTACTGGATAGGGTGGCGGCATTGCTATTATAATTGATAAGCTGCGAGGAAGGTGTTACACTGCCGCCCCCAACTGCCAGTATAGGGTTGGGCGGATTAAGAATTACCGATGCAACAGTTGAATAGGCTGTATTGTTAGAAACAGTTTCTGTAACAAACCTGCGGTAATAGGCAGTTTGAGTGGCACCTGTGCTAAAGCTTAGGTTTAATCCAGTGGCACCCGGAATGTTAATATAGTTGACATTATCAGGCGAGCTTTGCCATTGGTAGGTATAATTGGGTGTGGTGCAGGGGCCACCTGTAGCGGCAGGGCAATTTATGGCCGCCGGAATAGTATTATAATTTATGGTTTGTGCCTGCCCGGAACTGATGGTACGACCATTTAAAAGAGAAGTAACTGTCACACTATATGTTGTCAATCCTAATGGCGAACTTATCCCTACTGTGCCGCTGCTTGTCCAGGTAACAAATATACTGGCAAAGCCAGGGCCAATATGGGTGGCACTTGTTCCTCCCGTAGAAAGAGTACCCCCTGAGACAAAATAAGTATAGTTTGCTGTTCCGGTATAAGGTGCCGACAGCAAGTAATTGTATTGCACTCCTGCATTAACACAGTTGGGGCCGGTTATAGAGTTTTGTTGGGCCAGCGACTGCAGGGTGATAACGGCAGCAACTAACGCAAGGAAAAAGGTTTTTAAAAAAGCCTTATCAATTATTCTTTGCATATAGTTTGTCTTTATCAGTTAGGTAAAAAGTGCTGCTGCCCAAGCTGCATATATATGCGCTGTTTGCAGTATCGATATTGAAACGTATATTAAAACCACTGCTGTCTGCCGGCTGGTTAACTATAAAAACACAGGCCACATCCGAGTAGCCGACTGAACCGGAGTTTAGTTCTGTAACCTTGCGCCTGTAATAACTGCTTTGAGCAGGAGCAGGGCCTGCTGCAAGGCTTTCGCTTACGGCACCGGGTATATCCGCCCAGTTAAACATATCTGATGTGTGCTGCCACTGGTAGCCGTAAGAAGGAGTGCAGGAGCCGCCAGAATCGGGGCTGCACGTAATGTCCATAATGCTGTTCTGGGTATTAAAAATAATTTGTGTTTTACATATACTGTCAATGATTCCGGGCTGCAGGCTGCCTGCAAAGTATACGCTCAGTGATGCATTGCCTGCTGCCGAACTAAGGTTCAGTACGCCATCATCGGCCAATGCATCGTTCCATATCACCATCACTTTGCTTACAGCAGAATCAGGTACTGTGCAGGATATGTCATTGCCATCAAAACCTATTATCCTGCCCCCGGTAATACATACTTGCCCGATAAATGCAGCGCCACCGGCTCCTGAAATTACATACTGGTAAACCGTGCCAGCCATAACACATACTGAGCCTGACACATTTGGCTGACTTGCTCCATTCAGTTGCTGGAACAGCAGGCAAAAAAGCAAAATTGTTTTAACTAATATCCTTTTCATGCAAACCCTTTTTATTATTTTTTAATATTGTATGCCCGGCTTACCCTGGTAATGGTACTGCTGTGTTTTAATGAAATTGCCATCCTGATCCTTTACCCACATCAGCCTTCCCATGCCATCATAACTATAATAAGAAACCTTGTTATTTGCATCGCATTGGGTGCTGATGCCAAAAAGTGGGTTATAGGTATAAGTAATCATTTGTGAAGTGGAGGGGTACAGTCTAAGTTCATCCACCCTCCCCGTGCCACTGATTGCTGCCGATGTTACTCCTGTTATTGTATGCTCAAAGAAAGTCCATCCGTTAATGGTTTTGCCTTGCTTTGCCGAAGTACTGCCGCTAACGGTATAGCTTGCACCCGTTTTGCTCCAGTAAGAAACTATATAAGTACTGGCACTAGTAAGGCCAGCCAAAGAAATACTTCCTGATGGCAGGCTGTAAGCCTTGCTTCCGGTTGGCGATGTATTGTCTGTTAGAACGCCTGCGTTATTGTAAAGCCACCTGCCATGCGCCTGTGTTTCAAAAGATGAAAAGGCAATTTGGGCAGAATCGGTGTTATTGCATTGTGCAATGATGTTATTATCATCTTCATCCCAAATAAAGGCATTGTCGCCCTCCAAAGTATGCAACGTCCAGATAAGGTTATTGGGTGAATAGTCGGCTGTGCTGTAAAGCTTATACCGGCTATCAGTAATAACAGAATAGGTTGATGACACACTGTAATACCAGGGTACAAACTGGCTCCTGAATACAGGTGGTGGCTGGGCTTCCATGCTGAAAACTTGCAGGGGCAGCCCGTTTTGATAAACATTAAAGCGGCTGCTGATAACCGTTGAATCACCAGCAGTACCCCGGTGTATTACGGTTTGTTCAATGGGCAATTCAATTATATGTTTGGTAAACATCTGTAACATTTGGGTAGCGAAAAAACCTGATGGAGTACTTGCCGGGAGGTAGATTTCAGCAGATGTTTTTGTATAATTAATCGTTTGTGTACCATCTGAGTTGTAGTGTGTTTCAATCATAGGCTGGTACCAGGAGTTGTATTGATAAGCGATTTTCTTTTTTACAAAATTGCCGTCGCTGTAAGTAAATTCCACCACGCTGTCTTTAAGGGTTTGGAAAGACTTTGCAGGGGATACAAAAAGCATAACAGGGCGGTTGCCGCCGGTACACCAGCCCCCATTACCGTTGCATGTAAGTACAAATCCACCAATTCTGTTCTCTATTGCCTTTATACTGAAAAAACTCTGGCTGTAGTTGGCAAGGCTGTAGTAGTAATTAACAGCCTTTATAATACTTCCTGCATTATTAATATACTCTTCCTGCATCAGCTTTCCCTCAAGGCTGGCTGATGGAGTGGGCGGAAAAGATTTATGAGTTGGATCCAAATAGTAGTTATAAGGGTGAGGGGGTACGCAGGTTGTTGATTCCAGTGTAGTAAAATATGGAGGGGCAATATTATATCCCACACCATTGGAATAAAAAGCAGAAGAAAAATTTACATTAAATGTTTTTACAACCGACCCATTGGACTGCCCGGAAGCATCTTTTTGCATTACTGTTACTTTGTTATAACCTAATAAAATTTCATTGTCATTCATAGCGCCGCTGGTAGAATAATTATAAAAAGGGCCACCACCTTCAGGCATTCCTTCTGAAGGAGCACATTGGGATAACTTATCAGCTGTAGTGAAATATTTTATGTTGCCCATGTATTTGCCTCCTGAATAGGAGTAGGCTGTCGTTCCTGCTAAATATCCGTTTGAATAATTTTTAATCTCCTTTATTCTTAGTCCTCCTCCTGTAACAGGCACGGTGGGTACCATTACAGATTTATGAGGTTCGTAGGTATAAACTGAACTGCCTCCTGTGGGGTAAACAACCTGGTTTAATATCATTGCCTGCATGTTTGCAGAGTCACAATCCCTGTTTAAGCCAAGTGCTTGTGAGGGCACAATGTTTGAAGGAATAGCATTTTGAGTTAGCACCCCACCTAATCCTGCGGCAGGTATCAGGCGAGTGAAATTGTAGCCATTTTGGTGGTTTAGTACCCCATTGTAATAGCCCCAGTGATCCTGCCCATAATTGTATTTATCAACTGTTAATGGATTATAATAGAATCGGTATGGCGGCTGGTAGGCATTGTCATTTATATAAACTGAGTCCAGCCTCAGTCTTTGGCTTGATGAAGCGATATAACCACTTGTAGTGAGAGGCAATACGAGATGATAATTAAGGGTGTTCAGGTATGTTGACCAAGGGCTATAACTGCTTTGAAAATAGCTGTAATTAAATGAAGTTTTCTTTTTTATAATATTCGTTTGCTTATCCACTACCGTTACTTGCTCAAGACGGCGGCTGCCTGATCCATAAAGGTCCGTCCTTGTACCCAAAGTAAAGTTTACTGCTATGTTAGCCGTTTCCATTTTTGTCAGGTAGTATGGCGATTGAAGCGAAACATTCTGATCCCAGTCAGTTGAAGTAGATGGTGTTAAGTATTCACTCAGAGGAGGATGGTTTACATCAACTAATTTCCAGCTCACAGATCCGTTCATTGCAAAAGCGGGGGCAGTGTTCCCGTAATTGGTATAGCTGTACAGAATATAATCGCCGCTGGGGTGCACAGCTCCGGTAAGCAGCCATGCAGAAGTGATGGTGGGCGGCACAACAGGGCTGGCATTGAGCGTGTTTGTTGTTGTTTCTGTTTGATTAAAAGAATAAACAATTCCGTTATCATCAGTTATTGTCCATTGCGTAATATTATTGGAACCATTAAGTGTGTAATTAATCTTAAAAAGGCTTTGCTCACCAATAAATTTTATGGTGTTTGAAATTTTATCGACATAAAAACTTATTGAGTGACCCATAAAATTTGCCCGGAAAATATCTGGTTCACCTGTTCCAAATGCTGTCATTTCCTGAATGGCTAAAAGGTTATCAAAATTGGGATCAACAGAAGCCGGATTTGCACAGGAGCCGGTTTCACAAAATGTTGACATAGTCAGAACAGCATTTTCTGCCCCACCACCCGTACCCACCCTGTTAAATATCTTTTGCATACCAGCCGACAAGACTACGGGGCTTGATAGCCCAACAGTACCAGTACAAAAATCGGCACTGCCCCTTGTCTCCACTGTTATCCTGCCTCCTGCTGTTAGATCCCAGCCCAGACCAACCCATGAAGCTTCCTGGTTTACCCGAATACCTGTGGACTGATAAGATAAAGTAATAGGTGCTTCAAGAAACCTGCTTTTCAATGTATAAATTGGTATTGATAAACTGGAAGCACCTGTAAAATCATTTACTTGTGCAGCACCATATTTTTCAAAAGCGGCTGATTCAGGCGTTTTCGGTGTGGGTACATTAATATAGCTTAATGCAGTGTTAGTGTTTGTTTGTTGCTGTGCAAACAGGCTAACTCCCAAAAACAGGTTGCCTGAAAGAATTACAAACACCTGTTTTACTAATTTTCTGTACATATACTTATTCTTAAGAATTTTATTTTATAAAAAGCAAATACTTTACAAACTATACCCCACTCTGAACAACCAATGCTGACGCACCGGCACATACTGCTTCGCCAAAAAATCATACAGCAACTGCACTTTTGTTTGCTTAAAAAGCTTTGTTTTTACTGCAAACTTTTTGCTGATGCCTGCCAATGCACTCTGCTGCCATGCTTCAGGTTTTACTTCTGTGCCAGTAGCTGGAAATGACAAGTAGTTCATCTCCCATCCACCGGATATATAAAACTGCTTTTTCAGTTTCCAATCTATAAAACTCCGCAGGCTGATGCCCTCCGTACTAAACTGTATCTTATCAATACTGCCCATACCCAGTTTGTAGCCTGCTCCAATTCCAGCTACACTTTTATCATTGAGTTTATACCCCACCGTGAGTGCAATGTCTGCGGTGGTTGGCATAAGTGAGTTACTTCGTGCAAACTGCAGGTTGCTACCAAATTCAAGGCGTTGTAAAAAGGTTTTTGTTTTTTGAATGTTGGGTTTAAAGTCGGGCAGCCCCCCTTCGCCGCTGCCTGCACCACTACCAGCTTTCAGTAGTTTGTCTTTGTATACATTGAGTTGTGCCTGCGCCTGATTCATGTTTTGCTTAAACACATCCTGGGCGCCGGGGCCACCTGCTGCTATTCGACTTTGTATTAGTTGCTGTACTCCCGCTCTGGTTTGCAAGCCTGCATAAGCCGTGGCATCTGCCACATCTCCAGCAGGAGAGCCGAAAAGACTTGCCAGCATACTATTCTTTTGTACAAAATTTTGAAAACCCGGAACCTGGCGAAGAACATCTTTTACCAGCTTCTCCGTTTTAGCTTCGTCATTAAATATGTTTTTGTAGTTCTTGATTGTTTCACCGTAGTACCATGTTTCTTTGTTCATTTTGGTAAGCCATTTGCTTTTGCCAAGATGTTTAAAGGCAGTTGCAATGATCTCCTTTTTCCGCTCCTTTATAAACTGCTGTATAGCTTCAGTGCTGTCTTCCCTGTTATTGAGTTGCTGCAGTTTTTCTTTTGTGCCTTGTATTCTTTTATTGAGTCCGCTGTCTAAAAACTCCTTCTGTTTCTCCAAGTACTTTATCCCGGTTGTCATATCGTCCCGGTACTTATCATACTGCTGACGATATTCTAATTTGATGGCTTCTCCTTTTTGAATTTGCTGAAGCAAACTGCTGAAGGTTAGTTGGTTGTTTCCAAATAGTTTAGTGGCTGCATCAGGACTTACTTTTTGCAGGGTGTTCTTTACTTTGTTTTCCCATCGGCTCAATTTAGTAAGGGTCTTAAGTGTTTTGCTATTGACACGGCTGCTATATTTGTCGATCTTTTTATCAATAGTATTAATGTATTTAGTTGGTATCTGCTTTAGTGCATCTAAAGTACTATCTGCTTTATACTGTGCATAGGCAGTATGGCCGCATATCAATACGGCAAAACAAAATAATATTGCATACGCTTTTTGCATACAGTTTGGCATTGTAAATATTTACAAACTCAACAAACCACCAATGGGGTTTTACATTTCTAATGGGATTTTTCCCGTAGAAATAAAAAAAACAGAAATAGCAATTTTTCTAACGAGTGTAAAAAATTACAGGCACAGCTTTGAAAAAAACTGCCGGGTCAAGAGGATAACTATTGTCATCTGCCTGGGATTGATACGGTATAAAAACCGCGGGATAGATAACCACTGATTAAAATGGTATACTTAAATTGTGGTATGAATGTGGAGGTTTATTTTGGAATAAAAAAATAATTTTAGAAGTATAATTCTAAAATAATAAGATAGCGAGGATGTAAGTACTTTCTTATTTGCCCTAAAATTTGCACCCAAGAGCCTGCGGATTTTCGCATTACTCGGTTGTTGTTACTCCATAGGCTTGTTTCAAAAGTGTTGTCAATATGTGCTTCTGCTTTACAATATCGTTTTTGTCAACTCTTATCCGGGACCGTCCCCATTTTTTATCATACTCCAATATGTCCAGTTTAGCATTATCTAATAATTCCTGAGTCTCTGGTGATTGTTTCAATCGTATCTCAAGAAGCAAACTACTTTTTTTAGGTCGGAATATTGCAAAGTTGTTTGGTTGTCCATCCTTTGCAAGTCCTATGTAGTGCTTGTTGTATTTTAATTCAAGACCTGGATTAAATTCATTGATAAGTTCTAACACGTGGTCTGCCAATGAAACGGTTTGTTTTGTCCCCCGAATGGTTTCCCAAAAATTTCTGTCAGTAACCTCTTTAGTTTCCTCGTCCTCTTCTACAAGCCCTAAGGAAACTTCATCGAGCACGGTTGTAAAAATTAATGAAACTTCTTGTTCAGAAATTTGATAAGCCGACATTTGAATAGCAATCAAAGGAATAAAACCACTAAAGAGACTTATAACATTCAGAAAGCGACTCGTAATATCTTCTGCAATAATCACTGCGCAATGGTCGTATTACGGATATCGCTTTCTTTCTATATCCCAGTATTCAATAGTCCGAATTATATGACTTTCGTCAACTTTTCCCAGTTGGATTTCTGTTGTACGTATGCCAAAAAAAATCCATTTGAATAGGCCTCAAATTTGGCAGTTTATATTTTCATTTATTAGCTTCAGATATGCGGATACCCATATTACTCATTTTACAAAATCTTCTTCCATTTTAAAAACTGGCTTACATCGTCCACATTAATTTCCTCATGATAGCTTATACCTTTATCAAGTGAATAATAGTCTATTAAATATTTAAGCAGACCACGTTCAATTTGATTTGCCTGCCACCATTTAGTTCCATCCCATTCGCTTCCTTGGAAAGACTGAGCGTTTGATAAGTTAGCGTTTTTAATATTGCAATTCTCAAATCTTACATTTGACAAATTGCTATTTTTAAAATCAGCATCTGAAAAATCAGTTTTAAAAAAATGCGCATTTTGCAAATTTAAATTTGCTACTTGCCCCAGTTTCATAAATTCGGCTATTCTTTTACCTACGAGTTGTAACTCTTTTGAACTTTCAATTAAATTATGTTCATCCTTAGATAACTTTGATTTAACTTCAATAATTTGAATCAAGAAATTTGGGTCGGGCGGATAGAATTTTTGCAACTCTTTAAGAAGATATTTTCCATTTGCTATCTCACTATTTTCTGCAGTTGTGATATCATTTAGTGAACTAGAAAGAGAAACTAAATCAGAATAATTTATAGAATCCACCTTAGGAACGATTCTGTATAAGAGCTGATTAAAAATTTGAAACTCAGTAACCCCTTGCAAAAAAACGAAAGTTAAGCTCCTTGCTTGATTTTTATATCTGTCAGAGTTATAAAAAGACGACAATTGAAAAGCTCCTTCTAAGCCTCGTTTTCCTGCATCATTTAAGGTACTTGTAAAATTTCTCCATTGTAAATCTTCTTCAGCATCTCTTTGTCTTTGATCAGATATTCTTTGGTTTTCTTCTGCGGCGGCCTGTCTTCCACTGATTCTATTGGAAGTAATAATTTGAAAAAGTAATGTTGCCATTAGGGCCATAGCAGAAACTAAAGGAGCAATAATGCCCACCCAAAATTTTAATCTATCATTTCTTTTCTGATATTCGATATTTTCAATTTCATACTGAGTCTTTTGAATTTCAATCTTGTTTTTACTTTCCTCACTTTCTAATTTTTCGACTTCTAAAATAGTTTTCCAAGTATTGAGGTATTTGCTATTGTTTTCAAAATTAACCAAATCTAATGGCTGATCTAGTATAGCATTTTTTAAACTTTGAATTTCCATAATAGTTCTATTTGAATTGATCAGATATTACTTTGTTGCTAAAGAATAGCGTTAATCTTTATCGACGTGAACTACCAAATTGGTTGTGTACAACGATCAGGGCTTATAGAGAGTTTGGAATTAATATTCCGTCCGCCCGGTACCGCTGATGATTAAAAATGTTTGCTGAAGTTAAGATTTGAAGTTCAAAGTTGTTTGTCCTGCCCGGACTGAAGTTGGGCTTTGTAAAAGCGCCGATTGTTCTTCCGTCCAGCCAAAATCTATGTAAACCCCATGTTGTGCATTGTTATTTCTTATACACTATTTTAACTCCTTCGCTATTTTCTAAGTTTGACTCCATTGTCAATGATTCATATTCAAACGTACCATCATTAATTGTTACATTAATGGTGTTTGGCGGAATACGCCCTAAATTAACTGCATGAAGTACCAAAACATTTTCATCTTCATCTAAATCGAGTTCAAATACAATTTTCCTTTCAGTATTAGTAATTTCAAACTCAGGGTAAATAACTTTACCATTCAAATAAAGTATACCTCTATCTCCGTCAATTTGACCTTTGTCAGTAATTGTAAATCTTAGACGTTTTGATTTTACTTCTATTTGCTTTTTAACAGAAACTATACGGTTATTTAATTCAGAACTGAGGTCTTTTAAATTTCGTTTAAAGCATTCTCGTTTTAATGAGTTAATATCAATTCGCTTAATAGGGATGTCAAATTTTCTGTTATATACATTGACTGAATAATTATTGCTTAAATTTTTAAATTCACTTTCTTTGGTTTTAAATGTTAGGTAAATTCTGTTTGTTGAAAAGAAAACATCTTTGTCAAAATGAGTATATCCCGATTCTGAATTTTTCAAAGGTTCTTGCTCACCATTACTATTATTATTTACTGACCTGAGTCTTAATACTTCAACTCTAAATGGTTCCATACCTGAAGAAATAATATTTTTATTCTCATCGACAACTTTAAATCCAATAGTTATAGAATTATTTTGGTAATCTTCACAAAAACAGTCCACTAATCTCATGTAAGCATTATGTACTTTAGTTTCAAGGTCAGCTACATATTTCATTATCTCTGATATTCTATTATTTATTTCTGTTATTTTATTTTCAAGTTTAGTAATTTCTAATTTAGCTTCATCCAATTCAAGTTCTTTATTGTCCAATTTTTGTTTAAAACTTGTTACATCATTTTGAAGTTTGATAACTTCATCATTTAATATATTCGTTGCTTTGTCGTCTGTATTAGAATTTTTCGAGTTAGTTTTAGAAACCTTTTTTACAGTTTTTAATTGTTCCAATGAATAGTCAATTCTTTGACTTACTATTTCTACTTTGTTTTTTACTCTAGTAAATTCATCATATGGTTTTATAATAATTGCACCACTGTTTGCACTAATAACTCTTTTTTCAGAATGATTGTGTCCATTAACTTTTATGATAATTTCAAAAGTTTGTGGTAACTCTATATAAACTTTAATTGAAAAATCACCGTACTGATTAGATACACCTTCCCAAAATTGTTCCGTTTTTGAAGTTAGACATTTTAGATAGACTTGACAACCTGGTAGTGGTGTATTGGTTGAAAAATCTGCGACTTTTCCAGTTATTACAGTTTGAGCTTTTACTGAAAAGCTAGTGATGTTTAGTAGAATTACAAATATTACTTTATACATGCGGGGTTAAATAAAAATGATTGTTCAATAATGTTGTTATTAATTTGAGAATTGTCCCATTCAAGATTTTGAATACAAACGCTATCACCAATTTGAAAGTGAATTTCGTATGTAGTACTTTCTTTGCAAGATGAACAGCCAAGCCATTCTAATCTTGAGACTTCAGTTTTTACATGCGGTATTTCAAAAATTCCATTTGCGTCTGTAGTATCTGTGCCAATCTTCGGTATAATAACTGTAACATTTGCAATTACTTCATACAAACTGTTTTTTAATTGTCCTTTCAACATTAATTCTTTTTTTGAAGAACACATAACTTTTGAAATTAATGGTGCCAAAGCTGTCATGACAAGTGGAATAATAATTACCGAGATTGTCCAAATTGTATTAGATTTTAATTTATTAGCCTTAGTCTGGGTCTGCATATTTAAATTATTAGAGTGTAATTGTTAATAACACACAACGAACAGGGCTTTATGCAGGCGGGGGATTAGCATTCCGTCCGCCGACAGCCACTGCCGATTGAAAATATTTTGTCGAAGTTATGAATTAAAGTCCAGCGTTGCTAGTCTAGCCCGAACCACAGCCTGGCTTTGCAAAAATGATGATTGTACTTCCGTCGAGCCCCGCTTGCATAAAACCCCATGTTAGGCGTTTGTGCTTTCGATTATATCAACTGGTCGCTTATCAATCGTCAATCTCTAAAAAATAAAACATGCTTTAAATGCTCAAGAAATTTACTTTCAACAATCAATTGATAAATCCCTCAATGCTAAATTTAATAACCTAGTCAACCAATTCCACATTACTTATTCTTCCGGAAATTCTAATTTGCTCAACTTCACCTATCAATTCAGGTTTTATGATTTTGTTATTTACAATCCATTTTTTATATTTTCCTTTCGGTTGAGAAAATATAATCGTCCAATCATCAAATTTGTGATTGATTACAAATTCATTTGCAGTTGCTTTTTGTGAAAAACTTAATGTAACCTCATTATTCCCGATGGTTACATTTTCAATTTTTCCCTTTGTTAATGCCAAAGGAAGTAATGGAGAAATAGTAATTTCTTTTTTATAAGCCAGGGGTTTTATACCAAAAAATTGTTCGATTATAGGTTCCCCAAAAGCATAAATATTCCAGGCCTGTGTCATCATTCCATAATCAGGTGAAACTTCGTACATGGAACCTGGCAACGCATAGCTAAATGTTCTGGAAACCTTTTTTAATAATTTGTAGGCTTCATCGGGCCTTCCATAATTATTTTCGGATACAATTTGTACACCTGTTGGCAAAGTCATAACCGTTCCTGTATAGGTAAATTCATCTTTTTTCGTGGTAGCCGCATAAGAATTTTCATCTTTGTCAGCATTTTCATTTCTATCAATGCCTGTAACAAACATTCCATACGGATTTGTGAATTGTTGTGCAGTATTTAAGCCTTTAATGGCTTTTTCTTTTTCAGCAATCCCTGTTTCCATTGGCGTATTCACCACCCAGTTATGATAAATAACAAAACTCTTTTTTCCAGTTGAAGTATCATTTTCAATTTTAGTTTTGGTTTCTTTCAATTCAGCAACAGCCCAGTTGTTTTTTAATTTAAACGCTCTTTCTATTGCATCGTCAGCAAGTTTTAGGGCTTGTTCTTTTGTACTTAGAAAATCAGCATAAGATTGAAATTCTTCATTCCAAAAAATGGTATTTATTTTTCCTCTTAAAATAGCTGCTTTAGTTTCATATTCCTTTGATAACGCTTCTCTTCCTAATATTTTAGCCATAAGGTCTGCATCTGAAAATGCTCTTTGAGAATAAGCCGCCACATCAATCATTTCAGAATTAAGCCCCTGGATTTCCATCATTCCATGTCCATCCGCAATTAGATTCCCATCTAAATCATTTTCTGTTAAAAGCCAATGCAAACCTTTTTCGATGGTAGGGAAATACTTATTTAGGAATTCCAAATCTCCAGTCCAACAAAAAACATCCCATATCAAAGACACAAATTGCGGTGTTTCGCTTATAAGTCCTAAATTATAAACTGCACCATTTGTAGAAACTTCATGAATAATTCTTCCATTTCCATTGTTTTTCTCCGAAATTTGATGAATTAACTCAATAGTGCTATAAACTAAATCTTTGCGTCCCGTAGTGATTAAACCCCTTAGTGTGTAAACCATGTCGCCGCCAAACCACCAGGGATAATCTGGCGAACCTGCAACAACACCTTTACCCATTCCATCTACCTCAAATGCTAACCAGTCACAATTATATTTTAGCCATCTGAAAGCGGTCTCTAATTCTTTATCATTAAGTGTAATTTTTGATTTCTCATTAAGCTTTAATACTCTTTCCTTCTTTTTTGAAATTAATGCAACAGCGTTTTTACTAACTTGATTATACGATTTAGTAGCATCCTCTTTACTTTTTGCAGAACCGGCCACAATAAATGGGAAACTAAAAACTGAATTTGGCTTTATTTCAAAAGAATATTTGGTATGGGTAATTGAAGTATTCGGTTTGTTGCTTTTTGTTTCTAAATTATTAGTGGGACTGGCAGCAAGGGTACTACCGTAAACCACATACCAGGGGTTTAAAGTATCTTTTGCAATCCAATAATTATTTTTTTTATCGTATTCAGCGTTGTCTTTGCCATCAAACATTCCTGTTCGTTCTCCCAACCAGACAGGCATTAGGTTTGAAATTGCCTTTACATCAAAATCTATTTTAATCGTTTTATTGCTTTTGCTTTTTATTAAAAATTCTACATAAACTGCTCCCATTTCGTCAGGAACAAACTGAAATCTTTCTATTGAAATTTTATCTGAAAAAGTATTGTAAATATGTTTATTCCCGAAAGGAAAATTCACAAAAGCGTCTGCTTTATTTAATTCATAATTTTTATTATCTACAGAAATACTTGTTTCAAAGCCGTCTAAAAGTTTTATAGGATGATGCCAAATTCCGCCCATTTCTCCTTTTACATGCCAACCTAAGTCAGGAAAAGTACCATCTTGATTGCCTACCATATATAATTTATCGCCCGCCGTATTATATGGCGTATTTAAATTTTGTGGTTTGCCTGTAATGCTTTCCGTATAATTGAAGACAGAAGCGACAGAATTGGAGCTATTTATTTGAGAATTAGCTTTTGAACATATGCCAAAAAGAAAACTAAATATTAGTAAATGTATTTGGCTAATAGGATAAGCTATAAGTTTCATTTGTACAGATGTTGTATTAAGTATTATTGATTGGTTGAGTGTTTCGTTGCATAACGCCTAACGGGCAGGTAT
>Ga0075163_10002365_pt1 | contig 25433 bp, 17 predicted proteins | sample JI1023141ADNA_FD_71478 | JGI IMG/M metagenome (GOLD analysis project Ga0075163, IMG submission 71478) | Wastewater effluent complex algal communities from Wisconsin, to seasonally profile nutrient transformation and Carbon sequestration -... | ecosystem: Engineered > WWTP > Effluent > Algae... | reverse complement strand
AGGCGCCTCTACGCCCAGCGCCGCCTCGAACAGCTTGCTCTCCGCCACGCATTCCTCTCGCGAGTCAATGAACCCGCCGCGGATTGTCGCCGGCTACCCACTCGAAGTTCAAAGGAGGCAGAAAGACAAGATGGCCTTCGTCGATGACCAGGGCAAAGAGGCGCTGAACTTCCAGATTACGGTCTTCGGTGCCGCGGTCATCTCGTTCTTCCTGATGTTCATTCTGATCGGCTTCCTGCTGATCTTCGTGGTTGGCCTGGGCGCGCTGGTGCTGACCATCATCGCGGCCATCAAGGCCAACGAGGGTGTGGCCTATCGCTACCCGCTGACGATTCGCTTGATCAAGTAAGCCGGATTCGCGCAGTGGTGACATGAAAATGCCCGCGCAAGCGGGCATTTTCTTTTCGGCTCACCTTTCGGCACAAAAGCCGTCAGCCACCTCAGGTTGCCTGTTTCAGCCAACGCAGATCGGATGTGGGTTCATTTTCGCCCATCAATGACCGCAGCTGTGGCATGACCTGCGCCAGTTGTTGATCGAACTGCCAAGGTGGGTTGATCAGCAGCATGCCGCTGCCATTCATGCGTAGCGGGGAGTCATCCGGTCGGACCAGCAGTTCGGCCAACAGCACCGACGTCGCGGGCAGATCGGCTGCGCGGCGCAGGAATCGCTGCACGCCCGCACGGCGTTTGATCGGGAACCACACCGCGATGACGGCGGAAGGCAGTCGCTGCAGGGCGTCGCGAACGCTGGCGAGAATGGCGTCGAATTCGGCTTCCTGGGCTTCGAACGGCGGGTCGATCAGAATCAGCGCACGTCGCTCGACGGGCGGCATCAGTGCCTTTACTGCGGCGTAACCGTCACGCAACTCGGCACGCGCGTTGGCAAACGGGCCCAGTGCCTCGCCAAGCGCCTTGTGTTCTGTGGGCTGCAACTCGCAGGCGATCAGGCGATCTTGCGGGCGAAGTGTTCGCGCGGCCAGCAAAGGTGATCCGGGATAAGCGCGCAGGGCGGACGCGTCGCCGTGCGTCGCGACGTTGAAGGTGCGTACGGCGTCGACATAACTGCGCAGCAAGGGTGCGGGGCTGAGTTGCTGGCGCTTGGGTTGTTGCTCTGGCGGCCTCAGATCAACCACGCGGCAAACGCCGCCTTCGCATTCGCCCGTGCGCTGGGCCTCGCTGGATTCCAGCAGATAGCCACCACGACCGGCATGCGTGTCCAGCAGCAGAAAACCCTTGTCCTTGCGCTGCATGGCGTCGATCAGGCCAAGCAGGGTGACGTGTTTGAGCACGTCGGCGAAGTTGCCAGCGTGAAAGCTGTGTCGGTAATTCATGCCGTCAGTATCGCAGGACCGGCGCGCCCTCACACCTGCGGGCTTCGGAGGATCGGGTTGGCTCTGGCACAATGCGCCCTCGCATTGCTCAGGTTGTCGCGCATGTCCTATCTCGTTCTCGCTCGCAAATGGCGTCCGCGCCGCTTTGCCGAACTGGTCGGCCAGGAGCATGTGGTGCGCGCCTTGACGCATGCGCTGGAAAGCGGGCGGGTACACCATGCCTTCCTGTTCACCGGCACCCGTGGCGTTGGCAAGACCACGATCGCACGCATCTTCGCGAAGAGTCTCAATTGTGTGAACGGCGTCGGTGCGGAGCCCTGTGGCGAATGTTCGGTGTGCCGCGACATCGACGCCGGGCGTTTCGCCGATCTGTTGGAGATTGATGCGGCCAGCAATACCGGCGTGGACGACGTGCGCGAACTGATTGAGAACGCGCAATACATGCCGTCGCGCGGTCGCTTCAAGGTGTATCTGGTCGACGAAGTGCACATGTTGTCCAAGAGTGCCTTCAACGCCTTGCTGAAGACGCTGGAGGAGCCGCCCGAGCATGTGAAATTCCTGCTCGCCACCACCGATCCGCAGAAGCTTCCGGTCACCGTGTTGTCGCGCTGCTTGCAGTTCAATCTGAAGCGCCTCACGCAGGAGCAGATCGAGCTGCAGATGACCTCGATTCTGGCCGCCGAGGGTATCAACGCCGAGGCGCACGCCCTGCGCTTGTTGGCCAAAGCCGCAGATGGCAGTTTGCGCGATGGTCTGTCCCTGCTGGATCAGGCCATTGCCTATGGCGGCGGCGCGCTTCGTGATATCGATGTGCGCGGCATGCTTGGCACGGTGGATCGGCATCAGATTGGCGGACTGCTGCATGCCTTGGGTTCTGCCGATGGTGTGGCCTTGCTACAGCGGATCGATGAAGTCGCCGCCATTGCGCCGGATTTTGGCGCGGCGCTGGATGCGTTGGCGGAAGGTTTGCATCGCATCCAATTGGAGCAGCTGGTGCCTGCTGTGTCGCATACAGAGATCGGATTCGATGTGAGCGAGTTGGCGCTCGGTATCAGTCCCGAACAGGTGCAGTTGTGGTACCAGATGGCCTTGCAGGGCAAGCGCGAGTTGGCCATGGCACCCACGGAGCGTTTGGGCTTCGAGATGACTTTGTTGCGCATGCTGGCCTTTGCGCGACTGGAGCTTCCTGAAGTCGTTGCGACATCACCGATGGTGGAGAGCGCATCGAGCGCGACGAGCAACCGGGCGAGCGGACAGACTTCGCGGCCGTCCAGTGGCTCGGCAGGCAGTGCGTCAAATCTGGCCGCGCAGAGTATTTCGGCAATTCAAGCCGCTCTGGGCGATGCTGCGCCATCGCGAAGCACGCCGCCGCGCGCCAGTGCCGCGACCACGGTGGAACCTGCACGCTCGCCGGTCTGGCTGGCGATGCAGGGAAGTGCGGCGGTCAAGTTACCCGAATCCTTACCGACCGCATCGGTATCGATCGCCCCGGCAGAATCGGCGGTCGAAACGGTCCCCAATCTGCCGGAACGGTCGGATGACTTGGCGACCAATGAGCCGCTGGCTCGACTGCTGGACAACGAGGATTGGCTGTCGCTGCAGGCGCGCATGCAGCTCAGTGGTCCCGAGCGTGATCTGGCCGCCAGCACCAGCCTTGCCGGCTACGACGGCGTGCGCCTGAAGATGCATCTGCCGCCGAGCTTGGAGCATCTGCGCTTGCCAGCATTGGTCGATTCGCTGGCCGCACGTTTGACGGCGCTGTTGGGTGCGCGTCCGCAGATTCACTTCATCAGCGACGCACCGCCTCGCGAGACCTTGCATGCGCGCACCGAGCGTGAGCGCAGTGAGCAGCAACAACAGGCTGAGGACCGATTCCAGAACCACCCGGTGGTTCTGCGATTGGTGGCGAATTTCGGTGCGCGTGTGGTGCCGGGATCGATTCGCCCCGATTCCCCGTCCTCCTGATCAATACGTTTGATCCGCCGTTTCCCCTTACCAACCTAGGACAACAACATGCGTGGACCCTTGGCAGGCCTGATGCAGCAGGCGCAGAAGATGCAGGACAACCTGAAGAAGGCGCAGGAAGAGCTGGCGCATATCGAGGTCAGCGGGCAATCTGGCGGTGGCCTGGTGAAGATCACCATGACCGCGCGGATGGACCTGCGTCGCGTGCAGATTGATCCGCAGGCGATCAGCGACGACATCGAGATGCTCGAAGACTTGATCACCGCCGCGTTCAACGATGCCATCGCGCGAGCCAATGAAGCATCCCAGGCCAAGATGGGCGCGGTGACTGCCGGTGTGCCCTTGCCGCCCGGCATGAAGCTGCCGTTCTGATTACCCATGAGCTTGCTTGAGGAACTGGTCGACGCCCTGCGGGTATTGCCCGGCGTCGGACAGAAATCGGCGCAGCGCATGGCCTGGCACCTGCTGGAGCGCCAGCGCGCGGGTGGAAAGCGTTTGGCGCAGGTGCTCGATCAGGCGATGCAGCGAATCGGGCATTGTCAACGCTGTCGAACGTTCACGGAAGAAACGGTCTGCGCCATCTGCCGCAGTCCATCACGCGACGACGACGTGTTGTGCGTGGTGGAAACACCCGCCGATCTGACCGCGCTGGAGTCAGCCACGGGCTATCGTGGTCGCTATTTCGTACTGATGGGACGATTGTCCCCGCTGGATGGGCGTGGGCCGCGCGAACTTGGTCTGGACGTGCTGGACTCCCGGTTGGGCGAAGGGCAGGTCAAAGAACTCATTATCGCGACCAGCGCCACGGTCGAAGGTGAGGCGACTGCGCATTACCTCTCCCAGTTGGCGCGTCGGCATCAGGTTCAACCCACCCGGCTCGCACACGGTGTGCCTTTGGGTGGCGAGCTGGAGTACATCGACCGGGGTACGCTGGCGCATGCCTTCGGCAGCCGGCAGAACGTAGCCCCCTGAGTTTTCTTCGTGAAGAGGACGGATCCATGAGCGAAACCCTGTTCAGTCGCATCATCCGGCGCGAGATTCCGGCCGATATCGTGTTCGAGGACGAGCATGTGCTGGCGTTTCGCGACATCCAGCCGCAGGCGCCAGTGCATGTCCTGTTCATCCCCAAGAAGGCGGTCGCCACGCTGAACGACGTGGCGCCTTGCGATGCCGAGTTGCTGGGGCGGCTGATGTTGGCCGCTGCCGACTACGCCCGGCGGGAGGGATTTGCCGATCAGGGTTATCGGGTCGTGATGAACTGCAATCGCGATGGCGGGCAGTCGGTTTATCACATTCACCTGCACCTGCTTGCCGGTCGTCAGCTGACCTGGCCTCCGGGTTGATCGCCGTCGCCCGGATCGCTGTCCTGCTTTGCGTCGCGCAGGCGTCCTGCGCGACGCAAGGCATCGCGAAGGACGTATTCGATCTGCGCGTTCACTGAGCGAAGTTCGTCTTCCGACCAGCGCTGCATCGCCTCCAGCACCTGTCCACTGATGCGCAGCGGGTAGGCGCGTTTTTCATTGTTGGATTTTTCGGCCACGGGCTCAGTACAGGCTGCCAGCATTGACGACGGGCTGAGTGGAGCGATCAGCGCACAGGACCACCAGCAGATTGCTGACCATGGCCGCGCGACGTTCCGGGTCCAGTTCCACCACACCACGCGACTTCAACTGGTCCAGCGCCAATTCCACCATGCCAACCGCGCCTTCGACGATCTTGGTGCGCGCGGCAATCACCGCATCCGCTTGCTGACGCTGCAACATTGCCTGGGCAATTTCCGGTGCGTACGCCAAGTGACTGATGCGTGCTTCGATGACATCGACACCGGCCTTTCCGAGTCGGTCATCGAGTTCGGTCTTTAGCTGCGCAGACACTTCGTCGGGATGACTGCGCAGCGCCACACGACCATCATGGCTGTCGTAGGGATAGCGCGTTGCCATCGCACGTAGTGCGGCTTCGGATTGGATGTGCACGAAGCTCTCGAAGTCCTCGACGTTGTAGCGCGCTTCGGCGGCATCGATGACTTGCCAGACGATGACAGCCGCGATCTCGATCGGGCTGCCTTCGAGTTCGTTGACCTTGAGTTTGCCGCTTTCGAAGTTGCGTACCCGCATCGACACCTTGTGTCGACCGTAGAAGGGCAAGGTCCAGCGCAGTCCGGTTTCGCTGGCAGTTCCGACGTATTTGCCGAACAAACTGACCACCGCGTTCTGGTTTGGCTCGAGGCTGAACAGTCCGGGCAGCAGGAACAGGGCAGCGACACCGCAGGCAAGCCCTTCCCAGAAGGGCGGCCAACTGTGATGGTCGAAAGAGTAACTGATCAGCCACCAGGTCAGCAGGCTGAGTATCAGGCTGACAAACAGCATCGGAATGCCGGGTAGCGTGCGCAAGACGTTTTCTTTCATGGTGGCTCTCCCCTGTTGGTGAAGGAAAGATATCACAAAGATATCAAAAATGAAGGAGTCGACCAAAGTCGCGGCTACACGCGGACTTCACAGGGCTAGCCTTGTCAGCCTTGGGAGGAGCTCATGAACTACGAAACTGAATACCGCCGTTCCATCGATGACCCACAGGCGTTCTGGCAGGAAGCAGCGCAGGCCATTTACTGGGAGACGCCACCCGCGCAGGTCCTGGATGCCACCGACCCGGCCTTCCGGAAGTGGTTTGTCGGCGGACGCACCAATCTTTGCTACAACGCGGTGGATCGCCATCTGGCGGAGCGCGGCGAGCAGTTGGCACTGATCGCGGTGTCGACGGAAACCGGCACTACACAAGAATGGACATATCGCCAACTGCATAGGGCGGTGAATACCTTCGCCGCCACATTGCAGAGCTTGGGCGTCGTCGAGGGCGATCGTGTCGTCATCTACATGCCCAACACCGGTGAAGCGGTGATCGCCATGCTGGCCTGTGCCCGGATCGGCGCGATCCATTCTGTCGTGTTTGGTGGCTTCGCCGCCCACAACCTTGCCCTGCGCATCGATGATGCGAAGCCCAGTCTGCTGATTTGCGCCGATGCCGGTATGCGTTCTGGCAAGGTGATTCGCTACAAGCCGTTGGTGGACGCGGCGCTGGCGGAAGCGCAGTCGCCACCACCTCGGGTGCTGGTGGTACATCGCGGCCTGGACAAGGACATGCCGGTGACCGAAGGTCGTGATGTCGACTATGCCGCAGCGAGCGCTGCCTTTGCCGAGGCGGAGGTGCCGGTCGTGTGGCGCGAATCGAACGCGCCGAGCTATTTGCTCTACACCTCCGGGACGACCGGAAAGCCAAAGGGCGTCCAGCGCGATACCGGTGGCTACGCGGTGGCTCTGGCGCTGTCGATGCGCACGGTCTATGACGTGGGACCGGGGCAGGTAATGTTCTCGACCTCGGACGTCGGTTGGGTCGTCGGCCATTCGTACATCGTCTATGGCCCGCTGATCGTGGGTGCGGCCACGATCGTCTACGAGGGCTTGCCGACCAATCCTGATCCCGGCATCTGGTGGAAGCTCTGCGAGCAATACCACGTGCGGACCATGTTCTCCTCGCCAACGGCTGTGCGCGTGCTGAAGAAGCAGGACCCCAGTTGGTTGAGCAAGTACGACCTTAGCGACTTCAAGTGGCTGTTCCTGGCAGGTGAACCATTGGATGAGCCGACGGCGGCCTGGATCACGGGCGCGCTGGGTAGGCCGGTCATCGACAACTATTGGCAGACCGAAACCGGCTGGCCCGTGCTGAGTCTGCAGGCGGGGATGGATCTGCACCCGGTGAAGCTGGGTTCGCCCGGACTGCCCAACCTCGGCTACCAACTTAAACTCATCAATGAGCAGACCGGCGAATTGTGTGCGGACAATGAAAAAGGGGTCCTGACCATCGTGCCGCCGCTGCCGCCCGGTTGTCTCAGTACGGTTTGGGGTGACGATCAGCGATTCCTCAGCAGCTACTTCGGGCACTTCAAAGAGCTGCTCTACAGTTCACTGGACTGGGCCATTCGTGACCCTGACGGGTATTACTTCATCCTTGGTCGAACCGATGATGTCATCAATGTTGCGGGCCACCGACTCGGAACACGTGAGATCGAAGAGTCGGTGTCGACCTGCTTTGAAGTGGCTGAAGCGGCGGTGATCGGCGCGGCCGACGAGCTGAAAGGGCAGGTGCCGGTCGTCTTTGCGACGCTCAAACAGTCAGGTGGCAGCGTCGAGGATCGCAAAGCGGTAGCCAACGCCATGTTGAAACAGGTGATGGAGCAACTGGGTGCCGTTGCGCGCCCCGCGCGGGTGTACGTGGTCGATGCCCTGCCGAAGACCCGCTCAGGCAAGCTGTTGCGCAGATCCTTGCAGGCTCTGGTGGAGTCTCGCGACCCTGGTGATCTGTCGACGCTGGACGACCCGAATGCACTGGAAGCCGTTCGCTCAGCACTGCAGCGCGGCCCCGATGTGGGTTAAGGTCTGATCGATTGACCTCACGAACGGAAAGCCCGGCTTTGGCCGGGCTTTTCGCTTTCCTTTGGCGCATGGAGGCTCAGAGTCGCTTGACCTTGTAGAAGCTGTGGTCGCCGATGCGCGCCAAGGGCTCGCCTTGCGCCCACATCGGTGGATTTTCGAGGTTGCTGACAAGAAAGTGATCTGCGCCGGGGACGACTTCGCGGCGGCGCTCCTGCGGCTTCCTGGCATCCAGAAAGACCTCCCAAGCGATGGCTGCCGCGCGGTTCCACGCTTTCGGATTGTCGAGTTCGAAATCCGGTTTGATAAGCGTGGGGGCAAATTGCTTGGGGGCGGTGACGACTTCGCACACGTTGTGCCCCCAGTTGCCGTCGTTGAGTCTGCGCATGGCGACTTCCGCAACGGCGCGCTGTCCCAGCACGGATTGGTTTCTCGACTCCAGGTAGATGGTTGTGGTCAAGCAGAGCGGGTCTGCGATGGGTTGTGGCAGGACTGAGCTCAGCCACAGCAGAAAGGCCAGTTTCATTCGGACTCCTGTTCCGTTGCGCGGCGGCGTCGCTGACATCAACAGATCCAGTATGGACGTGTCTATACAGGGCGCCCGACCACTTGGCGTTAAAGGGACGCTGCATCAGGGACCATGTTCAGTCACGCATGCACGTCTTGATTGACTCAACGATTGTCGAGCGTTTCGCACTGCGAACTTGGCCGGGCCGCAGGCGATACGTGCCGGACCTTACGAAGTTGAAACCAAACGCAGGCTGAATTTGGCGGCGGTCGGTTCAGGTTCGCGGTGAGCCTATCGCAGCCTCGAACCCGGTGGTTCTATAACGAGTAAGCCAGTCGAAAGCCTTCTTCGATGGCTCTCTTGGCATCCACTTCGCTTGCCAAACGCGCACCGCCAATGAGGTGGCAGTCAGGGTGCTTTTGTTTGACCTGATCGAACAGTTCGCTTCGTGATTCCTGCCCAGCACAGACAATCACGTTGTCGACATGGAGGCAGATCGCGCTGTCGTTACGCCTGAGGTGCAGGCCAAGGTCATCAATGCCGACATAGTTGACGTTGTCGAGGGTCTTCACGCTCGCCTTGGCGAGGGATGCACGGTGAACCCAGCCCGTCGTCTTGTTGAGCCGTTGTCCGAACTTCCCGGCGCTACGCTGCAGCAACCAGACTTCGCGTTCAGGTGGGTGTGGGCGAGGCGCAATCAGACCGGCACCAAGCCGATAGTTTGGATCGACGCCCCATTTTTGCAGCCACCGGTCGATTGCCGATGCATGCGTGGGTACAGACTGGGTCAAGAACTCGCAGACATCGAACCCAATACCGCCTGCGCCGATCACTGCTACACGCTTGCCAACCGAAGCGCCAGTCAATGCCTGCATGTAGTCCATCACCATCGGGTGTTCGATTCCGGGGATGTCGGGCTTCCTGGGGCGAACACCGGTTGCGATCACGATCACATCCGGCGCATCGGCGAGCAGCCCCTCGCAATTTGCTTCGACGCCTAAGCGCAGATCAATCCCCAGTTCTTGCACTTGCGCGGAGTAGTAGCGCAAGGTTTCGTAGAACTCTTCTTTGCCAGGGATCGTTGCCGCCAGCTTGAACTGGCCGCCCAGCGCTTCCGACCGCTCAAGGATGGTCACGTTGTGACCGCGCTCGGCAGCGGCGATGGCGCAGGACAAGCCGGCGGGCCCCGCACCAACGATGATTACCTTCCGTGCGACTGGGGCTTTCGTGGTGGAAAACTCCCGTTCACGGGCGGCACGGGGATTGACCAGGCAGGATGCGGGCTTGTTCTCGAAGACGTGATCGAGGCAGGCCTGGTTGCAGCCAATGCAGGTGTTGATGAGATGAGCCTTGCCGCGTGCGGATTTCTCGACCCACTCGGGATCGGCCAACAGCGGTCGAGCCATGGACACAAAATCGGCGACGCCTGAAGCCAGTAGAGATTCGGCAACCTCCGGCGTGTTGATCCGGTTGCTGACCACCACGGGAATGCCAACCTCTTGTCGAATCCGTGCTGTTACCTGCGCAAAGGCGGCACGCGGAACGCTCGAGACGATCGTGGGGACGCGGGCTTCATGCCAGCCAATTCCTGAGTTCAGCATGCTTGCCCCGGCTTGCTCGATGGCCATCGCCTGGGCCACGACCGCATCCCAGGAGTTGCCATCCTCAACCAGATCCAGCAGGGACAATCGGTAGATGATCAAGAAGGCATCGCCAACCCGCTCGCGTATCCCGTGCACGATCTCGACTGGGAGCCGCATGCGTGCCTCGTCGCTGCCGCCGTATCGGTCTGTTCGGTGATTGGTACGAGGGGAGGTGAATTGATTGATCAGATAGCCTTCCGACCCCATTACCTCCACACCATCGTAACCAGCGTCCCGTGCCAGGCTTGCGCACCGTACGAAGTCCCTGACCTGGGAGACAACTGCGTTGGTGCTGAGCGCAAAGGGTGTGAATGGCGAGATGGGTGCCTTGATGCGTGAGGGGGCGGCACTGAAGGGATGAAAGGCATAGCGACCGGCGTGCAGTATTTGCATGCAGATCTTGCCGCCTTCCGCGTGCACGGCGTCGGTGAGCAATCGATGCCTGCGAACTTCCCACGGCCAGGACAGTTTTCCTGCGAATGGCTTCACCCAGCCGCGCATGTTCGGGGCGATCCCACCGGTGACGATGAGTCCGACGCCTCCCTTCGCACGCTCCGCAAAGTAGGTGGCGAGCTTGGGAAAGTCTGCTGCGCGGTCTTCCAGGCCAGTATGCATGGAGCCCATCAGGACGCGGTTGCGCAGATGGACACCGTGAACGGACGCTGGACTGAGTAGGTGTGGGTACATGGTCCGCTCGTCCTAATTTTTGCGAATGAACGTGTTGGCCGTTGCTTGGTGCAGCGTGATGAAGGCACTTCGGTGCCGGCGGATCGATCACCAAATTACTGACATTGCTTCGCCACACGGCTGTGGTACAAAGCGGTGCTGGATTTTAGTGTTAGAAACGCGTTAACGTAAGGCTGCGCCCGAACAATTACACTTTGCAGTGAACTGCGTTGATGCTCATGTCGGCGCAGGTGTCTATTGAACTTTACCCGTGGGAGAAGACAGATGCAGAAGAAGCTTCTTTGCGCCGCTCTGCTGAGTGGCATCGCGATGTCCCAGAGCGTGTTTGCTCAGGATTCGTTTGACGATCGTTGGTATCTGAGCGGCTCCGTCGGTCCGACCCTGATGGATAGTGATCGCGAAGTCCGCAACGAGTGGCAGGGTGGCGTGGGGCTCGGTAAGTTCTTCTCACCGAACCTTTCCTTGGATGCCGAGCTGAAGTACGTGAACCCGATGCGTGAAGGTTCCGAGCTGCTGTGGAGCCAATACGGGCTCGGTCTGACTGCTCGCTATCACTTCCGTGACGCGGGTGACACCTGGTGGCCCTACGTTGCTGGTGGCGTTGGTGCATGGCGCCATGAGAGCGAATTCTCCAGCTTTGATGGTGGTCGTCCGCGCCAGTTGGAAGGCACCAACCTTGAGGTGCACGCAGGCGTTGGTTTGCAGGCTGATCTGAATGATCGCTTCAGCATGCGTACCGAGTTGATGGCCCGTTTGGATACCGACGATGAGAGTCTCGCTGGCCAGAGTGGCTACACGGATTTGATGGCGAATATCGGCTTTACCGTCAAGCTGGGTGACATTGCTGCCCCCGTCGAGCCGACCCCGGTCGAGCCGGAACCGGTTCCGGTCAAGACCTGTGCCGACATGGACGACGACGGTGACGGCGTCAACAACTGCGACGACAAGTGCCCGAGCAGCACCGCTGGTCAGACGATTGGTCCTGACGGTTGCCCGGTCCCTGTCACGATCGATCTGCGTGGCGTGAATTTCGACTTCGACAAGGCAACCCTGCGTCCCGACGCGGTGGCGATCCTCAACGAGGCCGTGTCGATCCTGAAGCAGTATCCCGACCTGAAGGTTGAAGTGGCTGGTCACACCGACGCCAAGGGTACTGACGCCTACAACCAGAAGCTGGCCGAGTCACGCGCAAAGGCTGTGTATGACTACCTGACCAGCAACGGTATCGATTCCGCCCGCTTGGCTGGCCCGAACGGTTACGGCGAAGCCCGTCCGATCGCGCCGAACACCAATGCTGACGGCAGCGACAATCCGGAAGGTCGCGCGCAGAACCGTCGTACGGAACTGAACGTGCAGAATTGATCCCTCCGGGTCAGTTCGGTCATTGACAGCCCGGGAGCTTGCTCCCGGGCTGTTTTTTTGCGCTCGTTCGGAGCGCATTGGGTAGGTGTCGCGATCAAACAGTGCGGAGTGGAGAGCGCAATTCGGGTTCGCCATGGCAACTTCGGCGAGCTCCGTCATCACCGGCTATCATGTGCGGTCATTTCCTTACTCGCCACCTCGCGATCCCACATGAACAACCCGATTCCTGCGCGCATGCGCGGCCTCAATCGCGCAGAAATCTGCGACCAGAACTTCATTGAATTTGTTCGCGATTGGCGAGGTGGCGTTCAGCCAGCGGCGTCGACGGACGCTGCCGTTCTGCCAGGCAGCATGCTGCGCGCTGGCGACTTCGACGAGTTGTTTCGATCACAACTGATCAGTCGGCATCTCGACCTGATGGCGCGTGTGTTGCGTGTGCAGAACAAGGTGTTCTACACGATCGGCTCCAGTGGTCACGAAGGAAACGCGATGGTTGCACGTGCGGCGCGGCATACCGATCCCGCTTTTCTGCACTACCGTTCTGGCGGATTCATGGCGGAGCGTTTCCGCAAGCTGCCCGGTATGGATCCAATCATGGATTCAGCCCTCAGTTTTGCCGCAAGCAAGGATGATCCCGCCTCGGGTGGTCGTCACAAGGTGTGGGGCTCGAAGCCGCTGTGGGTGCTTCCGCAGACCTCGACGATTGCGAGTCACTTGCCAAAGGCATTGGGGACGGCTATCGCCATCGAGCAAGCGAAGCGCATTGGGCATGACCTGCCGATACCTCGAGACAGCATCACGATTTGTTCGTTCGGCGATGCTTCCAGCAATCATGCGACGGCGCAGACGGCCTTCAACGCTGCGGCGTGGACGGCCTACCAGCAGTTGCCCGCGCCGGTCCTCTATGTGTGCGAGGACAATGGCATCGGTATTTCCGTCAAGACCCCACGGGACTGGATCACGGCGAATTTCCAGCATCGGCGTGACTTGGACTATTTCTACGCGGACGGCCTGGATCTGGCGAATGGTTGGGGTGATGTGGTTCGAGCTGTTGAACATTGCCGTACAACGCGGCGACCAACGTTCCTGCACCTGCGGACCACTCGGATCATGGGCCACGCAGGAACGGATTTCGAGATCGAATGGCGCTCGCTGGAAGAGCTGGTTGCCGTGGAGGCGACGGACCCGCTACTGAAGTCGGCGGACATCGCGCTGCGCTCCGGTCTGTACACGGCCGATAGCCTTCTTGAGCTCTATGAGTCGACTCGCAGGCGTTGCTTCGAGGCGGCTGAGGATGCAGATCGACGCCCCCGCTTGACCTCGCTGGCGGATGTCATGGCTCCGCTGGCCCCATTCTCACCAGCCGAAGTCGCAGCGGAGGCTTCACGTTCCGACTATGCCGATCGACGCGCAACGGTGTTCGGTGGCGAGGACAAACTGCCCGAGCGACAAGGGCCGAAACATCTGGCTATCCAGATCAACCAGGCACTTCACGATCTGATGGCCAAGTACCCGGAATCGCTGCTGTTTGGCGAGGACGTGGCGCAGAAGGGCGGCGTCTACACGGTGACGAAAGGCTTGTTCAAGGCGTTTACCGGCAAGCGCGTGTTCAACACCCTGCTCGACGAAACCATGATTCTGGGCCTGGCTCAGGGTTACGCCAACATGGGCATGTTGCCCATTCCCGAGATTCAATACCTGGCGTATTTCCACAACGCCTGTGATCAGATTCGTGGTGAGGCGGCCAGTCTGCAGTTCTTCTCGAATGGCCAGTACCGCAATCCGATGGTGATGCGCGTCGCTTCGCTGGGTTATCAGCGAGGCTTTGGCGGGCACTTCCACAACGACAACTCCATCACCGCCTTGCGCGACATTCCCGGATTGGTTGTCGCCTGCCCATCACGCGGAGATGATGCCGCAATGATGCTGCGAACGCTGATGGCGATGGCGAAGGTCGATGGTCGCGTTTGCGCCTTCCTCGAGCCGATCGCGTTGTACATGACAAAAGACCTGCATGCGGCGGGCGATGGTGGCTGGTTGACGGCCTATCCAGCACCCGACCAAGCGATCCCGTTTGGGGAAGGCCGCGTCTATGCGCCGGAAGACGGCGGTTCCGGCGACGATCTGGTGGTCTTCACGTTCGGCAATGCGGTGCCGATGTGTCTGCGCGCCCAGCGAGCATGGAAAGAGAAGCTCGGCTGGGGCGTGCGGGTCATCGATCTGCGCTGGTTGCAGCCATTGAATGAGCGATTCATCGCCGAGCAGGCAAAGTCTGCCAAACGCATTCTGGTGGTGGACGAAGGGCGGCGCTCCGCCGGTGTGGGCGAGGGCATCATCACGGCCATCGTTGAGGCAGGTTATGGTGCGACCCCGCTGAGTCGTGTTGTCGGTGCAGACACCTTTACGCCGCTTGCTGGCGCAGCATTCCTGGTTCTCCCTGGCGATGAGGAGATCATTGCGGCCGGTTTGCGAATGGCGCAGTGACCATGGCATCGAAATCAGGGCTTCTGCGGATGGGGTGAGCAATGGCGCTTGACGTTGGTTGGACCTAGGTCTGACCATGGCTGTGCCGTCATCGACGGACATGGACGTCACGCGTCATGAGTAATGACGTCGGGGTTGCCATTCAAGGCAAGGGGATCGACATGGAAGAGCACCGCCAGCGGCAGAGAATCATGCGGCGACGAGCGCAATGGACCTTTTTTCGCCAATGGCTGCGCAATCCCTTGGCGGTCGCTGCCATCTCGCCATCCAGTCCACAACTGGCCAAACGCATGATTGCCGAGCTGCCGCAGGGTGCGCGACGCGTCATTGAGCTGGGCGGCGGCACGGGTGTATTCACTGAGGCCTTGTTGGCGCACGGAATTCGGCCTCAGGACCTGTTGGTCATCGAGTTGAATGAGGAGCTGCACCAGCATCTGAAGTTGCGCTTTCCGTACGCGCACATCGCCTGCTCGGATGCCCGTGAGTTGCACTCAGCCAGCGAGGCGACAGGCTACTGCGATGGTGGGCCAGCAGATGCCGTGATTTCCGGACTGGGCTTGCTGTCGATGTCGCGATCAACACAGCAGGCCATAGTCTCTGCGGCGTTCGAGTGTCTTAGCCCGCATGGAAGGCTCATCCAGTTCACCTATGGGCCCTCTTGTCCAGTCTCTCGCGAGGTTCTGTCGGCGCTTGGCCTGCAAGCGCGTCGGGCCAAGATGGCGTGGTGGAATGTGCCACCGGCCACGGTCTACGTGATCACACGAAGAGCACACCCATAGCTGTGAAGAGCCGGTTGAGCGATGGACGCCCATTGCGGCGTCCTAGTGACAGCAAACCAAGTACGTTCACGGGATAGCGCCTTACCCGCCGGTCGAGCTCCCCGCGCGAGTTCATCGCGAGTCTTTGAAACGAACAATCCCCGCGTGAGCGGGGATTGTTCGTTTGCGCGCCCCTCGGAGTGGCTCAGTCGCGCCGACGCCAGGTGCTCCAGCCGATCAACAGCAGCAAGGCCAGCAGTGCGTAGCCATTGTTGCTGGGAATGGTCAGCGGGGTCGGTGGCTGTGGCGGTGGCGCTATTTGTACGGTAACGCTGGCCGGATCAGCATCGTCTTCATCGCCGCCGCTGTTGTCGATCACATCATCGACCACCGGACCGTCGTTGTTCGGATCGGTATCCGGGTCGGAGTCGATGTCGTTGCCGGGTTGTCCGCTGCTGTCGTTGGCGAGGGCGATTTCGGCGGTGTTGATCAACTCGCCGGTGGCGTCGCTGTCGACGGTGGCGAACAGGCTGATGGCGGTGGAGGCGCCAGCGGCCAAGGGGCCGGTGATGACGCGTTGGGCGGCGTTGGTGGGGACGCTGGTCCAGCTGGCATCGGCCAGGGTCAGGCCGTCCGGCAGGGTGTCGTGAACCTGGATGTTGCTGGCGGCTTCGCTGCCCTGGTTGAACACGGTGATGACGAATTCAACGGTGTCCCCGACGGCCACGGTGCTGGGGTGGCCTGAGGCCAGTTGTTTGCGCAGGGCAAGGTCGAAGTTACGCAGCAGGCCGAAGTCCACCGTGAGGTTGCTGTTGGCATCGGTATCGCCATCGTTGGTCGGTTCGTCGTTGGCCGCAAGGGTGATGCTACGGCTGCGGATGACGCCACTGGTGCCGGTGCCGTTGTCATCGTTGTCGGCATCGTTGTCCGGGTCGACGGCGGGTTCGCTGCTGCCAGTCGCAACGTAGGGCAGGCCGCTGCCGGTGCTGCCGATAAAGTTCGCCGGGGCGGTGATTTCGACAAGGTAGGTTCCGGCGGCCAAGCCGACAAAGCCATAGATACCGCTGGCGTTGGTGCTGGTGGTCTGCAGGGCGGCGCCGTCAGCGATGTTGTCGTCGTTGGCGTCGGCAAACAGACGAACGGGCACGCCGTTGATGCCGGGTTCGCCGGCGTCGACGAGGCCGTTGTTGTTGCGATCTTCCCAGACCAGATTGCCGAGGCTGAGCAGCGGGTCACCGATGCTGACCAGGTAGTCCTCGACTTCGCCGTTGGCGACTTCGCCGACTGGGTTGGCGACGGCGCTGCTGCTGATGCGGCAGCGGGCGTAGGTGCTGCCGGTGGTGGCGCTGGCCGGGACGTTGATGCCGGCTGTGGTGATGGCCATGCCCGCCAGAACCTGGTTGTTGACGGCCAGTTCGCCCGCATCGGCGAAGTCGCCGTCGATGTTGTAGTCGATCCAGCAGCTCACGCTGCCGCCAGTCGGGCCGGTGCTCAGGCCGATCTGTGCGGTTTCGCCAGCCGTCAGCGTCGGGAAGCTGACGCCGTTTTCGTCATCGCCATTGCTGTCGTCGCCATTGGCGCCGGCGGTGGGTTGACCATCGGTTTCAGGATCGATGCTGGGCCCCAGTTGCGGGTTGTTGCTGGCGAGGATGATGTGGGCGGCATTGCCAGTGGCAATGACGGTGCCGTAGCTGGCCGGGGCGTCGCCGAAGTCGCGGCGTTGGCGGAGGCTGACCGGGTAGTCTTCGACTTCGCCGTTGGCGGCTTCACCATCGAAGCTGGCGACCGCGCTGCTGCTGATGCGGCAACGGGCGTAGCTGTTGCCTTCGACAGCCGTGGCGGGGACGGTGATGACCGGATTCAGGGTCGCTGAGCCGGCGATGTTCAGGCCGTTCACCGCCAGTTCGCCCGCATCGGCGAAGTCGCCGTCGACGTTGTAATCGATCCAGCAGCTCACGACACCACCCGTGGCACCGCTGCTGATGGCCACACTGGCCGTCAGGCCGGGGTTGAGTGTCGGGATGATCACGCCGTCTTCGTCATCGCCATTGCTGTCGTCGCCAATGGCACCGCCCGTGGGCTGACCATCGGCTTCGGCATCAATCGTGGCACCCAGTTGCGGGTTGTTGCTGGGCAAAATGATGTGGCGTGCGCCGTTGTTGGCCAGCAAGGTGGCATAGCTGGCTGGCGCATCGCCGAAGTCGTGTTGCTGCGCGCCGATGGCGATCAGGTAGTCCTCGACCTCGCCGTCCGGCGCTTCGCCGCTTGGGCTGGCGACGACGCCGCTGCTGATGCGGCAGCGTGCGTAGGTGTTGCCTGAGGTGGCCCCCACCGGCACGTTGATGCTCAGGTTGGCGCTGCCCGCCGTCAGTGGCTGGCCGCTGATCGCGTTTTCACCGGCATCGGCAAAATCGCCATCGGCGTTGTAGTCGATCCAGCAACTCAGGCTGCCGCCGGTCGGTGTGCTGACCGCGATCTGCGCGCTCTGACCGGCGGTCAGGGCCGGGAAGGTGACGCCATCTTCGTCGTCGCCATTGCCGTCATCGCCATTGGCACCGGCGTTGGGCTGACCGTCCAACTCGGCGTCAATCGTCGCCCCCAGTTGTGGATTGCCGCTGGGCAGGATGATGTGGCGCGCGCCGTCGTTGGCAAGCACGGTGGCGTAGCTGACCGGCGCGTCGCCGAAGTCGCGACGATCACCGACCGTGATCACATAGTCTTCGACCTCACCGTTGCTGCCGAAGCCACTGCCGCCCACGCACGCTGCCGTCGTGTAACGGAATCGACCGTAACGCGTGCCGACGGCACTTAGTGGCGTGGCGCCGAAATTCAGCGTCGCGGTCACGTTATTGCTGCCGCCAGGCACGGTCGTGGTGGCCGACTCGTTGGCGTCCGCAAAATCGCCGTCGCCATTCCAGTCGATGTAGCCGCAAAGATTTCCCGTACTGCCCAGCAGATTGGTGGCTTGGAAGCGCAGTACCGCATTGCTGCCCGCGATCTGGTTCAGGTCGGCGGGATTGAGGCCGTCTTCGTCATCGCTGCCGGCCAGATCGTCGCCGTTGGCAGCAGCGGACGGCACTGCATCCGCATCCACGTCCACGCTAGCACCAAGGAAAAGAGTAGTTCGCGTGTTGGTGATTTCGTGCCAAGCGCCGTTGTCCGCGTACAGCGTGTTGTAGTTGCCCGCGCCTACACCCGCGCCGGTATCCGGCAAATCGCCAAAGTCGGCGCGTCTGATGAGTGCTTGATAGTCTTCAACCTCGCCATCGTTCGCGACCCCGACGGGGGAGCAAGGCGTTGCGTCGGTGGACAGACGGAAGCGAGCAAACACAAAGCCACCCGCGGTGATCGGCGGTGTAAAGCTGAGATTGATCGCACCGTTGGTGCCGGAAGGCACAGCGGCTGATACCGACTCACCGGCATCAGCGAAATCACCATCAGCGTTGGCATCCAGGAAGCCACACAACTGCGCACTGGTTGGCGTCGTATTGAGCACAGTGACTGGAACCGTATTGGCTATGCCCGCAACCAGATTCCCGATCACAAACACGCTAACGGCTTCTTCGTCATCCGGCACCACATCGAGGTCGTCACCGAGCGCAGAAGCCTGCGGTTGACCATCCAACTCGGCATCAATCACTGCGCCAAGCTGCAGGCCACTAACGATCGTATGGCGCGGACCATTGCTGGCGGTAAGCGTGCCGTAGACATCCGGCAAATCGCCGAAGTCCAGATTCGAGAAACCGAAATCGATGTTGTGATCATTCTGGCCCGGCAGACCCACGGCATACGCCGCGGCGATCACCGTCCCCACACTCGGCACCGCCTGGCTCACGCCATCCGAATCACGCCCATCGCCGCCCGTACTGGCATCGGCATTGGCCGTCACCGCGCGATAACCGACCAAAGCCCCCGGACCCGAGAAATTGCTCGCATCCACCACCACAAACACATTCTGCGCAAACGGATCGGGCGCGACCACCTCGCTATCGTTGGCAGACGGATCGGTCGCACCACGGCTGAAATTGATGGTCCAATTACCAAACGCATCCGTCGTGGTCCGCCCCAACTGCACACCCGCAGCGCTGTAGACCGTCAAGGTCACCCCCGCGACCGCCGTATCACCGGTGTCCTGGATGCTGTTGCCGTTGCGATCAATGAACACCCGGTTGCCGATCTGCAGCGGCGCCGGGTCGCAGATGATTTCAACGTCGCCCACACTGGAAGCCTTGCCGAAGGTGCCGACCTCATTCACACCAAAGGTCATGAAGTGGCGCACGCGACTGCCGTCGCTGCCTGACATCCAGACCAAACCGCCCGACAGCCACGACTCGGTGTAATGGGTCACCGTTCCCGCGGGGTTGCGAACCGCACCAAGTGCCGGTGCGGGGTCCATCACGTTGAACAGGAACTCGTTGGTGCCGGGGATGTGCGCCACGTGTCCGAGTGTGATTTCGCTGTGCACCGGCTGGCCCGGAAAATTCTGTGCCAGTGGGTAAGTCTCCGAGTTGAAAAACTCGTCGCCGGTTGGGCCGGGTGTGAAGGTCCACGCATTGGCTCCCGCGGGCGCAAGCACCAGCGCGTCACCGGCTGCAACGCCTTCGAAGTTGCCCCAGGTCGATGCGCCTTGGTCGTTGCCGAACTGATCACCACCACGATCACTGATGCCGATGACCATGCGTCCGTCCCCGGCGATTTCCATGTCGCTGAGCCAAGGCTGCGGGTAGTAGGCATGGTCGTAGACCACCGGTTCGCCCACCGGATGCGGTGGATCGCCGGCGGGTTGTACGGGTGTCCAGGGCAGCCATTCTGCTGGGGTTTCCACGCCAACAACCGCACCGTCGTAACCACGCGTGGTCCATTCGCGGGGATAGTCCAGCGGGATGCTGGCGACCGGCACATAGCCTGCGCCGAGATCAGCAAACACGAATCCTTCCAGATCGGTGGTGAGCTGCGAAGATTCGGCGGTGCAGGTCACCCCGATGTACAGCTCGCCATCGTGCTCCTTGGCGAAGCCAACCACATAGTCGTTGTCGTCGCCACTCGGATCGCCTGCTCCATCATCAGTAAGGCCACAGGCGCTTCGTGCCTGGGTGCCGATGTCGATGGTGCTGTGCGCACCTGCGCTGATGCTGTTGCCAGCGACATTGACATCAACCACGTAGATGAGTCGGTCAAACAGGTTGGCGGCGTAGAGCTTGGTCTGGTCCTCGGAAAGTTCAAGGTTGCCCCAGCCCGACTTGCCGACGTAGTCCCAGAAACCCACATCGTTGAGCAGTGCGGTGTAGTCGTGTCCATCGCTGCCGGCTTCCGCGCTGAAGAACAGACTCGGCGCGGCGGCGCCTTCCAAGGGGACCAGCCAGATGCCATCCGGGCCACTGTCGTCTGGTGTACCCGGTCCACCCAGACGATAGCCCGAGTGGCGACGTGCGTAGTTGCCCGCCAGAACCGAATTCGTGCGTCGATGGTGCGCATAGCTGCGGGTTGGACCGGTTTCATCGAAAGTGGCGTTGTGGATGACCGTGTAGTCTTGGTAGGACACGCCGTCGTTATTCGCAAGGTTGGTACTGCCCACGCCATAGTCGAAGGTGCGAATGGTGGGCAGGGGGTTGCCGGAAGGTTGTCCGCCAATGAATACGCTGGTGACGATCTGCGGCGACGGGCCGCAAAACTGGTTGGGATTGTTCAGCGCCAGATTGGCGACATCACCCGCGTTGACGAAGGCGACGGCGGTTCCTGCAGCCGTCGCACCGCTGCGCACGCCGGGTTCCAGACCATTGGGGATCGCGCTGAATTCGAGTCGCCAGTCCGTTCCGCTGCATGCAGAACTGTCAACGGAATAGGCGCCAGAGGAATTGCTGTTTGCTACGGCAGAGCAACTGCCACCTGCATCAAACAACTGAACCGCGACGGCGCCAACGCCTGGCTCGGCGGGATCCTGGACACCATCCGCATCGAAGTCACGAAACACCGTGCCGGTGACCGCAGGGCTGCCACTTGGTGCGGCCCACACCAACGCGGACGCGCAGGCGAATGCCAAGGCTGTCCATCGCAAACTCAGTCTCATACGTTTTCCCCGGGGCAAGTTGAAACAGGATGGCGCGGCTGGACACACGATGCGCAACGTTGCTGTGATCCAGTTCGCAGCATTTTGAGAGACGAAGTTGTGTGCGTCAAGTTGTGCAATTTGGTCATGGCCGAGGATCTGATCAGGCGGCTTTCCTGATTTCGGCTTTCTTCTGCTCTTTGAGCAGGCTCATGTCGATGTAGCGGTTGTCCTCCATCCAGGTCTCGTGGGTTTCGCAGCACAGCGCCCTGATCAGTCGCAGGCAGCTGGCCTCGTTCGGGAAGATGCGCACCACCCGGGTTCGGCGTTTGATTTCCTCATTGAGCCGCTCCAGCAAGTTCGTGCTCTTCAGGTGCTTGTGGTGCCGCAGTGGAAGGCGGTAGAACGACAGCGTCTCCCCGATGTTCTCTTCTACCCAATCGGTAAGCTTGGGATACCGCGTCTCCCAGCGCTTGAGCCAGGCAGCAAGGTCAGACTGGGCCTCCTTTACATCACGGCGGTCGTACAGCCAGCGCAGCTCGCGCATGCAGTCGTCGTCGGCCTTGCGTGGCAGGTGGTCCAGCGCGTTGCGCAGGAAATGCACGTAGCAGCGCTGCCAGGCGGCCTCGGTCAACTGCTCGGCGATGGCCCGCTTGAGGCCCGCGTGGTCGTCACTGACCACGAACTCCACGCCCGACAGGCCGCGCCTGCGTAGCCCGGCGATGAAGTCCCGCCAGCTGGTGGCGCTCTCCCGCGGCGCCAGCTCGACACCGAGGATCTGCCGGCGGCCGTCCCAGTCGATGCCGATCGCGATCAGCACGGCCTGATGCTGGATGATGCCGTCGATCCGCACGCGCTCGTAGCGCGCGTCGAGAATCAGATACGGGTACGGCTCCTCCAGCGGCCGCTCGGCAAAGTGCTGGAGCGCACCGTCGAGCTGCTTGACCGTGGCGCTGATGGTCGAGGCCGAGAACGTATGGCCACATAGCTCTTCGGTGATCGCCTTCACCTTGCGGGTCGAGACGCCCTGCACGTACATCTCGGCCAGCGAAGCCACCAGGGCCTTTTCCGAGCGCTGGTAGCGCTCGAACAGCGCGGTCGAGAACCGCCCGTCGCGGTCCCGCGGCACCCTCAGCTCAAGCTTCCCCAGCCGGGTCACCAGTGATCGGCTGTAGTAGCCCGAGCGGTAGCCCACACGCCCCTCCGAGCGCTCAGACGGGCCCGCGCCCAGTGACTCGGTCATGTCGGCCTCCAGCACCTCCTGCAGCGCCTCGCGCAGCAGCTGGCGGAAAGCGTCCTGCTGGCCAACCAGCAGGCTTCCGAAATCAATGATGTTCCCCGTAGTCTTGGTCTTGGCGGTCATGGCAGTTGACTCCTTCGAGTTGAGGTTGTTCGGCAAAAACACCTCTGCCATGACCGCCTCTTCAGCTCAACTGGCTTTTGCACACAAGACTGGACACTACCGAGAGACGATCCGCGCCGCGCGCAAATCTTTGTGTGTGTCATTTCGTGACCACCGGTGTCGGCTGGTCGAATTGCGGCGTTGTTGGTGTTGCTATCGTCGAAAAGTGACGCGGCCTGTCATGTTGCTCCGGCATGTGCGCACCTGTCGCTGTCGGCTAGAGTGTTGCACTCGGTGAACGAACGGTTTCACCCAGTGATTGGACGCGTATGGGAGATTCGGGATGGCGAAGCTTGTCTGGCTACTGCTGATCATTGTGGTCGTGTTGGGTTGGCGTCGTTGCGACGCCAACAAGACGATCACTGACGCGGGCGCTTGGGTGACCGAGATGCCTCGACAAGCGCCTGCCGCCAATGCACGTGAATGGACAACCGGCGATTTCGTGATTCGACCCTTGGCCGATTTCAGTCTGCAGGCTAGGGTGCTTTCGCGCGAGGACTATCGCTTGGATACCGAGTCCGAACTGGCACCCACGGACTTGGCTCTGGGGTGGCTGGCGATGTCCGACAGTGCGGTGCTGGAGAAATTGAAGATCACCCAGTCCGGTCGCTGGTATCACTATCGCTGGGGCCGCGAGGGGCCGCCCATTCCGACCAGGGAGATCGTGCGGTCCAGTGCCAATATGCACCTGATAGCGGCCAACGATGAGGTGGCTGAGGCGTTGCAAGCGGTCGAAGAAGACCAATTGATCGCCTTGCGTGGTCAGTTGGTGGAAGTGGAACGCCCGCGTGACGGCTGGCGTTGGCGCAGTTCCACTTCGCGAGAAGATTCCGGCGCGGGTTCTTGCGAGGTGATCTGGGTGGAATCCTTGTCGATTTTGCGTTGAGGTGTCCTGACACCGCCCGCAACGCGCGAGCGGTGTCACCGAGCTGGCTCAGAACGCCGCTTCGTCCATCGCCATCAACACATCAGCACCAGACCGCGCCGCGCGAATCTGCCAGGCGGTTTCCGGCAGCAAACGGGCGAAGTAGAAACGTGCCGTCTGCAGTTTGGTGGCGTAGAAGCTGTCGCCGCTGCCTTGCTTGTCGAGCGCCACGCGAGCCATGCGGGCCCAGAAGTAACCGTAGACCAGATGTCCGACCACGCGCAGATAGGGCACGGCAGCGGCGCCGACTTCGTCCGGGTTCTGCATGGCCTTGCCGGCCAGTTCCATGGTCAGCTTGCCGAGTTTCTCGCCCAGATCCGCCAAGGGCGCGATGAATTCCTGCATGGCCGGATCGCTGCCATTGGCCATTGCGAAGTCGCGCACGATGGCACCGAACTTCTGCAGTTTGGCGCCGTTGTCGGCCAGCACCTTGCGGGCCAGCAGATCCAGCGCCTGAATGCCATTGGTGCCTTCGTAGATCATGTTGATGCGGGCATCGCGGACGTACTGGCTCATGCCCCATTCCTCGATAAAGCCGTGACCGCCGAAGACCTGCTGCATCATCACATTGGTCTCGAACGCGTTGTCGGTGATGAAGGCCTTGACAATCGGCGTCAGCAAGGCAACCAGTTCCGCGGATTCCGCGCGCACCGAGGCGTCGGGATGGTTGAGTTCGCGATCGATCTGCTGCGCCACCCAACTGGTCAGTGCACGACCACCTTCGACATAGGCCTTGGCCGTCAGCAGCATGCGTCGAACATCGGGATGCACGATGATCGGATCGGCCACTTTGTCCGGGCGCTTCGGGCCCGTGGCGGATCGACTTTGCAGACGATCACGCGCGTACGCGACGGCGTTCTGGTAGGCGGCTTCGGCCAGTCCGAGTGACTGCATGCCGACGCCCAAGCGGGCCTCGTTCATCATCACGAACATCGCGTTCAAGCCGCGATTGGGCTCGCCAATCAGCCAGCCCTTTGCATTGTCGAGGTTCATCACGCACGTGCTGTTGCCGTGGATGCCCATCTTGTGTTCGATCGATCCCGCCTTGATGCCGTTGCGGGCACCGACCCCACCGTTCTCGTCGGGGACGAACTTCGGCACGATGAACAGCGAGATGCCTTTGGTGCCACCGGGCGCATCGGGCAAGCGCGCCAGCACCAGGTGAATGATGTTTTCCGCCATGTCGTGCTCACCGGCGGAAATGAAGATCTTGGTGCCGGTCAGGTTGTAGCTGCCATCGGCGTTCGGTTCGGCCTTGGTGCGCAGAATGCCGAGGTCGGTGCCACAGTGCGGTTCGGTCAGGCACATGGTGCCGGTCCATTCACCACTGACGATCTTCGGCAGATACAGCGCCTTCTGCGCATCGCTGCCGTGCTCGCGGATGCACGCATACGCACCGTGCGAAAGCCCGGCATACATCAGCCAGGATTGCCCGGCCGAATTGAGCATTTCGTATATCGAGTTGTTGAGGATGATCGGCAAACCCTGGCCGCCGTATTCCGGATCGGACGACAACGACGGCCAGCCGCCTTCGACATACTGTCGATAGGCTTCCTTGAATCCCGTGGGTGTGGTGACCACGCCGTCGCCTTCGTAGCGGCAGCCTTCCTTGTCGCCCACCACGTTCAGTGGATGCACCACCTGACTGGCGAAACGCGCCCCTTCTTCCAGCACGGCGTTGATCGTTTCCGCATCCACTTCCGCGAACGGCGGCAAAGACTTCAGTTCGTTTTCACTGTCCAGCAGTTCAAAAAGAACGAAACGCTGGTCGCGCAGGGGAGCGTTGTAGATCGGCATGCCATGTCTCCGTGGAGGTCATCCATACCGTTCGGTATGGTCGGCGCGGAGTATGCCCAGCCAGGTTGGAGTTGTCCGTCAAATTGATCACAGAGCGAAGC
>Ga0075163_10002364_pt1 | contig 25435 bp, 17 predicted proteins | sample JI1023141ADNA_FD_71478 | JGI IMG/M metagenome (GOLD analysis project Ga0075163, IMG submission 71478) | Wastewater effluent complex algal communities from Wisconsin, to seasonally profile nutrient transformation and Carbon sequestration -... | ecosystem: Engineered > WWTP > Effluent > Algae... | reverse complement strand
ATTTGCACGTAGTGGAAGAAAAGCCTTTAAAAAAGGACTAGTGGTAATATCTTCACTTCGGTAAGTAGTAATTAGTAGAAAAGGTGGTGAATCAGGAGGCCGTAATAGTTCGCTTAAAAGTGATACGCTATCTAAATCACCCCATTGTAAATCATCAATAAAAAGGATTAATAATTTTTCTTTAGCTAACCGTGCTAGCATTTCACGTAGTGCATTAAAAGCCCGTCGCCTCAATTCTTGTGTGTCAGGAATTTCAAGCACTTTACTTTCTGCTTTAGCTAAGGCTGGAACCTGTTTTAATACTGGAAATAACCGTACTAATGCAAGTACATCAGGGGTTAGAAGTTTTTCTATCTCTACTTCAAATAACTGTTTTAAGTATTGGCTTAAAGCGTCTATTAGACTATCAAAAGCTTTATAAGGAACTGATTCTTGTTCATAACAACGCCCTGCCAGAACTACTATATTTTCTTTATTTTGGCGAAGTTGCTCAAGAAAATGGCGTGCTAGAGCGCTTTTACCCATACCTGAGCGCCCTTGAATATAAACTGTTGAGGTATGTTTTTTATGTTTAATTATATTAAAAGCTTCCATTAATATAGCTAGATAATCATCTCGGCCAACAAATGGTATTGTTCGAGATGACATAACAGCTAATTTTGGCTCTTGTTGATTAATACCTGTTATGTTTAAACTCTGAAGTATTTCCAAGCCAGATGGACGTTCTTTAGGATCTCGTTTAAGTAGTTGCTGGCAAAGAGTATCTAAATCAGGTGGAATATCTTTTACTAATTTACTTGGTGCAAGTGGTTCAAACCTTTGTTTAAGAAGTAATATTTCCATTACTTCACCTGTAAAGGGGCGTTTATTAGTCAGTGCCTCATAAAGCATAACTCCAACACTATACCAATCTGTAGCTTCTGACACAGGTAGAGCAGCACTTTGCTCAGGTGACATATAAGCAGGTGTTCCAACAATATCTATACCTTTTTGTTGTTCTTGTAAAGCAAGCTCAAAAGCAAGTTCAGTAGCAATACCAAAATCAAGTATTACTACACGACCATCTTTATTTACTAGAACATTAGAAGGTTTAATATCGCGATGTAATTTGCCTGCTTTATGTAATGCATAAATACCTGAAGCCAATTGTTTAAGGACATCTCGTAGGCGTGTTAGATCACATTTAAATTGTGGCTTAGCAGAAATAATAGGAGCTACTGGTTTGTCATCAGATGGGTTATTGATACTACTAAACTTAACTGTATCTATTTCACTTGGAGAAGTTGATTTAGCAAGTTCGCTTGGAGTGGTTGATTTAGCAGCAAGCCCACTTGGAGAAGTTGATTTTATAAGGGTTTCTTTTTCTTCTACAGTATCTATAGCATGTTTTTGTGGTACATCTACTGTTTCAAGCTCACCAAGAGAAATATGTTGTTGTTGATTTGCTACTCTAACATAGTCAAGAAAATCAACACCTTCAACTAATTCCATAGTAAAGAACCATTGTTCTTTATCTGACATTAATTCATAGAGAGTAACAAGATTAGGATGAATTATATCTGCTAGAAAGCGAAATTCTTGTTTAAACCGGTAAAGCCCCTCAGCATCTGCTTGATGGAGGGTTTTAAGGGCGACAATTGCATTACGTTCTTGGTCATAAGCTTTATAGACAACACCAAAACTACCTGAACCGATACATTGCTTTATCAGGAAGCGTTCTGTGCCCTGAAATTCGGCATGTTTTCGATTGCTCATAGTTATGTGTCTTTACCCCATCTTTAATGGTTTGATATTTTGTAATATAAATAATATTGATAAATTAATTCCTAGGGTTGAACGCTGCGCATTCAACCCTAGTCTATCATAATAGACCCTTTCAGGGTCTTCAGAGCACGATCTCAAGATATAAATAATGTTGAATTCCGAAAAATCGATTGTTAAATAACCTGCGCATATTTTAAGGCATGTAAAATTGCTAATGCATAACAACCTGCTGCTACATCATCCATAACAACACCAAAACCATTAGCAACACTACGATCAAAATAACTTGCTGGCCAAGGCTTCCAAATATCAAACACACGAAATAATGCAAAGCCTAATATTAAACTTGGCCAGCTAAGAGGAATTAGAGTCATAGTAACTAAAAAACCTGCTATTTCGTCTATTACAATATGCCCAGCATCAATTAAACCAAAATGTTTACCAGCACGATGTGCAGCAATTGAACCAACTACTATAACTACTATAGTGATAGTTAGATAAACTAGTAGATTAACTTGGCAATAAAAGCTTAAGAATATATAGATAGGAACAGCAACAAGAGTTCCTGCTGTACCTGGGGCAATGGGTGAATAGCCGCTACCAAAACCAGTAGCAAGAATTATTGCCAACCAATCAACAAGGCTGTTTGCTGGTTCTAAAGGAGTAGTTTTCTTGGTTGCCAAGGGAATTTTCCTCTCAGTTTTGACCAGCACTAATAGTTATTTTTGCTTTTCTTAGTACTTGACCTTGATATAAATAGCCTGGGGATTTTATTGCTAAAATTGTCCCTCGGCTAGAAGCTGAAAGTCTTTGTTCTATTACTTCGTGAAGGTCTGGGCGATAAATTTCACCTATGTTTGGTAAAACAAAACCATAATTAGTTAAAGAAAGAAATTGTTGAAAATGTTTTAATAATTCAGGGTCTTCTTGTGAATCTAGTTGAGCAGTTACTGGCAAAATTACTAGATCCATCCAATTTATCCGTTCATAAGGAAGGCGAGCAAAATCAAGTAGCCCTGCAAGCAAATTATCATTAATTAAATAGGCAGGAAGAGTTGTTTTAAATTGGTCAGCTAGTTCTTTATCACAAAGAGTCAGATTTTTTAGTACTACTTTTAGCTCATCAATATTGGGAACACGTTCATTTAGTAGGCTATGCCAGCTATTAAGGGTAATGCCTGCATCAATTTGTTTAAGCATGTCTGCGCGTAGGTTTTCTAGTTCTGCCCAAAGAGTGTTAAATTCTTGGTCGTCTTTTTCTACGATTTCTAAAAGTTTTTTTTCTAGCTTTGCTAGTCGTTCTTGTAACTCAGAAAAAGCTTTAGTGTCAAAAGGTTGGGTACTCATCTTTTTTAAGCCTTCTAACTGGTGAGTTGCTATTTGTAATTGGCTTCTGGTATTTCGCCAAACTGCAAACAGCCCAATAACTATAGAACTTAAAATTAAAACCAACACCCATAATGGCCCCATATTATTAACCCATACCAAGAATAGGTGCAATTTGTTTAGTTTCTTGGCCTTGAGCCTGTAACACTACTTCTATACCAGCACATTCAGGTAAAAGACGAAAAGTAGCATTCATTTCTTGGCCGCTAAATTGTCCACAGGCTAAGGAAAATTCTTTCATTTTAGGGTTATCAAGCACTTTTGGGTCTGGCTCATGTCCAAAATAATAGTAAAGCCGTAAATGAGTTTTTCCAGAAGGTAAAAGTAAAACTCTTTCTTGTATTGCTTGGGTATCAGTACTAGTAATACCACGTTCAAATATAGGGTCAAACCTATAACCTGCGGCTAGTAAGCCTATACGACAAGGCAAAGTATGATTTACTTGATCTACAGGAAAAGGAAGTGCTTCTGGTGCAACAGCATAGAGTAAGGCTCCTTTAGCAACACCAAATTTTATATTTTCTGTGTCTAAAAGGACTTTTTCTTTACTACCATCAAAAAAAGCTTCTGCTAACATGTCTGTTACTAAAGGTAGGCGAGAAGAATTACCTCCTAATAAAATCCAATCTAGTTTTCGTGCTTTGATTAATTTTCTTTCATGTAAAGAAGTAATCATATCCATAAGGACTCGAATTAGCTTTTCTATATGTGGTCTAAGTACTGTCTCTATTTCTTTACGGGAAAGCCTGGTACGAAAAGTTTGATTACCATTATTACTAGTTAGATTTTGATCTATTTCTTGATCAAAAATAGTCTCATCTTTTTGGAATGAGCGTTTTATAAACTCTGCAAAAGTCGCTAGATGCCGGTAATTTTCTCTTGCAATATCTGAATTAGTGCCAAGTAGATCTTCTAGGCTATTTGGAAAAGTAAATAAACTTCTTTCTGCAACAGGAACTAATTGTTGGTAAATAAATCGGGCTAATTCAAAAGTAAGTAATTCTCCACCTAAGTCTACTCCACTAACATCTAGTAAGTGAAATATATGTTTATTACTAGCGCTAGCAGGTTCAATTTGAAATATAGCTAAATCTGTAGTACCTCCACCAAAATCAAACACTGCAAAAATTCCAGGCTGGGCAAAAATTTCTCTATGTAAATAAGCATAGTGAATTGCTAATGCAACAGGTTCGCTAACAGGAGCAATTACTTCTTCTAAGCCAATTCCTTGAAATGCTGCTACTAAACGCTCACGTTGGCTTTTACCAAAAGTTACAGGAAAAGTAATTACTGCTTTATGTGGGGTAATTCCATTGCGTAATTTTACAGCTTCTAGTAATGAACGGGCATAGATAGTAATTAACTCATCAACAGTTTTAGTATGTGCTCGACCATGAATAATATCTAAGTAAGTTTGTGGTACAGGTTCATAAGAACGTGAAAGCAAGGGTTTAAATGCCCAAGCAGTTGCTCTAATAGCACGTTGACCGCTAAAGCGTTTAGTATAAGCACTCATCCCACATTCGTAATTTGCTTGGCTTTCATCAACAAATTGAATACAAGTAGGGCTTTCTGATGGGTTAGGATTAAATTTAACTGCATCAATTAATAAGCTAGCTATGCTATTACCATTCATCATTGCTGCACAGCTATTACTAGTACCAAAATCTATAGCAATCCAATCGTTGTATTCTTTGGGTTCAATAAATTCAAAAGTTAGCTGAATAGGTTGAGGGCGTTTACGCTGACAAATTAATTGAGGGTCATAGTAATGTAATTCTAGTTCTATATATTCGCGACAAGGTTCAAGGATTTTATTAGAATCCACTTCTAAAGTAATTACACAATTTTCATTTGGACTAAGTTGGTTAATAGTATCAGGAATTATTTTTAACCAGTCAGGAACACCTTTGAAATAAATCTTTTGAGCAATACCATTACCTTGATTAGTAATACTATCAAAAGAGTTTTTTAGTAGTAAGGTTGTTTGAAAAACCCCTGAGCCTAAAATAATTGCTTGTTCTCCAATAGCATAATGCTCAATTTGATCGGTTAGATTAGGCACTTCTACTTGTTGTATTTTTAGTAAAAACTTACGGCTTCCTAGTTCTTGAAACCCTATTGTTAAAGTTACTTCTTTATTTTGTTCTGCAAGGGTTTTTATCACATAAGGCTGATTTTTTTGTATTGTAACTGTGTTATTAACAACTTGTTGTTGTCCGAGTGTAATAGAGTTAATACTTAAAGCTGTCTCGCTATTAGTTTCAATTTGACAGGTAAATTTAGGTTGACTTATAGGTAGGCGTAAGAAAAAACCATCAGAAAGACTACGTGCATTTGGTACATCAGGAAAAGTAAGTTGGATTTGAGGAGGCTCTTTTAACTGTATAGGAATTTCTAAGGGTTTATCATGATAGCGAAAACGTAAGCGCCCACTTCGTTTACCAAAAGGATTATTTTCTGAAACACGTAAATTTACTTGTAAGGATTCATTTTTACCTAATATTACTGCCCGAGTAGGTTCAACGGTTGCATCAATATCTATAACTTCAAAAGCATTTATTTTAATAGGTATTAAACCATCATTAGTAATAGTAAAGCTTTTTGTATAGGAACTATTATCACTAATATAAACAATTATTTCCTTAGCTACAGAAACACTAGTTATACTTTTTCCACAACCAGAACAATAGCTATCAGTCTGAGATAAAATATCCCATTCACAATCAGGGCAATTAATTACATCTCCAATAACAACATGACGACCGCTATTAGAAACTTCTGGAAGTACTACTGAGCTTTCTTCAGAAATAAGAGGAGCAGGTAAAGTTGCAGGGGGTATATGATTATCAAAATCAAGGTCTAAAGAAATATCATCATCATCTAATGGGTTTGTTAATTTTGTTTGGTCTGTTTTTGGGCTAATTTCTTCTAAAGATCCAATAATTGGAGTAGCAGTAAAATCAACTGGCTTTGCAGTAGGGATTTTATTATTTAGATTTTCTTTTAGAGTATTTGGAGTAGCTTTAATATCTGGAGTTTGGCTAATTATTGGTATAGGTGGAACTTTTGCTGATGATGGTAATAATAAATCTGGTGGGGTTAAAACTTGATTTACTAAAGATTGAAGTTGTCCCCAATCCCCTTTTGAGCTAGGTGTTACAGCAGGAATAGGTTTAGTAACATAAGCTACTGGACTAGCAATTTTACCGCTTTTAGGATCATTTAAGTCATCTGTTGGAGGGACTTTTTCTTCAGCCTGATTTTTTAAAACATTGTTTTTGATTAAATCAATAGATATTTTTTGTGTAGGAGGAATAATTTCCTCTGGTGGAACAGGTTTAGCTACAGGTAAAGAGCTTTTAGGGATTTCAGGAAAACCTATATTAGCTTTAGATGGTAAAGGTGTACTAGAGGGTGAAAAAGGTGGGGGTTGATTAGTAGGGCTAATATTAGCTGTTTTAGGTTCTATTATGGGTTTTTGACTTATGGGTTGGGGTGCTGCTGGAAGCACATGTTTTAGGCTATTTGGTAAAGGTAAGTCTGGATTATGCTGAGCAGCGCGTAAGTAATCAATCACCAATTCAGCAACAGCTTGTTGGGATGGGTTTTTACTTTCATTTTTACGCCCTTGATAGAATCTAAAAGTGCGAAAATGAGCTTGCCTAATTTGATCTTCTGAAGCGTCTGTGCTGGTAAGACCAATTAACCGCCAATAATCTTTCATGATTTTTATATAGTTTTTATATAGTTTTTACACAGTTAGACAATAGTAGATAATAACGGCTTGTAAAACAACTCCAACCATATAGAGCATACCAACTAACATTTTAACACCGCCTGTAGGTTCTTTAGTTGAACTACTCATAGCTTTTCTCCTATTCTATTAATGTTTTCTTCATAAAAAAGACGCGAGCATTTTACCACAACCTAATCTTAAGCTTAACCTAGATTTGTTAGATTTAGAAAAAGTAAAATCTACCTGTAAACAGCTTGATCGATGGTATAAAATTGCTAAAAGCTTTATGTTAACGATGTTGAAAAGCATACAGTTTCAATATTGGCAAAAATAAATAAAGGTTATAGTTATGCCAAGTGCCCTTAAACAAAGATTTTACACATTAGAAGAATATTTTTCATTAGTCAAAAACTCTGATGAGCGTTATGAATATTGGCATGGTGAAATATTCTTAATGAGTAGTGCTAGCCCAGAACATGTAATGATTACTGATAACATACTTACATTACTTAAAAATCAGCTAGCTAGTCGTAATTGCCGAGCTATAAGTAGTGACATTAGGCTTAAAGTCCCAACTGCACCACCTTTTCGTTATGCTGATATAAGTGTAGCTTGTGGCAAATTGGAATTTGAGGAAATAGACGGGTTAAAATCCTTGGTTAATCCTATTATGCTAATAGAAGTCTTATCCTCATCAACTGAGCGTTTTGATCGTCATAAAAAGTTTGAATTTTATAAATCAATCCCTACATTTAAAGAATATTTGTTAATTACCCAAAATCAGCCCTCTATAACTCAATACATCAAACAAGATGATGGGACTTGGCAAGGTAGTGAGGTTATTGGTATAGAAAACCAAATTTATCTACCTTCAATAGACTCTACTTTACGCCTAAGTGAGGTTTATCAAGATGTTTTATAGATGTAAACTTACTAGCAAAATATATAGGTAAATATTTACTTCAACTTAGTTAGTTTTAATATAATTCTACTGATTGTCTGTTTGTTGTTTAGGTTGGCTAAAAGTTAAATTTGCTCCAAAGAGTAATTGATCGTTTTCTATCTTGTAAATAACTTCGGTTAAGGTAATTGTTTGAGTTCCTTGTGGAAGACTTATATTTGTGTTTATCACTTTAGGTAGTGTAACTGACTTTATTAGAGTAGTAGTATCAATAGACACATTTTGAGAAGTCTTTATATCTTGGCCTATCATTTGGACAGGAACACGAATGTCTAGGTGTACAGAGATTTTTTTAGCTACAGGTTTAAGTTGAAAATCTTGCCCTACTTGCTCAAAAGTAAAAGCTATTTGATCCTTTAGAGTTACACCTATTTGTGGGTTTGCATCATAATTAAAACCGATTTGTTTACCTTTAGCTTGAGCTTGAATTTGTCCAACTGCATCAACAAATAAACTAATTTGTCCATTTTGCATATTTTGGATTTCTGCATCTCGCAAATCTACGGCTCCATCACCATTTTCTATATCTAAGTAATTTTCATATTTAGCAAATCCAAGGTCTGACTTAGATGACATTACTCGACTTTGCATTAATTTAATAATGACATCACGAGTACTAGATTGAGCAAATTGGTCTGCTAATAAATCTAAGAAATGTCTTTTAATATTTACAGAAAAATCTGTTTTGCTAGTTAAAGTTACACTTAATTCATTAATTTGTTTATCTAACTCATCTATTGATAATAAGGGGTTTGTTTGTTCTTTGACTAAGAAACTAGCAGGAGAAAGTTTTGGTACTTGGGGTTTAACTCTTTTCTTTCCTTCTGTTTGCCCTTGAGTAATAGCTAAATCTTGAACTTTTGCTAGTAAGACTAATCTACCATTTAGTGCTAGTAAATCAATAATCTTAAAACGGCCACGAATACGACGAGCTTCGCTTGTTATTTCATAAGCGAGTGGTTTAGTTTGGCTAAATTTATCAGGCTGAAAGGTACGGTCAAAGTCTAATTCCAAAGGTAATTTTACTGGTGGCAATAACTTTTCTAGTTGCTCAAAGGAAACTGTAGGAGGTGGAGGTGCATTTGCTTCTAGATTAGCTGGTTGAATATCAATAAGCTGAAACTTCGCTACTAATGAGTTATTTTCATCTTGTTCTACTAATAATTTTGCTGTGATATTTAATGTAGTAGTAAAGTCAATCAAAGTGTTTTTGGAAGTAAGTTTTGTTTGTAGTTGAGCTAAAGCTAACCCATTAAGAAAAACCATTCGTGAGTTTACTACTGTAACATCAAAAAGATTTCCAGCATTAAATTTTGCTTTTGTTAATTCAGCTAATAAGTTTGTAAAAAATCTTTCATTAAAAATTAAAAACAAGTCTGCACGACTGCGTTTTTGTACTTGCCCTAATTTTGCTTTTAGCTCAGGTAAAGCATTTAACCGTTCTTGTTGTATTTTTTCGCTTAGGGCTGGAAATACTTGAGGATCTGCTTTTGATTTTTCTTGATTAGCTTGTGGTGTTTGTTCTTTAACAGTAGGGCTTTGAGTAGGAGTTTGAGTAGGTTGAGGGTTTTGAGCTTGTACAAGAAGAGAAAAGCTACTAAACCCTAGTATAAGTGCAATTAGTAGAGTGCTTTGTATTTTAAGTAAGCGAGAAAAATTATTCATATAACATTTTGATAAATCTAAAAATCTTAAGTAATTATCCTGCTAAGATTTTGGTAATACAATTTCATAAATCTTAGAATTAATAAACAAATTAAATAGGTCTGAATCAATTTGACCTAATTTTACTTCACTTTCAATAATATTTAAGGCTTTATCTACTGGGACAGCTTTCTTATATGGTCTATCAGATGCAGTTAAAGCATCAAAAATATCAGAAATAGTCATCATTCTAGATTGAATAGGAATTTCCTTAGCGCTAACTCCATTAGGGTAACCTCTACCATTAAGTTTTTCATGATGATAACCAGCAATACGAGGAATATTTTTCCATTCTTCTAACCAAGGAATTTGAGAGAGAAAAACAAAAGTATGATAAGCATGTTGTTCTATTTCACGACGTTCATCTTCATTAAGTGAGCCTTTAGGGATGGAAAGAGTTCGAACCTCTTGTTCATTAAGTAAAGGAATTGTTATACCATCAAAAGTTTCTAAATTAAGTTGAGCAATCTCAATTAGCCGTTCAAAAGAGCCTTCAGTTAAGATAGTGGGTTCATTACTTTTCATTACCATAGCCCACATTTCATCAATTCGTTGTAGCTCTTGAACTAAGCTTAAATCTAATTCTGGTAAATCAAGTAAATATTGCTCTTGTCCTTTTTTTAACAAGTAATCTAATTTACGTTCAGAGTAAGTTTGTTTGATATTACGACGATAAGAATCAAAACGCCATTTTAGTAATTCAAATTGTAAGGGGTAGAGTTTTTTGGCTTTTATTAGTACTTCTTCTCTAACACCTACTTTTCCAAAATCATGTAATAAAGAAGCATAGCGAATTTCTGTTAATTGATCTCGGTTAAATTTAATATGAGTAAAAGGTTTTTCACTTGCTTTATCAACAAGTTCTCCTAAAGCTACTGTAAGGTCTGCAACACGAAAAGAATGGCCTGAGGTGGTTGGATCACGTTGTTCAATAGCTTTTACTGAAGCACTAACAAACCCTTCAAATAGATTCTTAATATTTTGATAAAGCATTGAGTTTTCTAAAGCTACAGCAGCTTGAGAAGCAAGAGAAGTAGCTAAATCTACTAGTTCTTGAGGATAGGGGTTAACAAATCGGTTTGCAGTTTCAAGATTAGTAATTTTTACTTTGGCAGCAATTTTATGATTAATTAATTGTAAAACCCCTATAACATAATTTAATGCATTAAACATAGGGACAACCAGCATAGATTTAGTATGATAGCCAGTTTTTTCATCAATTGAGCGATTAAAGCCATATGGTGCTTCTATAGGCATTTGATAAACGTCTTCAATGTTTAGTGGTATGCCTGATTCTGCAACAAACCCTGCAATAGATTGATAGGAAACTGGGAGGGTAAATTCATGAAACTGAGCACGAGATTCAATATCTAGGCTTTCATTAAGAGTATACTTAAAGCGCAATTGTTGACCACCTAGGCCATCAGATTCAACCAAATAAAGGCTTGCAGCATCTGAGCGTGTTACTTCACGAGATTTACGCACAATCATATCTAGAAGTCTTTCTGTATTACGTTCAGCAGAAAGCGCCATACCTACACGGTTAAGCTCATACATTAATTGTGTTTGACCTTCTAAACGAATACGAGCATTTTCTACAACTTCACGAGATTGCAAAAAAGTACAAACATTTTCAATCTGTTTACGAATCATTAACTTAGAGGTTAACTCAGGTAATAAACAGTAAGCAAGATTAATAAGCTCTGGTGAAAGTGCTTCAAAATCCGCTTCTTTACCTACAAAAATTAAGCATCTTTGTGGATGAGGTTCTGTAAAAGGAAAATTTGCTGAGATTTTATTAGCTGCAACTAATACAACTCCATGTACAGTAGAAAGTAGTATGTTTTTTTGTGCTGCACCAATTTTAATATCACCTTTTAGAGGAATTAATTCATAGTTTCCTTGTAATACTTCAACAATATTATCTAGCTCATGGTGGGTAAAATAATATATAACTTGTTTCATCAATCCTCCGGGGGCCTATTCCTTATCCTACTACTTTATAATTAATGTGTAAGATAAAATATCAAAACCTAATACTAATTTGAAAGCATAAAATCTAGAAAAAACAATGAATGAAGAAATTAGAAAATTATTTCCAATTATAGAGAATTATCTTTACTTAAACCATGCAGCTATTGCGCCTTATTCTACTTTAGTTGATAACGCTATAAGTAATATTTCTAAAGATATTACTTATAATGGGTCTACTAATTGGCATAAATGGATGACAACAATAGGTGAAACTCGTGCATTAATGGCAAAACTAGTAGGAGCAAAAACAGAAAACATTGCTTTTATGCGTAATACTTCGGATGCAATTTCTGCAATAGCAAATGGTATTACTTGGTCTAAAGGGGATAATGTTATTAGCTGTGAGATAGAATTTCCCGCTAATATTTATCCTTGGATGAGGCTTGAGCAACAAGGGGTTGAACTACGTTTAGCTCCAGCAACAAAAAATAGAGGAATTGATCCAGAAACAATTTTTAATCTAGTAGATGAACGCACTCGTGTTATTGCCTTAAGTTGGGTTCAATACTCTAGTGGGTTTTGTATTGACTTAAAAACTATTGGAAAGTTTTGTCAGGAAAGAAATATTCTTTTCTGTGTTGATGCAATCCAAGGATTAGGAGCATTAGAGCTTAATGTAGAAACAGATTTTGTAGATACTCTAGCAGCAGATGGGCATAAATTTCTGATGGGTCCAGAGGGTTTAGCAATAATGTACTTGTCTGAGCGTGCATTAAAACAAATTCAACCCACTGTAGTAGGATGGTTATCAGTAAAAAATAAATGGGAAGCTTTTGAAGAAGATTTATCTTTTAAGCTAGACTATGCTGAAGGAGCACTTAGTTTTGAATGTGGTACACCTAATACTATTGGGCTATATGCCTTAAATGCAGCATTAGAATTAATTCTAAAAGTTGGCCAAAAACAAATTCAGGAACACTTACTTAATTTGTCTGAAAAGCTTTATTACAAGTTATCAGAGCTAGGATTTGAAACCTTAAAACCCTCTAGTCGTCAAGAAATGTCAGCTATTGTTTGTTGTCGGCATAGTAAAATGCCTCCAGAAGTAATATATAAAAAGCTTCAAGCCCAAAAGATTATTTGTGCACCTAGATGTGGTTGGTTAAGAATTTCGCCACATTTTTACATCAACCATAGTGATATTGATAAACTACTAATAGCTTTAGAAACAATAATTAATCAGTAATTAAAAAAAGAAATTCCAGTTAATAAGCTTTTTTAGCTTGGAAAGATTTTGAAACCTGATTGTAGATCTATTCGTAGAGGCTTGAGAACACAAACTTCAATAATCCATAATAATGTTGGTTTTCTTGCTTTTATAACATACTAGCAAATAATTGCTTAGCACAAGTAACTGCGTTATTATGGTCAGCAACTAGTAAAATATATTTGCTCAACCCGTCGTAAGGAGGCGGTAAAACTCATCATGGCATTCACTAGAAAAAAGAAAATAGGCGTATTTTTATTAGTAGTATTAATTGTAGGCTCAGTAGTTACAGCAAGTTTAGTTACTAAAGGTAACAATATTACCGAAGTTCAGATTTCTCCAATAAAAAAACGTGAGCTATTAGAGGCTAAAGTAACCGCTTCTGGCGAAATACGACCCGTAAAATTCTATAATTTAACAGCAGAAGTTGCTGGCCGTGTTACTAATATTTATGTCAAAGAAGGCGATATAGTTAAAGCTGGCCAAGAACTGATAAAAGTTGATCCTACCTTTCAAGCTAATAGTGCTGCAAGCCAAGAAGCTATATTACGCTCTGAAGAACAAAATGCCCGAGCAGCAGAAATTGAATGGCGTGCAGCAGAAAATAATGTTAATAGTACAAAAAATTCTATTTTAGCCGCTAAAGCCGATCTTAGACGTCTTCAAGCAGATCTAACTTTAGCTGAAGCAGAATATAATCGTTCTGTTGATATGGTAGAAGCAGGAGTTTTTTCCAAAGCACAATTTGATAGTGCTAAAGCTCGTCGTGAAGTAGCCTTAGCTGCAATAGAAAGTCAACAAGCCCATATTCAACAATTAGAAGACAACTTAAAAAATACAATATCTTCTGTTAAACGTTCTGAAGCTACCTATCAATCAAGTAATGAACGTATAGGTTCTACTCGTGCACAACTCTTAAATGCTCAAGACCAATTATCAAAAACTGTTAGAAAGTCTCCTATTGATGGAGTTGTTTCTAGTCTACCTCTTAAAGAAGGCGAATATGTATTAGCAAATTTTAGTAGCTCTTCATTAGTAACTATTGCAGATATGGCAGATGTTAATGTTGAAGTTAAAGTAGATGAAACAGATATTGCTAATGTTAAACTTGGTCAAAGTGCTAAAGTAAAAGTCGATGCTTTAGGAGAAACAGAAATAGATGGTGAAGTCACAGAAATTGGACATAGTGCTGTTACTCGTTCAGGTCAAACAATTTCACAAACTAGTAGTTCACAAGAAGCAAAAGACTTTAAGGTAGTAGTAAAATTAAAAGCTACTCCAGAAACTCTTAATAGATTACGTCCAGGCATGTCTGCTACTGCAACAATCACAACAGACACCCGTTCTAATGTACTTGCAATTCCCTTACAAGCCTTAGTAATTAAAGATTTAGAAGAAGAAAAGAAAGCTCAAGAAAAACCAGCCTCTACTGATGTACAAAAAGTAGAAAAAGAACCTTCTAAAAAACGTGAAGAACAAGGCGTTTATTTAGTAAAAAATGGTAAGGCAGAATTTGTTGTAGTTAAAACCGGGATCACTGGCGATACAGATATAGAAGTATTAGAAGGATTAAAAGATTCTGATCAGATTGTTACTGGACCATTTCGTCAACTACGTAACTTAAAATCTGGTACTGCTGTAAAACAAGAAACTGCTAATAATAAAGCCAATAAGGAGAAAGACGAGAAGTAATATGTCAATCACTATGGTAGCTGAACCTAAAATAGATATTGCTCCACAATTCCAAAATACTGGCCAACAAGAAACCTTAATTCGTACAGATAACCTTTGGAAATCTTACAGAATGGGTGATGAAGAAATTCATGCTTTAGCTGGGGTCAGTTTTGAAATCAAACGTAATGAATATGTAGCTATTATTGGGCCTTCTGGTTCAGGTAAATCTACTTTAATGAACCTTATTGGATGCTTAGATACACCAACCCAAGGCGAATACTGGCTTAATGGTAAATTAGTATCCAAAATGGATGATGATGAGCTAGCACATATTCGTAATAAAGAAATTGGGTTTGTATTCCAAACTTTTAATCTACTACCTCGTGCTACAGCACTACATAATGTAGAACTACCTTTGATTTATAGTGGTATTGGGTCTACTGAACGTCTTGCTCGTGCTAAAAAAACTTTAGAGCAAGTAGATTTAGCCCATCGTATGAATCATAAACCTAATGAACTTTCTGGTGGTCAACGTCAAAGAGTAGCTATTGCTAGAGCACTAGTTAATACCCCTTCTATTCTCTTAGCAGATGAACCAACTGGAAACTTAGACTCTACTACCAGTGTAGAAATTATGGCATTATTTGCTCGCTTACATGCAGCAGGTAACACAATAATTTTAGTAACTCACGAACCAGATATTGCTGCACATGCTCATAGAGTATTATCAATTCGTGATGGTCGTATTGCTAAAGACGAAAAAATCCGATAGGACAGATAGAATAGACACTAAAAACTTAGCTGTCTATTCTCTATTATAATTAGCTTTTTTCTGACCAGCAGTTGTTAAAAATAACAATTGCTGGTCAGATGTTTTATTTTCTACTAAAATAATCCCTTATGCGTACAAGTAGAGTTTGGCTCGAAGCATCTCGAATAGCGGTAGAAAATTTATTAGCAAATAAACTACGTACCTTTCTAACCTTATTAGGTATTATTGTTGGAGTTACGGCAGTAATAGCAGTAGTTACTGTAATTGAAGGATTAAACCAAACAGTATCTAAAACCTTTATGTCACAAGGTGCAAATGTTTTTTCAGTCCGTCGCCTACCACAAGTAATACTTTCTCGTGATGAATTCCTAAAATTTAATAAACGTAAAACTCTTAGCAATGAAGACGCTTATTTTGTGGCTGACCACTGTAAAAGCTGTGCCAAAATAGGTTGGGATAGTGGGAGCTTAAAAGCAATTAAGTTTCAAAATCAAAAATCTGAAGGCGTTTTTATTCGTGGTGTAAGCAAAACAGTAATTAATATAGAAGGCTTAATTTTTTCTAGTGGTCGCCCATTTACTGATCAAGAAGTTGATAATAGCTCTAATGTATGTGTTATTGGTTGGGATATAGTTGATAACCTATTCCCTGGCCGTGACCCTCTTAACAAAGAAATCCGTATTGATAATTTACCTTTTAAGATTATAGGTGTTACAGAACGATTAGGCACAATTTTTGGGTTTTCTAGAGATAATTATGTAATGATCCCTCTTAGTGCTTATCAAAAAATCTATGGTACTCGCTCAGGTGTAAATATATTAGTTTCAGCACAGAAAACAGAATTAATGGATCGTACTCAAGAAGAGGTACGCCAACTTTTACGAGCACGTCGCCATAAAACTTACCGTGATGAAGATGATGGCTTTTCTATTGAAACTTCACAAATTTTCCTAGATCTTTACTCTAATGCTACTAAAAATATCTACTTGGTTTCTTTTATTATTTCAGGTATTTCTTTAATAGTAGGTGGCATAGTAGTTATGAATATTATGCTAGTTTCTGTTACAGAACGTACTCGTGAAATTGGTATTCGTAAAGCTTTAGGAGCAAGAAAGTTTGATATCTTAATTCAGTTTATTATTGAAGCTGTTACTATATCAGCTATAGGTGGTATCTTAGGTATTATTATAGGTTATAGTGTAGCTTATCTGATTTCTATTTATACAGGTTTTCCTCTTTTTATTCGCGCTGGTTCAGCTATTCTTGGGGTAACAGTATCTTCTTTAGTAGGAATAGTTTTTGGGGTTTATCCTGCTAATCGTGCAGCTAAATTAGATCCTATAGAAGCTCTTCGTTCTGAATAGAATTTTTCCTAGTTTACTTTGACAACTAAAATTTTATATTTGCCGATAACTAAAGCATCTATTTAATTTACCCTTCATTATTAGATTACATTTTATAGGAATAAAATTATGAGCATCAATAATATAAAAGGCAATATTGGCGCAATTAATCAAGCTGATTTACTAAAACAACAAGAATTAACAGAACCAAGTCGACGTGGTGGTAATTTTGCTGGTTTAAGTGTTAAACAGGTTACCCCACCAGATGAATCTCCTATTGCTTCAGTCGGTTCACGCCCTCAAGGTGCTACTATTTCTACAAATTCTATAACTAATACTGATCCTCTCAATAATCTACAATCAGATATTGCTAAACAGTTACAAAATAGCCTTAATGGTCTAGTAAATATAATTCAGCAAGTCCAAGCAACAGCTAAAGGGGCAGAAAACCCTAATGCTTTTGCTGGTACAGCCTCAATAGACGCTATTAAAAAAGGTGAAGGTGCTAACCGTACAGGCTTAGCAGAAGGTGTTAGCCCTGCTCGTCGTTTAGAAGCAACTAATGATCCTGTTAGACTAAAAGATTCTGGTGAAACAGGTGCAGCACGTAAAGCAGCTAGCCCAACCGATAGCGCTTCTCAAATTATGGCCAAAGTTGTAGAACTACAAAAACAACTCACCACAGAAGTATCAGAGAAACCAACATTAATTAAATCCTTAGAGAGAAACCAGTAAACTATATTAAATTTATAACTTACTGGTATTTGTGAGAGTTAAATAATATTTAACTACCTCTTATTTGAGGCTTGCTAGTGTACTTACAGCAATTGGTGATTGTATTGGATCAAATTGTGGATTTAGTTTGATGGCACGTTCCAAATAGTCCTGTGCACTCTTCTTATCACCAGCGGCCTTTGCTATTAAACCAGCATGATAGAAAAGCTTTGCATCCTGTGTTCCCAACCTTAGAGCTTCTTTTATTGCAGTTTGAGCCTCAAGGATCTTTCCAGCTTTTAATGCAGTCCATGCAACTGCATCAGCACCATAGATATCTTTTCTTACTTCATATTCTTTTAAAGCTAATGCATAGGCTTCTTCGGGTTTTATATCATGGTCTGCATAAAAAAGTGCAAGTTGTCGATTATAAATCGCACCGTTTAAGGCACTTAACCGCGCTATCTGCTCAACAAGCTCATACTGATCAGAAGCCTCTTTACTACGTCCAGCAAGTTTATAAAGATCTCCTAGTGCAGCTACAAATATTGGATCAGGAACTAATTTAACTGCCTTTTCATATTGTTCAATTGCACCTTTAAGATCACCTCGTGCAACAAGAACTCGACCAAGCGAACCAACAGCACGAAAATAATTAGGATATGTTTTTAGAGCCTCACGATAACGCTTCTCAGCCTCTTCATATTTGCCCATTGAAAAGGCAGTTTCACCCAAATACCAGCGCAACCAAGCAACGGTTTCACGTTCAGGGCGAGTTTCATCAAGAACAAAGGCAAGTGCTGTTGAAAGGTGTTTGTCGGTTTTTTCAGGCTTGCCCTGTAATGAAGCAACTCGAGCATATCGAATTTCAATGCTAGGTACATTAAATGGATTAGAATAGTTGCGTTTTCCAATCTCCTGATAAACTTTTATTGCCTTTTCATAATCACCAAGCTCTAACATTGAGTCTGCATACAACTGATAGGCTCCAAGCATAGTTGGATCCATTTTAATCAACTGTTTTGCATCATCGCGAGCAGCAACAAAATCATGGGTTGTAAATTCGATATCAGCTAGCGCACTTAGCCCAGCTTTATTCAACTCTTTAGGTGCTATAGCTAGTGAAGCCTTTACAGCACGCAAAGCAAGTTCTAAATAGTTCATATTAGCTGTTTGGCGCATACGTGTAAGGTATCTAGAGGCAAGCATGTTATAGGCAACAAAGTCTCCTGGATTGTCTTTAACTCGATCTTCAAGAAATCGAATTGCAGATTCTATTGCTTCATCTTCTGAAGGTAACTCTTCAGCAGGCGGCAATGACAGCGGTACAGAAGACTCTGATGTAGATAAGCTTCCGCATGCGCTTAAAGCAAAACAAAATAACAAAACAAAGTAAAGTAGAGCTTTTCTATTCATATATAAATCAAAACCCTGATATACATTCTGTTTATCAGGGTTTTTAATAAGTTAGAGTTTTTCAGAATTAGTTCTGAGTTGTATCCATACTTCCTCTAGGTAATGGCTGATTAGGTAGAGCTACCCAAGGAAAATTATTAAGGAAGGGTACATCATTCTTGTCAACCATGTCTGGCCTAGGTTGGCTGTTGCTTACCAAGCTGACAATAGGATCAGTAACGTCATCAAGAAGGCGGCGCCCATTTGGGAAGCCTGCACCAGCATTGTTGCCTCCTTCAGGGCCAGAATTCATTATTGAAGTATCTATTCGCAAATAATCGCCTTTCTCAACAGCTAGTTTTGCAAATAGCCCTATGTTAGTGTCATTTGTTTGTAATAGCTTTAGTTGACCAACGATATCATTTGCAAATGATGTAGCATCAGGGCCTTTGGTGTTGAAATCGTCTTTACGGTCAAAAGGAACAAATACAATATTGACGGCAGGAATGCCCATACTGTCAATTTGAACAAAATCACCTTTACCTGTTGTTGTAGCATTGGAGTTTATGGTGATTTTCTTTCTAATCTGTGTAGCAGCACTTATACCAACTACATTACCAGCACGACCTTTTAATAAACTCACTGGTATGCTATAGGCAATTGCATTGATGTTATAACCAGCAAAAGTATCACGGCCACGAGTAAAAAATGATATATCACCACCTGGTGTTCCAGCTTCAAGCGAGGCTCTATATCGTAGTTCAGATGGCACATCAAAGAAAAACGCATCATCAGCAAGTCCTGCAAAAAACCTGATTCCAGTATTAGAATCTGCTGTTATATTGCGGTTAGGCGCAACGGTTGCGGTACTACTTGAAAGCGTAGCAGGTGCAGTAAATGTCTTAAGTACAGCCCCTTTGCTATCTGATAAAGTAATTGTTCCTGTTTGTGGTGTGGTGCGCCCTATCTGCTTAGAGAAAATAGCGTCTAAGAAGAGATCTGGTATCGCATCACCTGTATTCTCAATGTTAAATCTATAACGCAAATCTCCGTCAAAGATGCCAAAGTTTGCGTTTTCACCTGGTACAATAAAGCCTCTTGTTCCCATGATGAGTTCTAGTCTTGAATTGTCATTTGGATCAAGGAATACCCAAAAATCTGTAATATCTGCTGTAGCTCTTAAAGATGCAAATGGCGCATCACCATGATCAGCAGCATCAATTGATGGTGGGGGAGTTATAAGAAAAACAAGGGATATCATCAAAGCTAAAGCGATAATAGATGCTTTTCTAATGCCTTTAAACATACATGTCTGTCCTTTCTTTTACTGCCGATACGCATTGCGTATCAATGCAATTGTTGTTTTTTGTTTTATTATTATTGTTTCAGAGATGTTTAAATCCATAATGTTATAGAGTTTGTAAAGTGGATAATTTGAGTCTAATGAAACGTTTTTAGTTCCATAGTATTTGCTTAGATCTCTGTGAGAAACTTAACCGCGAAGATCCAAGCGTTCTTCGCGGTTAATACTTTTTTGCTAGCTAAAAGCCTCTAGTAACTGCCCATTAATCATTGATAAGAAAGCAGAAACTATATTCTTTAAGCTATTTCAAGAACTACATATTAATTCTGTGTAGTATCTTGCTCGCCTTTCTTTAATGGCATGTTTGGTTGTGGGACCCATGGAAATACGTCTAGGAATTTCTTGTCATTGGCTTCTATACCATCTGGCAAAGGATTCCTATTGTTTATCATAGTTATAATTGTGTCAGTTACGTCATCAACAAGACGACGACCGTTGGGGAAAGCCGCATCTGGATTAGTACCACCTTGCGGCCCTATGTTGGGTTTAGAAAGATCGATGCGAATGTAGTCGCCTTTATCTACAATAAGTGATTTAAGCATACCTATACTAGTATCATCGGTTCCAATAGATCTAAGCGACCCTATGACATTTTGTGAAAGTGCAGAAACTTCTGGGCCTATTATGTTGTATTGATCCTTGAGGTTAAAATCTAGAAGTACTACATTGACAACTGGAATTCCAGCAGAGTCTACTTGAATCAAACTACCTTTATAGGTGACAGTGCCATCAGAATTTCTAATAGCTTTTTTAGGAATTAATGTAGATGCACTTATACCAACTATATTTCCAGCAGAGCCTTTGACCTCACTTAGTGGAATACTAAGAACTATGGTCATAACATTGAAGCCTGCAAATGTATCTCGGGCACGACCAAAGAAGTTTGGATCACGAGTACCAACAAGAAGCCCTCTTCTAAATTGAACTTCCGCAGGAACATCAAAAAAGAATGGATCATCTGCTAGACCAGCAAAGAATTTACTACCAGAAGCAGAATTAGTTGTGTTAGTCCTTCCAGGTGAAGGAACAGGTTCTCCAAGTGCAATTGTAGTAGGTGCAGTGAAGGTTTTTCCGCTTGGAAGTTTAACTGTGGCTGTTTGTGGAGTATCGCGCCCAGTCTGTTTTGAAAAAGTGACGTCTAAAAATTTATCAGGTTTTGCATCACCAGTGTTTTCTATATTGAGTCTATAAACAATTGCAGGATCAAACAATCCTCTGCTTTCGTTCTCAGATGGGATAATAAAAGGATTAACGGCCAGAATCAATTCCAACCTAGTATTATCATTAGGATCTAGAAATACCCAAAAGTCAGAAATGTCAGCAAATGGTAGAGCTTGAGTACTTATATCTTTGCCCCCATCAAGGTGATCTGCTGCATCAATTGATAGCGGTAAATTTAGTAATAAAACAGCGAATGATATCGCTAATAGCAATAGCGTAGCTTTCCTAGCAAACATATTTTCTCTCCTATTCAGGTTCATTAGTTATTATGTTGATGATTAATCGCTTTTTAGTGTAATTTTTATGTTTTACGCTCAATCATTTTTTATGTAATTTTATTGTTTATGTTTTGAAAGTTATTGGGGCTGTTATGACATTATTTTTTAATTTGTCATTTTATTCAAAGAACAATATTGCAATCTACCATTACACTCAAAAAACAATAAGTTATGAGTACCAGTCTGTCAAGGTAAAAAAACAAGTATGTAAGAGAGATACTCCCTTTCACAATTAAGGTTAAGCCTTGCTTAATAAATGAAGTAATGTTGTATCTTTTCTAATCAAATACTATTAAAAATCCTTAGAACTTCTTTCTAAACCATATTTTGTTGTCGTCCTTAAAAATATTTATAAATTTTCTGATTTCTAAACAAGCTCTAAACTCAATATTTTTTTAATTTTCTCTTGCCAACATGAAGGCAAACTTTGCTTGAACCTAACGCTAAAATCAAGCAAGATAATGCCATGTTAGACAAATTTCATGACGAATGTGGCATTTTTGGTATCTGGAATCATCCAGATGCTGCTCATTTAACTTACTTAGGACTTTATGCCCTACAACATCGTGGTCAAGAATCGGCTGGCATTGTTGCTTCTGATGGAGAGATATTGCGAGCACAAAAAGGCATGGGACATGTTAATGATGTATTTAAAGAAACGGAAATGCGTCACCTCCCTGGCCGAGCAAGTATTGGCCATGTCCGCTACTCTACGGCAGGCGAAGTCTCTATACGAGAAGCACAACCTTTATTAATTAACTATCGTCGAGGTCAATTAGCTATTTGCCATAATGGTAATTTACCTTTTGCTAATGGCTCAAGGGAAAATCTAGAAGCCGAAGGAGCTATTTTTTCCTCTACTAGTGATACAGAAGTTGTGTTACATGGTATTGCCCGGTCAAGAGCTAGTAGCCTTTATGGTGCAATAGTTGATACTTTATCAACTATTGAAGGAGCATATTCAATGCTCTTTCTTAGTGTAGATAGCTTAGTTGCAGTACGTGACCCAAGAGGATTTCGCCCATTATCGCTAGGTAAACTAGAACAAACCTATGTAGTTGCTTCTGAAACATGTGCATTTGACTTGATTGGAGCAGAACATATTCGCGATGTGGAGCCAGGCGAAGTAGTAATTATTACTGAAAATGGAATAGAGTCTTACTTTCCATTTCCTAAACAAAACCCTGCAATGTGTATTTTTGAACATGTCTATTTTTCTAGACCTGATAGCATTGTTTTTGGGCGTAGTGTTAATAAAAGCCGTCATAAAATGGGTAGGCAGCTTGCCCTTGAACATCCAGTAGAGGCTGATATTGTTGTTCCAATTCCTGATTCTGGCACGGCTGCGGCAATTGGGTTTGCAGCACAAGCTGGTATTTCTTTCCGTTTTGGACTAGTTCGTAATCATTATGTTGGACGTACTTTTATTCAACCTCAGCAATCAATTAGAAACTTTGGTGTAAAAGTTAAACTTAATCCTGTTCGTGATTTAATTGAAGGTCGTCGTGTAGTATTAATTGATGATTCAATTGTAAGAGGAACAACTAGCCAAAAAATTGTTGCTATGATACGCCAAGCAGGAGCAAAAGAAGTACATATGCGTATTAGTTGCCCTCCCACAGTTGCCCCTTGTTATTATGGTGTTGATACTCCTAGCCGAGAAGAACTAATAGCAGCCCATCAAAGCGTAGAAGAAATACGTAAATTTATTGAAGCTGATAGCCTAGGATATCTTAGTATTGAAGGACTTTTAGCCGCTTGTGGTGAAGAAACAGAAAAACCTATGTTTTGTACTGCTTGTTATACAAATAAATACCCAATAGAAGTTTCTACAGAAGCTAAACAGCTTTGTTCAGTAATCAATAAAAATGCTTTGGCTGTAAGTAAATAAGCTAAATTTGCAATAGGATAGAAGAATGAAAATAGAAAGAACATCATCTCGCTCACTTATCTTTATTTTTTCTTTGCTACTATTAGTAATTACTCAGTTTACAGTTGCTTGTAATATAGAAATCCCTAAAACGGATAAACCCGATAAACCGACTAAAGACAAACCGACTAAAGATAAGACTGATGATGATTCTCCAAAAGATCCTCTTGGTCCAAAGCAATTACAAATCCATATGTTAGACATTGGCCAAGGGGATAGCTTACTAATTATTACTCCAGAAAAAAAATCTATCCTAATTGATGCAGGCCTTGTTAAAGCGGCTCCAAAAGTAATAGAAGCACTAGAAGCAAACAATATTGAAGCTATAGATTTAGTAGTAGCATCTCATCCACATGCTGATCATATTGGAGGGATACCTAAAGTATTGGATGCAATAACAGCAAAAAAATTCTTAGATAGTGGTCAAGAACATCCAACAGCTACTTATGAAAAAATGTTAACAAAGGTTAAAGAAAAAATTGGTAAGTTAACAATTGCTCGTGCTGGACAAAAGTTTGAGTTAGATTCAGGAATTAAAATAGAAGTTCTTGGCCCCTCTGAGCCTTTACTAGATAGAGTTAGTGGTAGTGTAGAAAATGCTAATTCAGTAATTTTAATGTTAACTTATGGTGATTTTCGTATGATTTTTACTGGAGATAGCGAAGATGAAACTGAAGAAAGGTTATTAGAAAAAGGGTTTAACCTAAAAGCTCAAGTTCTTAAAGTTGCTCATCATGGTTCACAATATGCAACTAGTGATGAATTTCTAAAGAAAGTTAACCCAGAAGCAGCAATTATTTCTTGTGGTGAAGAGAATAATTATGGCCACCCTGCCCCACCAACTCTAGAAAAACTTAAAAATGATAAAGTAAAAGTCTATCGAACAGACCTACAAGGTGAAATAACTGTAATATCTGATGGAAAAAACTATCAAATCAAAACAGAACATAAAGCAACTGGAGATATTTGGGAAGGCCGTACTTCATCAAAATCAAAAAAAGGTGATTCTTAAAGAAAATAGGATAGACTTTTAGGGTTATTTTTATGTTTAATATCTAGTTACTATTTTGTTCTTTTGGTTTTGTTTGCAACAACATATAAACCATTACTGCTAAAATTACTATCGCTGCACCTAAAGCTTGCCACCAAGACTTTAATGGCTCATTTAGTAATAAAGCACTTAGTACTAATGCTGCAACTAGTCTTGAACCCATTAAGCTAGTAAAAAGTGCTGCTCCTAAAACACTTAAACTATGAATTTGCAATAAATTAGCTGCTATTAAGTTTACTACAATTAAACAAGCAAATATTACCCACATTTCTTTTGGCATTACTAACCAACTATGCCAATCTTCTTTTAAGAAGATGCTTGCAATAATTCCTGTTAGCATTAACACTACACATTGTTGAGAAAATAAAACAATTGTATTAACACCTCTTGCTGCTTGTTCATGACGAGTTAGTAAGACATAAAAGGCTAAAAATATATTAGAAAACATTGCTAAGCTAATTCCAATGGTATCTTTCATTTGCCATTCACCTTGAAAAATAGCTAATGAGGGTTCTCGAAAAATTACTAAGATTGAACCAATAGTAGATACTGCTAAAGCAGAAAAAGTATAGGCTGGAATGGCTTCACGAAAAAAAGCTCTACCCATTAAAGCAACAACAAATGGAGTTAGTAAATTAATTAATTGTACATAAGCTGCACGAGTAGCCTGGATTGATAAAATATTGGTCACCATTCTTACTGCACCAACTAAGAGAAGTAACCAAGCACTATAATTACTTAGAGAATTTCTCCAGGAATGTTTTAATACTACTGGGGACATAATTAAAAGTACCCCAGCATAACCAACGGCTACTAAAGCAAATGGAGGTAAGATTAATAATAATTTTTTTGCAATTACTGGGTAAGCGCCCCAAAATAAATGTGCAGTAACCCCTAAA
>Ga0075163_10002362_pt1 | contig 25460 bp, 20 predicted proteins | sample JI1023141ADNA_FD_71478 | JGI IMG/M metagenome (GOLD analysis project Ga0075163, IMG submission 71478) | Wastewater effluent complex algal communities from Wisconsin, to seasonally profile nutrient transformation and Carbon sequestration -... | ecosystem: Engineered > WWTP > Effluent > Algae... | reverse complement strand
AGCCCGTACTTGCTCATGTAGATCGAGCCCTTGTCGCCGCCGTTCAGGCCGAGGTTGGCGACGATGCCGGGGGCGTGGCCGGCCCACGTGTTGATGCCGACGACCAGCTTGCGGCCGAGCTTGCCGCTGCCCACCGCCGCCTTGGCCACGCCGCTGACGCCGGCCTTGCCGGCCTCGCGCGCGGCCCCGATGTCCTTGAAGTCATCCTTGCTCAGCCCCGAGGGACTGTCGGTCGGCCCGCTGGGGCCGCTGACGCCGACGCCCTTGTCGCCTTTGGGGATCCCGCCCTGGTTGGCCCAGTCCTTGAGGTTGTCGCGCTTGGCATAAAGCACGTAGCCAACGACGCTGAGGATGATGAGGGAGATGAAGAACTTGGCGAAAGGCGTGAGCTTCATTTTGGCGGACTCTTTGTGAACTCTTTGTTTACCGGGTTCGGGGCTGGTCTGGGTTCTGGGGTGCTCGCGGGACGATGTCGACCCGCCCGCGGCGCCGGGTTGCAGTGAGCTCAAGCGACGCCGGGCGCGGCGCCGCCATCGCTACATCGACTTGCCGGCGGCGGCCTTGGCGGCCTTGGCGGCCTTCAGCTCGGCCAGCTGCTGGCGGGCCGTGACATCGCCCGAGTTCTGACGCAGCGACTTGAGGCGCCCATCCAGATCGGTCTCGCCCAGCTCCTTGTTGAGGTTCGCCTGAGCGATCTGGGTCTTGATGTGGGTGCGGACGTTGTCGAGCGCCTTGACCTCGGCGTCGACCGACAGCCCTTCGAGCTGGTCCTGGATGCGCATGCGGGCCTGCGCCGAGTGCATCTTGGCCAGCATCGTCTCTTTCTCGGCCTTGAGCTTCTTGATCTCGTTCTGCACCGACATCAGCGACGACTTGGCGCTGTCGGCATCCTTCTGCGCGACGTCCAGATCGCTCTTGAGCTCGGCGATGTTGGCCTCAAGCGTGTTCTTCTTCTGGATGAGCACCACCGCCAGGTCGTCCTGGTTGGTCTCCATCGCGGCGTTGAGGTCGGCGCTGACCAGCGCCAGCTCCTTCTGCTGGGTCGTCAGCTGCTCCGTCACCTCTTCGCGGCGCCGGATGATCGCCGCCGTCGCCTTCTTGAGCGCGGTGTACTTCTCGACCATGGAGTTGATGGCGTTCTCGTAAGCGATCTCCGGATGCTCTTTCTCGACGTCAGAGATCCAGAGGTTGATGAAACCCTTCCAAAGGTTACCGAGGCGGGCGAACACGGACATCTCATTCTCCTTGGGGATTGGAGCCCAACTTAGTGAGCCTGGTCAGTCTTTCAGTCTTGTCGGTTGCGCAGCTTGACCGAGCTCTGTCGGGCGCGCTCGACGGCATCGGGTCCAAAAAAGTCGAGCACCTCTTGGATGCGCACCTTCTGACGGCTACAGGCAAACGTCAGGCCCTGCTGATGGGCCTTGATCTCGTTCATGATCTTGCGGACGCGCAGCGCCTCCTGCTCCAGCTCGGCGAGGCGGCGGTTGCTCTGTTCGAGCACGCTCTGCGTCTCGCTCTCGCCGGCGCGCACATGGCGCTCGTACGCGGCGACGTGGAGCAGCGCCGCTTCCAGGATCTGATCCACGGGAATTCCAAAGGCCTGTAGCGACGCGGCGACGATCTGGCGCTTGATCTCGATCGGCGTCTCGGCGGGCAGGTTGTGAAGCAGCGTCAGCGCTTTGTCGACGCGTCCCTGCTCCTCGTCGGTGAGTCCGCCCTTGCGCAGCACCGTCGGAAAATCCACGGCAACTTCCGGCACGTCCGCAGCCGGCGCCTCGGCGGCCGGCGCCGCAGCTGCCTGGGCCGGGGCTGCCTGGGCCGTGGCTGCCGTCGCACCGGGCGGCGGCGGCGGCGGCATGGGCGGTCGCGAGCGTCCGCGCTTGCCGGCCCCGGCCGCCGTGTTGCCGCTGGCGTAGCGGGCGATCAGATCGTCAACGGCCGGATCGCCCGTTGCACCGCCCGCTGGCGACGCTGCCGCAGCCTGTCCGGCGTCTTGTCCGGCTCCAGCTCCCGCGGCAGCTCCCTCCTCGGCCCCTTCACGGACCACGAAGAGGCTAATCAGGGCATCGCCGATGCCTTTTTTCTTTTCGCTCAATATAGCCTCCGCCAACAGGCTAATGCCTGCCCATCCGCCGCGTCAAGGTAACGGGCCGCACCCACCAGCAGCACAGTCCCCTACATCATCGCCAGCTCAGCGCCAATCGTCATCAGCAGCCGCGGATCGCCCAGCAGGTTCAGCGAAGGGGCCAGCAGCCGCGCATAGCGGTCAAAATAGAGCAGCTGCCGCAGGATCAGCACAAAGTCATCGGGCAGGCGCGTTCCGTGGCGGGCCGAGTTGCGGATCATCTTGGTCATGATCGCCCCGTAGTCGATGTCCGCGATCACCCCGGACATGAAGGGGCTAAACGCATCCTCCAGATCCTTGGCGAAGGCCTCCCAGTCGGCGTCGCTCTTCTTCGCGCTCACCGCGCCCATCTCGGCCATGGTGCGGGCGACGGTGACGAAGTCGCGGGTGGCGAAAGCCATGATGTAGGTCGCGACCTGGCGGCGGCGGGCGGCATCCAGGCGGCCGATGATGCCAAAGTCCAGAAACGCGATGCGGCCGTCGTCGAGGAGCAGCAGGTTTCCGGCGTGCACGTCGCCGTGGAAGAAGCCGTAGCGGATCAGGCACTGAAACCAGGCGTGCATGCCGGCGATGAGCTTGTCCTCGGCCTGGGACGCGGTGATGCCGCGGCGCCGGATCGCTTCGACATCGTCGACGCGCAGCCCGTGCAGGCGCTCCATGACCAGCACTTCGGCGGTGCACAGGTGGTGCACTGGCCGGGGGGCGCACACGTCGGTGCGGCCGAGCTCGCGCATGATGCGGTTGAACTCGTCCATGCGCGCCGCCTCGCCCAGAAAGTCGAGCTCTTCGTAGATGTTGCGCTCGAACTGCTGCACGACGCCGCGCGGGTTGGCGTTGCGCACCCGCGGCACCTGCTGGAGGAGCTCGGCGCCGAATCCGAGCATGCCCACGTCGGCGCGCACCAGCTCCGCCAGCCCCGAGCGCTGGATCTTGATGACCAGCTCGCGATCCCTGCCGTCGTCGTCGCGGCCCAGGGCACCGTAGACCTGGGCGATCGATGCCGAAGCGAGCGGCTTGGACTCGATCGATGTGAACAGCTGGGTCGCGCCCTTGCCGAGCGAGCTCTCCAGGGTTGCCTCGACGGTGGGCCAGCTCTCCGGTGGGACATGGTCCAAACAGGCATGAAACTCGCGCACATAGCGATCGGGGAAGATGCCGCTCGACGACGCGATGAGCTGCCCGAACTTGATGTAGGTCGGCCCCAGGCGCTCGAAGCAGAGCCGCAGCTCGCGCGGACCGGCCAGCTCGTGCTCGCCCCGCGACCGCCGCCGCACATAGCCGAAGAGCGCCAGCATCAGCTGATAGACGGCAACCAGCGTGCGCCGCAGCGGCGGATTGCCGTAGAACATCGCCGCCAGGACGACGATGAAGGCCAGCATGCCCAGCCACACCGCCAGGCCGCCGCCCACGGTCGCCAGGCCGCTGCTGAAGCCGCCCAGCTTGCTGGTGCCGATCGGTCCGATTGCGGTTGTCAGGGCCAGGAGCATCGTCGCCATAAACATGTTGGGAAAGTCTAGCCTATGCGCGAAGGATGGCCCAAAAACGGCGGTCCGCGTCTCCGTGCTAGACTTCTTGCCGTGAAGCCCAAGGACTTCGAGCAAGCTGTTTTGGAGCTGGCGATGACCACGCGCGTGCCGCTCACGCGCGCCAACATCGCCTTCTATAGCGGCGCCGCATCCAAGCAGGCCGACAAGTGGCTCGACGAGATGATCCGCGACGGTCTGCTGGAGTTCGACAGCGACGACAACGGCGACCTCATCTACATCGTCTCGGGGGCGCAGCGCCCGGCCAGCGGCGCCACCCAGCTGACCCGGTGCAGCGCCTGCCAGCGAGCGACCGGCGCCGGCTCCCGCTGCACCCGCTGCGGCAAGCTGCTCGATCCGCAGCTGCGAGCGCTCAAGGAAGAGGTCGATCGCGCCGGCTCGACGATCGATATCCTGCGCCAGGGCAGCAGCCTCATGCGCGGCGGGGTCCAGGAGGGCGAAAAGAACCTGATTGTCGGTGGCCTGCTCGGGCTCCTGGGGCCGATCGGCTGGTTCTATTCGGCGCCGTTCAAAGAGGCGGGCGTGGCCACGCTGCTCTTTTTGATCGTCGCCAACGTGGTCCCGGGCTTCCTGTTTTATCCGGTGATGGGCCTGATCACGCCGCTGTTCGTGCTGCTCGGGGCCATGTACGCGTGGCGCTACAACCGCACGGGGCAGCGCACCAGCCTGTTTTTGGAAGAGGACAGCCCCGGAGGCCGGCACTAGCATGGCGGCAGCGACGGTGAAGCTGCGTCCCCTCGACGCAACCAGCGCCAGCGAGCTCAAGGAGGCGACCGCGCTTCTGGCAGAGTCGCTGACCTGGGATCGCGTCGCCGTCGTGGCTGAGGAGAAGCTGTTCGCCAGCAACGGCAAGCGGCGCGGCTACACCATCGGCGCCTTTTCTCCGGGCGCAGACGAGCTTTTGGGCGTGCTGGCGCAGGCCGGACGCTTCATCAAGATGCTCGCCGTTCGTCCCGGCGCTCGCCGCCGCGGCATCGGCACGGCGCTGATCGAAGCTGCGCGCGAAAACCTGGCGCTGGAAAATCCCGGCGGCCCGCGGCCCAGGCTGCGCGCTGCGGACCACGCCGGAAACTATCTGTCGCCGGGCCTGGATGAGCGCTACACCGACGGGCAGGAGTTTCTGCGCGCCCGCGGCTTCGCCCAGGTCGCAGCCAGCCAGAACCTGCGCGCCCCGCTGCAAGACAACCCCAGCCTGCGGCCCGAGCACCTGGCTGCGCTCGACGCCAAGGTGGCAGCTTTTGGCTACACCGTTCGCCGGGCCACGGCGGCGGATCAGAAGCCGCTCTCGGACATGGTGGCCAAGGTGTTTTCGCCGATCTGGGCGCTGGAGCTGGAACGGGCGCTGGGTCCCACCCTGGGCGGACCCGCGGCCGAGCGCACGCCGGAGCTGCCCGAGGGTGCGGCCGTGCACGTTGCGCTTGAGCCCGGCGGTGCGCCGGTGGCCTTCGCGGCCCACGATGGCAACAACCGCGGGCTCGGCTGGTTTGGTCCCATGGGCACGCTCGACGCGCACCGCGGCAAGGGGCTGGGCGAGCTGCTCCACCTGCTCTGCCTGCGCGACGTCGCCCAGAGCGGCCAGGTCGAGGGCGGCGTGATTGCCTGGGTTGGCCCCATCGAGTTTTATGCCCGCGTGTGCGGCGCCAAGCTCGATCGCCGCTTCGTCGCTTACGAGGAGAGCTGATGCAGGGTGTGTTTGGAACGCCGCTGCGCGGCATGGTGCTGTGCGCTGGCCTGGGCAGCAGGCTCAAGGGGCTCGGCTCGGAGATGCCCAAGCCGCTCTTGCCGGTGTGCAACCATCCGCTGGTCACGTATGCGCTGGCGCTGCTGCGCGGCAGCGGCATCACCGAGGTCGGCGTCAACCTTCACCACCACGGTGAGATGATCACCGAGACGCTGGGCTCCGGCTCCGACTACGGCGTCGACATCCACTACTCGGCCGAGACCGAGCTGCTCGGCACCGGCGGCGGCATCCGTCGCATCGCCGACTACCTTACCCACGGCGGCCGCGAGCCGTGCGTGATCGTCAACGGCAAGATCCTCATCGATGTCGATCTGGAGTGCGTGCTGGCCATGCACCGCATCACCGGCGCCACCGCGACCATGGTGCTGGCCGAGACCCCCGACGCCGAGCAGTGGGGCGCGGTGGAGGTCGATCACGACGGCCGCGTGCACCGGCTTCTGGGCGAGCCCGCACCGCTGAACAGCCCCTCGCGCCTTCACAAGTGCATGTTCACCGGCGTGCACATCGTCGAACCGACCCTCATCGAGCGGCTGCCGAAAAATGGCCCCTCGTGCATCGTCCGCCAGGGCTATCTGCCGGCGCTGCGCGACGGTGAGGTGATCTCCGCCTACGTCGTGCCCGGCTATTTCTTCGAGCACTCGACGCCTGCCCGCTACCTTCAGGGCAACGTCAATGCGCTGCGCGGGCTGGCACGGCTGGCCCATCTGCCGGGACCTCTCGTCGGTGTGAGCGCGCGCGCGCAGGTCTCGCCGCGGGCGGTGCTGCGGGCGCCGGTGTGCATCGGCGCCGGCGCGGTCATCGAAGATGGCGCCACCGTGGGCCCGGATGTGGTGCTCGGCGAAGGCGCCCGCGTCGAGCGCGGCGTCCACATCGAGCGCTCCGTGGTCTTTGCCGGCGCGCAGATCAAGGCGCCGCTGCGCGACTCCATCGCTACCCGTCAGGCGGTCTACCCAGCGTCCGCCCTCCAGGAACCCCTATCAGAAAGACGACCATGAGCGAAAAAATGGCCGAACAGCTGCCGGTGCGCACTGCCGGCGCGACCGCAAGCAAGAGCGAGGCGCTGACCCCCACCGAGCGGGCCGAGCGCGAGATCGCGCAGATCGACGAGCAGATGGACGCCATCCTCGACCGCAACAGCAACCGTGAGGCTCTCATGAACAAGCCCGGTCAGGCGCTCCAGCCGCCGCAGGGTCGCAGCGTTACCCCCGGCGTGTCGGCGCCCATCGCCGCCAGCAGCTTCAACCACATGGTCCTAAACTGCATAATTCCCGGCTCGGGCTCGCTCGCGCACGGCAACTACGGGGTCGGACTGGCGCAGCTTGGACTCGCTTTTGCGGCCATACCGACGATGTTTTTGATCAAGTTCTGGCTGGCGCTGCTCATGACGCTCGTGGCATATGTCTGGTCAATTTCGAGCGGCGTGCGCTTCCTCAGCGAAGGCGACGGTCGCTCCTGGAAGTAGCCAGGCCCAGGACAAAAAGAGTCATGCCCAAAATCCCGTACCAGAAGCACATCTTCATCTGCACCAACCGCCGCGATCCCAACAACCCCAAGGGCTCGTGCGCGAACAGCAACTCCGAAGAGATCTGCAACGCCTTCAAAAAAGAGCTGGCCGAGCGCGGCCTGCGCGGCGAGATGCGCGCGAACGCCTCGGGCTGCCTGGATCAGTGCGAGCACGGCCCCACCGTCGTCGTCTATCCCGAGGGCGTGTGGTACCAGGTCAAGAGCGTCGACGAAGTGAAGCAAGTGGTCGACGAGCACCTCGTAAAAGGCAACCCCGTCGAGCGCCTCCGCCTGAAGTAGCCCCGCAAGCCCCCGAAATTGTTATAAATTCGCCGCATGGGAAACGTCATGCGCGAAAGAGTGGCAGCGCTGGAGATCGAGCGCGCCCGCATCCGGGAGATGGGCGGCCCCGACAAGGTCGCCAAGCAGCACGAGCGCGGCAAGCTCACCGCCCGCGAGCGCCTGGTCCAGTTCTTCGACGGTGGCAACTTCTTTGAAGTGGGCCTCCACGGCACGCAGATGGGCCAGGGCTCCGAGAAGGACAAGCCGCCGGCCGACGCCGTCATCTGCGGCTACGGCGAGGTGAACGGCCGCATGGTCGCCGCCGCGGCCTACGACTTCACGGTCAAGGGCGGCTCCATCGGCTACACCGGCGAGGTCAAGGTCACGCGCATGCGCGAGCTGGCCCTGCGCTGCCGCATGCCCATGGTCTGGTTCATCGACTCGGCGGGCGCACGCATCGATCCGCAGGGCGCGATGTCGGGCGACAACATCTCGCTGTTTGCCGGCTCGGGGCACCTGTTTCGCGAAGAGGTCATCATGTCGGGCGTGGTGCCGCTCGTCGCCGCCATGGTGGGACCGGGCGCGGCCGGCACCGCCTACATCCCCGGCCTCGCCGACTTTGTGCCCATGGTCAAGGGCCAGGGCTCCATGGCGCTCGGCGGGCCGCCGCTGGTCAAGGCCGTCACCGGTCAGGACATCACCGAGCAGGAGCTGGGCGGCACCCGCGTCCACGCCGAGATCTCGGGCGTCGGCGACGTCGAGGTTGCCAGCGAGACAGCCTGCATCCAGCTCATCAAGGACTACCTGAGCTACATGCCGCAGCACTGCGAGGAGCGGCCGCCGATCATTCCCGCCGACGATCCGATCGACCGCCGCGAGGAGTCGCTGCTCGACATCCTTCCCGACAACACCCGCCAGTCCTACGACATGTACGGGATCATCAAGGCCGTGGTCGACGGCGGACGCATCCTCGACATCAAGCCGCGGTGGGCGCGCAACATGATCACCTGCCTGGCCCGCATCGGCGGCTACCCGGTGGGCATCGTCGCCAACAATCCCAAGCAGCTCGGCGGCATCCTGGACGTCAACAGCGCCGACAAGGCCGCGCACTTCATGCAGATCTGCGACGCCTTCGGGCTGCCGCTGGTGTTCCTGATGGACGTGCCCGGCTTCATGGTCGGCAGCAAGGTCGAGCACGAGGGCATCATCCGCCACGGCGCCAAGATGCTGCACATCATGGCCTCGGCGACGGTGCCCAAGCTGACCGTGGTGGTGCGCAAGGGCTACGGCGCCGGCTACTACGTCATGGCCGGACGCGCCTACGAGCCGGATCTGCTGGTCGCGTGGCCGGGCGCCGAGATCAGCGTCATGGGCGCCGAGGGCATGGTCGGCATCGCCGGCAAGAAGCTGTTCGCCGGCGCCGAGCCGCCGCCCGAGATCAAGGCGCAGTTCGTCCAGGCGCTGCAGCAGCAGATCGACATCCGCAAGGTCGCGGGCTGGGGTCTGGTCGACGATGTGATCGATCCGCGCGACACCCGCAAGGTGCTGGGCCACGGGCTGCGCATGTGCTGGGATCGCAAGCTGGAGCGCCCGTGGCGCAAGCGCGGAATCGTCCCGGTTTAGGCAGAAGACTGGCCTGAAATCGCCCGAATTCGGCTGTTTCGGGCAATTTCAGCCAGTTTCAGGTCGATTTCGAGATGTTCTGGAAGTCGATGCGCAGCTTGGAGACCGCGGCCAGCCGCTTGCCGGTGCGCACCATGGGGATCGTGTCGACGAAGTCGACCTCGATGCGCATGCGCGCGCCCAGGAAGCGCTGCAGGATCGCCAGCACCTCGTTCAGGCTCTGGTCGGTGTAGCGCTCGCCCTTGACGATCTTGAGGATGATCGCGCCGCGCTCCTCTTGCAGCACCTGGAAGTGGCGGATGGCGTGCGCGTAGTCCTTGAGCAGGTGCAAAAAGAACGAGCCCGGCACGTACTGCCCGTCGGCGCCCAGGATGATCGACTGCACGCGCCCCTCGATGTTGCCGATGCGCGGCAGGCCGCGTCCGCACGCGCACAGCGCCGTCGGATCCATGGCCTCGCCGAGGTCGCCGATGCGGTAGCGGATGAACGGCAGGCAGTAGTTGTTGAGATCGGTGATGACGATCTCGCCGACCTCGCCGGGCTTGGCCGGGCGGCCGTCCTTGAGCACCTCGACGATGTAGCCCTCGGCGACGATGTGGTGGCCCTGGTGCGCCTCGCACTCGTACGCGATGCCGGAAAACTCGCGCGAGCCGTACTTGTCGAAGACCTTGCAGCCGAAGGCCTCTTCGATGATCTTGCGCGAATCGGCGGGCAGGCTCTGCGCCGACGAGATGATGCCCTTGAGGTTGATGCCGAGCGGCCCGCGCTGCTTGAGGTAGCCGGCCAGGAAGTTGAAGGACTCGGCGTAGCCGTCGATGAGGACGGGCTTGTAGGCGGTGATCTCGGCGCACAGCTCGGCGAGATTTTTTTCCGACATCTCATACGCGGGGATGAAGCGGCGGCGCGACATCCAGGCGTCTAGGCGCTCGCGCACGATCTGCGACTTGCTCATGCCCAGCGTCTGATGCCACAGGCGCATGGTGCGGTCGCCGAAGCGGTAGCCGGTCCACTCCTGGCTGCGCAGCGTCGCGGCCCAGCGGAACTCCAGCTGCGCCCGATCCACGTAGCAGATGAAGGGCTCGCCCGTCGAGCCCGAGGTGGTCACGCGCAGGATCTCGGATTTGTCGTGGTTGTCCGAGAGGATGTCGAAGTAGATGTGGCGGCGGACGTCGTCCTTGCTCAGCATCGGCAGCTTGCTCAGGTCGTCGAGCGTCTCGATGTCGCCGGGCGAGATCCCGTGCGCCTGGAGCTTGTTGCGATAGTAGGGCACGTGCTGGTAGGCGTGCTGCACCAGGCGGCGCAGCTTGTGCTCCTGAAGCTCGCGCATGGCCGCCGGCGACAGCCACTGGCTGCGCTCCAGATCTTGCAGGTGGGTGGCGACGTCGCGCGTCATCATCCAGTGCGTGGCCCCGAACGTCGCCAGGTAGCCGTTCAGATAGGCCTGCTGCGCCTCGGTGCGCGGCTCGGTGCGATCCAGCGTGCGGTGCTTGTCGATGAGCGGCTTGAGGTCCGAGCTGCGCGCCGGACGCACGCGATATTCATAGATTCCGCGCCCCAGATCCACCATCGTGCGCAGCACCGGCTTGAGCACCTTGCCGTCGAGAAACGAGCTGCCGGCCTTGCGCGCTTCAAACAGCGTCTCGACCTCTTTATAGGTGTAGCCCTTGTGGTGCGCAGCGACGAGGATGAACGTCTGCCAGTAGGAAAAGCTGCTGCGGTAGTCGAGCAGGTCGAGCAGCACCTCGCGCGCGCAGAGCACAAAGCCGCTCTTGTTGTCCTGCGCCTTCATGCCGAAGCAGGCATTGAGCAGCCCGTTGAGCCCCCGCGAGTAGTAATAGCGCGGCCCGCGCTCGCGCCCCACCGACGAGCGATAGCCCTGCACGATGTCGACATTGGACCACTGCAGCGCCTGCCGCAGCCGCAGGATGTCCTCGGGCTGGTACTGGAGGTCGGCGTCGATGAGACACACCAGGTGGCCGCGCGCCGCGCTCGCGCCGGTCTTCCACGCCGCGGCGATGCCCTGGTTGCGCGGGTGGCGCAGGAAGCGCACGAACGGGTAGCGGCTGGCGAGCTCGGCCATCACCTCGGGGCTGTTGTCCGTCGAGCCGTCGTCGATGAGGAGCAGCTCGGCGCCGCGGCCGGACTGACCGTTCGCGCCCGGGGCCGGGGCCGGCGCCCGATCTTGGCCGCCCTCCGGGGGCAGCAGCTCGCCAATGCGGAACACCTCACCGACGCGACGCACCAACTCGGGCAGGTTTCCCGCCTCGTTTAGGCAGGGCACGATCACTGTCAGTTCCATCGGTCGGATAATGGCGAGGTTTGCCGCCATGCGTCAATAGACGCAGCCCGCACCCGCCGCTCCCCTCGTCGGCAAAGGCCCCAAAAAGAAAGAGGGCGGACCCAGCGGGCCCACCCTCTTTTTGCTTCGTCAATAGCGCCGGCTGCTGTCGCGCCCGCCGATGTTAACAGTGTTAACGGGCCTGGAGCGGCTCGATGACCGAGATTCCCTTCTCGGTGAGCACCCAGATGCGACCGCGCACGTCGACGCCCATGTTGAGCACCTTGTCGTCGAGAAGACCCGAGCGGCTGCTGATCAGGTGATACTCCTTCTCGCTGACGACGTCGTACACGCCCTTGTCGGAGCCGATCCAGATGCGATTGTCGGGATCGCGCACGAGCGCGCTCGCCTTCGCGTTGAACGGCACCTGCTTGGGGAAGCTCCAGCGCTGACCGTCCCACTGGCCGATGCCGCGGCTGGTCGCGATCCACATGTTGCCGCCCAGACCCTCGACGACGTCGTGCACCAGCTCGGACTCCAGGCCGTCGTTTTCGGTGAAGGTCTTGACGGTCTTGTTCTCGGTCAGACGCACCGCGCCGCTGCGCGAGGCCAGCCACGCTTCCGCCGGCGACTTCCAGGCGATGGCCGTCACGTCGATGGGCACATTGACGCCCTGCGACACGTTGCGCGTCACGCCCTGCGGCCGCTGGCGGTGGTAGATCACGCGGCTGTCGTCGACGAACACCTCGGCGGCGCCGAACGCGCGCGCGTCCTGATCCTTGTCGACGTAGCGCAGGCCGACCCACAGCTGCCCGCGCGGCGAGAACGCCGCGAACGACAGATCCGGCACGCCCGACGGAACCTCCAGCGAGGTCACGCCGACCGGCACCCACTTGCCCGGTCCGCCGACGCTGGACATGCGCACTTCCTTGCTTGAAGCGCCGCGGTGAAGCGCAATGACCTGCCCGCGGGGATCGCGCACCATGGCGAGCACGTGCGAGCCCTTCTCGGGATCGACCTCGGTGACCTCGAACGTCTGACCGTCGAAGCGCCAGGCCGTGGTGCCGCCGGTTGCGACGTAGCAGTCGTTGTTGTTGACGCAGGCCACCGTCAGTCGCTCGGCCGCCGCAGTCAGGTCGTACAGGCGCAGGTTGGTCTGCTGCCCCTTGGCGATCCGCGATACGCCCAGGAAGCGGGTGCCCACATACAGCGCATCGTTGTCGGCGGCGACCGTGGTCACACCGTCGGGCAGACGCACGTCGACGAGCTCGGTGTCAAAGACCGGCGCCGAGCCGCTGCCGCCCGAGCCGGCAACCAGCCAGGTGCGAACCGGGTGGATCGGCTCCTCGTCCAGCGCCGCCGGCTGCGCCGCCGCAAAGCGCGTATCCGTCGGGGCCGGCATCAAGGCGCCGGTCTTCTTGCCCTTCTTGCCGCCCTTTTCCTTCTTGCCCTTGGCCGGTGGCTCGGCTGCTGCCGGAGCCGCGGGCGCTGCTGCCGGCGCTGCCGCCGGGGCCGCTGCCGGAGCCGCTGCCGGACCCGCTGCCGGCGCTGCTGCCGGACCCGCTGCCGGGGCCTTGGCGCCGCCCTCCTTCAGGCCGCTCAGCGGCTGCGCCTTGGGCGCACCCAGCGCGGCCGTGCCGCTGAACTGGAACTTGAGGGGGCCGGTCTGCTTGGCGTTGGGCGCAATGCGCTTCATCGACCAGATCGACTGCCCCGCGCCCAGGTACAGGTCGTTGCCGACGCGCTGCACCCACTCGAGCACCGCGGCGCCGGGAGCGTCCACCTTGTACGACCAGAAGCGGTTGCCGTCGAAGAACGCCGCCCGCTGCCCACCCGGGCCATCGCCCACGGCCAGCAGCGCGCCGCTCGCATCCGAGACCAGCGCGCGCACGTTGTCGATATCGTTGCCCTCGCCCATGCCGAAGGTGAGCAGGTCGTCCTTGACGATGCGCAGCACGCCCTTGCCGCTGGTGCCAATCCACACACCCGAGCGTCCGTCGCTGGCCATCGCGGTCACGGTGGTGCCGGCCGCGTAGCGCTCCCACTGTCCGTCGCGCAGATAGGCGATTCCGTCGCTGCCGCCCACCCAGGCGCTGTCGCCGTCGCCCGTCGCGACGATGCCGATGATCAGGTCCCCGACCGGCGGCGGCGGATAGTTCGTCCAGCCGCCTCCCGAGTAGCGCGCCACGCCCTTGGGCGTCGTCACCCAGACGCCGCCCTTCGAGTCGAGCGAGATCGCGTTGATCTTGTCGGCCGGCAGCCCATCGATCGTGGTCAGCAGCGTCGGCGTCGGCGTCTCGGTGCCCATCGACCAGCGGATGAGTCCGCGTGGGGTCCCCACCCACACCAGCCCCGACGAGGCAGCCAGGCACTTCACCGGCCGCGAGTCGGAGAACGAGCGCACGCGAACCGGAGCCCCATCGCCCGTCTGGGCAGTGCTGCGAGCCGTGTTGGTATTCGCCGCTGGACCACAGCTGCTGCTGAAGACCGCGCCCGACAGCATCCCGACGGTGGTCAGGGCGATCGCTGCCTTGCGCCACGGCCAATCCCAACCGGAACGCGCCAGGGTGCGCTGGCTCTGAAATGGGTTCTCAATCATACGTCGCAACATGCCGGATACGGGACGGTGCTGTCAAGGATGCCGGTTTGCTCGGCAAATCCGGCTGCATAGGGCAGCTTGTCTCGGGAGCGGGCTCTGGTGTTCACCGCGGTTCTCACAGGGCAGAGGCGCCGGGCGGAATTTGCGCTATAACCTCCCCGCTTCCGCTATGCGGCTCCTTCATACATCCGACTGGCACCTCGGCCACCGCCTGCACGGCGTGCTGCGCGAGCGCGAGCATGCCCGATTTTTGCGCTGGCTCGTCGACCAGTGCGTGAGCGAGGCGGTGGATGCCCTGGTGATCGCGGGCGATGTCTTCGACACCGCCAACCCGCCGGCCGAGGCCCAGCGCGCCTACTACCAGTTCCTGGCCGCCTGCCTCCGACGGCGCCCACAGCTCCAGATTGTGGTCATCGGCGGCAACCACGACTCGCCCGCCCGGCTCGATGCCGCTGCCGAGGTGCTGCGACCGCTGCGCGTGCACATCCTGGGCGGCCTCCCTCGCGACGAAGTGGGCGCACTCGACAAGGAGCGGTCGACCATCCCGCTGCACGACCACACCGGCGCCGTGGCCGCGTGGCTCGTCGCTGTGCCCTACCTTCGGCCCATCGACTGGCCCGCCGCTCCACCCATCGAAGGCGCGGCCGCCAGCGAGCCCGCCACCACGCGCCAGCTGCTCGCGGGTCTGCGCGGCGTGTATGACCAGCTCTTTGCCAGGGCCCGCCTCCAGAAGCGGCCCGGACAGGCGCTCATCGCCGCCGGCCACTGCCTGCTCGCCGGCGGCGCCGTCTCGCTCGACAGCGAGCGCCGCATCCAGCTGGGAAACAGCCTGCCCCTGCCCTGCGACATCTTTCCCAGCGACTTTGCCTACGTGGCGCTCGGCCACCTGCACAAAGCGCAGCAGCTCTCGCCCGCGGACGGCGCCTCAGCGTCGGCGCACATCCGCTACTCGGGCTCCCCGATTCCGCTCTCGTTCGCCGAGATCGACTACCCGCATCAGGTCGTTCTGGTGGACTTCGACGGGGAGAATCTGCGCGAGGTGCGGCCGATCCTGGTTCCGCGCAGCCGCCCGCTTCTGTGCGTTCCGCCCCAGCCGCTGCCGCTCGACGAGGTCCTGCCGCTGCTGCGGGCCCTGCCGCGCAGCGAGCCGGGCGCTGAAAAAGAGCGCGCCGAGCGGCCGCTGCTGGAGGTGCGAGTGCGCCTTACACCCGGCGAGCTCCGCCCCAACCTGCGGCCCGAGATCGAAGAGGCGCTGACCGGCGCCCGCGCCCAGCTGCTGCGCATCGTCTGCCCGCCGCCGACCGAGTCGAACAGCGCCGCGCTGACCGACGCCGAGACCCCGCTTCTGGATCTTCAGCCGGAAGATGTCTTTGTGCGCTTGTTCCAGCGTGCCAGCGACGATCCCGCCGCCATCGTGCCCGCGCCCCAGATGGCCCTGTTTCGCCAGCTCGTCGAGCAGGTCGAGAGCGGCCTCGAAGACGGCGCCAGCGCCGGCCCGGGAGGCGCCCCATGAAGATCCTGGCCATTGCCGGCGAGCACCTGGCCAGCCTCGACAGCTTCGAGCTGCGCTTTGACCGCGGACCGCTGGCCGGAGCCGGCCTGTTCGTGATCTGCGGCCCCACCGGCGCCGGCAAGAGCACGCTGCTCGACGCCATGTGCCTGGCCCTCTACGACCGCACGCCGCGTCTCAGCCAGAGCAAGTCGCCGCTCAGCCTGCTTCAGCGCGGGGCGGTGCGCGCCTCTGCCACCGTCGAGTTCAGCGACAAGCAGGGCCATCGCTACCAGGCGCGCTGGCACATCCACCGCGCCCGGCGCAAGCTCTCGGGCGACTGGCAGGAGACGCAGATCGAGCTGGTCAGCCTCGAAAATGGCGAGTCGCTGGGCAGCCATCGCAAGCGCGACACGCTGGAGCTCATCGCCAACAAGATTGGCCTCGGCTTCGAGCAGTTCTGTCGCTCGGTGCTGCTGGCGCAGGGCCAGTTTTCGCGCTTCCTTCACGAGACCGGCGACGAGCGCGCCAAGCTGCTGGAGGTCATCACCGGCGGCGAGATCTATTCGCAGCTGTCCATCCAGGCGTTCCGCACCCACAAAGCGGCGGTCGAGAGCTACGAGCAGCGACGCCAGCAGCTGGCCCGCCTGTCGCAGCTCTCCGACGAGCAGCGCGAGTCGCTGCGCCTCGAATCGAAGCTGCTGGAGAGGCGCAAGGAGGGGCTTGAGCGCGGCCTTGCGGCGGCCTCAGCGCTGCTCGGCTGGCAGCAGGAGCGGTCCCGGCGGGCCGGCGAGGTCGCGCAGGCCGAGGCGACGCTCCAGCAGGCGCAGCGCGCCGCGGAGCTGGCCGCCCCCCTCCAGGGCGAGCTGGCGCTGGTCGAGCGGGCCGAGGCGGTGCGTCCGGCGCTCATCGAGCGCACCGGCGCCGGCGCAGCGGTCGAAAAGCTGGAGGCCGCGCTGGTCACGGTCCGCCTTGCCGCCGAGAGCGCGAGCAAGCAGGCCGAGGCGGCCCAGCGCAGCGCCGCTCAGGCAGCGGCCGAAGCCGAGGCTGCGGCTCGACGATTTGCCGAGGCGCAGCCGCTCCTGGCCACGGCGGCCGGGCTCGAACAGCAGCTCAAGGCCGTCGAGCGCGAGCGCACCGCGGCGGTGGAGCTCCACCGCCAGACCCGACGCGAGCACGAGCAGCGCCTCACCGCCCGCACAGCCGCCCGCAAAAAGTGCGAGCACGAGCAGCGCGAGCTGGAGCATCTGGAGAGTGATCTGCGCCTGGCGCGAGCGGCGGCGGACCTGATACAGCGACGAGCCGAGCTGCTCAAGCCCAACCATCCTTGTCCGCTCTGCGGCTCGCGCGTGCATCCGCTGGCCAACTCGCACGACGACGGTCCATCGCTGCTCACCAACCTGGAGGAGCAGCGGGCGCAGCGGGCCGAGAGCCTGCGGCTGGCGCTGGAGCACGAGCGGCAGGCGACCGCCGCCGAGCAGGCGAGCGCGGCCCAGCTTGCGACGGTGACGGCCCAGGCCGAGCGGCTGAGCCAGGCTCACAGTGCGAGCTCCGCCGAGCTCTTGCAGCTGCTCGCCGGGCTCTCGCTTCCCGCCTCTGCTCAGCCCGCGCCCAAGCTCGATCCGCAGACGCGACCGCGCGAGGTCGCCGAGCTGGTTCGCGAGGTCACCCGCGCCCAGCAGCTGTGCGAGCAGGCGCTGCAAAAGGCAAATGAGGCGCTCATGGAGCGGAAGAGCGCCGCCGCGGCAGCGCAGGAAGCGCTGGAGCAGCGACGGCAGCAGCTCGGCGAAGCGACCGAGGCGCGCGAGCGGGCCGAAGCGGCGCTGCTCGCGGCCATGCACGAAGCCGGATTCGACGATCTGAAGCAGGTCGCGCAGCTGCTCGCCCCTTCGCGCGCCGCGCGCGAGGCGCAGCGGCAGAAGCTGGCCGCCGTGCAAAAAGCGACCGTGGAGGCCGCGAGCCAGCTGGCCGACCGGCGGCGGCGTCTGGATGAGCTCTTGCAGCAGGCCTCTGGGGAGATCGAGGCCGGGTGGCGGGACGCGATCGCTGCGGCCTACGCCCTGCTTCCCGCCCCGGACCAAACTGAGCAGCATGCGGACGCGGCAACCTGCGTGGCGGAGCTGACGCAGGCGCAGCAGCAGACGGCCGATCAGCGCTTCAAGGTGGCCATGGAGCTTCACAACGACGAGCAGCGCCGGGCCGAAGCCACGACCTTGGCCGCCGAGATCGTCGAGCAGCGGGCACTGGTCGACGAGTGGGCGGTGCTGAGCGAGCTCATCGGCTCGGCCGACGGCAAGAAGTTCCGCGTCTTCGCACAGGGACTTACACTGGACATCCTTCTCGCACATGCCAACCAGCACCTGCGACGGCTGCGGCCTCGCTACTCGCTGCGCCGCAAGAACGAGCGCATGGAGCTGGAGATGGTCGATCACGACATGGGCGACGAAGCGCGCGACTGCGCGACGCTGTCAGGCGGCGAGACGTTTCTGGTCTCGCTGGCGCTGGCGCTGGGACTGTCGTCGCTGGCGGTGCGCAATGTGCGGGTCGAGTCGCTGTTTATCGACGAAGGGTTTGGCAGCCTGGATCGCGACTCGCTCGACAGCGCCCTGGCCATGCTGGAGGACCTGCAGGCGGCGGGGCAGCAGATCGGCGTGATCTCGCATGTCGTCGAGCTGGCCGAGCGCGTCCCCTACCGGGTGCAGGTCGAGCCCAATGGGCCGGGGCCGGGCAAGAGCAGCGTCGAGGTGATCGGGCCCGTCGGCACGCAGCGCGACCTGGAGCTTTTGCGCGCCGCGCTGCCGGTCAAGCCCGCCATCAAGCCAGGTACGCAGGGGTCGCTATTTTCGGATGATGGGGCGCATGCCTGAGTCGGACGACGTGTTCGGCCAGCTGGTGGCGCTGCGGGCGGCGGGAATGGCATGCGCCCTGTGCACCGTGGTGCGCACCGCCGGCTCGACCCCGCGCAAGAGCGCGGCGCGGATGCTCGTGTCGCTGCGCGGCGAGCGCTTTGGCACCATCGGCGGCGGACGCATCGAAAAGCAGGTGCAGGATGCGGCGCAGGCGCTGCTCCAGCGCGGCGAAGGGGCGGCCCCGACGATGTTGCGCTATCACCTGACTCGCGAGCTCGGCATGTGCTGCGGCGGCGAGATGGAGGTCTTCGTGGAGCCGATGATCCCTGCCCCGAACCTGATTGTCTGCGGCGGCGGCCACATCGGCTGCGCGCTCGTGCCGCTGGCGAGTCGGCTCGGGTTTGCGCCCATCCTCGTCGAGGATCTCGAAGAGCTGGGCAATCGCGAGCGCTTTCCCGATGCGCAGCGCATCATCGACAGCTTCGATCCGCGCGACTGGAGCGGGGTGCCTCTGGATGAGCGGAGCTATGCGGTGATCGTCACGCGCGACCACCCGCAGGATCAGGCGCTGCTGGAGCGGCTGCTGCCGTATGAGCTGGCCTATCTGGGACTCATCGGCTCGCAGCGCAAGATCCTCTTGTTTCGGCAGCGGCTGCTAAACAAGGGCTTTTCCGAAGCGCAGCTCGACCGCGTGCATGCGCCTATCGGGCTCGATATCGGCGCCGAGACGCCCGAGGAGATTGCCATCGCCATCGCCGCCGAGCTGGTGCAGGTCCGGGCCAGGCGGCGCGCTCCGCGGGCGCCAGCGCCGTGATCTCGGCGCTGATCCTGGCTGCCGGCGCGTCCGAGCGCATGGGGTCGGCCAAGGCGCTGCTCAAGCTGGGCGGCGCAACGCTGCTGGAGCGCATTGTCGGAACCGCGGGCGCCGCGGGCACCGGCGACGTGGTGGTGGCGGTGGGACCGCCGCACGGCCCCGAGATCCGCGCTGCGCTGGCGGCGGCCCTGCCGACGGTTCGCTGGGCCTGGAACGCGCAGCCGGCGCTGGGGATGCTGTCGTCGGTGCAGGCGGGTCTGCCGCAGCTGTCGCCGGCGACGCGGGGAGCGCTCATCTGGCCGGTGGATATTCCGTTTGTTGGCGTGGAGGCGGTTCGCAAGCTGCTGGCAGCTGACCTGGCGCAGCCAGCGGTGCTCGTCTGCAAGGGGCGGGGCGGCCATCCGCTCTGGCTGCCGCGCGCGCTCTTTGCGCCGACGCTGGCACTGCCGGTCGAGCTGGGGCTGCGAGCGCTGCGGGGCGCATATCCGCCCCAGCGGGTTGAAGTGGAAGATGAGGAGATTCTGCGCGATCTCGACACGCCCGAAGACGTGGAGCGCGCCCGACGCTACTGGGGAGGCGGATAGGCGGGCTGAGCCTGCGGCTGATAGCCCGGAGGCGGCGGCTGATAGCCCGGCGGCGGCGGCTGATACGCGCCCGGCTGCGGCTGGTAGGCCGGCTGCGGCTGATACGCCGGCTGCGGCTGATATGCGCCCGGCTGCGAACCGGGCATGGTGCCGCGCTTCATGGTCAGCTTCTGGCTGAGCTGGTTGTACTTGGTCTCAAGCTGCGTCGCGTTCAGCGCTGCGCGCTCGGCGTCGGCCTTGGCGCTGTCCCACCGGCTCTGGCGATCGGCCGCCTGCTGGTCGAACATCGAGACGTTGAAGTTGGCGGCGGGCGACTTGCCCTTGGCCTGGGCCAGGCGCGCCTTTTCCTGCTCGTAGTGGGCGCTGGCGTAGTTGTAGTGCGCTTCGGCGCCGTCGATGAGCAGCTTGGTGTACTTGCGGCGCCCCTTCTGCCAGTCGAGCTTGGCGTCGGCGACATCCTTGGCCATCTGGGCGTCTTCGAGCTTGGCCTTGGCGTCGGTGATTCGCCTTACGTCCTTGGTGCTCTCGGCCAGATCGAGCTCGGCCTTGGCGGTGTTGACGTCGAGCTTGGCCTTGCCGTAGTCCGAGTCAGCAGCGGTGACATCGCGCTCGGTCACTGCGAGGTCGGAGTTGGCCTTCAGCTGCTCCTCTTTGGCCAGGTTCATCTCTGACTGCGCGGCCAGCATGCCCTGCTTTTCGTTGGGAGGCACGTCGGCCAGCAGGGCGTCATCGATCCTGTACTTGGGGCCGCTGCTGCACGCGGGTCCGACGAGGCATGTGGCAAGGAGAACGGTTTGCATCCAGATTCGCATGGCTACCTCTCAATGAGTCCCTCAGATGTTACAAGAAGGACCGCGCGCTTACGAGCCGAGCTTGCATGTCGTGCCAAGAACGAGCAGGCCCTGCTCATGCTTGATGCCGGCCTGAAGCACGGTGCCGCCGTCATCGATGACGAACACGGTCGACATCAGCCGCGCGGCGCCATCCAGCAGCTGCCAGCGCAGACGCAGGCGCTGCTTGCCATTGCTCTCGACGGTGCCCAGAAACTCCAGGCGTCCCTGATGGTCGCCGGGGACGGCGAAGTCGGTCGGCGTGAGCGCATGCAGGGAGATCTTCTGTTCGCCGAGCAGGCTGAAGCTCTTCCACGATGACAGCGGCGGCCTCGTCAGCTGTTCTCGGAGCGGCTCAAGCTTCGGGTCGAACGCGGTTCCTTCGTGCTTGGCGTGGATGAAGCGGACTGTGCAGGCTGCGCTGTCGTTCGCGGCCATGGCCTCCTGCGGAAGCGCGGCAGCGACGAGAGCGACCAGAAGACACAGCGATTTGATGGAGCGGGACTTCACAGGCTTTCCCATTCGTCTGTTTCCTGATGATCAAACCAGATGAGGGCTGTCTCGTGACCATTATCGTCGGAGACGGCGATCACAGTAGCATTGTGGCCGGCAACATCTAGTTCTTCGATATCGCAGCGGTTGCTGGGAACAGCCGGGCGCAGCAGGAGCACCAGCCCAGCGGCGGCGGCGAGCGTGCTCAGAAGGGCGGTCACCTGAACGGTGCGCCGACGGATCAGCGGCAGGATCCGCCCCTTTGTCGACTGGTTCTGCGCTGGAGCAGCAGGCAGCTGCGCCTCGATGCCTGCCCACAGGTCCAGCTCGCCGGCATCAGCCTCGGCAGACAGCGTGTGCGCAAGCAGCGCATCGACCTCGGAGAGGGCATGCAGCTTCTGCTGATCCTCGTCGGTAAGCTCAAGGCGGAGCGCCTCGGCCTCGCCTTCAGGGAGCTCACCATCGTGCAGTCTGGACAGCAGCTGGTCTCGCGTCGCCCGGTTCATGATTGGCTCTCAGCCACGACGTGCGTGGGCTGCCTCCTTAGTGTGGTCCAAGTCCGCAAACTCGCGCAAAAGCTCTTGCATCTGCTTGCGCGCGTGGAAAAGCCGGCTCATCACGGTGCCCTCGGGGCACTCCAGGACCTCGGCAATTTCCTTGTACGAGAGGCCGTCGACCTCGCGCAGCATCAGCACCGCCCGGTGCTGCTCGCTCAGCTGGTCCAGGGCGCCCATCAGCCGCTTGCGCAGCTCGCTGTTGTGCAGCGCCCGCCCCGGATCGAATCCCAGACGCTGCGTCGACAGCTGGTCGGCCGGGCTGCCCGACTCCTCGTGCGCGATCCGCTCGTCGAACTCGGTCGTGTTGCCGCGCCCGGCCTTGCGCCGCAGATCGATGCACAGGTTTACCGTGATCCGGTACACCCAGGTGTAGAAGCTGGCCGTCCCCTGGAAGGTATTGAGGTGCCGAAACACCTTCAGGAACGCCTCCTGCGAGACGTCGCGCGCCTCGTCGGGATCGCGCACGAAGCTCAGCGCCAGGGAGTAGACCTTGCGCTGGTAGCGATCGACCAGGGTCCGAAACGCCTGCCGATCGCCGCGCCGACAGCGCTCGACCAGCAGCGCCTCTTCCCGACGAGCCTCGCTCACCGGAGGCGAGGCGCCCGTGGATGTGCTCGGTCGCCCCGTCGGCAGCGGGATGACATTGGACCGCGCAGGCTCTTGGCCAGGTTCTTTGGCCGTCTCTTTGGGGATCTCTTTGGTCGCCAAGGTTCGCCATGTCGGAGTCCGTACCAGCCTGCCTTGAGTTAATGCGCTCGGCACTCTTGGCAGGTATGACGATCTCCGTGGTTAGTCATTCACACGGCATGTGTGAACTAATGTTATCAGGCGTTATCGGGTTTGCGCTCGGCGCCACAGCTGAAGTATGCACATCTCCGACTCTGATCCTGCCCTTTTCCGGCTTTTTTGGGGGCAGGGAAGCCCGGGCTCGGGAATAATACCTCTGCGATGGCTGCCCACACTACCCAGCCGAGAAGCACGCCGCAGGCCGCTCGGCTGACGCCTTTTCTGGGGCGACTCCGGCAGCGACTGCAAAGGCGCGATCTCTCTCGGGGATTGCTGCTGTGGCTGACCGGCACCCTGGGCAGCTCGGCGCTGCTCATGGCGCTGGCGGCAACGGTCGGTCCATCGGTCGTGTGGCCGCCGCTGCTCACCGCCTGGACGGTGGCGGTGCTGTCGTCGGGTGGGTTCTATTTCTACCGCGCCTACACCGACCCACCTACTGACGAGTTCATCGCCCGCTACGTCGCGGATCGCGTGCCCGACCTGGCCTCGGACCTGATCTCGGCGGTGCAGCTCTCGCAGGCGCCGCCGACGGGCAGCTCGCAGGCGCTCATCGCCGAGCTGTGCCAGCGCACGGCGGCCGCGACGGCGACGCTCGACACCCGGCAGCTGGTCAGCTTCCGCCCAGTGGTCAAGGCCGGGCTGCTGTTCGCGCTGGTGCTGTCGCTGTTCACCATCCGCTTCGGGCTGCTCTGGCAGGGCGCCAAGATTCTGGTGCAGCTACCGCCGCCGCATCCGGTGCAGGTCAGCAGCGAGCCGCTCGTCGGTGATCTGCGCCTGCTGCTCACCTACCCGCGCTACAGCGGCCTGCCGCCGCGGACGCTGCCCGGCTCGTCGGGTGATGTGCTGGTGCTGCCCGGCACCGAGATCCGCATCGAGGCGCGCGTGCTGGTGCCGGCCCTGCGCGCTCAGGCGGTGCTTCAGACGGGCAAGAGCGAGCAGACGCTGCCCGTGCAGATCGTCCATCCCGAACAGAACCCCGGCGCGCCGCGCTACCCGCTGCTGGTCGTCAGCTTCACCGTCCAGCAGCCGGGCTCCTACTATTTCCTGATCGATCGCGCCTATCACGACTCGGTGCGCGAGCGCGATCCGCATCGCATCGACATCGAGACCGACCAGCCGCCGCGCATCGATCTGTTCGCACCCGCCGACGAGCTGGAGGTCACCGGGACCCGCCGCATCGAGCTTGGCTACAGCGCTGAAGATGACCTAGGACTCGGCGACATCGACCTCGTCTACAAAATCGGCGGCACCGGCGAGCGGCGCAAGCGCGTGCGCAGCGCCGACGATCCGCAGAAACCGGGCGCCACCCGCACCGCCCCGACCCGCAGCGTCGCCGCCAAGATCGAGTGGGATCTGAGCGAGCTCGAGCTGGCGACCGGCGTCGCGGTGGTCTATCACATGGAGGCGCGCGATCTCGACAACATCAGCGGCCCCAACGTCGGCCGCTCGCGCGACTACCTCTTGCGCATCATGAGCCCGCGCGAAAAATCGGACGCACTGCTCGCCGGCCAGGAGCAGCTGCGCGAGCTGTCGATCCACCTCTTGGGCGATCGACTGGAGCTCAACCGCGCACTTTCTCCGACGGGAGCAGCCGTGGACGGCCGCGATCTCAGCAGCGAGCTGTGGGAGCGCTTTCTGACCGTCCACCGCAAAGCCGAGGCGCTGCTCTTGCACATCGGTCGCGTCCAGCAGGACAGCGCCCGCGGCGGCAGCGCACCCAAGGATCTGTATCCGACGCTGCAAGAGATCGGGCGCCGACTCGGACGCCTGACCCAGGATGAAGAGACGCTGCTGGCCGAGCTGCGCACCCGTCGCACACAGGCCGCCAATGGCCGGCGCAGCGGCTCGGGCGGCGGCAAGGAGATCGCGGCGCTCAACGATCGCCACGTCGGCGAGCTGGAGCGCGACACCCTGCTGCTCGACGATCTGATCGGACGCCAGCGGCTGGAGGATCTGCTCGAAATCGGCGATGAGATGACCGCCTTGCGCGACCGCATGAAGCAGCTGCTCGCCGACTACAAAAAGGCGCCCAGCGAGGCGCTGCGCCGCGAGTTGGAGCGCGAGCTGCGCACCTTTGAGCGCCGGCTGGCCGAGCTCATGGAGCGGGCGCAGCGCCTGAGCCGCGAAGTTCCCGATGAGTTCCTGAACCGCGAAGCGCTTGGACAGAACGACATGCAGAGCCGACTCGATCGCATGCGCCAGATGCTGGAAAAGGGCGACATCGACAAGGTCGCGGCGGAGTTCGAGCGCATGTCGCAGGCGCTCGATGGCCTGATGAAGGGCATGGAGTCGGATCTGCGCGGCTATCGGCGCGAGCGCTTCACTGCCGAAGAGCGCGCCCTGGCCGAGATGGAGAGCCGCCTGAGCGACCTCGCCCACGACGAAGAGGACATCAAGCGCCGCACCGAGGAGCTCAAGTCCATGGCCAGCGCCCGCGCCCGCCAGCTGGTCCGCGATCGGGCCGAGTCGCTGTCGCGGCGGCTCTTGAACGATGTCGCCCGGCTGCGCAAGCTGCTCGGCGATGTCGACGTGGCGCCGCTCGGGCCGTGGGGCAGCGACGAGATGGACAAGGTGACGCACCGGCTCGAAGATCTCGGAAAGATGCTTGAACAGGGCGATCTCGACGAGGCGCGCGCCATGGCGCAGCAGGCCGAGCAGTCGCTCGGCAAGCTCGAAGACGAGCTGCGCAGCGAGGAGCAGGCGTCGCGCTGGGGACAGCGGGTGCGGCTCGGACGCTCGCGCGCGCGGCTTGAGCAGGGACGCGAGGCCGCCCGCGAGATCGAGAGCGAGATCACGCGCGCCCTGCCCCGCCCCGAGGAGCTCTTGGCTCCGCCCGAGCGGCGGCAGCTGTCGGACCTGCGCGCCGAGCAAGAGGCGCTGCGGCGCCGCGGCGGCGAGCTGGGCAAGGAGTTCTCGCGCCGGGCGCAACAGACCAAGGATGCGCCGCTGCTGGAGCGGCTGGGTCAGCAGGCATCCGAAGTGCTGCGTCGCGCCGGCGGCTTCATGCAGCAGTCCGAAGAGGATCTGCGCCGGCTTTCCCCTCGCAGCGCCGCGGCCTCGCAGGGGCAGGCCCTGGAGCAGCTGCATCAGATGCAGAAGCAGGTGCAGCAGGCGCGCAGGCCGCAAAATGACGGCGCTGGCACCCGCGCCGAGCGCGAGCCGGTCAAGATTCCCGGCGCCGAGGAGTACCGGGCGCCCAAAGAGTTCCGGCAGGACATCCTCGACGCGGCCAAGCGCGAGCCGCCGCCCGAGTACCGCGAGCAGGTCAAGCACTACTACGAGGAGCTGATCCAGTGATGGGCCAGGCACGCATCACCTTGCTGGGCCTGCTGGCGATTCTCTGGGGAATCGGCGCCCTGCCAGC
>Ga0075163_10002361_pt1 | contig 25463 bp, 19 predicted proteins | sample JI1023141ADNA_FD_71478 | JGI IMG/M metagenome (GOLD analysis project Ga0075163, IMG submission 71478) | Wastewater effluent complex algal communities from Wisconsin, to seasonally profile nutrient transformation and Carbon sequestration -... | ecosystem: Engineered > WWTP > Effluent > Algae... | reverse complement strand
ATCCCGGCTGCGCACCAGATCGTCCAGCTGCACGTAGCGGTCGCCCAGGGCGCGGATGCGTTCCACCGTGGACTTGTCGCCGGGCCGGCCGTGTTCGGCCAGCGCGTTGCCGCGCTCGAAAGCGGGGAACTGGTCCAGCAGGCCCTGTGCGAACTCCGGCGCCAGGAAGCCGTCAATGGCCACGTGCCGGAACGGCTGCGCGGCGGCGAAAGACTGCGCCAGCGCGCTGCGCCCGGCCAGGGCCGGATCGGCGATCAGGCCGGTCATCAAGTGCATTCGGAATCGTCCATGGCCGGGTGCGGCGGAGAGTGCGACGCGGCAGGTTAGCAGCTGGCCGCGGCCGGTGAGGCCTTGCTGCCGACGGCCGGCCTTCTGTCGGGGTCAGGTAATTGATGTCATTTTCGGCAAGTGACTGCCATCACTAGTAATTTCCTGAGATGGGCCCGAAATGGCGAGCGGATGAGGCTCGGGATTGCCATGGACTAATGCGTTTGGCGGGCAAATGACAGGAACTGTTGCCCGTCCGCCAGCCGTCCAGGAAGCAGAGCTGCCGCGGGCGTGGGACGCAAGGCGCCTGCCCCTTGATGTCTCCCGGAGGAATGGCTTCGGTCTCGTTAAGACACGGATAGCTGGCCTCGGCCGGACTGGCTCCGGGAAAAGGGATAGGGTTCATCGATAGGGGCAGATGCACCGGCCTTGGGTCCAGCGGTAGCGGTTCAGGCGGCTCGCCCATGCTCGCCACGCCAATCAACTCTCAGGGGGCAGCAATTCATGGCGAAGATAGGCATTGTTGAGGCGTTCCGGGCTTACGGCGCCAAGTTGGCAAATGCTCAATGGGCGGTGAGCTCCGAAATCCCTGGCGGCATCGTTATGAGCTTGTGGGAGAGCGAGTTCCGAAAGAAAGAAATGCGCTACGTGGACAAGCTGTCTCGCTGGAAAGGGCCGGGCAATAATCTATTCCGGAAGCACCTCCAATTGGCCTATGACAACAAGTTGCCAATCAGCCTCGTCATCGCGAAAGCCAGTGACCCGGAGGCGGTTCGCCGCGGAGAGGACGCATCCAAGATCCCCAAGACCTTCGCGGTACGCAAGGATCTCGTCGGATCGGTCGAGAAACTTGGGGGGGATGAGTTTGAAATCCAGTTCACCCTCAGGGCGCCGAGACCATGAATCGAGATGTTCCCTCTCAATCCTCCAGTAAACTCAGGCTAAAAGCTTAGCCCCAGGAGGCTGATAACTGTGGGCATGCCTTATCCAACTTGCACCAGGTGTGGAACACGAGCCAATTCGGCAGTGGCCGAGCGGCTTCAGGTTGAAGACGGTCAGAACCACGGATTCAGTCTCGACCAGTTGTCATTGCTAGGCGCCGCTTGGGAATGCAGTCGCTGCGGTTGGGAGTGGGGCATTCTTTCGAGCCCAGTAGCCGAAAAGTATGGCTTCACAGGAGAGACCAGAATTTTTCTGCTGGACCAGCCCTCAAGTTACGAATGGGCCCATGACAAGGACGGAAACGAGTGCATCACTGGCATCCACACCCTTGGCCAAGTAGAGCTTCGCCATAATCTCTATTTTTCAGGTGCGCCCGCCGCCCTTCACGAGCAAACACTTGAGCTAATCAGCAGAAGCAATCACCGGTCATGCTTCCCCCATACCAGGTTCTCGAGACTTAGTATTCGAGAGGCCATGAAGAACATCGAATGCTTCAGGAGTCAGTGCAAGTCCTTTCCGCAAGGCATAGAAATAGCCGCCAACAAGTACAGTCCTCAATGGGTCGTGCTGAGGTATCTGCTGCAAGAGGCTATTGGAGGTTAGAAATAAGACAGGGGGTGGAGCTTGTGTGTGATTCCTGCGATGAATTGCAGGGGCGGGATTCCAGCGCCGCTCTAGCGCCTGGCCCACCAATAGACCACCCGAGCCGAAGAGCCACTCGAGATCGTGCGGCTGGAATGAACCCCAACCGACGCTCCACCGCCCTGTCTAGATCGAAAGCTCTCACGAGTCATAGGCAGGCTGCAACTGTCGCCTTGCAAGCATCCCTTTGAAGTTCCGTGCGCCATCCCACGCGACAAACCCAATTGACTTGCTGGTGACGTCCAAGTGGGACTTCGCAACGGCCTTAGTGAGTGTCGCACCGTGCGCCAAGGCCACGTTCGTCAGGAGGGTCAGCCTCCGAGGCTCGGGGACATAGGCGCAGCTTAGGTAATCGAAAAAAAGCATCGTTTCTTCAGCATGGTCACCGAGCTTCCTTCCGCATTTACGAACTCGCGACTCAATCTCATTGCACGCTGCCTGCCTTGCATCACTCAACGATCGCCTGCGGCCCGTCAGATACAGGATGGCAACCAAGTCGAAATAGTTTAACTTGGAGCAACCGGCGACCCAATCGATATCCATACCTAGAGCCGACCGCAATGCGTCGTCAGTTATCGTCCTCACGTTTGAGCAAACTGCATCAGCAGCGACCAGTATATTTATGACCTCAGGACCAGTTGTATCGGTTAACTTGGCCTGGGCCAATGCAAGCCTAAGTACGTCCTGGATGAGTCCTTCAAATGCAATCCGTCCTCGTCCGGCCTTGCGGTTAAGCTGTGAGCACTCAAGAAATACTCGCGCAACGTTGTCCGATGTTGCCGCCCTTATGTCCATCACATAGAGAAATGCAGAGATTCTCAGCAGAGTCGAATTGATGCGGTCAACTCTCTCAGCTGCGAAATCAGGCAGAGCGTCCCGAGTTCGGGCGTTCAGCTTCGCCAGTCCCCGTGCAATCACAGCAAGTGATGGAGACGCTAACGTTGAGTAGTCAGCGTTGTATTGACTCGCGATTCGGCGAATCTCTGCGATGGTCTTATCAGAAGATCTTGCACTGAACGGTTCTGACGGATCTTCTTCGGTCAGCTGTTGCCTCATCAGCCTCAGGATTTCCTCTAGAAGGATTCGGACCCGCTGGCGAGCAACAGCAAAGGGCGCAACGAAAGGCCTAGGAACAAGACTCCTCTTCGATTGATTGAAGTGCAGATTGAACTTCGAAGCAATAGATTCGAGGGTGCTCTCTGCCTTCGAAAGTAGCTCTGTGGAGTTTGAGAACAGGAAGTAATCGTCTACATACCGGCGAATTGCGATCTTGCTGCGATCATTGCCAAGGCTCGTCGCAAGCTCCACATCTAGAGACTGCATGATGCATTCGGCGAATATTCGGGAGACTTCTGGCCCGATAAGGATCCCATTTGTCTCCCCCCAGTTGGCATTGCGCATTCGAACGTCAAAGCAGGACTCGAAGAACTTCTTCTGCTTGTTCTCCTTTCCAAAATCTTTTCCACGAAGTGCCCAGGTTATTGAATGAGTGTAGATGGACTCAAAGCATCGCGCGACATCAAGCTTCAGCATCCAAGAGTACTGTTGCTCGAGAGAAAGAAAGTCTTGAGAGCCGAAGAATTTATGGATGTGTGTGAAATGGCGGTAAGAAAAGTAGCTTGATGCCCAGGTTCTCTGCGCTGAGAATGATGCCGGATCTTCATCAATTTGATTGGCATCGTCCGACTTCGAAGCGTATTGAGATTGATAGAAGTGGCTTCCCACCCGGGTCGGGTGCCGAAGGGAGTAGCTACTCCTTCCGCAGACGTTCTCAATGAAGGAGTCAAAGTCTTTGTAGAAGTCTGCGAACCCAATTTGCGCTGCGGGATGAGGTACTGCCAAGTTGCGCTTTCCTCCCCCGGTTTTCCTTGTTCGGTAATAGAACGGCTGTGTCGCGGTCGAACGAAAAAGTAGGTTCGCGATGTAATCTGGGAGTGATTCTCGTACGCTTTGCGTCGAAACCATTCTGTACAAAGGCTCATTGGTGAAAAACAGAGGCACCTCGTACGGGAGCGTGTCCGTGAGTATCGCCCGATAGTGATTTCTTCGATCTATGGTTAGCTTTGGCAACTCAGCTCTCCCAGCAGGCTTGGATCTGAAGCACGCGCTTTCCTGAGAGCTTGGTCCGCCGATGATGGAAAAATCCGGATCGAAACGTCATCTTCGTCAGAGTGTCCGCGTTTGGTGGGTCGCCTAGCGAACCAATCAGCCTGCGAAGCTCCGCACGATAAAAGCTATCAAGGTCTTGGAGTGAGCCAGGGCCATCGTGACCTTCGGGCTCCTCATACTCTGCATGCGTATAGGACAGTCCGTTGAATAGTCCGCGCATATCCGGTGAGGCGGCTACCCGCTGATTGGACGTCAAGTATCGAACTCTGTCTTCAAGCAAATTCCAGTCTTTCGTTTCTCGGCAATCTTGGAAGGACCTTACGAGTCTTGTCTTGATCCTCGCTCCCTTCCGGTCAGAAAGAACACAGTAGATCTCGTTGTAGTCCTTCTTGGAATCATTGTGCTTGTCAAAGATGAGCTTGTAGCCAAGATACTCCACGTCGAGCGGTGCTTTTCCTCTGGAGAAGCAACTGCACTTCTTCAAGCAAGGACAGCTGGCGCCGTGAGAACACTGGCGTTCACAGTCACATCCAACTTGAACACTCGATGTCTTCTTTTCGTTGACACGAAATCCATTCTCTTTTATCACTCGACGCGCCGCGGAAACTGCGTCTTTTTCCTCTCCCGTCGTGAATATTAGAAGGTCATCCACATACCGAAGGTACAAGTAAGTACCAGGAAGGATGCGAAGTTCGCGATCTAACGCACGCAGCCGAATCTCGGCCAGAGAGCTGCTGATGTTCAAGCCCCGAGGTATGCCTTCTGGCATCTGCTGCTTCAACCTCCTGTCCGCTTTGCGAAAGAGAGCGCTCAGTAGTCCGGTGGTCTGTGTTGACAGTTTGGCATCGCTCTCAATTTCGCGCAGAAGGGCATTTCTATTTATGCCCTCAAAGCAGCCCTTCAAGTCAATTCGAATGATCGTTTTCGGCGTAGTCTCACGGAGAGCTTGCTTTGCCGTTCGAATCAGTGCGCTGCGATTTGGCTGGCGGATGCCGTATGCTCGCCGCAGATTGTCGTTGATCTTTCGAATAACCAACGTGTCTTCTAGGTGACTCGTTGAAAGAGTTAGTTTGCCTCGGGCGAAGTGCCATCGGAGCCCACGAAAATCAAACCTGTCCCGATCAATCTGATCTGCGATGCTAGTGAGAAAAGCTTCCCATTCCGGGCGTGACACCGGGCGAGATCCAGTCTCAGTTCGAAGGTGTGCTTGGCTATGCCATCTTCGCATCCAGCCGAGTTGTCGTGCGCTGAAGCCTTGATTGGGATCTGACATAGCTGACCTTATGTACTACGCTAGTTTGCTGCCCCGCTTCTTACCCGGAGTCTGATGCTCCGCCATGGTGTCAGCGTGGATGGCGCACCTTTTCATATCTCGTGTTAGTTTTCTTTTGAATAGGATCGCCTCATTCAAATTCAGACGAATCGAACTTGAGTGTTTTGGTGTTCTCTCGGGCTGCGCGAACGGTTCCGTCGTCGAAGCCTGCCCTGTTCAGAACGTCAATATCGACCTTGATACGGACACGCGCCCCAGGCGCTGCTGTGAACAGCTCAACCACCTCGTTGACGATGTTCGAGAACTGCAAGGAAGCCTTAACCGGGTCAAGTTCCACGGTTGCGTAGAAGTGCGTGGGCTTGGCGGCCGGCGTTACCGACACCGGTGGGGTCTGATTGGGTCCGCCCCCCGGTGTTCCTGGAGTGGTGGGCGTTGCTCCCGGTAGTGTCGGCGGGGTCGCGGCGGCCTGATCGGCATCAAGCTGCGCCTGATATGCGGCAGCATGATCCGGCTCAATCAGCAGCAACGACTCCATCATGGGTGTCGTGTTCTTCCCGAAGGTGAACCCCCGATACTCGCTGCCTTCCTTTCCATACGCGAGCCCGAAAAAGTCTCGGCTCGCGGCGCCCGCGGCGATGGCGTTCTGCACCACGGACGACTTCCTTAGTCGCGGGAAGTAGAGGTAGTTGCAGGACTTCTGCCACAGATCCACGGCCGAACAGTCCGGCTCACCCGACTTCCAAAACCAGGCCTTGAGAAGGCGGTTGAGATGAATTGGTGCCCACTCGGAGATGACGAGCTCATTTTCCTGCAGTTTTCCCTCAATCTCTTTGGTCATGTTCTGTGCAGCGGGGTTTAACGGCAGGGCCTCCCATTCGATCTCGCCCACGCCGCGGCCGGGTTGCGCCTGCTCGAATGGCGTCAGCAGCCAACGGTAGGTTTCCTTGACTAGGCGATAGGCCGCCTCCTGGACCTGGTCCCGGTTCTGCTCTGCCTGTTTGGCCTGCAGGTTGTCGAGGGTGATCCGGTTGTCCTTTACGTCTATGACGATGCTCTTCCAGGCCAGCAGGGTCCGGATGGTGTCCATCAGGTGGCCGAGCTGGTCCGTTTCAGCCGCCAGGAAGACGAGGCGGTTCTGCTTCTGGCGCGGCTGTTCGCCGCGGTTGCGCAGCAAGGCCAGAGCGGCCGGGATGGCTTGGCTGCCGCCGGTTCGGGCATGGGTTGCCCGCGGTGGCAGGACGACCAAGCGCAGCCCCCAATCGTCAGGGATGTCGATGCTGGGCGTGAAGATGTGCGTCGCGTCCAGGGGACCGCCACCGATCACCCGCTGTAGGGTGTCCCGGATGGCCGGAATGACGTCTTCGTCATCCTTGAATCGGCGTTTGCGGTCTTCCATCTCCCGGCGCAGGTTGGGTCGGACGTCCAGCCACCAGCGGCCATTGCCCTTGTTGAGGTAGGTGAGGCGGGTCTCAAGGCGGCTGAGGGCATCCCGATACACGTAGGGCGCCTGACCTGGCTGCAGGCAACCCAGCAGGATCCGCTCGGTCTCCAGGCCCTGGGTCATCTGGTTGACGGAGGTCGGTGCGCTGCCCAGGAAGATGGACCGGGCAGTCCGACGACAGGCCTGGATGGAGCCGAACTTCGGCTCGCGCTGTTCGATGTCCACGGGCTCGGAGCGGTCGCCGTCGACGTCCCGCTCTAGGACGGGATCCCAGCCCGGGGGGAGGTAATTGAGCATCTCGGCCCGGACCGTGGCGTCGTACAAGGGCGTGCTGCCCGGCATGAGCAGGAGGTCCTGGTTGCCGTCCTGCCAGAGCCGGTGGATCACCTTGGCCATGAGCTTCAGGACGCCGCGGGTCCGTTGGAAGCTGGGCAGGGACGACCAGTCCTTGTAGAGGCGCTCGAAGTACTCCGGATGGATCGGGTAGGCGCTCTGCATCCGCGCGAGGTACTGCCCCTCTTGGGTCTCACTGGGCAGGTCGCCTCCGTGCTGCACGTACAGGTCCGCAAATGCTCGGCAGACCTCATCGGCGGCGGACCGGTCCCGGATCTCGGCGAACAGGCGCCGGCGGACAATCTCGAAGGCTTCCTCCGTGCCCACCGGCTTCCAGATGGCCTGCACACGGCCGAAGTAATGCTCGAGCGTCTTCAAGGCCGCCACGCCGCGGTCGCTGCCGGCCTCACGCTCAGACTCAGGCAAGGAGGCCAGCATCAGAGCATTGGGTACCGCCTTGAGCGCCTCGGTCAGGGCTTGGATGAAGGAAAGGTTGGAGTCGTAGGTGCCGCCGGTCAGTGTCTTGCCGGGCTCGAACTGACGGATATACGCCACCAACTCATCCACCAGGATCACGCACGGCGCGTACTTGCGGATAAGGTCAGCTAGAACATCCTTGCCGGGGGAGGTGCCGGCGCGATCTGATTCGGCGATGAGGGCATAGCCCTCCGCCTTGCCGAGCTGCCAGGCCAGTTCGCCCCAGAGGGTCCGGATTTCATGGCCTTCGACCCTGCGCGGCTGGTTCGGGGCCTGCTGGTTGCCGTCCAGCACCACGACTCGAGCCTTGGGGAGGTCTTGCACCCCGGCCTTGTCCAGGATCGCCGGAATGCCTTCGAGGTCGCGCGCGAGCGCCTCGCCAGCCGATAGGTGAAGCACAGCCAGCATGGTGTGCGTCTTGCCACCGCCGAACGCAGTCTGCAGCTGAATGACCGGGTCGCCGCCTTGCCCATTGAGTCGGCGAACCACAGAGTCGAGAAGCAGACTCATGCCCTCCGTAATGAAGGTGCGCCGGAAGAATAGCGCCGGATCCTGGTACTCGGCGGTCGCGGTCCTAGCCTGCACACGAGTGATGTCGGCCGCGAACTCAGCCTGCTGGAAGGTCCCCTTCAGGACATCCTCATGGGGTATGGCTATCTCGCGCCAAGGCTTCAAAGTCATTGCAGTCACGTCCGTTTATCGTTGTTCCATCGAAAGCCCACCGTGGGCCTGCTTCCCGGTCTCAGGTTCTGTCGCCATAGGCGAGCTCGTCCATCATCTTGGCGAATTTCGACCAATTGATGCGCTTGCTCTTCTGCCTGTTGGCGCCGTACCAATAGATCGCACCGCGCCCCAACTCGATTTCGCCCAACTTTTCCTTCTTTGCGAAGATCTCGAGCCTGAGGGACGACTTCGCCTTTACAAGCTCAACGTTAAGCAACTGCGCACGAACCTCATGCTTCCGTTCGGCCTTCTTCTTGGCTGCCATATTTGCCCGCCCCTGTTCGGATCAACTTCTAACCTTAAATCAGATATCCAGTCTGGATTGTGCACCGACCTGTCCCACATCATGAGACGCGGCTTCGATAGCGTGCCAGGCGGTGACTAGTTCGTTGTAATTTCGGGCGTCGTCGGCCCAGCCCTTGCGTTCGCAAAGGGTGTAGAGCCAGAAGGCGAGTCGGCGGATGTCGCCGCTGCGTTCTGGCATGCGAGCCAGCAGGCTGCCGGCGGCGGATTCGCCACCTTGTGACAGCGCCCGGATCAGCTGGTGAAGTGCCTCCCATACGGGCGTACGGTTGTCTTCGCGCGGGTCCCAGTCAGCGGGATAGTCAGCCGGCTTCAGCAATTTAACCTTGCCGCCCTTTGCTTCCAACACGCCGGAGGTCTGAGCACCTTCGACGCTGGTGGCTTTGGCCTGGGCCAAGGTGTTTGCATTTCCATACTCGCCGGCCGACCAGCCCACATCTTGGAACCAGCCGAGACAGAAATTGGTATCTGGGTCAAAGTTCTCACCACCCAGCACTTCGTCGACCTGCTTATTGATAAGAGTCAGGGCTGTGTGCACGGTCATTGGATCGCCGTTGGCCTCTAGCACTGCTGCGTACTGTGAGAAGACGGCCATGCCAGGACCAATAGCAGCTTGTGCAAGATCTACTGGGGCGATCGGCGAGATATTGCCTTCTCCGCCCAGCATCGCTTCCAATGCTTCCTTCAACTCGTCCTTAAGTTCACGCAGGAACTCTTTCCGAGAGATGCTCTGTGCGCCCTCATCGCGGCGCCGACAGACAAGGATGATGCTTGAGGCAAGAGCGTTCATGTTTGCCTTCACCCCAGTTGGTCGCTCCGTTCTCATTGGCCAAGTACCACTTAACGCAAAGCCAGCTCGAATGACTGCGTCGAGGAATGTCTCCCAGCCAGTTGATGCTGTACTACCTTCCTTAGTTTCGGACTGCTTGAAGGCATAGTAGATTGTGACCGGAAATGCGCCATGCGCTAGCTCGGCAATGTTGTGCATCGCGGCGGTCATTCCGTTGAGGAAGAACTCCTCAGCACGCTCCTTGCTTCCATGTCGGTAGGGAGTCGCAACAAGTTCGTCCGCCTTCGGAACTGAAAGCGTTGCGAAAAGCTTCGGGTAGATGGTTCGCAGCGAACGGCGGAGCCAAACGTAGAAGAAATCGGAAAGGTCTGCGTAACCGATGTTGTCGTAATAGGGTGGATCTGTCGAAATCACCTTGGCCTGACTTATGCGTTGACTCTGTGCGTCAGCCTGGGCGACTTGGCCAGCAAATCGCACACAGTCAGTTGGTAGGCTCTTGGCTAATGACGCTGTCGTGCTCGCAAAATCACCCGCCGCCCCAGCAAACGGATTTACTTCAGGAAAGTCCCAAGCCATCGGAACTGCTTGCCTGCTGAATAGATTAACGCTCTGATCGCGACTATTTGACCAGATAGCTAATGCGTTGATCGTATTTGTTGTCCGGCTGACTGCGATTCCAAGAAGAACTGCTACCGCTTCCGCGTACGCCGTTGCACCCGCTCCGCCTGAATCCAAGCCATTACCATCATCGGTCATGCCGGCCTTGAGGGCCGCGGCGAGAATGCGCTCTTTCGCTTCGCTGACCAGATCCGAAAGCGTCGTCAGCGCAACCAGTTGGCGTCGGGTGAATAGATCTCCAAATTTATTCAGGCCGTAGTTCGGAGTCTTGAAATCACGCGTATTGTCTGGAAGAGACGTGTCTGGGCTCCACGGTGGCTGTGCGGATTCGGCGACAGCCTGCATTGCATCAGTAGGTGAGAGATAGACACGGCCACGTGCGCCTTCGGCGACAACTGCCATCATCCGCACCCCGATCCGGCCAGCTTTTCCTTGAGTGCGAATATGGTCATAGGTGATTGGAACATCTGACATCAGGCACCGAAATGCTTGGCGCTTACCTGCAGTAGTCCCTCCCTTTGCGCTTGCGGGCGGCTTTCCGTGTCCGGCCGAAACTGTGTGCACCTCGAAGCGATATGAGCCACCCTCTATTACCGGCTCGACCCAGGCCTCCTTGCCAGACTTTGTCGAGAGCAAAAAAGTTGAGGCCAAAGGAACTTCGACATTTGAGTACGCGGGATTGGGGCTACGCACCGTGCGCGCCCAAAGCCATGCGATTACTAGGAGTCGCTGACCCACTAACGGCTTGAGGTCAGGCCGCTTTGTCGCCATCTCGCTGGTGATCTCGACCCTCGGATAAAGGTGGCCGATACGCTTCTCTGCCTCCTCGCGCATCCAATGGCCATAGCGACGCACGTCTTCGGCAAGACCGCGAGCGCCGGACCAGTCCTCGTGCATCTCGCGCGTCTTCCGTGCGGTAGCCTCTTTGTCCTTTGGAATCGGCCCAATCGGCGCGCGACCGGCGAACTTCGGCGGAATTTCGATCATCGCCTTATTGATCAGAACTGCCACCGGATTGAGGTCCGACGCATGGCTTTCTAGGCCCAATCGCTGAGCTTCTAGCGGAAGCGTACCTCCACCAGCGAACGGATCATGGAACGCAGGCATTTGGTCCGGGTTGAACAGCTGGGCGGCATGCGGATGGCGCTTGTTCAGTTCGCAGGTCTCGCGCCAGCTCTTTCGTATTTCCGCACGCGCTGCCTCGAGGACTTTTTCATTGTTGGTGTTCTCCCATTTCACCAGCTCGCGGATTATTCTGAACAGTCGCTCACGCTCGATTGCAGCGTCTTTTTTGTTCACGCCGCGTGCAAAGCCTTTTCCGCTCTCATAGCCGGGATCGTTGACCAATTGGGCAAACAGAACTGCTCTCGCCGCTGCCAGCGGTCGGCGAGCCCACCACAAGTGCATGGTGCTGGGATGGCCATGTCTGATCGACTTCTCGCGAGCGGAGGCGACATTAATGTCATCCAGGGGCAGTGCTACTTCGATCAGTTTTCGAGGCGATTTGATCTGCATATTCAGCGGCAACCGTTAGTTTTGTTCGTGAAGCCATTCATGCTTGCATTTAATCAGGTCGCAATGCGCCGAATATGGCCATGTTTAGGTAATAGTCCATCTCGCTTTTGGCGAGACGGTCCATTCGTTCATAAGAATGTTTCTCAACGAACCCGGGGCAGAATGTGGTGAGCCAATCGATGGAAAGGCTGTTGATAGCGGCCACCCTTGGGTTCTCGTCGAACCCATCGATCGCCGCGACCATGTACTCCCGGCCACGCACGAGCACCCGAAGGGATAAAGCAAAGCCTTGACCCCTGCCGCATAGAAGGCGTTGTAGAACTCAACATCTAGCCAGCCAGCACCCGACTTTTTGGGCACCACCCTCTCAATCCGGATGGGAGAGCAGTACGGGCTGTAGCCACTTGAATAGCCGGGCAGCATCTGCCAGCCATACCATCTGCCGGGCTTCAACAGAAAGCGCCCCACCTCATCCAGGGACGGATAGGCTGTCGGCCCGCTCATCCGGCCGTCCTCTGCGCAGCGGCGAACCCGGGCCAAAGTTGACCCCGGGCGTCTTGGCGCACCAGCTGAAGCTCAATCAGTCGCTTCAGATCACGTTGCTTCGTCTTGTCCGTCTTCTTGATGTACATGGCCTGGTAACGCGGGTCCCCGCGCAACACGGTCAGCGGCAAAGGGCGGCCGTACTCCATGACGTGTTTGACGATGCCGTATTGCCGCTGGTTGATATCTTTCGCATCGAGGCTTTGGCGTACCACAGCGTCAAACAACAGCATGGCGACCAACTCGTTGACCCGGTCATGGAGCCGATCGATCACCAAGCGGAGTCCATCCAGGTGGAACTCGACGAAGGCAGTGTTCGGGTGGTCGACTGCCTTCTCGGCAGCTTTCCGGCAGTGGTTGAACAATGCGAAGTACTGGTGGATCTGCTCTTGGTAGAACTTGGCCAAGGCGAACGGGGCGTACTTGTAGCCGGCTTGCCTGAGCAAGGTCGCTTCCAGCACTCGGCCAACACGTCCGTTGCCGTCCCAGAACGGATGGATGAGCTCAAAGTAGAGATGGACCAAGCTGGCCCGAAGCAAGGGGGACACTTCGGCCTCCACCAGTTGCTGGTGCCACTGCACCAGCCCGTCCATCAGGCGTGCAATGTCCCGGCCGTTCTGGGGCGGCTTGTAGCGCCCGCCGTGGTCGGCGTCGCCCACGAAGGTGGGGCGCTCCTTGGGGTTGTCGCGGAAGAGGCCGGGGCGATTGTCGGCGTGCGGCAGATCCCGGCAGATCTCGGCATGGACGGCCCGGATGTAATCCACGGAGAACCGCCACCCGGCGTCGTCGGATGAGGCCACGGCCAGTTCGTAGGCTGCCTTGATGTTCCGGACGCGGATGTCCTGCTCGGCCTGGACCTGAGCAGGCTCCAGGTCCAGGGCGCGGCCAGTCTCTTCTTCAGTGAGATTGGCGCCTTCGATGGTGTTTGTGCCGAATACGGACTGGACCAGCACTTCGCGCTGAAGCTGGTTGGCCACCCGGGCCAAGGGCGATGCGCTGAATCGACGCCAGGCGTCTTCGGCCCGCACCATGGGCACAGCTATAGCGGACTGGTCGACCCCCACCTGGAAAGTGAAGGGACCAAATCGCTCGGTTTCTATCCGGAGGACGGGCGTCGTCATCGCTGGATTATGGGCCTAGAAATGTCCGGCTTCAAACATCCTGTTTGTCTATTAAAAACAATACGTTGATGAATTAATGTCTCAATCCATGTCGGTATTAATGTCCTAGCCTACGTTGGGCACTGCTCTGCTAAGAAGGGCGGCCAGATCTAGATTCACGCTGGCCACGGCCCAGCCCGGCTCTGTATCGAACGGCTTGTCCAGGTAGAACGGGCCCTCCGGTTGCCCGTCCTCGCCCACCAGGACGATCGCCAGCAGGAACTGGTCCGGCTTGTTCAGGGCGGTGATGATCTCGTTCCGGGTGACCGTCAGCGTGGTTGCGCCTTTGGCCCGACCCTTCACCTCGATCAGCCTGGCGTCCTGGAGCCTACCTCCGGCGGTAGGCGCGTGGGAGGTGATGTCCCAGCCGCACTTCTCAGCCGAAACATCCTTGGTTACATGCCCCAGCGCTGCCTCGGCAGCGAAAACAGCCTCCATGGCGATTCGCTCTATACGGGCACGGGCCGCTGCATCGGCGGCGAACAAGCCCGGGCTTCGACCTGGCTCGGCGAACAGCCCGGCCGGCAGCACCAAGGCCCCGCCCACGATCACGGGGGTGGCGGATACAAGGTGGCGCATCGACTCCAGCTCCCTCTCCCGGGCCTGCAGCCGAGCCGTGAGTTCCTCCGCTCGCTTCTTGAGCTGGTCGGGCTGCATGCGGGGCTGCCTTCCCGCCCGGACCTCTGCCTCCAGCTCGATGTAGCGGTGGGTCAGGTAATTGATCTCCTTGATCAGGCGCTCCCTGACGGCCACGTGGATCTTGTCCGTCTGGGCAAGACGGCGGGTTCGAACTTCTTCGTAGTGCTCCGGCACGATCGCGCTGGAGGCATAGGCGAGCGCCTTCGTCTCGATGCCAGACTTCAGCCATGGCTGGTCGAGGAGACTGGCTGCGGCCGCCATCTGGTCCGCGGCCAGGGGTATGAGATCCAGGTGGGGCGCCCAGCCGGCGAAGTGGGTCTCGCCACTGGGAGAAACGGAGACGAACTGGAGACGGCGGGACACGGTCTTGGCGTCGTCACCCGCGCCCTCCCGGACGCTGTGATCGATCAACAGGAGCAGCCGGGGTTCGGTGCCGTCGTCCGCCGGGTCCAGGAGCACTGTGCCCTGCTTGAGACGGGAGCGCTGGTTCTCGAGCATCAGGTCCAGCACTGAGCCCATCAGGGGATGGGCCGGATGGATCAGGTCCGCGAGCGGCTTCCCGTCAACGCGAACATCCTTCTTCTCGAAGCAGACACGGTGGTAGCCGCGAAGCACCGGGGTTCGGGTTTCGCCGATGGTCCGATCACGCTCCCGGATAACGGCCGGGACATGCGGGATCTCGAAGCGTCCGGACTCGCGCGGCCGGGCCTCGCCACCCAAGCGCTCCAAGGCCTCCAGGAAGAAGGAGCGAATGAAATGCGGCTGGAGCTTCCGCGCCTCGGCCTTGTCCATCTCTTCCTTGATGGCGTACAGGGACTCCAGGGACATGTGGTTGTCGACCAACGCGTTGCGCTTGAAGATCTCCTTGAGCTTCTCGGAGTCCAGCGTGTTGTCGATGACCTCGTGCAGCCTCGCCTTCACCTCTGCGCTCTCGCCGTAGCGAATGGCTTCGACCAGCAGGTCCTTCAGGGACTGGTTGTCGAAGGCCTCGCCCAGGACATCGAAGACCCGGCCACCCAGCGCCAGCTTCTCGATCTCAATCTTCTCGAACAGGCGCCGGAATACGTCACCCTCGCGGGTCTCGCTGGCCACAAGGTTCCAGAGGTGGCAAACCTCCCTCTGGCCGATGCGGTGGATTCGGCCAAAGCGCTGCTCGATTCGGTTTGGGTTCCAGGGCAGGTCGTAGTTGACCATCAGGTTGGCGTTCTGGAGATTCACGCCCTCGCCGGCGGCATCGGTTGCCACCAGCACCAGCACTTCCTTGTTTTGGCGGAACTCCTCCTGGATCTTCCGTCGTTCGTCGCGATTGGTCCCGCCATGGATCGTCACTACGGCCGAAGGCTTGCCCAGTAGGCCGCCGATCTTGGCGGACAGGTAGTTCAGGGTGTCGCGGTACTCGGTGAAGATGATGATCTTCCGGCGGTTACCCTGCGAATCCCGCATCTCCGGCTGCTCTTGCAGGATCTGGGACAGCTGCTCCCACTTCTTGTCGCTGCCGGACGTGACAACACCGGCGGCCTCGTGCTCCAGGGACTTGAGGGTGAAGATTTCAGCCTCGAGCTCTTGGATGGTCTCGGCGGCTGTTGCCTGGTCGACCACCTGCTCGGCGAAGTTCTCGTAGTCCTCAGGCGTCAGGGCATCCTCGGACTCATCAATGTTCTCCGGGACATCGATCAAAACTGGCTTGTACGTAGCCAGGGTCTGGCCGAGACGATTGCCACGGACAACGACCTTCATCTCCTCAAGCCGATCTTCGAGGCGCTTCTTTCTGCGCTTTAGGGACTGGAAGATGGCTTCTGGACTCGATGCCAATCGGCGCTGCAGCTGGGTCAGGGCGAACCCGACGTTCCCCTTCTTCCTCTGGTCATCGAGGTTGTCCGCACGGTTCATCTCGTTACGGACGTAGTCGGTGACGTGCGCATACAGCGACGCTTCCCGCTCAGACAAGAGGTAGTTGGCCGTGTAGGCCTTTCGCTCGGGGAACAGCCTGGTTCCGTCGAACTTCAGCAGCTCTTCCTTGACCATGCGCCGCATCAGATCCGTCACATCGACCTTATGCGCGCCTTCCCTGAACTTGCCGTAGAAGCGATCGCTATCGATCAGGGACAGGAACAGCTGGAAATCCTCTTCCTTGCCGTTGTGCGGGGTCGCCGTCATCAGCAGGAAGTGACGCGTGATCGAGCCCAGCAGCTTGCCTAGCTTGAACCGGAGCGTCTCATTGACCTGATTGCCGAAGTAGTTGGCCGAGAGCTTGTGCGCTTCGTCGACCACGATCAGGTCCCAGTGCGTTGCCTTCAGCTTCTCCTGGAGCTCCTCACTTCGAGACAGCTGGTCGAGCCGGGCGATTACCTGATCCTGCTCGTCGAAGTAATTTCCGCTGGCAGAAGACTCCTGCTTCTCCTTGCTAAAGATGTCGAACTTCAGCCCGAACTTCTCCCAGAGCTCGTCCTGCCACTGCCCCGACAACGAACCAGGGGAAACAATGAGGATGCGGTGGGCGTCGGAGCGCATGATCAGCTCACGAATCAGCAGGCCAGCCATGATGGTCTTGCCTGCGCCGGGATCATCCGCCAGAACGAATCGCAGCGGCTGGCGAGGCAGCATCGCCTCGTAGACGGCCGAGATCTGATGGGGCAGAGGCTCCACGTCTGAGGTGTGGACGGCCATCATCGGATCAAATAAATGGGCAAGTTTGATTCGGTAGGCCTCGGTGGCCAGCTTGAAGTCTTCCGCCGGGGCATCGAACGCCCATGGGCGCCCAACACTCGCGATGCTTAGCCCTGACTCATGCGTCCGGAATAGCATCTGCTCCGCCAGGGAACCATCTGCCCGCTTGAAGTAGACAGTTATGGCGTCAGCACCAACGGGCTCGCAGGAAACGATGGTTACCGGCCCAGAAGGATCAATGCCTGTAACCAGAATCCCGCTTCTAATGTCCTCAATCTTCAACTTCAGTCCCCTTGAGCAAATGCGGCCACAACCTGACTCATTTCGCGTGTTAACAACTAGAAGAATGGATCGTCATTTGGTTCGATCCCAGAGACAGTGCCGGCTCGCAGAAGCTCATCGAACTCGGACTGCAAGATTGGGCCAATCCATCGTTCGGATGCCAACGGTCCGAATCTTTCCGAGATGATCTCATCACAAGCTGAAAGCCAGAGCTCGACGTGGGAGCGAAGCTCGCTGACTGGAAGCAGGTCCACTGATTTGCGTTCTGAAACGTCAAAAAATGCCATTAGGTTCGCGGACGATCGGGAGAGCTTCGATCGGTCTCCGAACAGGGTCGCTTCCGCCACATTTCCTGCCAGGAGATCAAGATGCCTGGGCTGAGGATGCTTCCTCCAAAGTTCGTACCTCCGAACATAGGGCTTCATGGTCGCCGGATCTCGATGCCTAAGCATTGATGAAGGCAAGTGCTGGGTCCGCACCTGCCTTGTCCGAATCAGGCCAAGGCTTCCCAGTGTCCTCTTCATGTAAGCGTGGAGGGAGTCCGCTCGGTAGTCGGCGCTGGACCAGACACTCCAGACCCCTTGGTGGAACCAATCCGCAGCCTTTGGACAAGCTGTTCTGGTCGCCTCCACCAGGTTCACCGGCAAAAGTACGAAAGCCTGTCCCTCCGCCTCGGCCCGAATCCGGCCCTTCCAGCCCTTTGGAGCCTGTCTGGTCTGGACGCGGACGGAAGAAGCCGTCGGGTCGAACCCCTTGTCCCTGATGTTCTGAAAGGTCCTCAGGCGTTTTCCTTCGGCCAGCACCATGTCCTGTGCCCAACTGGGCAGCTGCGGAATGACGAACCGCCTGTGCAAGTCGGCGAACGAGGTCGCGCCCTTGTTCTCAGTCATCTCAGCGTCGCTGAGGCCCAGCTCAGCCATGCAGGCCGAGTACCAGGTGCGCGCACGTAGCGAATTTGATGACTTCTCGAGCTCATTCATGGCGGCAACCAATTTACCCGAGTTCGTTGCCTCTTGGTTTCCGGTCCGGGCGTCCAGATCATTGGTCCCGACCAGAGGCAACAAGGGGCAACCAGTGGCAACGAGAAGTGACACCGACCCCCAGGGGGAGGTGACCGACGGGCTTCCGGCCCAGTCGCTGGCCGAGGACCTGCTGAGGACCCATGGGCATGTCGTAGGCGGGGAAGCGCTATACCGCCTGCTCGGCTACGTGTCCGCCGATGCGTTCCAACAGGCGCTGCGCCGAGAGGCCGTTGGCGTCCCCGTTTTCGCCCTGCCGGGTCGGCGGGGCAAGTTCGCCATGACCAGAGACGTTTCCGCTTTCCTGCTTCGGCATCGCGAGCAGGCCATCGACCATAACCAAGGAGGACAGACGACCACCAAAAAGTCCTAACCCCGGAAACGCAAAAAACCCGACCACTGGAATGGCCGGGCTCTGCGAATCTTCAAGCGGTCAGATTAGGTCCCTGACGCCTGAAGCTTCGCACCACCGATAGGACGCCGTCAACCCAACTTGTTGGCGTCCCACGGGCGGTTGCGTGTCCGGATTTCCATATCCCATGACACAGGAGCTTCAAACAATGTTCTTCCTTCAGGAAACGATCCCGGATCACTATCCGGCCGCCACTGTTCGCCCGCCCACTGATACCGCCATCGTGCTGTCGGCTGCTTGGGCTGAGCGCAAGGTTCCGCTGTCCCGGGGCCACAACATCCGGGGGTACCACCCGGTGCGCCCGGGCCATGGCGCCATCGTCTTCGAGTCCCTGATCGAGAGGGACACGATCAGCCTGTTCGCGTCGCAACCTGAGGTCGAGAAGATCGTTTCTCAGCCGGTGACGATCTACTACATGTTCCAGAAGCGCCGCTTCCGGTATACGCCGGACCTGATGGTGGTCTGGCGCGACGTTCCGTCGGCGTGGGCCGACCGCGGATTTGAGAAGCGCACCTTCATTGAGTGCAAGCCCCACGAGAAGCTCAATTCCCTTGGCGAGGCGCTTACTCGCTCTGAGGCGGCCATTCTGGCGTTTGGGCAAGGGCCCCGCGTCATGGTCACCCGCCGCGAGCTTTCTTCCTGGGGGAGGACCGCCAATGGGCATTGAACTGAAGGTTGGCGCTGAGTACCTGCACAAGGGTGCAACGGTCTCGCTCGTTGCGGAGGCAGATGGCATTGCCATGGTCCAGCTGAAGGACTCTAGCCATGTGCTTCCGGCGATGGTGTCTGAACTGAGTCCCGTTCCTACCGCCAATGAAAAACTTCACTGCAGCATGGCCATCAAGGTCACGGACTGGGAGCGAGCAGCGTCGCTTGCCACAGCCATTCAACAAGGACTCAAGGACGAGGCTGGCCTTGGGGATCTCCTGAAGTCCATCGCTGCGGACTTTGAGGTCTCGACCCGTCAGGCTGCCAGGTACATCGCAAAATTCCGTGAGAACCCAGGGCCGATGGCGCTTCTGCCCCAGAAACCGGGGCCCAAGGTTGGAACGCGCAACATGGCGGTGGAGATGGAGCTGATCATCGCCAAGAACATCGAGAGCGATTACCTGCGCGAGGAGAAGCCGTCCTTCGACCATCTTTACAACTGCATTTCCGTCGAGTGCCGCCAAGCCGGCCTCAAGCCGCCCTGCAAAAACACCATTCGACGCCGCCTCTCGACCCTTGCCTCGGAGTTGAAGCTGCGTCGCCGTGAAGGTTCCAAGCGGGCCAAGGAGAAGCATGGGTCGGCAGCCGGGCACGCCCCGGCGGACTATCCGCTTCAGCGGGTTGAGATCGATCACACCCTTTGTGACGTCATTCTCGTGGCCGACACCCCCGTCCGCGAGGTTCTAGGTCGGCCTTGGCTGACGCTTGCCATCGACGTGTTCAGCCGGATGGTAGTCGGAATGTACGTTTCGTTCGAGCGACCGTCGTCCGCCAGCGTGGCGATGTGCCTCGCGAACGCGCTGCTCTCCAAGGAAGCCTGGCTCGCTGCGAACGGTGTAGTCGGGGACTGGCCCTGCCAGGGCGTGATGGAAGAGATCATGTCCGACAACGCTATGGAGTTTCGGGCCATGGCTTTGCGGCGCGGCTGCGAGCAGATGTCGGTCAAGCTGCAGCACCGCCCTATTGGTTCACCCGAGATGGGCGCGTCGATTGAGCGGCTAATCGGAACGGTGATGGGTCGCGTTCACTTGCTCCCCGGCACCACCCAGAGCAACACAGTTCAAAAGGGAGACTACGACGCGGAGAAGAAAGCCTTCATGACCCTTCGCGAGTTCTGCACCTGGCTCACCGAGCAGATCGTCTCCAACTATCACCTCAGTCTTCACAAGGGGATCAACAAGCCTCCGATTGTCGCCTGGAACAGCCATTTCGGCGATTCGCCGCCGAAGTTCAAGGGAACTCAGCTGGAAGTCCTTGGCGCGTTCCTGCCTGCGGAGCAGCGAGTCCTCCGGCGAGTGGGTGTCGAGTTCAAGGGGGGCAACTATTGGGACGACAAGTTCCTCAAATGGGTGGGTGATGACCACAACGTTGCCGTGCACTACCACCCGCTTGACGCCTCTGTGGTCTACGTCCGTGTTCCGAATGGAGAGCTCGTCATCGCGAAGTGCTTCTCCCGCACCCCTCGGGACGGGCTTACCTTCGCGGATGTCCGGCGCCGAGGTTCTCAGGAGCGTGCCCCCGCCAAGGATCCGCGCATCATCCAGAAGAAGGATGAGTCGCATGCCCGCATGAAGTCGCTTCTCGAAGAATCGGCCAAGCGGACTGAAGCGGCACGAAATACGCCGCCGGCGCCGACCACGCCGGCCACCATGATGTCCCACGAGGCTGCGCCGCGGATCACCAAGTCCAAGCCTGCCCGCATTGCTCAGGGAGCCTGCGCATGACCAGCGAAACCGTGTTTCCGGAAGCCAACCTGTCCGAGGCGACAGAATCGATCACCAGCAACGTTGCGGCGAAGGATGAGCATGCCGTACCCAAGGATGCGGGCTCTCTCGAGACTTCCCACCTCGATGAGAAGGTTGTCCCCGTCTTGTCTCTGTCCGTGGCTGAGCGGGCGCGGCAGATCCTTTCTGACGTCACTTTGTACCATCCGAATTTTCTTGGGCTGCTGAACGAAGCCGAGTGGATGGTTCGCGAGCCTCGTCGAAGCCGTGCTCGCGGCATATTCCTTGCTGCCGATCCGGGCATGGGCAAGACGCTTCTCTCCCTGGAGCTGGCGCGCATGTTCCCGATGCAGAATCGCCCTCGTGACTCGCTTAACGAGGGTGCGTGGTGCGCCGTGTCCATCTCCATGTCGGGCGCAAGGCGCACCAAAGCCGTGCTGAATCGGATACTGGAGGCTACCGGAGCGCCGATTGGCAAGACCGTGACCATTGGCGACCAGGAGATTGCGGTCGTGGCTCACCTGCGGCGGCTCAATTGTGGGCTGCTGATTCTCGATGAAACGCAGGATCTGCTGGGCGCCCAGGAGACGGAGCAGCTGCGGGTCATGGAAGTGATCAAGTACCTGATGAATGAGCTGAGCCTGCCGGTGCTCGCGCTTGGCACCAACCCTGAGTCGACGCCCTTCAAGCTCGACCCTCACTTGGCCGCCCGCTTTGAAATCATGCCGCTGCCGGTGTGGGAGGTTGGAGACGACCTGGCTACCTTCCTCTCTGATTACGAGCGAACGCTTCCCCTGAAGCGGGCGAGCGGCCTGAGCAAGAAGAGCATCCAGGAGTTCCTCGTGAAGCGGACCGGAGGAATCACTGATGGAATCCTGCGGTGCCTTCGAAACGCCGCGCTGTGGGCCATTGTGGATGGTACGGAGAAGATCACCGTTGAGCTTCTTGGTCGCGCTAGGTATCGGCCCGATATCGAGTTCATCAAGGAGGAGCTGGACCATGCTGCTTGATGCCCCCCGGGGACCCAACCCCTTGATCCTCCGCGCCGATCCGATGAACAAGGATGAGACTGTTTCGTCCTTCATCGACAGGGTGGGTGCGTCTTATGGACTCAGTCGGCTTGACCTCTTCAAGACGCTCGACTCCAACTGGCAATGGAGCGGTCGTTCGGCTGATGTCGACCGTAATCTGCCCAGGAACATCAACACCGCACTGGGCTCGGCTCTAGGCCTGGAGGCTCCCGCGTTCCCGCTGAATCTCCAGAGCGTGCCGAGCGACTTTCTCGCCGCGTCCTGGCGGAACGACTATTGCCCGCTTTGCTTTCAGGAGGATCTCGCCAGCCATCGGACGCCCCATTTCCGCTGGCAGTGGGCTTCTGAAAGCGCCACGTGCTGCCATTTGCACGGAACACCGCTTGTTCGCTGGCGGCGTATAAGAAAGTGCGGCGAACGCGTTCTGCCGCTGGTCTGGACTGCGAGGCCGTCTACCGAGGTTGCTCAGGAGTGTGGGTGGCTGCGGGACCACGTTGCGTTGGTTGAGCAGGCCGTGAAGGGTGAAGGGCCTGATGGCGCCATGATGATTCTGGTCATGGAGTTCGAGAGCAGCCTTCTCAGCTTTCGTCATGACACTGTGACCGGGCATCGTGAATGCCTGGCCGCCTGGCCGGAGCTCGTGGCCCGACTTCGCGCCTTGGGCGCTTCTATGGTCGAGGGCGACTCTGCGCCTCTGGCAGCTCGTCTACTGCCGAATCAGACTGAATTGGTGCATGGGCCCCTTCGGCCGCCAAAGAACAGCAAGTCCCGTGGCACGGTGCAGACGGTGCTCGACCCGTCGTCTGTGGGGTGGCGTCGCGCATTGAACTGGTTTGCAGCCCGGGCACTGTTTGGTGACATAGCCGGCACGGGGAACCATGCCAACAGCCGGGTCGGCGGACGAGAGTGGCTGGAAGGCCAGGTGCGCGCTGAGGCCGCGCCAGAAGTCCAGGAGATCATCGACCGGGCAATCCGGCAGCTCGCCTTGGCCGCTGACCAGCCCCAGGGAGGCCGCACCCGTGGCCGTGAGCCGGACGCCTTGGCACAGATGCGGTTCCACAAGGGCTGGGCGTCATGCAGCAGGCCGACTTAGGAAGCTCCAGCGAGGCTGACGGCGATTTTGCGCCGTCACGTCGTTGGTAAACACCATCGTCAACACGAGAGTTCCACATGGATATCAACCAAGCAGTAGTTGCGTTCTCCCTCTACTACGCAACCGGCGAAGGCGTGACCCTTTTCGTGGTGATCGGATCGAGCGCAAACCATGCTGATTCAGTCTTCAGGGATAAAGTTCCCGAGTACTTCCACCCCGGCCTGCAGACCTTCCGGTGGGATGACCCGTCTCCTGATTTCGATGAAGTGAGACGCTACATCCCTCAAGCTGTTCTCGAACTGCTCGCCAAGAACCCAAATGGCACTACAGAACACTTCTCGCAGACGCACTACAACCTAGCGTAGACGAAATTGGCTTAGCCACGATTAGCCGGCATCATTAGGCTCGGACCACACATCAATAAATAGAATGTGCTGAAATCCCGGACCTTCATTTTCTCCACCGTCATTCTCATTTACATCTCCCCCGCCCGGCGGCAACTCCGGGAAGGCGTCGGAAATAAGAATGTGATCTGCTTCTTCCGGGGCCCTGCCGCCGCCCCATTGTCCCTGGCTTGCAGTCGCTCTAAAGAAGCTACCCGGCACTTCTTCAGAGTCGTAGTAGCTCTGCCAGAGAAGGAGTCCGCGTTGGTGCCAATTCCTGACGTTGGCGATTTCCGAACTGAAGCTATCGAAAGCTGATAGTCCGGGGAGAAGGCTCGCTGCGAGCTGCATGACTGAACCCGTGCGATTGCCGGGAGTCTTCGCGTATCCAGTTGTTTTCCGAACGCCTGCATCCACCATCAGCGCACTAAACAAACGACTCCACTCGTCATCCTCCGGATTGTGGTCCACGGACGCGCCGTATGTCCCGTTGCATGCCTTGAGTAGAGAACCACAGAAGGAATTCACAGTGATTGCGTGAGGAGCTTTACTTCCCGGCCAGCGCATCATTACTGGAAATGAGCTTCCGCCACTCATCATGAGGCGGTGATTCTTGTGAAATGTCAGGAATGCCCAATGCTCTGGACCGGAGAAACTTAGAGCGTAGTAGCTTTTCCCAAGTGGTTTGCTTTTTCCATCCAGCAAGGTGAAGCAATCGGTTCGCTCGAATAGCTCGATCTCTTTCAGAGACGATGGCCCCGAAAAGGTTGAGGTGGGTTTCGCACACACCTTGGCCTGAAGGATCCACATTGAGCGCTCAACACCCGCTTTGCTAATGCGCTGGATGATTACTGCAAGGTCTGCGAGTTCGCGCCGCTCCCGCTCAACACCTTTTGAATCAAGCGGCTGCACATAGACGTGCTTGTCCTGCCACATCGACCGGAGGCGAATATTCTTTCCCGACTTCTCCGAAAGCCAGCTGCCGAGCACCGTGAGCGTAGGAGCGTTGTGGACACCGCGAAGATAGTCCAATTCATGGGGATACTTGGACCCAGGGTTCATCGGCGAAGTAACCCAACGACGATATCCCTGCGCCCATAGCAATCCGTCCATCTCAACAGCAGTCTTCTTGTAGCTCATCTCGGACCTTCGCTGCTGGATTCTCGTTCGTTGAGGCTAGCTGGAAAGCTAGCAACTTTGCACCTGGCGCTAGCAAGCTGTAAGGCCGCGTAGGTGGCACCAATCCTCGCACCACGGCGAATACATTTCCGCCTGCTGCGGGTCGTATGCCGGCCGCGTTTGACATCATGGATTCGATCATTTCATCCGGATTCGGGGTCTACGTCCGCTCGCCTGTAGACAATCGGCGACCTCCAAGTCACCCTCGACCTTGTGTCCGCTCAACGACGCCGAGGACCGAGTTGGCTGCCATGGAACACTACAGTTCGAGCTTCCGCGCCATCTTGTCCCGTTCGTCGGGGCTGACCGACTACCTCGAGATGGCGTTCGACCTACCGCCCTTCGAGGGCCAGGCCCGTTTCAGGGCATCTGCGCTGGCGGGATCCCTTGCACTCGAGCACGGACAAGGGGTCCGGGGCTTGCTCGCGATGGGCCTTGGAGTCTCGGCCGCCGTTTTGCTCAGGGCGCAATACGAGGCTGCCCTTCGGTCTGTTTGGATCTGCTACGTGGCGAAGGACGACGAGATTTGCTTGCTTGAGCAGGATCTCTCCGCCGAAGCGGAGCGTGGCGCCAAGCGATTACCTCAAGCCAACGACATGCTCCTGGGCATCGAGCGGGCCGCGCCCCCAGCCGTTTCACAGTCCCTCAAGAACTTCCGGACCCATTCCTGGGCGGCCCTGAACTCCTTCGTGCACTCTGGTATTCACGCCCTGAACCGGCACAAGGACGGTTTGCCGCTACCCCTGGCCGAGGGTGCACTCAAGAGTTCTAACGGCCTGAGCGTGCTGGCCGCTATGCAATGCGCCATAGCAACGGGCAGCCAGGACCTGGTCCACCGGGTCGGCCTGGCCCAACGGTCGTTTGAGGACTGCCTCCCCCCGCTGGAGAAATAGGTAGGGTCTTCACAGGCATGACCCTGGCAGGGGAGATGGTGGGTCGAGGAGCTAACCCCGCATCCGAGCCAGCGCCGTGAAGGCTGCCATCCAGCCCGCCACAGGAGGAATCTGACACCAACTCCTGGTCCAGGCGGGGTCTTGAGCCGACATGTCACGAACTAGTGAACCCCGACACCTTCACGCGGACCCGAAGTCCCGGCCGCACCCCCGCTGCTATAATTCCGAGTCTTTGCTCCAGACCCCGGAAACCGCCCATGTCCGTCCCCACCCTGCCCGCCACGACCCCGCCCGCGC
>Ga0075163_10002360_pt1 | contig 25466 bp, 18 predicted proteins | sample JI1023141ADNA_FD_71478 | JGI IMG/M metagenome (GOLD analysis project Ga0075163, IMG submission 71478) | Wastewater effluent complex algal communities from Wisconsin, to seasonally profile nutrient transformation and Carbon sequestration -... | ecosystem: Engineered > WWTP > Effluent > Algae... | reverse complement strand
CGCTTCATCGGCATTGAACCATCACCTCATCGGGCAAGGGCTGTCCCTGTAGTAATGCGAAGAGAGCACTCTCAAGGCGAGCGAGCCGCTTGGGAGAGATTGCGAAGCCTCGAGTATCGACCATCATCCTGGTATGCATGCTGCCCAGCTGCTCGGGGCCGCTCTTGACCAGGGAGAAGTGTTCGCCCCTGCACAGCGCAACCTCCGCGCTGCGCAGAGCTTTGTAAATCTGGCTTTGCGTTTCATCCTTCGCGCCCTGCACACAGTCGCGCGTCACCTGGCGGCAGTGTGGCTGCTCAGGATTGGGGCTGGGATGCGGGAGCGCGCGCACAGCCAGATCTGGATTTTCCTGATGCTCATGCGCACGTGCGGCCAGATCCCCGACAGCGGCATCAGGCACGGGCGTAAGAGCCTTGGCCGGGCTTTCCTGGGCAGCCGTTGCTCCAAGATCCTGGAGTTCCGACTGATCAGGCACTGCCGCAGCTGCGCGCTCGCCCTGAATCGCGCGGTAGCTGAGGACGCTTCCCCCGCTGACCGCCAGGATAAAGAGCAGCAGTGCTGCATACCACAGCCGCGGCGGAGCCTCTACAATGCGCAGCAGCTCGTTTGCAACCTCGGGCATGTCGGGGCGGTTCACTGCTTCCGCGGCTGTCATGCGACTGATGACCGAGCGGATGCGCCGCGATGCAACAGGGCGCAGCGCCTGATCGAGCTTTTGAGGATCGGTGATGAATTGAAGCGGGGCCGCTCCGGTCAGCAGCTCGATCAGGATGGCGCCCAGTGAATACACATCTGCCTTGCCATCGACCGTGGCACTGTCCATTCGCTGCTCTAAGGACATGTAGCCCGGCGTGCCGAAGGCCATTCCCATCTGGGTGAGTGGTTTGCCGCCGGGGCGCTGCTGAGGCTTGACCTTGGCGATGCCGAAGTCGAGGATCTTGACCCGTCCACCTTCGGGCAGCTGCGGATCGGGAACCAGCATGATGTTGCCCGGCTTGAGGTCTCGATGCACCACCCCTTCTGAGTGCGCTGCGGCCATGGCCTGGGCGATATTGGCGGCGATGCGCGCAGCATGGCGCTCGGCAAGCGGACGGCCAAGCTCGCGCAGGCGCGTGCTCAGGGACACACCGGGGACAAACTCCATCGCGATGTAGGGAGTGCTGCCATCGGCCAGCATGCCAAACTCAAGAACCTCGACAATGTCTGGATGCACGCGCTTGGCCAGGACCGCAGCCAGCGCTTCTTGGCGGCAGCGCTCGTGCTGCATGCCGGGCAGGGGAATCTTGATGACCACCTGCTTTCCAAGTTCCTGGTGGACGGCGCGAAAGACCAGTGCCATTCCGCCGGTCTCAAGCTGCTCGATCACGCGAAACTTACCGCCGATGGGCTCCCCTTCTAAGATCACGCTGATCTGGCTCAGCCAGGACAGTCGCCGGATGATCTCATCCATCCGCGGGCGCTCAACCGGACGCTCGCCGCGCATGCTGGTCAGAAGCTCTGCCAGCATCTCGGCAAACGGACGCGGCAGATGCTCATCGCCGAGCGTCACGCGCTGGCCGATGCTGCTATCCGCAGGCGGATGCCCATCGAGCATGTGAAGCAGGAGCGAGCCCAGGGCAAACGCATCGGTGCGGTCGCAGAGTTCGGACCCCGGCGTAGGGCGCTTCTGCTCGGGAGCCAGGTACGGATACTGCGAAGGGGTGGGCGCAGGCCGCTCTTCGAGAGAGGGCAACGGATGCAGCGGTGGATCCACGAGGATCTGATCGCTCTCCAGCAGCCAGAGCTGCGCTGTCCTCTGCATGCCCCCTGATGGCCGACTGACCATGACCACCCTGTCTGGGAACAGGTCGAGATAGAGCAGGCCGCGTTCGTGCAGACCTTGCAGGGCGCGCGCTATGCCGAGCCCCACTTGAAGCGTCTCGCTGGTGGGCAGGGCGCCCTGGCTCAGCCTGTTTGCGAGCGTGTGATCTCCAGGGGAATCGGACAGCACATAGCTCCGTCCATCTGCGAGTTGATCCACGGCGAGGATCGGAGCCAGCCCAGGAACCTGCGCTGCACGGACCCGCTGGGCGCAGCTCTGGAAGTACTGGGCGCGCAGGTAGGATGTGTCCAATTGTAAGATGCGCAGCAGCCCCCGCTGGGCGCTGGAGCCGCTGAAGGCTGCGTGCAGTGTCCAGTCTCTGCCCCCTCCCAGCGTCTTTTCGAGAACCAGATCTTCAGATTCCTTGATCAGCCGTCCGAGCTGTACGGCGACCTCTTCCATCTCGGGGCGCTCCTCGGGGCTCTGCGTAAGCATGGACATCACAAGCGCAGCCACCGATGGACGCAGCGACTGCAATGCAGCGGGCTCGTAAGGAGGAACAGTCCCAAGGAGCATCCGCCCGAGCAGCCCTCCCAGTGAGTACACATCAGAAGCTCCGCTCAGACAGTTTGGATCCCGCAAGAGCTCTGGTGCCCGATAGGCTCGCTCGGATGGCGAAAGCGCACCAAGCACCCCTGTCAAGCGATGGTGCTCAGCTTCCAGGTACGCCATTCCGAAGTTGAGCAGCAGCACTCCGACTGTCTGTAGCGTCTGGCTCGGCTCCGGAGCGGGGAAGAGCACGTTCTTCGGATGCAGCGTGCCGTGGTAGATCTCCTGGCAGTGCGCAGCGGCCAGAGTGAGGGCAATCTGCTGCGCGAGTCGCAGCACCTCTTTCTCGGGGCCCAGTGGAGACTTCTTTGCCAACCGCTCCGCAAGCAGCGTTCCACGTGGCCAGCGGACCAGAATCGCCGGTCCCCACGCAGGATCATTTCCAACTTCCAGGATGGCCGCCAGGCCGGCTCTGCGCAGAGTCGTTGGCCCCAGCGGTCTGGTCTGCTCGTCCAGCTGAAACCACAGGTCGCGGATGCGCTCGCCGGTCTGCAGGAAGCAGTGCACGAGCGCTGAGTTGTCAGCCGCAGGAGCCGTCAGTCGCTTGAGCACGACCGGCCGATGCTCCGAATCGCTGCTCAAAGTACCTTCAAGGGTCTCGGTCAGGCTGTCTTTACTGAGTCGGCGATTGCTATTGAACTGCTCAAGCATCGAAGACCTCTGCATATCGCCGACGCGATTTCTCACCCTGAACAAGGAGGCCGAGATTTGAGATACCGTGGTTGGCAAAATTTACAACTGCAAGCGCGATGCCATCGCGCAATCAGGCAGCTAGCGTGCAGATGAACCTTGATTGCAGACATGGCCCATGGGCGCCCGTGGGCTACGGGTTTCGGTGCGAACAGCGATTGCGTATGACGAGCGAGTTGGAGAGGGGCGAAAACCTATTCGGGCTGGATGCGGAAATTGTTGACGTTCAGGTCATGTAGTTCCATCCAGCGCTGCACCTGACGGCGCGAGCAGCCCATCTCTTCGGCCATGTGCAGCACTGTGCCTCGGTGCTTGCGCAGGAGCTCTTCAAGCTGCTCCTTTGTGGGCACCGCTAGCCGGTAGGGGCGTGGTGTGGGACGCACCGCCTCGGGGGAGCTCGCGGACTGCGCTGTCACCGGCGCACTGGTGTCCTTGGAATCGGATTGAATCTTGACCTTTTTGGAGCCACTGGACAGGTGCTCCCAGATCTCTGGGCTGGTGCCATAGATGCGGAGTCGCTGTGCAATCGAAAATAGCTCGCGCACATTTTCGGGCCAGCTGTAGACGAGCAGCGCCTGCACCAGATCGGGCGTAAGCTCGCGCACCGCTTCACTGCTAGCATGCTGCAAGAGCAGCAGCACATCCTCCCGACGGCTGCGCAGGGTGGGAAGCTGCAGCGGCAGCTGGGCCAGTCGCGCATACAGATCGCGGCGAAACAGCCCGCTCTCTACATCGCTTCGCAGATCGTGGTTGGTCGCCGCAATGACACGGACATTCACAGCAATCGGTCGATCCGCGCCGACCGGACTGATGGTTCCCTCTTCCAGCGCGCGCAGCAGCTTGGCCTGTAGCTCCATCGCCATATCGCCGAGTTCATCCAGGAAGAGCGTGCCGCGATCGGCCTGACGGAACGCGCCCTGACGGCCAGTTGCACCGCTGAATGCGCCTTTGACATGTCCAAAGAGCGTGCTCTCGGCAAGGCTCTCGGGAATGGCGGCGCAGTTGATGGCCACCAGCTCGCCCGGGCGATTGCTCAGAGCATGCAAGGCCTGCGACACGACCTCCTTGCCCGTGCCAGTCTCGCCGCAGACCAGGACCGGCAGCGCTTCGCTTGCGAGCTTGGCCAGCCGCGTGCGGAGCTCGCGGGCAGCCAGCGAGATACCCACCAGAGCTGGCATGTTGAAATCGGCGACCTGCGCTGGTTCAAAGCGCAGCAGAAAGAATGTGTTTCCGACTCTGATGAACTGGCCATCTTCGATCGGTCGCCACTCGTTTGCGCCGGGTGAGCGAGTGCCGTCGATGAAGGTGCCGTTCTTGCTGTTGCAGTCGGTGATGCGCACGTAGTAGTCGTTGGGCGTGACCTCGACGAGCGCGTGCACGCCTGACATCGCAGGGTCGCTCGTCATCGCAATGCCTTCGCGATCGCGGGATAGCTCTCGCCCAATCCATGTCTGCCCCACCGGCAGGCTGAAGACATGGTTATTTACGACACCTTCCGCTGGTGTGTACAGAAGCCGAAGCCTGGGCCGCTTACGCGCAAGCGGCCCAGGCTGTGCAGAGTTTGGCAGGGTGATGGTGGAGCCCATCTCGACAGTATCAATGGGAGCAGGGCACTGACGCAAGCCCGGCAATGGACGACCCAGCAGAGCGCATGGCGCACTGGGCGCATGGCGCACTGGGCGCACTGGGCGCGTGGGCTGGGCGCACTGGGCTGAGTTGCAAGGCCGGCCTGCTGAGTCGCTGGACTGGAGCGACCGACCGCGCGATCCAGGTGCGGTGCAGTGGGACTAGATGGCGCTGCCAGGGCACGCGTGGACTGACAGGGTCTGCTCCTCATTCTGCGCTGGCATATTCTGTGCTTTGACATGTCACTGAACTGAAGTTGAGTTTCATTTGACGGAGCCGAGATAAGTGGGAGACAGATGGATGTCTGCAATCGTGCCCCAAGACCTTTCCTCTTCCCTTAGAGTTGTGGCCACTCTGAGCTGGTTTCTGTTTGTTCACGCGCTCATCGCGTCAGAACGCGGTAGTCTGCCACTTCAGCTCGTACGCACTTCACTTGGTGGCTCCCGGACGGTTCAACTTTCCCTCAAATTGCCGCAGGCGCCGCCAGACCTGCAGTCCTTGCGGCTGGTGGTTGAGCGCGGCGACTCGTCCCAGCGGGAGACGCTTGCCGCGAGCGAGTTACTGAGCGGGCAGCCACTTCTCTTGTCCGATGAACGTCCAGGTAGGCTCGCAATCAAGGCCGCGGGGCTGGACCGCGCAGGCTGCATCATTTATGGTGGCTCAGTGGAAACGGTTGTCCAATCCAGCTCAGGGGCGTGGCTTGTTCTCAGCATCTTCCTCAAGAGACTCGATGTTCCGCTCTGCTACTGAGGGACCTGCGATGGCTATCGATTCCCTGGCGAGACAGCTCATCGGTGTCGAGATCGGTAGCTACAGAATTACCGAGCTCATCGGCTTCGGCGGGATGGGCGCTGTGTTTCTGGCTGTGCACAAGACTCTGAATCTGCGCGTCGCCATCAAGGTCATGCTTCAGAGTGAGCAGGTCATCAACACGGTGGATGCGCAGCGATTTCTGGGTGAAGCGCGAGCGCTCAGCGCCGTGAAACACAGCGGTCTGGTCAAGCTCCATGACGTCGGCACACTGCCCGATGGAAAAATCTACATGATGATGGAGCTACTGGAGGGAGAGTCGCTGCATGAGCGGCTGAAGCGGCTGCGCGGCTCCCTTCCTATAGCTGCGGCGGTTGAGCTGACGCGCCAGCTCGCGGCGGCCCTGCACGTGGTCCATCAGCGCGGAATCATCCATCGCGATCTCAAGCCCGAGAACATCTTTCTGGTTGCGGATCCCGACTCGCTCACTGGAGAGCGGACCAAGCTCCTGGACTTCGGCATTGCCAAGTTTCGAGATGCCGTGGATCGCCGCACCAAGACCGGCGAACCCATCGGCACTCCGCGCTATATGTCGCCCGAGCAGTGCGAGAGCTCAACGCTCATTGATGAGCGAACCGATGTCTACTCACTGGGTCTGCTCTTGTATCAGATGGCCACCGGAGATTCTCCATACGCCCTGACCGAGGATTCGCCGCTGGCCTGGCTCTATGCACATGTCGAGCGCCGTCCGCGCGCACTCGGACAGCTGAACCCGGATGCGCCTGCTGAGCTTGAAGCCCTGGTTGTATCGATGCTCGATAAGATTCCGTTGCAGCGTCCATCCATGGCTGCGGTTCAAGAGCGGCTCAAAGCGATTGGCCAACAGATGGCACCGCCGCCAAAAGGCGTGCTGCCGCCTTTGCCCGCCCACGTGTCCGACCGTGGGTTTGTGCGCGTGCCCACGCTGCCCTTGAGCTCGGCTCTGACAACCCGTCGGCGCTGGTTCCGGTGGGCGCTCCCGGGAGTGCTCGGCGCGGGTGTCCTGGGATTCGTGTTCACGGATCTCTTCCACCGGGAGCCTTCCTTGCTGCGCCACCTGGCCAGCCGCCTAGCTTCGTCTCGCCCAGTTGGGCCAGGCCCAGCGGCAGAAGTAGCTGGCGCAGTCCCCGCAGTGCAGCTGGCCCAGAGAATCGCTGCCTCAGGGGGGCCGAGCGCAGAAGCAGATGTGGATGACGCAGTTGCAGCAACGCGCACGCCCGCGGCGATGGCATTCATTCGGGGCGCGACCTTCCCCATGGGGAGTACCCCGGAAGAGGCCAAGGCCTACTTTTTAGAGTGCGAAAAAAGCGCCAAGGACTGCAAGCAAGAGGAGTTTGATCGCCAGCTGTCCAAGCACCTGGTGAAAGTGAGCTCTTTTTACATTGGCAAGTACGAGATCACCAACCAACAGTACGCCGACTTTCTGAACCTGCCGTCTCTACAGCCAATCCTCACCGAGGATCGCTATGTTCTTGCGCGAACCAAGCAGCGTCTGGTTGATCTGGACCCCACGCAGGGCGGGCTCGAGTTCAGCGCTGGAAAATATCGGCCGCGCAGCGGGTTCGCAGACCTTCCGGTCGTCCAGGTCTCCTGGTACGGGGCGAGCCAATACTGCGCGTCGCGAGGCTATCGCCTGCCCACCGAAGCGCAGTGGGAGCTAGCAGCCCATGGGCTGGTCGCAAGCAGCGCCCGCCCATCTCCCTGGCCTTGGGGAGATGCGCCGCCACACTGTGATGGTGTGGTGATGGCACGAGGCGGGGGAGGCGTGTGCGCACATCTGAAGCCGGGTCCGCAGCCGGTGGGCACCGCAACTCAAGATGTCACACCGCAAGGCGTCTTTGACTTGGGCGGCAATGTTCGCGAATGGGTCCAGGATCGCTTTGCCGTCCCCTATCCTGCATGCGGCACCTGCATCGATACCGTGGTACGGGATGTGCAAGATGACCCAGATGCACCCATCTACCGGAGCATCCGTGGTGGCAGCTGGCATTTAGACCCCACAATGACCCGCGCAACAGCGCGTGGCCGATGGCAGGAAGACAGGTTCGCTTTCACCCTGGGCTTCCGCTGTGCGGCTGCGGTAGCACGCTAATCATTCACACATAGAGAGGTTCCCATGTCCCGCACGAGTCCCCTGGCGCCCCTGATGCCGACACCCGCAGCCACTCCCCGTTTGACAGAGCACGCCGCCGCTCTGTTTCGTGGCGGTGAGCAGCCCAAGGTCGAGCCTGCCCCGGAAAAAGATCCGCCGCCGCCCGCTGGTGAGCGCGGTGACAGGAACCGCCCTCCGATCAAGCCGGCGAGGCCGGTGACCTATCGCTAGAAGCGCCGCCGCTGCTGCCTAGCCCGGCTGTCCAGCGCCAGGCTACGGGGCTGGGCGATTGAAGGCAACCCAGCTGTTCGACAACCTCCGCCAGCTCCTCTCAGCCGAGGCATCTTGGTGAACTGAATTGGATCCGCTCACCTGCTGAAGACAGGGCTCATGTCGATGAAAGCAGTCCGAGACAAGCTCTTTGAGCTCCTCCATACCAGTCTGTTGTATCAGTCTGTAGCTGGTTCAGCATTCGGCGTGCGGTAAGCCGAGCGAGCCAGCCCAGACTCTGGCCCATTTTTGGGTCGCACGTTGTGTGCGACCTTGCCGGGTGATGGCGTGCGAGAGAGCGAGATGCCTGAAGCGGCGAACTGAAGCGTGAAGAATAAGAGAGTGGTGGCCAGAATGAATGCGGCCATGCCCATCTGCTGCCAGCGCGGTATGCGGCCTTCGGTGAGTGCCTTGATGCTGGTATCCGCAACGGACGAGGTGACAATGGCCTGTAGCTCGGCCTGAACCTCCGTCATCTGGGGTCGATAGCTGCGGTTCATCATCAGCATCCGCGAGAGCAGCACGCGCAGTCGCGGTGGAATCTGCGATGGAGGCTGCGGCGCACCGCGATGCAGCTGCGCGCGCAGTTCCTGCTCCGGACTGTCGCTCATAAAGGGGCGGCATCCTGTCAGGAGCTCAAACAGGATGACGCCCAGAGAGTAGACATCCGCGCTGCCATTCACATCGTGGCAGCCGAGGATCTGCTCGGGGGCCATGTAGCCTGGAGTTCCGAGTGCGCGTCTGGGCTGCATCCCAAGCTGATCGTGCGCGCTGCTCTGCGCGATTCCGAAGTCGAGGATCCGGACCCGCTTTCCACCTGGCAGCTCCGCATCATCGACCAAAAACAGATTCTCCGGCTTGAGGTCGCGATGGATGATTCCGCCTTGGTGTGCAACTACCATGGCGGCTGCGATCTGCTTGCCGATGCGCACCGCGAACTCGGTGCGGTCCGGGCCTCGGCCAACGCGCGTAAGGCACTGTGCCAGTGTTTCGCCTTGCAGGAGCTCCATCACCAGATAGCGGCGTCCATCGGGCAGCTCTCCGTCTTCCTGAACGGCGACGAAAGCGGGGTGTGACAGCATGTTGGCGACCTGACCTTCGCCGAGCAGGCGACCGCGCCACTCTGCAACATAGGCCAGATCGCGATGCAGCACCTTGATGGCAACCCGGTGTCTGAGCCGCTCATCGAGGCACTCATAGATGGCTGCCATGCCACCTGCGCCAAGCGGGCGGATTACACGAAAGCGACCGATGTAGGTGCCGATATCGAGCCAGGGAGCTTGCAGCATGGGCGATGTCCGGAACAATGGAAAAAGCAATCGGCGTGCCATCGCAGAAAGCGGCTCCAGACTCGGGCTTCAGTCGGTCAGTCGCCTGCTTCGCATCGGGCGCCGATCGGCGCTCATGGGCGCCTACCAGGTGAGCCGCCCACCCACAACGCAGAGAAATCGGAATCGAGCAGGAGCAAGACAGAAGCGGCGCTAATCGACGAGCTGGATGCGAGAATCGGAGGCGGAGCTGGCAGGTGCGGGGAGCACTTCGGGAAGCTCTGCATCGGCCGGGGCATTCTTTATGGGCAGAGGCTCGCGCAGGGCTTTTTCCGGTGCGGATGAACTGGGCAGCGCTGCGAGCTCGGCCCCCGGCCGACGTCCCCACGGCTTGGTGCTGCCGCGATGAACGGGCGGACTCTCGGGATGGGGCTGCGGGGGCGGTGCTACGGCAGCAGCACAGTTATCCTCCGACGGATTGGCAGGGATGGCGCTGGGCGCTTGCTGCTCGGACTGAACGGCTGGCGGCTGTGGCTGGACGGCGCCAAGGACCGGCTCAGATGGCTGCACGTGCGTCTGGGTCATCCCGGTCGACGCCGTACTGGCGGATGTGAGCTCCGGGTGTGCAGCCGGTCTCGCGCTTCCCTGCGGCGACGCAGAGCCGGAGCGAACCGAGACGATCTTGGACTCATGCAGCTTGGCAACGATGGAGCGCGCGATGAAGACGAGTGTGCCCAGCGCGAGCACGAACGAGAACGCGGCTACGAGCCAAGGCATGGGCCAATGGCTGGCAGGCACCAGTCTCTCTCTCGCCGCAGGCAGCGCTGCTGGCGGAGCCTCTACCACCTGCTGCACGAGCTGCCCTGTCTGCCTCTGACCCTCATCGACTCCCGACGGCGTCGAGCCAGGGCTAGGCCTGGTGCTGGAGCGCCCATGGGCGGCTGACATCTGCTGTTCAGAAGACTCTTTGCCCTGGCACTCTTCGCTTGAGAGCCGCAGCGCTTCGGACAGGATCAGGTTTGAGTAGCGCTCGGTTGGAATCTCGGTCTCCAGAAGCTCGGGCACAGCGGTGGCGTCAGCGTCCTTGGTCATGGCGATGAGGTCTGTGCGCAGGCACTGCACCGTCTGTAGCACCTGCCGCCCTTCCGGCGCGGTGGAACGTTCTGAGACGACCGGAATGGACTTCGGATCCGCGAGCAGCGAGCGATGGTCGAGCGCGCGGATGAAGTCACAAACGCGGTCGAAGCGATGCTCCTTGCGCTTGGTGAGCGCCATCTGCACGGCATGGCAGACATGAGCGGGCAAACCGGGGACCAGCTGATGCAGCGGGGTCGGCTCCTCTTGACGGATGAGCCACCCGAGCTTGTGCGGATCGGTGTGCACAAATGGCTCCCGCCCCGAAAAGAGCCGGTAGGCCAGAACGGCCAGGGCCCACTGATCGGCGCGGGCGTCGTAGCTGCTGTCCCGGGGCAGCGTCAGCTCAGGAGCGAGGTAGGCACTCATCACCTCCCGCGACTGCGCAGCGGAGATGAACTTGCCCGCCCCTCCCTGGGTACCGATGATCTGGGTCTGGCTGAAGCTCATCAGCTTCACCCCATCGCGCCTTTGCCCCAGCTCGCCCGCGCTGGGCAACAGGAAGATATGCTCCGGCTGCGGGCTCAGATGCACCAGCCCCTGGCTGTGCATGTACTCTAGCGCGCCGCCCACATCGCGCAGGATCTCCAGCGCCCGAGGAAAAGCCAGGACGCCGACCTCTTGCAACAGCGACTGGAGCGTGCGCCCTTCCAGGAGCTCCATGACCAGGAACGGAGCGCCTGCCTCGTTTTCCCCATACTCATAGATGCTGACGATGTTGGGATGGAACAGGCGCCGTGCGGCCTCTCGCTCCCTGCGCGAGCGCTGCTGGATCTGCTCGGGACTCAGTGCAGACCGGCGCAGCAGCTTGATCGCGCAGCGCTCCTGCCGGATCAGATCCATGGCGCAATACACGGTCGCCCAAGTGCCGGCGGCCAGGAGATACTCGATTCGGTACCGGCCGCTCATGAGCTTGCCGATCCAATGCTGCTCATCGGTGGGATTCGCGTGGAGAAGGGGCAGTCCAGTGCTCAGGCCGCCGGCATTCATGAGAAGGCTGCGGCGCGAGGTCTGCATAGATTTGGATACATCAGGCTCATGCTCGATTGTCATATTCGGCCTCTTTCAGTATGGCGACATCCAAGCTGCGGCTCAGCGCTCGCCGCCAGATTCATGGTTCAGATTAGCGATCGCTCCACAGGCGGCTGTAGGGTGCAACCCGCTCCGGAGGATCAGAAGGAAGCAGGGCACGTCGCATCACGGCGCCTCGAACCTTCTTCATCTTCAGGTTGCATTCGGCGCGGACCGGCACACCGTTGGAAAGGAACATGGTGTACTTCTGGCTCAGGCTTTCGACAACGCCCTGGAAGCAGAAGCTGCCCCAGACAAACAGGGTCAGTGGCGGTCGCTTGATCTCATTGCTGATGACGTGGATCAGCTGCTCTAATTTGGATGTGTACGTTCTGTAGACTGACTGCTTGGTCTCGTAGGTATCGAAGATCAGCGTGGCTGCCAGCGATGCGGGAGACGGTGGACCAAACAGGGCAAACGGCTCGTCGTTGACCTTGTCCATGGGCTCCCAAGTCGCGGACTTGTCGATGTTGAGTTCCTTGGGGTTGAAACAGACATCGAGATCTACTTCGACCTCTTTGGCGAGCAGCTTGGCTTTTTCCAGGGACATGTGAGACCTCTCTTTCAGTTGCATCTGCTTAAGCAAGCCTTATGCCCTGCCATGAGCGGGGTCAGCAGCAGAGGACTGTTGCTGCTGTAGGGCGGACTTATGGGGCGCAAGCCAACCAAGAGTTGCCAAGTTAACTTGAGCTACCAACAGAACTCGGCGCTGCGCTATCCGCCTAGCTTCGCTTGTGCAGATCCTACGGATAAGGGCAAGGGAGTGGTGCGCATGGGCAATGGGCCGCGCGCGGGTGGGCGAACTGGGCCAGTTCCAGCACTCCCAACTTTCAAGCCCGGATGCGCTGGCAGCGCAGGGCGGGCAGCTCCGGGCAGCGAACCAGGACGTCCCGCACCGGGCAGCGGGCCTGAACGCGCGGCACTTAGCAGCGATGCGGGACGGGGCGTACCAGGTTGCACATGACGCGAACCAATGGCCAGCTGATTTGCATCCGCGGCGCTGCCCTTGAGATAGGCCGGATTCGACGACTCCAGCCCCGTGCCGGGCTGGAGCGGGATTACGATAATCGGCGCAGGCAAGCGGCGTTCAAAACCGTTGCTGTTGGGCGCTTCGGATACAGCATGGGCAGCAACTTCTGTGGGTGCTGAATTCTGATTGACACCCCTGTTGTAGTGGCCGCGCAAGACAGAGTTGCCAATGAGCAGCACTGCGCCCAAGAGCGCGCCCGCAAAGATCCCCCATCGCAGAAAGTAGGAGAATGCATGCGTATCTGTTTCTGTAGCCCACGCGGCTCCACCTTGCAGCGAACCGCCCGGCAGGCGGCAGTCAATCAGCGTCGCCCCTTGATCGGGCTCGATCGAACGGTCAAAGAGCAGGGTCTCGCGGCAGTCGCGGATGAGCGGTGGCGAAGCGTCGATCGGCGCGCTGGCAGGCGGCATCGCTGGTGCGGCTTGCTTGGGCGCTGCCTCCGCACTCTTTGGCGCTTCACGCGACTGCTGGGTCAGAGCTTGAAGTTCTGCGGCAGAGTATTCCACTGTGCGCAGTTCGCGCGAGTGCACGGACGCAGCTGCGACCGCGTTGCGGAGGGGCTTGGATTCCAGCTCCGCCTTTTTGCACCAGCTCTCCTGGGGCGCCGATCGCGCGTCCTGCTGCGATGGTGAAGGTGTCGTTGACCCGGACGACGCGCTGGGCAGCGTCGCAGTGCCACCCAGAGGCGGCCGACCGCGCAGCGGCTGGTTGGCGAGCGTGCGCAGAAAGTCGCCAATGCTGGAGAAGCGGTGCTCGCGCTTCTTGGACATCGCCACTTCGATGGCGTAGTAGACATGCGGGGGCAGTCCCGGCGTCAGGACGCGCAGAGGAATGGGGTCCTCGGCGCAGATCAATCTGCAGATGCGAAGAGGATCCTGATGGTCTTCGTGATCAAAGGGCAGCTGTCCCGATAGCATCTCGTACGCGATGACCGCGAGTGCCCACTGGTCCGAGCGCGGATCCACGGTTTCACTCTCACCAAGCAGCGTCTCGGGAGGCATATACGCCGGAGTGCCGACGACGATTCCACGGGTGAGCTGGGGCTGGCCCATCGACCAGGCACCGCTCGAGTTGTCCCCATCGGACACCATCTTGGCCAGGCCAAAGTCGAGGATCTTGGCGAGCACTTGATTCTTGGCGGCCGGCGACTTCTGTTGGCAAAGATAGATGTTGTTGGGCTTGATATCGCGATGAACCACGCCGAGCTCATGCGCATAGTGGAGTCCTGCGCCTACCTCTGACAAAATGCGCAGGGTGTAGTCCAGCGACAGTCGGCCGGAGCGATTGACCAGCGCTTGTAGATCTTCGCCGTCCAGAAGCTCCATGACCAGGTAGGGCGTGCGATCGCGGTCTTCGTTGAACTCATGCACTTCGATGATATTCGGATGGGATAGGCGGGACACGATCTGGGCTTCATTCATGAACCGCTGATGGGCCTGCAAGCTGGCTGGCGCATCCGGCGAGATCAACTTGATTGCGCAGTGCCACTTTCGTTGCAGATCCAGCGCACGATATACTTCGCCCATCGCTCCAGTTCCCAGCTGGTCGATCAGGCGATAGCGTCCGCTGAGGACCTGTCCGGCCCGCCCCACGGGCTTGGGCTCAGCAAGACGGAACGCCAGCTCGCGCGGGTGCGTGGTTGGAGATGTCGTGGAGCCCGCGCCATGCGGCAATCGCGGCGGGCGCGCCAGCCGCTGCTGTGCTGCGCGCACCGGCGGGCGTCCTGGCATCACGATGGGCTGGGTGCCAGACTCTCGGATCGGGTCCTGTGGACTATTGTGTGCCGTCATTGCCGTCCCCCGGGAAGGCCCATTGAGAAGTTTTGTTGTGCCCGGTAAGTTTGGTTGATGAATGCGTGCGCTTTGGAGCGCTGGCGCGCGCCAGCCTTGGAATCCGGCACAGGCCTGCCCCCGCTCTCAAGCCGCACTGGACGCTTGTTGAGCGCGTTGCCAGGATTCGGCTTGCCTTTATTGACACCGCGGCGCCAGGGTTCCAGTTGCCACAGCGTTCCCGGTCTCGCCTTGAGGAGCTCGCTCAGTGGGATGCGCCGCGAGCGGTAGTCAGGGCTGGCCAGAATGATGAAGTCGCCAGCGCTGTTGGTCCTCAGCGGCAGGCTGCATGGCGTCCTACAGAATGGCCTGAGGAGCGCGTCCATGGAGTCTGCGTCCTGGCTGCTGTCAACCAGATAGAGGTTCGCGCCCGCTGGCTTGCTGTTGATTAGCAGAGCATCGGTGGTCGAAGCTGATGACCCGTCTGGGGGCGGGGGCGGGGGCGTCCGGGGCCCCAACACGATGAGCACGATCAGTCCGACGAGACAGGCGCAGACCAGGGCAATGACGGCGGCCATTCGCGCTCGGACCCTGCGAACGGCCAGTCCGTTGGCGGCAAATTCCGCTCCAATGGGCCCGCCCGCGCCGCTCGCCCGCGCCCGACCGATGCGCGACCGCATCGTGCTAGCGACCTGGGCTGCGGCCCGCCGAATCCTGGCGAGTCCAAAGCGGCCGAATCTGGGCTGCGTCCCGTTTACAAAGCGATCCAGAAGCTCCGAGATCCGCTGACTGACCACGTGCATGGTCGGACGGGCGCAAAGATCCTTTGCGAGCAACTGATGTACCAGGTCAGGGAGCCCATACGGTACCCACGGCGCAACCTGATCCAGCGGCGGCGGCGGTTCCGTGCAGTGCAGCGCCATCAGGTCGCCGATGAGCTTGGCGGTGAATGGCGGTCGACCCGCGAACATCTCAAAAAGAATCGCGCCCAGGCCGTAGCTATCAGTGCGCTCATCGGCTGGACCATCGCCGCGCCACTGCTCAGGTGCCATGTAGGTTGGGGTGCCGAGCACGGTTCCGAGCAGCGTGCGCTGGAGGGTTGGTGCCCAGGTGACCGGGCTGTTCTGCTGCCGGCCCGCGGGGGCTACGACCTTCGCAATTCCGAAGTCAAGAATCTTGACCCGCTCTCCACCGATGGCCTCCGGATCTTGAATCACAAAGACGTTGTCGGGCTTGAGATCGCGATGGATGACGCCGCTCCGGTGGATTGCTTCCAGCGTGTAGGCAAGCTGCTTTGCGAGGCGCAGCGCCCGCAAGAGATACTCGCGAGTTGGCGGATCCGGCCGGGAAAAGGACGAGTCTTCGCTGGCCCGCGCGTCGCGATTCCCAAAGGCACCGTCGATCCGGTCTGACAGGGTCTCGCCCTCAAGATATTCCATCAAGATATAGATCGATCCATTTTCCGCGCGGCCCACATCGTGGACCGCGACGATGCCCTGCCCCTTGGGCTGATTGGCAGCCTGCCCCTCGGCGATAAAACGCGCCGTGGCCTGGGCGTTGCCTTGCAGCTGCGGGTTCAGGACCTTCATTGCGTAGCGTCGCCCAAGATGAATATGAACGGCCTCGTAGACCGTGCCCATGCCGCCGGTTGCAATGCGACGAACGAGGCGGTACGAGTCAATCACTTGACCGAGGCGGCTATCTTCGTCTTCCGGAGTTTTGTGATATGCGCGCAAAGTCCCACTCATGGGTTTCCCCGGGAGCTTGACCAGCCCCAATGCCATGACCAATGCCGTGCCGATGCCCGGCCCGATGTACTGCTCAATGCAGTGCCTATTGCAGGGCTAGATGCCTTGCTTGCTGCGCATCGCGCTCTGCTAATCGGCAGCTCATGGCAAAGCAATGAACATGCCACGGAGCCACGATTCGCCAGCTCCCACTTCCAGACTCACTTTGGCGCTGCTCTGGAGGGGCTTTGGCCTGCGCGACCACCCGTATGTATGGGAGAAATCCGTCCCGATTCGCGCTGACTGTCCGAGAGAAATCGGCTCAGCCCATCACAAATCTGATTGACAAGAACAGTGCAGATCGCAAGACAATAACAATTGGGAGTTTGATCTCTGCATGCGTGTCACGCACGTGCTCGAGTATGCGCGAAGCGCGTGGCATCTGAGCTGCTCTGGCGAGATGGCGAACCTCCCTTTTTGCACTGTGAAGGATTGTCATGCCTGGAACTTTTCCCGACGTTCGCAGCCTGCTTCACTCCTGCCGCTCTGGCGTCGTGCTTGCCGGACGCTATCGCTTGGACCACCGCATCGGCGGTGGAAGCGCCGGCGAGGTCTGGCGAGCTGTGGATATCTACGGTGGGAGCACGCCGCTGGCGGTGAAGTTTCTGCGCTGTGAGCTCGACTCCGGGGTCGCCCGCGAGCGATTCGACAGCGAGGTGCGAGCCCTCACGCTGCTCAAGGATCATCGCAATGTCGTTCGCATCGTTTGTTACGGAGAAGTAGAGGGCCAGCCGTTTCTGGTCATGGAGTACCTTGAACTGTCGCTTCAGGGCTGGCTGGAAGAGCATCGTCGTCACCAGCAACTGCCCGTCTTGTCCGTGGTATGGCGGCTCTTTCAGCACGTCTGTGACGCGGTGGCCGCAGCCCATCGCTTGAGCAGTCCTGGCCCGATCACGCATCGTGACATCAACCCACAGAACGTCATGCTCGTTCGCAACTGTGATGGGGAGTGGGTAGCGAAGCTCCTGGACTTCGGGGTTGCCAAGGTAGGAGCCCGCAGCATCACGTGGACCGGGGAGCGAATCGGAACCCCGGGATATATGCCTCCAGAGCAGGCTAGCAGTGAAGCGTCGCTGCCCTGCCCTGCGAGCGATGTCTTTTCGCTTGGGATCCTACTGGTCGAGATGCTGACGTTGCTGCAGCCCGGGCCGATGGATCCACGTATGGATGAGTTGATGCAGCACCTTCGCAATTCTAGCAGCCGGCAGCTGCGCCTCCTGCGAGCGGATGTGCCGGACGCGGTCTGGGATGTAATTGCGCGATGCCTTCAGACCGAGATCGCAAACCGCTATCCCGATGCTGCTGTGCTCGGTCAGGCCTTTGCGCAGGCGCTCGCGCAAAGGACAGAGGCGCCGCGAATTGCACAGGCAACCACGCTTCAGGTTGAAATGCAGACCGCTCCTGCAGGCAGTGGGACCTACAGTCTGGTCCCGCAGTCCCACCCATCGCTGCACACGCACCCGACCCTGCCAGGAAGCAGTGCAGAGCCTGCTGCGCAGCCTTTTGCGCTGCGCTCCAAGCTGCGACGACTCTGGCAATGGCTCAGCCGCAAGCGGGGAGAGGCGCGCACCCTGGTGCTGTCCACACAGCCAACTTGGCTTTCCGATGAGCCCACGGCACTAATGTGGGACGCCTGTGGAGGCGGAGGGCGTGCGAGCGATCCAGAGGGCATAACTGGCCCCGTCTCGCGCTACGTGCCTCGTTCATAGAGGCTCCCTGCGCAGCGGCACTCGCTCGCGCGGACGTTCCTCCCCGATACTGTCGAAGTGGCTGCGACTCGACAAGTGGCGGTGGTTGCGACTTGGATGAGGGGCAGGATGGCGGCTGTTTGCGCCCGGGCTCCCATCCAAGAGCGGAAGCAGGAGTGCAGAGGGCTCGTTGGCAGGTGTAAACTTGGTCGGGCTGGCAGCGCAACCCGATGCGCAGCCGCTATCGGTTCCGACAGGTCCTACCTTGCTCGGAGCATGTGCAGCCGCTTGCGCCACAGCGAGCTTGGTCGCAAGCTCCACGCGCTTGAGCGTAGAAAGTATCTGATGGCCGACCAGTCCCTGCGGAATCGCAGCCAGAATGCCGGCCACCAGCCCAACAGCCCAGGTGCGACTCATCGGCCTGCGCTTGCGCAGTGAAAAGCTCTGCGTTGACTCGGACGCAGGAGAGGCAGAGCGCGCAGAATCTGGCACCGCTGGCGGGTTTGAGCGCGCCTGGATGGCATTCAGCGCTGGCAGGACCACCGTCGCGAGCGGCAGCATGGCAGTCTCTATCTCATCCAGGCGCGGTATCGAAGGACGCAGGCTCGTCGGCGCATCAGAGCGATAGACAGAGGTGGACAGCGGCGGGCGAAGGATCGCGCGGACGAAGCTCTGGACCGTTGGATAGCGCTCCTCCTTGGGCTTGCTGAGCGCGCGCTGAAGCGCTACCTCGATGTGCTCGGGAATCTCAGGAACCAACTCGCGAATGCGGCGCGGAGTGCCTGTGGCGATTTCCTTGCCGATCATCATCGTATCGATATGCCTGTTAAAAGGCAGCTCGCCCGTGAGCATGCGAAAGGTCATCACTGCCAGCGCCCACTGGTCCGCGCGAGTGTCCACCTCCGCGCTCACTCCATGCCAGGCCTCGGGCGGCAGATATTCGGGCGTGCCGATCAAGAGTCCGTCGGAGCCCCGATTCCCATTGGGATTCAGGTACTTGGCCAGCCCAAAGTCGATGAGCTTCACCACCTGCGTTCCGTTGCCTTCGCCATGCGAGGTCAGAAAGATGTTCCGCGGCTTGATGTCGCGATGCACGATGCCGGCCTGGTGTACCGCATGGAGTGCGCTGCCGAGCTGACGCACGATGTCGAGCGCCTGCTGCAGCGGCAGGCGATGCTGACGCCTGAGCAGCGTATCGAGATCCTTTCCGCATAGCAGCTCCATCACCAGAAAGAGCGTTCCATCCTCTTCGCTGCCGTGATCGTACATCTCGACGATATGGGGATGAAAAATCTGGGCCACGAGCCGAGCTTCATCCAGGAAGCGGACGCGGGCAGCTTCACGCATCCGTCCTTCCATGTGCAGGAGCTTGACCGCACAGGGCGCGTCGAGTTCAAGGTCGCGGGCCTTGTAGACCGCTCCCATGGCCCCGCTGCCCAGCAGCGAGTCGATGTGGTAACGGCCACGCAGCACATTGCCAACGTAGGGATCGGCGGGTTCGGCAGTTATCTCAAGCGTCTTCATGAGCGAGCACCTGACCGGCAGCCAAGCAAGGCGCATACCATGTTGGATACGCTCACAAACTTCGCATCAGCGACGGAGCAGGCGCAGAGCGGGCGAGCTTGGATCGGCAGCGGGTGCCTGCGCAAAGCGCACTTGGCAATCGCAGAAGTGCTGCTGCATCGACGTTGAAGAGGATAGTTAAAGCGGGGTTGAAGAGAGGAGCTGCGGGGGCCGGTCAGGGCTGATTGAAGTAGACGAAGGCTCGCTTGTCTGTGGTGGCCAGCGCCAGATCGGGGAGCGTGTCGCCACTGAGGTCGCCGATGGAGATGGAGCTGGTGTTCGGCTGCCCGATGCCCAGCTCAAAGACTTCTGGGAAGGAGCCATCGGGATACTGTGGGAAGTAGACGAGCGAGCCATCTGTCTTCCGCGCCATGACGAGGTCCTGAAGGCCGTCATTGTCGAGATCTGCCAGGGCCAGCGCAGAGATCGCACCAACCGCCTGAAGTGCTGCCGAGGTCACGCTGCTCGTCTTGACGGGGGGGGCATCCCCTGTCATGGCAGGCGCTCCCAGTTGGACCAGGATCACCTGTCCGCTGGCATCGACGCTGGCTGCGAGGAACGCACTGGAGGCGCGCTTGGGCACTGTGCCCAGCACGCCGCGTGCCGCGACCACGGGCAGGCCAGTGACCGAGTAGCCACCGATGCTCCGCACGATCGGGTTCATCGTCACCGGCGCCGCCAGGAAGACCCGCACATCGCCGCTCCTGGCCAGCAGGAAAGCGAGCTCCTCGCCACAGGTTGCAAGAGCGACTGCATCCCCTGGGATCTGATTCTCATAGGTGCTGAGCTTGGCCGAGCGCATCTGCTGAAGCGGCATGAGCCACAGATCCTTGCGCCCCGCGGCGGAATCGGTGTCGTAGATGAGCACCGCCCCTGAGATCAGCCCGAACAGCGCATCTTTGCTCTCTTGCAGCTTGGTCTGCGTGTTCTGCCACGTGAGGTCGATTGAGTAGTCCATGTGGCCGTTGGGCTTGCGTTCATACAAATCGATCCAGCTGTCCTGCCGGCCGCCGGCAAGCGGATCGATCAGCTCACTGACCAGGAGCTTGCCCGGAGTCGAGATCGGGCTTGCAATCTGCACTGCGGTGCGCCCAAGCACGGTTGCTCCGCGGTTCGTGTTCCTGGTGGCGGCAAGCTCTTCGCCGGCTCCGAACTTGGGCCGGAAAAACACTCGGTGCCGGCCATCAGTGCGCACCGGCATCGGAAAGTCGGTCAGCGTGAGCTCACCCGTGAGCTGTCCGAGCTGCAGCTGCTCAGGATTGCGCAGGATCTCGATCTCACTCGCTTTGTTATCTAGCGCCGGCTTCAGCGACGCCTTCACCAGACTGCCCGGATCGTCATTCTGGCTTAGCGTCACGGGGGGAAGGTTGCGCAGCGGAAAGGAATTTGGGTTGTCGCGCCGTAGACTCTTGAACTTGAGCGTGAGGGGGGCTGCTTCGCGCAGGTTGGTGCGCTGGGTGCTCGGCTCAACGGTCATCTGATAGTCCGCCGGATCGCAGCCGCCCTTAGAAAAACTTGTCCCGTCGCAGAGCACCTGCGAGCAGCCAGCGGGCAGCACGGCTCCGCAGACCAGCATGGAAAGGATCGTGCCAAGGCGCTGAATGGATCGCATCGCGCAGACCTCCTCTCAGAGTCTACCTGTTTGGTAGACCCAGTGTCAGGGCACCGCCTAATGTGGCCAAGATTCCAAGAGTAAACAGCGGAGCGCCGACCCCGAACTGAGGGGCAGCACAGGGCAGATCAAGATCGAAGGCGCTACAGCCGCCAGATGTCTTGAAGACCGGCGTACCCATGTGCACCGCGCCCAATATCGTGAGAGGAATGCCGACGGTCAGCAGCGTGATGCCCACACCCAGCCGAACCTTCGACAGCGGCTTTCTCCCGACGATTCCTTTGCACTCCTCCGTCGACTTGCCAAGTGCGGCGCAGGTTGGCGACAGCACGTGGGCCTGAAATGCAGGCCGATAGCGGCAACTCGACGTCATGCATGCGTTATAGAGGCTCGCCCGATCGAGCGACTGGTTTTCCAGCTTGGGACAAAAGAGATGCCACGTCTCTGGAGGCGTGGGTTTTGTCAGGTCGAACTCCCGCTGCTCCGCGAGGCACAGGCACTCCAGCGCCAGACTGGTTTTCTGATCACCAACAGCCGCCTCAATCGCTGTCCGCTCCTTCTCGTCTTGAGGCGCCATTGCATCCTGGAAGCGGAGCAGCAGATTGACGGACTGGTCACAGTCCACATCGGCCAGCACTGGAGAGCTTGTCACGAGCATGACCAGGCAAGCCGCGCCCGCCAGCCAATGTGCCTGAACTTGTCTCGCTTTAGAAACCATCACCCGACTCCCAGCGAAAAACCATCAATGCGATTCATTTTCGCGCTGTTTTCGTTGAATCAGCTGGATGACGCGATCCTGCACGTCCAGCTTGCTCTTGATCGCTGCTAGCTCGGTCTGGTCCTTCTGCAGCTGGCCCGCATGATCCTTCGCCACGTTTTTCAGATCGCTCAGCTGCGCATCATGCTTTTGGACCTGGTCGCCTAGCACCTGGAGCTTTTTATCCTGACCGTCCTCTCTGCCCTCGATCATGTCGAGTCGCTTGCCGTGCTCACTCACAGCGCTGCCGAGGTCCTTCATCTCGACCTCCAGCGCGCCCACCCGGGCTGCAAGCCGATCCAGCGGCGCGGAACCGGGCTCGTGGGGCGCCATATCCAGGTTGGGGCCTGCAGCCGGGCGAACAGGAAGCTGTTCGAGCTTCTGGCGAAGCTCGGCGGTCTCGCTGCGAGCGTTTTGCAAAGCGCTCCAGAAGATACCTGCCAAAACCAGCAGCAAGGCAGCGGTAGCGCCTGCGAGGATCAGGGCTGACTGGGAGGGCGACGGCCTGGGAATGTCGTCGGGGGTTCGATTCAGCGAGTTTTTGCCTTCGAGACTGGGCATCTGGCTCCCACTGACATTTTCTCTCTTCCTAACACAGGCGTGGGAAAAAAGGGGCTCTGATGTCGGAAGGGTCTTGAAAACATCGGCTAAATCGCCCGTCAGCGCAGGGAGGCCGACGTCGTGCGATGCGTCTGTGATGTCGGGTGGGCTGTGACTGCTACCAGCCGCTCGATGGATTTGCGAAGGATCTCATCGCGGCCGACCAGCGAGCCCACGAACGCCTGGCGGATTGTGCCGGTCTGATCGACAAGCAGCGTGATCGGCCGGATGTCCACCAGGAATGTCGAGACGAACAGCGAGTCGGAGCCCGGCTCTCGGTAGGCAGGGTCACTGTCCGGAACCTGCTTGAGCATGCAGGACTGTTTGCGAGTGTTGGGATTCAACATCTGGACACCTGGACAGTGTGCAGCCAGCGCATCGACATATGGACTCGACCAAAGCTGCACCACGTCTTCGGCCGAAGTCTGATCCGGCGGATCTGCAATAAAGAGGAAGTCCGCTGCTCCGCCGCTCTGCGCCTTCACCTGCGCGGCCAGCGAGGTGAGCATGGGAAGCTCCGACAAGCAGGGAACGCAGACCTTGGACCAAAGGTTGATCACCCGCACCCGGGCCTTGGAGGGCGGAAGCGCCTGCCAGCGCTTGAGCGCGCGCGAGTAGCTCCGCACTCCGCTCAGAGACACCTGAACATGCAGCAGTGAATCTTCCAGATCTCGCTCGCCAGCAGCATGGGCCGCTCCGGCCGAAACGAAGTGCAGCGCGACCGCGCTGACCAGCGCGAGCAGATGGCTCTTTTTTAACATCTTCATCCTCCCAATTCCTACAGACAGTCCGTTCGAAACACGAACACTGCGCGCTCCATGTCGCGCGGCTCCGCCGGGCCTGTGGGCCGATCGATCGGCGTCATCTGCGCGAAGGTGACCCCCAGCTTGTAGTTCCACGGCCGCTCGAAGCGGCTGATCTCGTTCTTGATGCCCGCTTCGATGATGGTCTCCTTCTGTGGAATGCCGTAGGTCTGCAATCGCTCGGTCACCAGTCGGGCGCGCAGATCCACATCGGAGCCGCTGGCGATGATGAGGAAGCGGGTGCTTGGAAGCCTGCGCTCTGCGGCCAGCGCCTTGAGCCGCGCATCCTGGCGGAACGAGATCTTTCCGTTGGTCCCGACGTAGACCACCTCGTGGCGGATGAGCGACAAAAGATGCATGCCCATGCTGCGCTGGCGTCCGACCAGGCCCAGATCTCGCTCAGCGGCAAAGACGCGTCCGTCGATCTTCTGGGCCTGACAAGTTCCAGCCTCACCGCGCTCTAGCTTTGCGGGGGCCGGTTCAGCAGCACTGCTGTTCTGGGCGCTGCCGCTGCTGCTCTGTGCGACCCCGCCGCCACTGCTGTTGTTGAGTTCGCACTCCATGCGGATGTCATGGAACAGCGCTCGCAGCTCGGGACCACAGGCGAGCAGCGGCAGGCTCTCCTCCAGCACGCGGATCCGATCTCTGAACTCTGCCATCATCTCAAGCTGCGTGCTGTTCCAGCTGCTGCTTGCAACTCCTAGAGGCTCGTAGAGGCAGCCACTGCCTCCAAGGAAGCTGAACAATACCAGGCTGAGTGCGACCCGTATCGATGAATGGCTCTTCATGGGGACCTCGACTCCACGATCTTGATGTCAATGCTAGGGGGGACAGACACGAGCTCGGCCTTGTGTTCGAGCAGGCACAGCTCAAGCTGACGGCAGCGCTCCGCCGGCAGGTTTCGCGTTGGGACCAGCAGCTTGTCCGCAATGCGCCGCAGCTCGATGGTCGAGTCGGCGAAGCGCCGAAGCGGATCGAAGGCAGAGCGAACACAGCGGCCGAGCACTTGACCAACGATGCTGCGCGAGACGACGCCGCTCATGCGCAGATCGAAGTGGACAGGCGGGACCGAGTGGCCAATGGGCGTAACCGGCGCCGGCGGAGTCGGCGGGTGGACCAGATCAATGCACTGTCCGAGGTCGGGCGGGTCGCTGGTCGCCGACGAATCCACCAAAGCGGACATGTCCGATCCCGGCGGCGGCGCTGTCTCTTCGGCTGACGTCTCGGGCTGATGGGCGCTCGTCGCCTCAGGATGCCGCATGAGCAGCGCCATCATCACCAGGAGGGCCGCTACCGTACCGCTGCTGAGCAGCAGGGGATACAGGGGCCTGCGTGGCCGGTAGGGACGCCGCGGTGGCTCGGGCGGCACATGGATCGGCGCTTCCTTGGTCTCTGCGTCCGGGGGCGACACCAGAGCTGCCAGCTGCGAGTTGCCGCGCGGGGAAGTCGGCTCCTCACCCAGCGGGGGCTCGGGCGGCGCACTCGCCTGCGGCGGCGGCTCGGGCGCTCTTGCCGGCGCGCTGACCGACGGTGGACTTGCGCGCCGCTCGGGAGGTGGGCTCGCCGCGTCGGCGAGCGGAGCCAGATGGCGCCGGCGCTCGGTGCGCTCGGTGCGCTCGGGAATCTCGATGTGCTCCACCGGCACCGAGGCCGCGTTCATGATCCCGGTGACCATCTCCGAGATCGAGCGGTAGCGCTCTTCGGGCTGCTTGCGCAGGGCGCGCATCACCGCCTGATTCATGGCCGCATCGGTGAGCGGCGCGGGATCCTCCAGCATCACGCGGCACAGCGTGGTCATCGCCGGCTCGCCGCGCCGGTAGAAGGCGGGCTTGCCCGACAGCATCTCGTACAGGACCAGGCCCAGCGAGAACTGGTCGGCGCGGGCGTCGACTCCGGCCACGTCTCCGCGCGCCTGCTCGGGTGCCATATAGGCCGGCGTGCCCATGAGCACCAGGTGATCCGTGACCAGCGCCGAGGCGTGCTGCGCGCTCTTGGCGATGCCGAAGTCGAGGACCTTGGTGTAGTGCGGAACGAGTCCGTTCTTGCACAGAAAGATATTGGCCGGCTTCAGATCGCGGTGCGTGATGCCGTGGCTGTGCGCCACCTCCAGCGCCGCGACCGCCTGCGCGAAGATGCTCAGCGCGACGCGCTGCGGCAGGGCCCCGCTGCGCTGGAGGAACTGCGCCAGATCCTCACCCGACAGGAGCTCCATCACCAGGTAGGGCTGGCCGCTGGGGGTGATGTTCCAGTCAACAACATTGACCAAATTGGGATGGTCCAGCGAAGCCAGGATCTCCGCTTCACGGCGAAAGCGCAGCATGAACTCCGACGACTTGGCCGCCGGCGCCGTGATCACCTTCAGCGCGAAGCGACGCGGCAGCCGCACATGCGCCACCTCGAACACCCAGGCCATGCCCCCCTGCCCCAGCAGCCGCTCGATGCGGTAAGTATCATGCAGAATATGCCCAATCGAAAACATCGAATCTCTCCTCGCCATAGGCTGCGTA
>Ga0075163_10002359_pt1 | contig 25476 bp, 24 predicted proteins | sample JI1023141ADNA_FD_71478 | JGI IMG/M metagenome (GOLD analysis project Ga0075163, IMG submission 71478) | Wastewater effluent complex algal communities from Wisconsin, to seasonally profile nutrient transformation and Carbon sequestration -... | ecosystem: Engineered > WWTP > Effluent > Algae... | reverse complement strand
CACGGTAGGGCAACCGTAGAGGCCTTTCACGGCAGGGAAGGGTGGTTTGATGCGCGGGTTGCCGCGTTTGCCTTCGAGGCTTTCCAGTAGGGCGGTCTCTTCGCCGCAGATGTAGGCACCCGCACCCACTTGGATGTGGATTTCGTGATCGAAGCCACTACCTAGAATGTTCTTCCCAAGCCAGCCCGCAGCCCGTGCTTCGGCGACAGCCTGCTCCATGATCCGGGCGACGTAGAAATACTCCCCGCGGATGTAGACGTAGCTGGTGTTGGCACCGAGCGCGAAGCTCGATGTGATCATGCCCTCTACCAGGATGTGCGGGATACGCTCCATCAGGTAGCGGTCTTTGAATGTGCCGGGTTCGCTCTCGTCGGCGTTCACCACCAAGTAGCGGGACACACCTTCGGGTTTCGCGAGGAAGCTCCACTTCATGCCCGTTGGGAAACCAGCGCCACCGCGACCGCGCAGGCCGCTCTTCTTCACTTCCTCTACCACGGCATCCGGTGCCATGGTCTTCAGCGCTTTCTCCACGCTGCGGTAACCACCGTTCGCGCGGTAGCCTTCCAGCCCACGGATGCCGGGTTTGTCGATGTGCTCGAACAGGAGTTTGCGGCCCATCAGCGATCCGTGTAGTTAGTGCGGGAATTCCGTGCGCGCAGTTGATCGATCAAGGCATCGGCTTTTTCGATCGTCAGGTCCTCGTGGAACTGGGCGCCGCATTGCAGCATGGGTGCGGTGCCACAACTGCCGAGGCATTCCACTCCCTTTAGCGTGAACATGCCATCCTTGGTGGTCTCGCCCGCGTGGATGCCGAGTTTCTTCTCGAGGTGCGTGATTAGGTCGTCGCTGCCGCGCAACATGCAGGGCGTGGTCCGGCAGACGTCAAGGACGTAGGTGCCCACCGGGTGCAGGTTGAACATGCTGTAGAAGCTGGCCACTTCGTACACCTCGATGTGGCGAAGGCCCATGACCTGCGCCACGGCATCCATCGCGTTCACGCTGAGCCAACCGTCGTTCTCGCTCTGGGCGATGTGCAGGATCGGGATCAGCGCGCTCTTGCTGCGGCCTTCGGGGTAGCGGGCCATGGTGGCCTTGCACTCGGCCAGTGCGGCTTCGCTGAAGGCGAACGGCTTGGTGCCGGCCGTGGTGGTGATGGGTCGTGTGCGAGCGCTCATTACGCGTCCAATTCGCCAGCGATCACGTTCATGCTGCTCATGGTGAGGATCGCATCGCTCAACATGCCGCCTTTGATCATTTCAGGATAGGCCTGGTAGTAGATGTAGCAAGGCCTGCGCAGGTGCAACCGGAACGGGGTACGCCCGCCGTCGCTGACGAGGTAGAAGCCCAGTTCGCCGTTGCCGCCTTCCACGCAGTGGTACACTTCGCCAGCCGGGACTTCGGTCTCGCCCATCACGATTTTGAAGTGCCAGATCAGCGGCTCCATCGCGCTGTAGACATCCTCTTTCGGGGGAAGGACCCACTCCGGCACATCGGCACGGAGGCTGGTCTTGTCGCTGAGCTTCTCCAGTTTCTCCAGCGCTTGGCGAATGATGGAAATGCTCTGCCGCATCTCTTCCTGGCGCACGGTGAAACGGTCGTAGGTATCGCCGTTGGTGCCTACGGGAATGATGAAGTCGAAGTCCTGGTAGCTGCAGTATGGATCGGAAACACGCACGTCGTAATCCACGCCCGCAGCGCGCAAGTTGGGTCCGGTGAAGCCGTAGGCCAATGCGCGTTCGCCGCCGATAGGTCCACAGCCGATGGTGCGGTCCATGAAGATGCGGTTGCGCAACAGCATGCTGTCGAATTCCTTCAGCCCGGCAGGCAGTTCATCCACGATGTGGCGGATGCGTTTCCATGCCAAGTCGCTGAAATCGCGTTCCCAACCGCCGATGCGACCCATGTTGGTGGTGAGGCGTGCGCCGCAGATCTCCTCGTAGATGTCGTAGATCTTCTCGCGCCACTGGTACACGTAGAGGAAGGGCGTGGTGGCACCCGCGTCCTGCCCGATGATGGTGTTGCAGATGATGTGGTCGGCGATGCGCGCCAGCTCCATCACGATCACCCGCATGTATTCCACGCGCTTGGGAAGCTCGATGCCGATGAGCTTCTCCATGGTCATGTGCCAACCCATGTTGTTGATGGGTGAGCTGCAGTAGTTCATCCGGTCCGTCAGCGTGGGGATCTGGTAGAACGGACGCCGTTCTGCCAGTTTCTCGAACGCGCGGTGGATGTAGCCGATGGTCTGTTCGGTGTCCAGGATGATCTCGCCATCCAGCGTCAACACGTTCTGGAAGATGCCGTGCGTAGCGGGGTGGGTAGGGCCCAGGTTGAGCGTGGTGAGCTCGCTGAGGTCCCTGCCGTGTACAAGGTCCTTCTGCCAGTAATCGGGTTTCTCCACCTTGCTCATCGTCCGAAGAATCGATCGTCCTTATCCTGACGGGTGGGGTCTTCCAACGGATAGTCCTTGCGCATGGGGAAGGCCGGGAAGTCCTCCATGTTCAGTATGCGTTTCAGGTTGGGGTGCCCCTTGAATTTGATGCCGAAGAAGTCCCACGCCTCGCGTTCCATCCAGTTCGCGGTGGGCCAGAGGTCCGTTGCGGTGGGGTATTCCAGGTCGTTCGCGGTGGTGCGGCACTTGATGCGGATCCTGTGACCGGCCCGCATGTTGTGCAAGTGGTACACCATGCCGAATTCCTGTGCTTCACCGGGGAAATGCATGCCACAGCACGTGGTGAGGAAGGCGAAACCAAGCTCGTCGCGCAAGGTCTTCAACAGCTCATGCACGGCTTCCTTCTTCACGTGGATGCAGACCAGGTCCGCTTCCTGCGTAATGGCCGTGACCTTCTCGCCGAAGGCCGCCACACGGTCCTTCACCAATTGATCACGATCCGCCTTCACTACGAACCCCGGCATATCAGAACATGATTGAGTGTTCACCACGGAGACACAGAGGCACAGAGAAAGCCAACATCGAAGTGATGCCAGAGCAGAGGACATGAGAAGTACGCATGCTCAACATTGCATTGCGCATTCCTCCGTGTCTCTGTGCCTCTGTGGTAAAATGCATTCCTCAGTCGATCGCGTATTTGGTCAACAGGTCGGCGTATTCCTTGCTATAACGGCGGCGCAGGCTCTCGTTCGCGGCAAGTTCCTGGATCTTCAGGATGCCATCGATCACCTGCTCCGGACGCGGAGGGCAGCCGGGGATGTAGACATCCACAGGGATCACCCGGTCGATGCCTTGGAGGACGCTGTATGTATCGAAAATGCCGCCGGTGGAGGCACACGCGCCCATGCTCAGCACCCACTTCGGCTCGGCCATCTGCATGTACACTTCACGCAGCACGGGGGCCATTTTCTTGGCGATGGTGCCCATCACCATCAGCAGGTCGCTCTGGCGTGGACTAAAGCTGAGGCGCTCCATGCCGAACCGACTGAGGTCGTAGTGGGAGCTCATGGTGCTCATGAACTCGATGCCGCAGCAGCTGGTGGCGAAGGGCAAAGGCCACAGGCTGTTCTTGCGCGCCAAGCCGATGGCCTCGTCCACCTTGGTGGCGAAGAAACCGGACCCGGCGTGGCCGTCGGGTGGTTGTACAATGGTCGGCTTTGGCCGTTCGATGCCGCGTTCGTCGCTCATTCGATCTTCATTACGCCTTTCCGCAACACATAGTAGAGGCCCGCCAGCACGAAGGTGACGAAGACCACCATTTCCACGAATCCGATGGCGCCCAGCGCCTTGAAGTTGACCGCCCACGGGTAGAGGAAGATCACCTCCACATCGAAGAGCACGAAGAGGATGGCGATCAGCAAGTACTTCACACTGAACGGCGTACGGGCATTACCCTGCTGCTCAATGCCGCACTCGAAATTCTCGTCCTTGTGCTTGCCGCGGATCTTTGGGCCCAACCATGCCGCAGCCGATAGCGCGAAGCCCACAAAACCCACTGCGATCAGCGTCTGGATCAGGATGGGGACGTAGTCCTGGGGGGAGGAGACCGGTTCCAAAAGAGGGGTCAGGGTTGAAGCGTGGCCAAATGTATGTGACTGGATCGCTGCGCGATACGGTTTGTATACCAAAGAACCGAACTCGTCGTTCCCTGCTATTGATCCGGCGGCAGATGAACCGTTGGACCGCTACCTTTGTTCATTACCACCACCATGGGCGAAAACACCCCGAATTACCCGCTGCTCAACGGGATCCAGCTACCGGCCGATCTGCGGAAGCTGAACGAGGACCAGTTGCAGCAAGTCTGCACCGAACTTCGGGATTTCATCATTGATGTGGTCAGCGTGAAAGGTGGGCACTTCGGCGCCAGCCTCGGTGTGGTGGAACTGACGGTGGCGCTGCACTACGTCTTCAACACGCCCTACGACCAGTTGGTGTGGGATGTCGGCCACCAGGCGTATGGGCACAAGATCCTCACCGGACGGAAGGATGTGTTCCATACCAACCGTATCCACAAAGGCCTTAGCGGGTTCCCCAAACGCAGCGAGAGCGAATACGACACCTTCGGCGTGGGGCACAGCAGCACAAGCATCGGTGGTGCTTTGGGCATGGCCGTGGCCAGCAAGCTGAAGGGCGAAACGGACCGCCATTGTGTGGCCGTGATCGGCGATGGCGCCATGACGGCCGGTATGGCGTTCGAGGCCTTGAACCATGGCGGCACGGCGAACAGCGACCTGCTCGTGGTGCTGAACGACAATTGCATGAGCATCGACCCGAACGTCGGTGCGTTGAAGGAATACCTCACGGACATCACCACCAGCCACACCTACAACAAAGTGAAGGACGAGGTGTGGAAGATCCTCGGGAAGGTGAGCAAGTTCGGGCCGAACGCACAGGCCGTTGCACAAAAAGTGGAAGGTGCCGTGAAGAGCGCGTTGCTGAAGCAGAGCAACATGTTCGAGAGCCTCCGCTTCCGCTATTTCGGCCCCGTGGACGGACACGATGTCGACCACTTGGTGAAGGTGATGCGCGACTTGAAGGACATTCCCGGTCCCAAGATCCTGCACACGGTCACCATGAAAGGCAAGGGTTACAAGCCAGCGGAATTGGGCAGCCCAACAGTGTGGCACGCGCCGGGCCTGTTCAACAAGGAGACCGGCGAGATCATCAAGGTGGTGCCGAAGAGCCCGCAGCCGCCGCGCTACCAGGATGTGTTCGGCCACACGATCGTGGAGTTGGCCGAGAAGAATGAGAAGATCGTTGGAGTGACCCCCGCCATGCCAACGGGTTCTTCGTTGAACATCATGATGAAGGCCATGCCGGACCGGGCTTTCGATGTGGGTATCGCCGAGCAACACGCGGTGACCTTCAGTGCTGGGATGGCCACGCAAGGCCTGGTGCCGTTCTGTAACATCTACAGCTCATTCATGCAGCGCGCCTATGATCAAGTGGTGCATGATGTGGCGTTACAGAAATTGCACGTCGTGTTCTGCTTGGACCGTGGTGGCCTCGCCGGTGCCGATGGTCCCACGCACCACGGAGCATTCGACATCGCCTACTTCCGCTGCATCCCGAACATGATCGTGAGCGCGCCGATGAACGAGGAGGAGTTGCGCAACCTGATGTACACCGCCCAGCTGCGCGACTGCGGCCCGTTCAGCATCCGCTACCCACGCGGCGAAGGCGTGATGACGGAGTGGAAGACACCGTTCAAGGAGATCACGATCGGGACCGGACGCAAAGTGCGTTCGGGAACGGACATCGCGGTGCTCAGCATCGGCCACATCGGCAACATCGCCGCCAAAGCGATCGATACGTTACAGACCGAAGGCTACAGCGTAGCGCACTACGACATGCGTTTCGCGAAGCCGATCGATGAGATGCTCTTACATGAGGTCTTCGGCAAATTCAAGCATGTGATCACCATCGAGGACGGCTGCATCCAAGGTGGCATGGGCAGCGCCGTGCTGGAGTTCATGGCCGACCATGGCTACCAAGCTCAAGTAAAACGCCTCGGCATCCCGGATCGCTGGATCGAGCACGGCTCACAGAAAGAGCTTTATGCCGAATGCGGTTTCGATGAAGCGGCGTTGATCGCTGCTGCGAAAGAGATGCTCGGCGAGCAGAAGGCGATGAAGGGGAAGCGGGCGAGCGCATAACTGTCCATGGCAACGCGGCACAGGTCGAAACCGAGGTGCATCATTATCGCCGGTCCGAATGGAGCTGGTAAGACCACGTTCGCACGACAATTCTTGACCTCGGAGGAGGGTATCATCCATTTCGTGAACGCGGACCTTATTGCTTCAGGACTTTCTCCATTGCATCCGGATCTTGCGGCTCGTGCAGCGGGCCGCTTGTTGTTAAGTGAGTTGGACCGTTTGGTCGAAGGCAAAGCATCTTTCGCGCTGGAATCAACTTTGAGTGGGCGCACTTATCTGGATCGTATCGGCCGCATGAAGGATAAGGGCTACAAAATTGAAATGGTGTTCCTCAAGCTTTCTGACGCGAACCTGGCCATTCGCCGTGTAGCCTATCGCGTTAAACAAGGCGGCCATCATGTGCCGGAAGCGGATGTGCGCAGGCGCTTTTTGCGTGGTTGGCCTAATTTTGCCCAACACTACCGACCCTTGGCCGATGCTTGGGCGGTGTACGAGAATTCAGGCCCCGTTCCGGTCCTTCAAGAAAGACACCCATGAGCAAGGCAAAGAGCACCAATGAAAATGATGCGTTCTTGAAGTCTGTAGCATTTGCCATGAAACGCGCTGCCAAGGAAGCGCGCCGCCTCGCCAAGATGCATGGCACCAAGGTGTGGTACATGCGCGACGGAAAGTTGATCGGCGAGAAGCCGTGAGCACTAAAGACTGAAGTGGTACCCGACCCCGACCGTGATCGGCACCAGATCGGCTATCACCTCGATGTCGGGGCGCGCTTTGATCGCCTCCCAGTCGTCCAACATTTGCTGGGACCGGAACGGGACATTGATCGAAAAGCGCCAGTAGTTCGCAGCCACCCGTTGTTTAAGCATCAAGCCAACCCCAACCGTAGGGCCATAGTACATGTCGTCGAGCGATTCTTTACCCTTAATGTGGATCACACCATTGTATCCATACATACCTACTAGGAAAGGACTCGTTCTGCTCTTCGTCGGCAAACGCAACTCCACACCGGCATTGTAGCCTGGGCCGATCACCGCCCAGCCGCCGCCCACGAAACCCGAGAGCCAGGGCGCTGCCCAGTAGGTCGCTCTGGCACCGATAATACCACCGACATCCTGCCCTAAACCAACGCCAAGGTGGAAACCATCGATGTCGTCCTCTTGCGCCGTGGCGGAAAAACGGGTGGAACAAAGACCGATCGAAACTGAGACCACGATGTATCTTATTCTGAGGCTCATGATCCTTGAAATTACGGCCGGGCCATGCAGGAGCAAAAGTCAATTGCCGATCACCGTTTCGTCAACCGCGTACTACCCAAGGTTCCGTTCGTTCCGGTCCAGGTAAGTGTGTAGCTGCCGGATGGCACATCGATCATTTCCAACGTCATACGCCGAGTTTCCGGTGAGGTGAATTCCACCTGCCACTGTTTGGTCGTATTGCCGGAACCGTCCACGAGCTGGAGCAGCGTGCGGCCCGGTCGTGCTGCTGGTAGGTCCACCGTGGCGATCTCATCGCAGGGATCGGGAAAGGCCAGTAAGCGGATGGGTTGGAAGAGGCTGATAGGGTCGTTGCGCCAGGAGCCATCGAGCCAGCGCGTGATCTTGTCGGGTGGCGCCCATCCTGTGCGTTCGGTGATCACCAACAATGGCATTGGCGTGCGGTCCGAATACCAGGAGTAACGCACTTCGCGTCGTTTAGGGAATTTCGGATAGCGGCGGTCCACAAGATCGAGATCACTGCGGACGCGGATCACATCATTGACAACGCCGTAGGGCATGCTCAGCGTTCCCCACGCATCAGCCTTCACCGTGTGGATCACATTGTAGATCGCGATGCGACCGGAACCGGTCAACGCTACGATACCGGAGTCCGACCATTGGTCCGACATCCGGCATGGCAACACCAGCTCGCGAAGCGGAGGGTCGAAGCGGAGCAATGCTGTATCGCTGTAGGTGCCGGTCCACAATAGGGCGGTATCCGTACTCTCGAAGAACGATACGGGTTCGCCCGGCACTTCACGCACCAATGCATCCTTTGGAAAAGCACCGGCCCCAGGGGCGATCTCCGTGCTGGCCCATGTGTAAGGCACAATGGTCCCGGCTGGAAGACCGGTGAAGTCCCAACGCATGCCTTCGCCCGTGGTGCCCGGTTTCAGGTATGGTACATCGTGGTAGCCGAACACGGTCCCGGTCACCGGCAAGGAATTGGCGTCCAACGTTGGCTGGGCGCAAACCGACCCGATAGTGCATTGGATGATCACGATGGCGCGGGTCCTCATGCTGTGAATTTACGTTGTGCTCATCTATCGGTTCGATCCGCCTTGAAGACGCCATCCGTCCAGTGTATCCATTGGTCGTGCTCCATTGGAACGATGGTACGGTCTCGAAAATTGAACGCAGCAGGGTGTTGTTCGGCCGCGAACGGAACGGGGATGTACCGGTCGCCGTTCCGTCCGTCCAAGAACACGGCTTCAGTGAACCCATTGCGGAAGATGAAGGCCCCACTGAGGTTATCGGGAAGGTCCGCCACGAAGAGCCGACCATGTTCCGGGGCTTCCGGTAATCGCTCCATGATCTGACGTGTGATCATCGAGGCTTGTTCCCAATTCTTGTGGTCCGCCTTCAAGAAGTGGAACGAGAGCATTGCGAGAAGGAGCCACACGGCGCGGCGTATTGCAACGGAAGAGATCCGCTGGAATGTGAAGCCAATGAGCCCGCATAGAAAGGCGGAGGGCATGTATAGGAAGCGATCGCTTTCGCTCGTCGCAGTGCTCACGCCGGCCAGGGCCGGGATGGAGCAGGAGATCGACAGCAAGCCGATCCAGATGAAAGCCGCGTCGGATCGCCGCCCGGATCTTTGAGCTGTACGGACCAATGCAACTATGCCGACGAGAAGACCTGCAAGTAGTAGTGCTCCTTTCAGCAACTGTGCCTGCGGGTCCGGATCGGGAGGAAGGAAAAGCCGGGCCATGGCTTTCGGAATGTGGTAGACCAAGCTGAGGGGTGTCTGGGTCAAGAACCCGGTGACGTATGCTTCACTGCTCCAACCGACCAGCGCGGAGCGCAACACTAGGTAGGCTGTTGCTCCGCAGGCGAGAGCTATGAGCGCTTCTCTTTTCGTCAAGGTCGAATATGAACGGGCGGTCCATACGACCAAGAGGGCCAATGGGAACAGCAACAATGCGCTCTCGTAGCAGAGTGCACCAAGCACCACGCAATTAGCCAAAGCCACAATACGGAAGGCCCGAGGTAGAGTGCCGCTCACCATCAATAGGCCAAGCAACACGAAGAATGTACCAAGCGAAGATTCACGTCCGACGAGCCAAACGATGGATTCCTGGTGGAATGGGTAAAGAATGAAGAGCAAGGATGCTGCTAGGGCGCCAAAGGTCCTCTCACGATCACCGATCTGAGGACTGTTACGAATGAAAAGCGCGAAGAGAAGGAAGGCATTGAAGCCATGCACTACCACGTTAAAGGCCCGATGACATCCCGTATCGGAGCCATGCGCTAAATACCCGATGCGGAAAGTGATGTCGGATAGTGGTCGGAAGAAACCATTGCGCCACGGGATCCCACGAACCCCGGAATTCCAGAGTGCCGAATGGTCATCGCTAAAGGCCGTGAACTCAAGTGTAGGCCAGAAAAAGAAGAAGGTCAGTGCAACCAATGCCGGCAACGGCCACCAAGGCGGACGGGTCATTGAGGGTGCTTCCATTGGGCCTCCCAAAGCTAGATGGTTGACCTCGTCACCGCTGCGGACCGTAAGTTCGCCTGATGTCCGGGCGTGCCTTGTTGATCGTGATCGCGGCGTTCCTCGTGAGCGTTGCCGTCCGTTGGCCGCAGTTGAACAGACCACTTTCCGCGCATCACGAGTTCTGCACGGCGTTCACATTGATCGCGCTGACGAACTGGTACGAAGACGGTTTCACAGCGCATCACGGTGTGCCTTCCGGGGGCTTTGTCCGCGAAGGTGCAGCGTTGATGCCGCCGGAGCAGTTCTCGCGGAATGAACGAGCTATCAACCTGTACTACTTCTCGCACACACCGCTGGCCTACGACCTGCCGTACCTGGTGTTCTCCGTTCTCGGTGTCGCGCCGAACGTGATCGGGTTGCAGCTGTTCAACCTGCTATTTCATTTAGTCACAGCCATCGCGTTGTTCTTCGCGGTGCGCGAGATCAGTCCTGCTGGGAACAATTCACAAGCACCGCTTTTTGCTGCGGTGCTATACCTCTTCATGCCTGCGCCGCTCTGGTTCCACAGCAACGTTTACATGAGCGACATGTTCGTGCAGAACTTCTGGGTGCTGCATCTGGTCTTTGCCATGCGGATCTTCCACACAAAAGGGGGCATCCCGCCGCGCTTGCTTTTGCTGTTCGGCGGCACATTGTTCCTCACGGTCTACACGAGCTGGTTGGGCGTTTTCGCTGCGATCACAGCGGTGTTGCTGGCCTTGTGGACGTGGAGGAAGGATCCAGCCCCGAAGTGGTTCGCTGTATCCTTCGTTTCCGTTTGCGCCGTTATGCTTGCTCTCGGTCTTACGGCCTGGCGCTATCTTCAAGTGATCGATGCGCAAGCCTTGCTCACCCACTTTGCTGCTCGGTTCGCGGTGCGCGGAACATTCGCAATGCCCGATGGTCCATGGCCACTTCTTGGTGAGTTGGTCATCAATTACCGCATGGGATTCCTGCCTCTACTATTGCTTTTGGTGATCCTGATGATCGTACGTTTCCGAAGAAAGACCTCGTCGATGAACGATCTCACGGGACTGCCACTCTACATAGCATTGACCGGTGTGCCTGTGTTGTTGGACCATGCACTGTTGCTCCAATACGCGGAACATGACTTTGCAGCCCTCAAGGCCGGGCTGCTCTTGTGCGGGCTGGCTGGGGTAGCGCTTGCTTCACTTCCCGAGCGATGGGGAAGCGGTGCTTTGGTGGCGACCTGTCTTGCCGGTGTGCTCTACTTCTACCGGATCAACCCACTGCCCGGAATGGACGGTGGGCGCTATGCCGTGGAAATGGAACTGGGCACTGCCATCGCCAAGGAGGCCGCAGCGGATGAAGTGGTCTTCACGATCGGTCTTTCCACCGAGCCGCAGGTGGTGTGGTATGCACACCGGAACGTGCTAGGGGTTGGTTCGGTAGAAGAGGCCAGTGAATTCCTCCGTGGCAGAGGACTCAAGCATGGTGTGGTTTTCCATACGGTCGAGGGCGTGGTTTCCGCAGAGCGGATCGGTCCCTAGTTCGGGGCGAAAGTGTCTTCGGGAAACGCCTACCTACCCCGGCTTCTTGATCTCGAAATCCTCCAGGAACTTCGTGGTGAAGTTGCCTTTGCGGAACTGTTCGTTCTGCATCAGCTGGAGGTGGAAGGGGATCGTTGTGCTTACGCCTTCGATCACGTACTCGCTCAGCGCGCGTTCCATTTTCGTGATGGCTTCTTCGCGTGTCTGTGCGCTCACGATCAGCTTGCCGATCATGCTGTCGTAGTTCGGTGGGATCGTGTAGCCCGCATAGACGTGTGTATCCACACGAACGCCATGGCCACCGGGACTATGGTAGCTGGTGATCTTGCCGGGCGTTGGGCGGAAGTTGTGGAAGGGATCCTCCGCGTTGATCCGGCACTGGATGCTGTGGCGCGTGGGCTCGTAGTTGAGGCCGCTGATAGGAATGCCCGCAGCGATCTTGATCTGTTCGCGGATCAGGTCGTAGTCGATCACTTCCTCGGTGATCGTGTGCTCCACCTGTATCCGGGTGTTCATCTCCATGAAGTAGAAGTTCCGGTCCTTGTCCACGAGGAACTCCACGGTACCAACGCCTTCGTAGTTCACGCTGGCAGCGGCCTTGATGGCGGCCTCGCCCATCTTCTTGCGCAAGGCCTTCGTCATGAATGGCGACGGGGTTTCCTCCACCAGCTTCTGGTGACGACGTTGGATCGAACAATCGCGTTCGCTCATGTGGCAGAACGTGCCGTACTGGTCGCCTGCGATCTGGATCTCGATATGACGTGGTTCCAGAATGTACTTCTCCATATACATGCCTGCGTTGCCGAAAGCTGCTCCCGCTTCCTGGCTGGCTTTCTCGAAGGCGTCCTGGAATTCCTCCTCCTTCCAAACCAATCGCATGCCTTTTCCGCCGCCGCCTGCCGTGGCTTTGAGGATTACGGGGTAGCCGATCTTCTTCGCTTCTTTCTTGGCGAGGGCGATGTCCGTGACCAAGCCTTCGGTACCCGGAACAACGGGCACTCCTGCGGCGATCATGGTCGCTTTGGCGGTGGCTTTGTCGCCCATGGCCTCGATCTGCTCGGGCAGGGCGCCGATGAACTTGATGTTGTGTTGCTGGCACAGCTTGCTGAACTTGGCGTTCTCGCTGAGGAAACCATAACCGGGATGCACTGCATCGGCATTGGTGATCTCTGCTGCAGCGATGATCCGTACCATGTTCAAATAGCTCTCCTTGCTCGGCGGCGGGCCTATGCACACCGCTTCGTCGGCAAAACGCACGTGCAGGCTTTCCTTGTCAGCCGTGCTGTAAACGGCCACCGTCTTGATGCCCATTTCCCGACAAGTACGGATGACGCGAAGTGCGATCTCGCCGCGATTGGCGATCAGGATCTTCTTGAACATGGGCAGCGCTTAGCTGGGGTCAACGAGGAACAACGGCTGGTCGTACTCCACGGGCTTGGCATCGTCCACCAGCACCTTCACGATCTTGCCTGCGACATCGCTTTCGATCTCATTGAAGAGCTTCATGGCTTCGATGATGCAGATGGGTTTGCCGGGCTTCACTTCATCACCCACGTTCACAAAGACCGGTTTGCCAGGTCCTGCGGAACGGTAGAAGGTGCCGATCATCGGCGCTTTGATGGTGACGTACTTGGCGTCCACTGATGGAGCGGGAGCGGCTGGTGCCGGAGCGGCAGCAGGAGCTGCGGCCGGCGCGGGTGCTGGTGCCGGAGCATACGCAGGTGCCGCCGCGGTCATCACTTGTACTTCCCGTTTGCCGGCCGGGGTTTTGATCGTGATCTTGAAATCCTTCTGTTCGATCTCCACCTCGCTCACGCCGCTCTTGGCGACGAACTTGATCAGGTCCTGGATCTGCGATAGGTTCATCGGGGATTGCTCTTGGTTGGCCGACATGATGCTTCTTCCACGGCGACTAGCGCTCTGCGGAAGAGGAGCGAAGGTAGCAGAGTAGGGGAAGTTGCCAAGAATGGCGGAAAATGAAGTGAAATCGACCTGATATAGGGGTCAATATGCCCATTTCAGCCAGATGGCGCCCCAAGTGAAACCGCCACCGAAGGCACTTAGGATCACGTTGTCGCCCTTCTTGAGTTTCGATTCCCACTCCCACAGGCAAAGCGGGATCGTGCCGCTGGTGGTGTTGCCGTACTTCTCGATGTTCACCATCACCTTGCTGTCATCAAGACCCATGCGGTTGGCTGTAGCATCGATGATGCGCTTGTTGGCTTGGTGCGGGACCAGCCAGGCCACGTCATCCGCTGTGAGACCGTTCTTCTCCATGATCTCGGCGCTCACGTCGGCCATGTTGGTCACGGCGAACTTGAACACGGCCTTGCCTTCCTGGTAGACGTAATGCTCCTTGCGTTCCACCGTGCGTTCCGTGGAAGGGCGCATGGAACCACCGGCTTTCTGATGCAGGAACTGGCAACCGCTACCATCGCTACGCAGGATGCTGTCCATCACGCCAACCTCTTCCGTGGTGGGTTCCAGAAGTACAGCACCGCAGCCATCGCCGAAAATGATGCATGTGGCGCGGTCCTCATAGTCGATGATGCTCGACATCTTGTCGCCACCGACAACGACCACCTTCTTGTGTTTGCCGCTTTCCACGAACTGCGATCCCGTGGTGAGTGCGTAAAGGAAGCCGCTGCATGCCGCCATCAGATCGAAGCCCCAGGCGTTCTTGGCGCCGATGGCATCGCAAATGATGTTCGCCGTTGCCGGGAATACGCGGTCGGGAGTAACGGTGGCCACGATCATCAGGTCGATCTCTTCCGGACCGATACCGCGTTTCTTCAGCAATCCGTTCACGGCCTCGATGGCCATCACGCTCAAGCCCTGGTCCTTGCCTTTCAAGATGCGGCGTTCCTTGATACCGGTGCGTTCGGTGATCCAGGCATCGCTGGTCTCCACCATAGTTTCAAGTACCTGATTGCTTAAGGTGAATTCCGGCAGATAGCCGTTGACAGCGGTGATGGCGGCGCGGGTCTTCATGGGTTCGGGAAATTATTCACCACAGAGGCACGGAGACACAGAGGAATGCCGGAAGGCAAAGCGGTTGGCGGCGAAAGGTATTCATACCGGAGATCCAAGGTCGGCGTGTGTCGCGGAGCTGGGGTAAACGAGTGTCAATTGAGATCTACTTCCGCAAACACGGCCCTGTGTCTCCGTGCCTCTGTGGTGAGAACCCTCAGAGAAGCGCTTCCCGGATGCGGTCGTTCAGTTTGCTCTCCACCACTTCGCGGGTGGCCATGACCATGCTCTTGATCGCGATCTCGTTGCTGATCCCGTGGCCGATGATCACGTTGCCGTTCACGCCGAGCACGGGTAGCCCACCATAATTCTCGTAGTTGAAACGGTGGAGGAAGGGGTCATCAACCCCATGCGCTTCGAGCAGGTCATGGAATCCTTCGATCACTTTCAGCACCACATTGCCGGTGAAACCGTCGCAGACCATCACGTCCGCCTTATCGGTGAACAGGTCGCGCCCCTCCACATTTCCGGCGAAGGAGTACAGCGATTGATCTTTCATCAATTCGTAGGTGGCCTGCCGCAGCAGATCGCCTTTCTTTTCTTCTTCCCCAATATTGAGCAGGCCCACTTTTGGCGAAGGGATGTGGTAAACACATTCCGCCAACAAGGCGCCCAATAGCCCGAACTGGGCCAGTACGTCGGCCTTGCAATCGGCGTTTGCGCCGACATCAAGCAGCACGCCCAAGCCCCCCTTCTCCTTGGGCACGAGTGTGGGGATGCAAGGGCGTATCACCCCTTGGATCGGCTTGATGATGAAGATGCTGCCCACCAGCATGGCCCCGGTGTTCCCGGTGCTTGCAAAGGCATCGATCTTCCCTTCCTTCATCAGGTGGAAGCCGATGCTGATGCTGCTGCGTGGCTTGGCTTGGAGCGCCTTCGTCGGATTGTCGCTCATGGTGATATCGTCCTGGCTGGGGACGATATCGAAGGCCGAGGGATCAGCACCCTCGGCAACGAGCAATTCGCGGATGCTGGCCTGGTTCCCTATTAGAACGAGGCGTACGTCCGCAGGCAGTTCGCGTTGGGCCATGACGGCACCACGCACGGGCACGGCAGGGCCGTGATCACTGCCCATGATGTCCAGTCCGATCCTCATGTGGTGAGGCTGCGGTTCGGCACGTTCCGGGGAATGGACTTATTCAGCAGCGTCGCTGCCGGAGACCATCAACTTGCCATTGTAGTAGAGGTCATCCCCTACCTTGAAGGCACGGTGGCGCAGGTGGGTCTCTCCTGTGCTCGGGTCTTTGCTCAGCGTTGGTACACCGGCAACTTTGGTGCTACGGCGGCTGGCCGTACGCATCTTGGAGAATCGTCGTTTCGGATTTGGCATGGTCGTCGGTCGTTAGGACTTGGGCTCCTCGTTCTTGAGTTCTTTCAGGACTTCCCAACGGGGGTCGGGAATGGGTTCATGTTCCACGATCAACTTGTTCAGCACCTTTTCCACCTCGGGGTCGCACTGCCCGGGGGCATGCACGTGGCGGATGGGGATGGCCAAACGAAGGCATTCGTAGATGTAATGCGTCAGGTTGATGCTGTGGGCATGGTCGTCCAGGCTCACCAGCTCGTCGTCGTCCGTCTGCTCACCACCGGTAAGGCTGAAGATCTGGCGTTGATCACCTTGGACCTTAAAATCCAGCGGGCCATCGCAACGGTCGCAATGCATCTTCACATGGCCGTGGGCCTTCAGGTGGGTCACCAGCAGCGAGGTGCTCTTGTCCAAGGTCACGTCAACCGTCACATTCCCACCTTGCCACTCCTCTTCGCCAGAGGCGTCGAAGAAAGGCTGCTCCAGAACGAACTGGAACGCGTGTTCACCATCCTTGAGGCCGGTGAATGCGATGGTATGGTCCAGGAGCGGCTCCATTGGGGGACAATTCCCGAGAAAGGGACCGCAAATGTAGGAGTTTGGGAGGATCCGGGATCCGGTGGATCAACGGGCGCTTAGCGAAGCCCACCGACCGGACAGGAGAGGAACGTGGTCAAGACGGAGGCTGCGTCTAACACAATGATAACCAGTCTGTTGGACTATCCCTCCTTCCGCTCTTTCTCCCGCTTCTGGGGCTGCAAGGGGTTGGTGCCGATGGTCTTGTACACCTCCCGGTTCCGGTGGATGTCGCAGGCCATCCAGACCGCCGCACGGAAACTGCCTTCGTCCGCGACCCCCTTCCCTGCAATGTCCAAGCCGGTGCCGTGGTCCGGGCTGGTGCGTACGATCGGTAGGCCGGCCGTGAAGTTGACCCCATGTCCGAAGCTCAACGCCTTGAAGGGCGCCAGACCCTGATCGTGGTACATGGCGAGCACGCCATCGAAGTGTTTGTAGCTGCCGTTGCCGAAGAAACCATCGGCCGCATAAGGCCCCATGGCGTTGATGCCCTCTTCGTTCAGCTTGCGCACGGCGGGCACGATACGCTCCTTGTCCTCAGTGCCGAGAGCTCCGTTGTCGCCTGCATGCGGGTTGAGGCCCAGAACGGCGATGCGAGGCTCTACTATGCCGAAGTCGCGCAGCAGGCTTTGGTGAAGCAGGCGTGCCTTGGCCACGATACGGTCCGTGGTGATAGAGCTGGCGACATCCTTCAGCGGGATGTGGCCTGTAACGGTACCCACCCGCAAGCCATCCGCCGCAAGCACCATCAATACCTCACTATCGCTGCCGGCCATGTGCTGCAGGAATTCGGTGTGGCCCGGGTAGGCGAAACCGGCCTGCTGCATGGCGTGCTTGTCGATCGGTGCAGTGATCAGCACATCCACCTTGCCACTGGCAAGATCCTGCGCAGTGGCCTCCAGGCTCTTGATGGCATATGCCGCGAGCGGGCCGGGAGGTTTGCCGAGCTCGATGGTGATGTCCTCCTCCCAAACGTTCACGAGGTTCAGTTTCTTGGCCAATGCCTCGCGTGCGTCGTGTACGCGATGGAATTGCACCTCTTCCAAGCCAAGGGCTTTGCGGTGATGGCTGACCGCGTGCGATGAAGCGTAGAGGACGGGTGTTACATCGGCCATCATGCGATTGTCCTCGAAGCACTTGAGGACAACCTCAATGCCGATGCCGTTGAGGTCACCACAACTGATGCCGACGCGTAAGGGGGAACGTTCTATCATTTGGTGCAGGACTGGGGGGTCAACCCTTCGACGTGCTCAGGGTGACCCTCCCTAAGATCAGCGTTTCGCGCGCTGTTTGATGAATTCATAGAAGAGCCGAACACCCACGCCTGTTCCACCCTTGGTGCGGTAGCTGTCGCGTTTGGTCAGGAAGGCCGGGCCGGCAATATCCAGGTGGATGTACGGGTGCGTGGTGAAACGGGCCAGGAATTTTCCGGCCGTCTGTGCTCCGCCTAAGTCGCTGCCGAGGTTCTTGATGTCGGCGACATCGCTGATGATCTCTTCGCCATACTCTTCCCAAAACGGAAGACGCGCAGTGCGCTCGAAAACGTTGTTGCCAGCGGTTTCCAATTTCGCGAATTCCGCATCGGATGCCGTTCCCATCACCACCGTGCCATAGGTGCCGATAGCGCGCATGGCGGCTCCCGTGAGGGTGGCCATGGTCATCACCAATTCAGGCTTGAAGCGCTCGCCGTAGCTTAAAGCATCTGCCAGGATCATGCGCCCTTCGGCATCCGTGTTCAACACCTCAACGGTAAGCCCGCTGTGCATGCGCACGACATCACCCGGGGCGTAGGCATTGCCACCGGGGCGGTTGTCCGTCGCTGGCACTAGTCCAATAACGTGGACCGGCAACTCCTGCTTGGCTACGACGGAAATGGCGCAGGCCACGGCCGCGGCACCGGCCATGTCGCACTTCATTTGGTCCATGCTGTTGGCCGTGGGTTTCAGGCTCAGTCCGCCTGTGTCGTAGACCACTCCCTTGCCAACGAGCAGGATCGGTTTCTTGTTGACGGCGTTCTTCGGCTTCCACTCCATTACCGTGAAGGTTGGAGGGTCCAAACTGCCTTTGTTCACGGCAAGCAGGCCGCCCATGCCCAAGGCTTCGATGCGCGACTTCTCCATGACCTCGACCTTGAAGCCGGAACTCTTGGCCAGGTTGCGGATCTCCGATGCCAATTGCGTGGCATTCAGGAAGCTCACCGGCTCGTTCACCAGGTCTCGTGCGGTGCAGGTGGCCTCACAGATATCGATCAGCTCATCCACCTCCTGCGCGCTGACCTCCTTGGCGATGATGGCCAGTTTCTCCAACGTGGGAGCACCCTTATCATCGCTTTTGTACTTACGGAACGCGTAGGCCCCCAATGCAACGCCTTCGGCAAGGGATACGGTCAGGTCACCATCGTCCTGCAAGCTGATCAGTTGTGCCTCGGTCCGTTTCGCCGTATTCAGGCGTGCGGCCATGGCATCACCTGCTTTACGGGCCTTCTCCAATTGTTGGCTGCGGTCACCGCGTTTCGTCAGATGCGCGAGGAAGAGGCGGCCGCTCACATCGCATGCTGCCAATTGCCCATCGGCCTCGAGCTGTTCGGCGAGGTATTGCCGATCGCTCCGTTCAAGGTCCAGGTTGCGCAATTGGGCAATGCTGTCGAGCAGGACCAAGGTGTCCCGGGCAGCGGCCGGACGGGTACTCTTCGCTAAGGTGATCATGGGTGGGTGGTGGAGAGCGGGCGCTGAAAGCAACGGGGCTAAAGATAGCCGTCCACGTCTAGCGTTCCGGTTGGCGCCAGGTTCTTCGGGCATGTCGGGCGGGCGGTACAATTCGTGCTGGTGCAACGCCGTTCGCCCAAGGGTATTGCCGTACTTTGTACTACCTCGAGAATGAGTTCCATCCGTACGCTTTTCGTTCTTCTTTTCCTTGGCTGGTCCCTGCTGGCTTCGGCTACCCATAATCGGGCGGGGGAGATCATTGTTTGCCAGATCGGGAACAGCAACCTTTATGAGATCACCATCATCACCCATACGAAGTTGAGCGCACCGGCCGATCGTCCGGAATTGGCCATCAATTACGGTGACTCACCGATCTGGGACACCATTGCGCGAACGAGCGTTCAGGATTTTCCAGATCGGGACCTGAGGCGCAGCGAGTATGTTGTTCAGCACCCGTACGTCGGTGCGGGCCAGTTCATCATACAGATGGACGACCAGAACCGGAACGGAGGGGTGATCAATGTGCCGAACTCCATCGCACAATCATTCAGCGTGAGGTCTTTGTTGGTCATATCCCCGTTAACCGGGGGGAATTGTTCCGTGCGCTTCTTGAACTCACCCATCCAGGACGCTTGCCAGAACCAGCGCTGGATCCATAACCCTGCCGCCATCGATCCGGATGGGGACAGCCTCTCATACGAACCCGCCATTTGCCTCGGCTTGGGGGGGCAACCCATTGGCGGGTATGAATTCCCCGGACCCAACTACAGCATCGACCCGCAGACCGGCACGATCATTTGGGATGCACCGGTGGTCTCCGGTGAATACAACATCGCTTTCATCGTTCGTGAATGGCGGTTTAGGAACGGCCAATGGCGGCAGGTGGGTTATGTGACAAGGGATATGCAGATCACGGTAGTGCCTTGCAACAATCGTCCGCCGGTCATCAGTCAGGAAGTGGATACGTGCGTGGAGGCCGGGACCCTGCTTACGTTCAATGTGCAAGCATCCGATCCGGACGTCGGGCAAACCGTATCCCTGACGGCACTTGGCCAACCTTTCGAACTTTCGCAATCACCGGCCACGTTCCTGGCTCCCACACCCGCGAATAGTGTGAACGGAGTGTTCAACTGGAACACGGTATGCGGCCATGTGCGTTTGCAGCCCTACCAGGTGATCTTCAACGCGGTGGACAATGGTCAACCGGTGGCTTTGCAGGACTATCGCACCATCAATGTCACGGTCGTGGGCCCGGCCCCGCAGAACCCCACTGCCGTGCCTAGTGGCAGTTCCATCCAATTGGAATGGGAGGCTGATGTCTGTAGCAACGTCGTGGGCTACATGATATATCGCCGCAGTGGCCTCTTCGGTTTCGACCCCGATCATTGTGAAACAGGCGTGCCCGGATACACAGGCTACTCATTGATCGCGGAGTTGGACAGTTTGAACAACACGAGCTACACGGACAATGACAACCTGGTCATCGGGAACCAGTATTGTTACATGGTGGTGGCCGTCTTCCCGGATGGTGCGTTGAGCTATGCTAGCGTCGAGTTCTGTGCGATCCTTGACCGCCAAGTACCGGTGATCACCAAGGTCAGCGTGGGCGATACGGACTTCAGCGTCGGAGTGGATACCGTACAGTGGAGCAATGCGTACGATCTGGATACCATGGCCCGCCCCGGACCGTATTCGTTCAAACTCTATCGCGGCTCCGGTTTCACCACAGCGAACGAGTTGGTATGGACCAGCGCATCACACCCGTTCCTTGCGCATCCTGATACCTTCCGTGTGGTTTCGCCGATCAATACGGAAACGCAGGCCAACGTCTATCGCGTGGAGCTTTTCGGCAACGGAGGTGCGGACCTGATCGGTTCCAGCAGTGTTGCATCATCGGTGTTCTTGAGCGCCGACCCCAACGACGAGCAACTCACCATCACGTGGAACCTCAACACTCCGTGGGTGAACACCAGTTACGAGGTACACCGATTTGACGGCACTGACTGGCCCGTGATCGGTACAAGCACGACCACGAGCTATACCGACACGGCTTTGGTGAACGGTCAGGTATATTGTTATTACGTGGTCAGTTCGGGGGCTTATAGTGATACCTCCATCGCCTCTCCGCTGCTCAATTGGAGCCAGGAGGTCTGTGGAATCCCTGTGGATCGCACCCCGCCTTGTGCGCCTACGGTGACAATTGAGAACGATTGCGAACTTCCGCTGAATACGTTGACGTGGAATAACCCCAATGAGTCATGCGCTGATGACACCTACCGTTATCGCGTGTATTTCACGGACAGTATCGGTGGCGCCTACACTTTGGTCACGACCATCAACGGCGCTGAGAACACCAGTTATTCGCACACCAATGGCAGTTCTGTTGCAGGTTGCTACCAAGTGACGGCGGTCGATACGCTCGGGAATGAAAGCGCCTTCATCGAAGCAGTGTGCGGAGATAACTGTCCGCTCTACACATTGCCCAACATTTTCACGCCCAACGGCGACCAGCGTAACGATCTCTTCGGACCATTCCCGTATCGCGGTGTGGAGCGCATCGATCTCCAAGTCTTCAACCGCTGGGGGCAGGTCGTGTTCGAAACGCAGGACCCTGATATCGATTGGAAGGGCTTTTACAAGGACACTACGGAGCCACTTCCCGATGGCGTCTACTATTACACATGCGCGGTCATCGTCGTTCGCCTTTCCGGGTATGAAACGCTTCAGTTGAACGGCTATGTGCACATCCTCGGCAGCTCAGCGCAAGGCAAGCTCAACTGATGTTCACCGGTATCGTCGAGGAAGTAGGGGAGGTGCTGTCCACGCAAGACCGGGGAAGCAATCGGGATATCGTCGTCAAAGCCCGGCTCGCTGCGGAACTGCGTATCGACCAGAGCATATCGCACAATGGCGTTTGCCTTACGGTGGTGGAACTGTTCACGGATCCGGGATCGAAGACGATCAAGAGCTACCGTGTAACAGCGGTTAAGGAGACACTTGAGCGCAGCAACATCTGCTCATTGGAGCCTGGTGCTTTTGTCGGTCTGGAGCGCTCCCTGCGTCTCGGGGATCGGCTCGATGGGCACATGGTACAAGGGCATGTGGACACCACCGTGGAGTGCATCCACGTTGAAGAGATCGGTGGGTCGTGGATCTTCTCGTTCGCATTGCCTGAACAGAAACACCTCCTTGTACTCAAAGGCAGTGTCTGCATCAATGGTGTCAGCTTGACCATTGCGACCTTGGATGCCCGCTCATTCGGAGTGGCGATCATTCCATACACGTTTGAGCACACCACCTTCCGCGCGCTGCAAGTCGGTATGCTGGTGAACATTGAGTACGATGTGGTGGGCAAGTACGTGGCGCGGATGCTCGGCGAACGGCTCACTCCTTGATCAGCGGCATCCGCACCGTACGGTCCGTTCCCCGCACTTCCAGGACATACTGTCCGCTGGCGATGCCTTGAAGATCCACGTCCAACTCGCGCCCCTGGACCGGCGTGCTGATGGCTTTGACGAGTCGTCCGGTCGGGTCACTGAGGCGTAATTCGACCATGCCCTGCACAGCGTCACCCAGGAAGAGCGTGGTGGCATTTCTGACCGGGTTCGGATACAACAAGGGCCTGCCATTGCCAAAGGATCCTACCGGCACCTTGGTCACTCTGCTGGGCCCGCTGAGCAGGTGGAGATCAGGGTCGAACACGACCAGTTCAGCCTGGAAGGGAAGGAGGAATTGATAGGCCTGGTCAGGCTCGGAATTGTCCAACACGATCAGCGTGTCCTGTCCGTTGCCTGAGATGTGCAAAGGGACCGGCATCTCATAGAAAGGAACGCTGGGGTGCGAAGTGGTCTGTTCCACCGATAGCTGCACCATCCCGTCGATGTCCTGTGTCCACGTAATGGCGTAACTCGGGAAGCCTTCGCCGACGTACCAATCCGCGAAGAACTCCGAAAGATCCCTCCCGCTGGCCAGTTCCATGTGCGCTATGAACTGTGCGGTGCGGGCCGAGGCGAACCGGAGTTCAGGGTCGTGCAAATAGTTCTGACAACCGGCGAAGAAGGCACTATCGCCACAGACCCATCGGAGCATGTGCAGCACATAAGCGCCTTTCACATAGGACAATCGCGAACTGAAGATCCGGCTTACCGAGGTGGTGTCCGTGCAACGCACACTTCCATCCGGGGCCGATGTGGCAATACGCTGGCGCTCGTTCTTCACGTTCATCCATTCCTCGGGCTGTAGCCGCTCGTAGCTGAGCATCGCCAGATACGTCGCGAAGCCCTCGTTCAGCCAGACGTCCTCCCAACTTCCGCAGGTGACCGTATTGCCGAACCACTGGTGTGCCAGTTCATGTGCAAGGAGCTCGTACCAGAAACCTCCCATGAAGCTCATGGTCTGGTGCTCCATGCCACCACCCCAGAGGAATTGGGCATGGCCATATTTTTCATCGGCGAACGAATAGGCACCAAACAGCTCACTGTAGAGCTGCATCTGTGGTACCAGGTCCTGAGTAAGGCCCTCTGCGGCCTCAAGGTTCTCCGGGAAAACGTAGTTGAGCACTTCGACCTGTCCTTCGGCAAGCGGAACAACATCACTGTAGCTCGCATAATTCGTGGTGGCGAAAGCAACGAGATAGTAGGCGATCGGGTACCGGTGCTTCCAGTGGAAGGTGGTGCGGCCATCGCCTGTCGGGATCTCCGCGGCCAACAGCCCATTGCTCGCCACGCGATCGCCTTCGGGTACTGTGACCCACACATCCAAGGAGTCGGCCTTATCTCCCAGATCTTGCTTGCAAGGCCACCAATCACGCGCACCATAGGGCTGGGAAAGCGTCCATAGGATAGGGGCACCCTGGTGTTGGCTTTGGACAAATGAGCCGAACCCCGTGTTGGGCGGCACACCGGAATAAAGGATGGTAAGCGAATCGCGTTGGTCCGCCATCAGTGCAGGCGATAGCGGAACGAGCAGCACATCGTCCGATCGAACGAAGTCCAATGTTGTTCCGTTGCGAAGTACCTCGGACACCACCAACCCACCGGCCAGGTCGAATTCGATGGTATCCAGCGCGAGCAATCCTGTGAAGTGGTGCGTGACCACGCCGCTGATGGCCCTTACCGCCGGGTCCACGGACAGTTCCAGCCGATGGTAGGTGACATCATAGCCGCGCCCAGGACCGTTGCCGGCCTTGGGCATCGGGGCATGTCCCTCCCGTCCCGCGATGGTGTGGATCAACTCCTTGTCATAGCACGACTGTGCCATTGACAAGGCGGGTATCAACAGGGCTAAGCAGAGCAGGCCTCGCATGTCCTACGAAGTAACGCAGGAAGTGGCCCTTTCGTGGGGTTCCCTAGAACGCGGCGGCAACAATGGAACGCACTGCGTCGCTCTTGCCCATGGTGTAGAAGTGTACGCAAGGAACGCCCTTGGCAATGAGCTCCTTGGTCTGGGCGATGCTCCATTCAACGCCGAGCCGTTTCACGTCCACATCGGTCGTGCATTTGACCAACTCGCTCGCCAGCGGTTGAGGAAGATCGATGGAGAAGGTCTTCGGGATGAACGCGATGTGCTTCAGCGTGGTCAACGGTTTGATGCCGGGTATGATAGGCACAGTGATACCCTCGGCCCGGCAAAGCTCAACGAACCGGAAGTACTTGGCATTGTCAAAGAACATTTGGGTCACGAGGTACTCGGCCCCGGCATCCACCTTGCGCTTCAGGTAAGCGATATCGGTTCCCAGGTTCAATGCTTCGAGATGCTTTTCAGGATAGCAGGCAGCGCCGACACAGAGGTCGGTGGGTGCGGCTTCCTGCTCCTCGTCGTGCAGGTATTTCCCTTTGTTCAACCCGGCGATCTGGCGTATCAGGTCCTCGGCATGCACATGGCCATCGCGCTCGGGAATGAATGCTGGTTCGCTTTTGATGGCATCGCCCCGCAATGCCAGCACGTTATCGATCCCGAGAAAGTTCAATTCGATCAGGGCATCCTCGGTGTCCTCTTTCGTGAACCCGCCGCAGATCAAGTGGGGCACCGTGTCGATGTTGTACTTCGCCTTGATCATGGCGCATATCCCGACGGTACCTGGTCGCTTGCGCACGCGCACCTTCTGAAGGAGCCCTTGGCCACGTTCCTTGTAGACCACCTCCTCACGATGATAGGTCACATTGATGAAGCTCGGCTTGAATTCGAGCAAGGGGTCGATGCCCTCGAAGATCGAATGGATATCCTTGCCTTTCAACGGTGGCAGGATCTCGAACGATAGCAACGTTTGCTTCGATCGTCGGAGATGCTCAATGACCTTCATGTGTGCTCAGTGCTCTAAGGGGTGCGAAAGTAGAAAGGCTTCGCATGTGCGAAGCCTTTCCGAGGAGTGTTGGAAGGGGCCTACCGGAGGATGGTCACATGCCCGGTGTACTCCTTGTTGTTGTCCTTCGTGGTAAAGACATAGTAGTAGGTACCGTCGGGAACATCAGCGGCACGCCACGTATTCCGGTAGTTCTTGGCATCGAAC
>Ga0075163_10002358_pt1 | contig 25477 bp, 18 predicted proteins | sample JI1023141ADNA_FD_71478 | JGI IMG/M metagenome (GOLD analysis project Ga0075163, IMG submission 71478) | Wastewater effluent complex algal communities from Wisconsin, to seasonally profile nutrient transformation and Carbon sequestration -... | ecosystem: Engineered > WWTP > Effluent > Algae... | reverse complement strand
TCCGAGACGCCGAACCAGAGAATCGCCACGGGAATCCACGCGATGGGCGAGATGGGCCGCAGAATTTGGATGATTGGATTCATCGACTGATATGCCGCACGAAACCATCCGAGCGTCAGGCCTAGCGGAACACCGACAACGACGGCGAGAATGAACCCCCAGCTCACACGGAATAGAGATGCAACGACATACTTGAGCAGGAGACCCTTCTGAATCAGCTCGATGATGCCCTTTGCCACATCAAGGGGAGCGGGGAACAAATCGCTGCCGGACAGTTTCACCAAAACGTGCCACATGCCGAGAAACACCGCCGCAGTTCCTAGCGGCAGCCACCACGCGGCACCCGGCAGGCCGCGTTTGAAGGTTGTCACGGTCACGTCGCTCATTTCTTCAGTGCCTCGTATGCATAGGGTTGAACGATGGAGTCATCGGGCACGAACGACGCATCCGTGTAGTCCTCAAAGCGCGCGGTGCCTTGAATGATGCCCGCCTCCCGACCGAGCACCTCGATCTCCTCGAAGTCCGGTTTGCGCAGCGCGAGGTTGGTGTACTTCACGCGATCCGGCGGCTTGCTCAGCACGAAGGTAAGCAGGCGTGGATCTTGATTGTAGTAGTTCTTGGCGACGAACTGCGCGGCATCCATGCGGTGATCCATGCTCGCGTCGATCCATTTGCCGCTCTTCGAGATGCCATCGACAAGCTTCTGCACGGCGGCACGGTCGTTTTTGATCATGTCCTCATGCACCGCGAGCACGCAGGAGATGAAATTTGGCCACACATCCTTTGTCAGCCACAGCACCCGGCCATAGCCATCGAGTTCCGTCTGCGCCATGAACGGCTCGCCGCTGGAGATGGCATCCACGGCTTTTGAGTAGAGCGCGGCTGGCATGTCGGGCGGTGGCATTTCGAGGAGTTGGATGTCATTGACCGTCATGCCCGCCTGCTTGAGCGCGCGGAAGATTAGCAGCCGCTGGTTTGAGTAGCGGTTCGGCACGGCGACCTTCTTGCCGCGAAGATCCTGCATCCGATAAATCTGCGAGTCCTTGTGAACCATGACCGCCGAGCCGTCGCGGTGACCGAGATACACGATCTTGATCGGCACGCCCTGCTCGCGAAGCGCGATGGCCATCGGTGCGAGAATGAATGTCGCGGGTGTGTAGCCGGAGAGATACGCCTCCTTCAATTCCGGCCAGCCGTTGAACCGCACGGGCTCGAACAAGCCCTCGCCGGTCATCTCCTTGTTGATGAAATCGGTCACAGGACAGGTGAGATGGCAGGTCACCGGAAGGAAGCCGAGCTTGTACTTCTCGCCTTTCGACGCCCCAGCAGGCTTCGCAGCAAACCATTTGAGGTTGAGCGCGCCGTGCAACGTCGTGATAAGCACGAGCCAGAAGGCGATCCAGAGTGCTGTTGTTTTGCCAAGCTTCATTCGGTGTGCGCAATTTCTACATGGAATGGCTCAATATCGGAAATTGCATTTCGGTATCGCAGTGATGCCGATTCGCGATAAGCGCTTGCGGTGGTGCCATCAGCCGCCCTGCTCAATCGCTCCTTTCTCGAGTTCAGGCTCCGGCTTATAAGTCCCGGTGCCGACGAGCCGCTCGAAGATGGGCGAGGCCATGAGCGTGGTGATCACGGCCATGATGACGAGCACGGCGAAGAGACCTTCGGAAATCACGCCGCGCTGGAGGCCGATGTTGATGATGATCAGTTCCATCAGTCCGCGTGCGTTCATCAGCGTGCCGATGCCCATGGCCTCGCGGTTGCTGATGCCGGTCGCGCGTGCCGCCAGCCAACAGGCCACGCCTTTGCCGAGGATTGCGGCCACGAGCACCGCTCCGCACATGAGCCAGAGGAAGCCGGTGTTTAGGAGGCCGATCTTGGTGTTGAGGCCGGAGTAGGTGAAGAAGAGCGGTAGCAACAGCGCAACGGCCAGCGGCTGGATGCGCGAGGTGAGATCGCGCGTGATCATGCCGCGCGGCATCGCGCATCCCATGACAAACGCACCGAACACCGCGTGCAGCCCGATCATGTCGGTAAACCACGCGCCCAGAGCCATGAGCGCCAGGCCGACCACCAGGCCGCCGTCGCTCATTGCACCATCTTCACTGAAGAGCGACTCAGCGCGCTTGAGCAGCGGCTTGATGATCAGGAGCGTCAGGGCCACATAGGCGATGCCTCCGCTGATGTTCACTATCGCATGGCTCCAGTTTTGATCGAAGCTGGCGAGCACCCCGGCAAGCAGCGCCCACGCCGTAGCATCATCAATTGCACCCGCGCCAATGGCCACCGTCCCCATCGTCGTACCGCCGAGGCCTTTGAAATGAATGATGCGTGCCAGCATGGGAAACGCCGTTATGCACATCGACGCGCCGAGAAATAGCATCGCCTCCGTCAGCGATGTCCTTTTTGGAAACAGCTCGGTGTAGTGGAAGAAGACCCACGCCAACCCCGCGCCCAGGATGAACGGAGCGATCATCCCAGCTAGCGAAACGGCGATGCTGCTCTTCAGTCGCTTCTGCACGATGTCCACGCGGAACTCCATGCCGACGATGAACATGTATAGCGCGAGTCCGAGCTGCGAGGCTGGAAACAAGTAGCTCTGTGTGTCGCGGGTCGTCTGGGATTTGTCCCATGGGAACAGCCATTGTTGTGCCTCTGGCCAGAGCAATCCGAACAGCGAGGGGCCGAGCAGCACGCCCGCGATCATTTCCGCGACGACCTGTGGCTGACCAAAGCGCGCGGCTATCATGCCGACGACGCGGCAGAAGAGCAGGATGACGGCGATCTGGAGAAAGAATTGGACTGCGAGATGGACGTTGTTCATGGCGGCGTGCTCAGAGTTTGAAGGTGAGCATGAGGTAGGCGAAATCGGCGTCGTCAGCCGAGCCGGTGTCGTCGAGATAGGAGCCGGCAAAAAAGTGGGAGTAGCCCGCCTGCACGTCGAGATGCGCGTGCGCTTTCCATTGCACGGTGAAGTCCAGCTCGCTTCCCGCGTAGCTGCTCGCACCGGGAGTGATCGGACGCACCGTCGCGACTTGGCTCGCGCGGGTCCAGGCGTCATTCGTATCGGCGAGCCAGAATAGGTGATAGTCGAGCGAGGCTTTCACTTTGCTGGATGGCTCAACGCTAAATTTTAGCGCGGGATTGTGGAGGTTCTGCCACGCGAACACATCCATGTAGCCGTAGTAGAGGTGGTTGGTGGGAAACAGGTTCTGAAAAGTGCCCACGCGACCGTCGGATGCATTTGAGTCTCCCGAGGCGTAGCTGTACTCGATGCCGATTCGCGGCTTCCATGGATGTTTCAGCCAGTTATACCCAGCGCCCCAGTGACCGGCAAAGGCGCGCAGGTCTTTTCCGTATCGCTCGCCGAACTGCACGGCCATCTCGGCCTCGTAATCCCATCCCGCCAACTTTAACGGGTCGGCCTTCATGCGCGTCCCGAGCGTGACGAAATCGCTGCCGCTATGGTCTTCCTCGTGCAGATGAAGCGCGTATAAATCAGTGACCTGCACATCGAGCGCCGTGGTGCTGAAATAGAGACCACTGAAGAACTCGTTTCGTGAATCGGCCTCATCGAGCCAATCGCTGATGTTAAACTCGGCATCGCGGAAGCGCACGACGCTGGAAGTGAAGGCGTCCAGCCACCAGTCCTTATGGGCGTAGTGGAGTCGGAGGGCGTCAAAGGTGCGGCTTGGATTGCCCCACTCACCGGAGCTAATCAGTCGCTTGTCGCCATAGACCAAAATTTGGCGTCCAATCTTGGCGCTGAGCCCCGTGGCATCGCCGATCTCGACAAACGCCTGTCGCAGATCAAAGGCATCATCGCCTTCCGAGCCGAGTAGTCCGAGGGTGTTCGGGCGATCGCTGAAAAACTCGCGTGTGTCTTGTCCCTCGACGTAAAGGTGGAGCCAGGGCGTGGGCTTCCAGTCGATGCCAAGGCGCAGGCGGGTGAGGAGCCAGGCGTCATCCGTCGGATCATCCACATGGCTGTCGAAGTCGTAATTGTTCTCGCGCCATTCGCCGCGAACACGCGCGTCGAGACTGAACGTGAGCGTGTCCGATGGTGGGATCTGAATAGGCGTGATCGTCTGGCTGCCCGCACGACAAGCGAGTGGGAGACAGGCGGCGAGGAGAGTGAGGAAGAGGAGCCGGGGCATTCGGTGGCGATGCATACACAAGATTGTGAGTGATCAAAAATAGACTTTTGCTATCGCACTCATGCCGGATGGGTATAAGTCAGCCGCCATGGATTTGAGGCATCTCCGCTATTTTCAAGCCGTCGCCGAGGAGCTGAGCTTCTCGCGAGCTGCTCGACGCCTGCACATTGCCCAGCCTGCGCTGAGTCGTGCCATCCAGGAGCTGGAGCGTGAGCTGAACACGTTGCTCATCGAGCGCAACCGTCGCACTGTCCGGCTGACTCCAGCGGGCTCGGTGTTGTTGCACGAGACGGCGGTGACGCTGGAGCGGCTGGCGGAGTCCATCCGGCGTGTGCAGCGCACGGCGGCCGGCGAGGAAGGGGAGCTACGGCTCGGCTACATCGGGCCGCCGACCCAGCCATTTCTCGGGCGGGTACTGAATGAGTTCCGACGCCGGTTCCCGCGCGTGGCCGTGCATCTGGAGGAGCGCACGCCGGAACGCGTGTGGGAGATGGTGGCAAAGGGTCGGCTTTCGATTGCGATCACTCGGCCAGTGCTCGCGCATCAGGCTCTCGGGCTGCGCACGACTCTGCTACGGAAGGAACGACTGTGTGCCGTCCTTCCTGCAAGCCATCGACTCGCGGCAAAGAAGACGCTGCCGTGGACAGCATTGAAGAGCGAGCCGCTTATCGTGCTGGCACGGAGGGAAGGAGTAGGTCTGCACGATGAGATCATTGCGGCATGTCGTGCTGCTGGTTTTACGCCTGCTTTCGCGCACACGCCGAGTCTAATCGGAACGGTGCTCAGCTATGTGGAGGCGGGCGCCGGTGTCGGCATCATTTCGGAAGGTGTGTCTGCGAATGCGGCAAACACTCCGTTGAAAACAATGCCGCTCACTCCTGGATATACGGTGCCACTGGTGATGGTGTGGTCTGACGAACGGGATGATCCGGCGACAGCGTCTTTCCGCGAGCTGATGTGTGAATGGCAGCGGAAGGGAAAACTATGGGGCGACTTGTGACTGATGGCGGCAAATGCTCTTGAGCTAACTACGGCAAGAGTGCTCGGGATGCTGGAGACGAATGCATCAACAGACTGGCGCGGCGCGGGATGCGAGGTTAGTCTGGCGCACTCATGAGTGCTCCGCAGAAAGTGAAGAGGCCGTCGTCGATCACGGTGAAGGATTTTTTTGAGGGAAACCAAACGCCGCTGAAACTGAAGCTGCTGGGGTCGGATGTGGGTTTTGGACGGAAGATATGGGAGCCGTCGGTCAATCGGCCGGGTCTGGCGCTGTCGGGGTTCTTCACCTACTTCGCGTACAAGCGGATCCAAGTGATCGGGAACTCAGAGATTTCCTTTTTGCTGCAATTGGACGCGGAGCTGGTGCAGCAGCGGCTGCGTGAGTTGTGCTCGTGGGACATCCCATGCGTGATCGTGGCGCGCGGAAGGCAGGTGCCGGAGGAGTGGGTGCGGCTGATCAATGAATGCGGTGTGTCTGTCTTCCAGACGAGCATGGTGACGATGCGCTTTATCAATATCGCGACGATCCGGCTGGAACTGCAGTTTGCGCCGACGATGATGGTGCATGGATGTCTCGTGGATGTGCAGGGGATCGGGGTGCTGATTCAGGGCAAGAGCGGAAGCGGGAAAAGCGAGAGCGTGATCGGCCTGCTGCAAAAGGGAGCGAGCCTGGTGGCGGATGATGCGGTGCGCCTGAAACTGGTGGATGACCGCGAGGTGGTGGGCTCGGCGCCGGAGGTGACGCAGAGCATGATCGAGATCCGCGGGCTGGGGCTGCTGAATGTGGCTGCGCTCTTTGGCGTGGGGTCGGTGAGGCTGAGCAAGAGGCTGGATCTGATCGTGAATCTGGTGCTGGACGCTGAGACGCGTGACCTGGAGCGAGTGGACTCGGGCTCGGTTAAGGAGTCGATCATGGGCCTGGATATTGCGCGCGTGGATCTGCCGGTGATGCCGGGCCGCGATGTGGCGGGCCTGATCGAGTTGGCTGCTCTGAACTACAAGCTGAGGGCTTTTGGGTACAACAGTGCGGTAGAGTTTGATCAAAGGTTGTTGAAAAAGATGGCGAATGATCAATTAGGTTAGACGCGCGCAACGAAACTCGTCATGTCACTCCAAAAAGAATTCACGATCAGCAACAAGATGGGCATGCACGCCCGTCCGGCGGCGCAGTTCGTGCGGTGTGCGAGCAAATACAATTGTGATGTGTGGGTGGAGAAGGATGAGGAGCCAGTGAACGGGAAGAGCATCATGGGCCTGATGATGCTGGCTGCGGGCAAGGGAGAGAAGATCAAGGTCACGACCGAGGGCTCTGACGCGGAGGCCGCGATGGCGGACATCGAGGGTCTGATTCAGGGCGGCTTTGGCGACGTGGAGTGAGGAAAGTGAAGTAGATGGGTGGTTGACGCGGATCGCGTGCCCGACACTTTCAGGCGGTCAAAGAACACTATCCCGCCAATGGCACCCGAGCGCCTTAAAAAAGAGATCATATGGGAGGGCATGCCTGTTTCCACGGGCGTGGCCCATGCGGCGGTCCATGTGGTGAGGGATCACTTTGACGAGCCCGAGGAGACAAAAGTCGAGCCGCATGAAGTCGAGGGTGAACTGGCGAGATTCCGCGGGGCGATCGAGGGCACGCGACGAGAGATCGAGGAGCTGACCCGGATGATGGAGAAGGAGGGAGGGGATGCTGCCTCCAATGGTGAGATTTTCGAAACGCACCTGCTGATCCTCGAGGACGCGAGCCTTTTGAACCAAGTGGAGCGCCGAGTGCGAAATGATTTGCTGAATGTGGACGCGGCCTACTACGCTCTGATGACGAAGCACATGGTGGCGCTGCGCGGACTCTCGGACCCGTATCTGCGCGAGCGCTTTCTGGACATCAAGGATGTGCGGAAGCGGATGATGCGCCATCTGCGTGGTGAGCAGCGGACGGAGACGACCTTTGAGCATGAGGTGATCATCGTGGCGCATGATCTGACGCCGTCGGATACGGTGCAACTCGACCGGAGCAAAGTGCTGGGATTTGCCATCGAGACGGGCAGTGCAAACTCGCACGCAGCGATCATTGCGAAGTCACTCGGCCTGCCCGCCGTGGTGCGGCTTCATGGAATCTGCGACGCGCTGCACTCGGGTGATTCGATCTTGCTCGATGGTCATGAGGGTCTGTTGATTCTGAATCCGACGGCGGACACGCTGGCGCGCTATCGCATTCGCGAAGAGCAGGCGGAGAAGCAGGAGGATTTGCTGCTCGCGCGGCGAAATGAACCGGCGACGACGACGGACGGGAAAACGATCCGCATCGGGGCGAATGGGGAGTTCATTGAAGAACTCGAGGTGATCAAAGACTCGGGTGCCGAAGAGGTGGGGCTGTTTCGCACCGAGTTCCTCTACTTGGAGAATCCCGAAGCGACCGAGCACGAACTGGCGGAGGCTTACACCAAGATCGTTTGGGATTTGGCACCGAGGCTGGTGGTGTTTCGAACTCTGGACATCGGTGGCGACAAGGTGGACCCGCTGCTGGTGGAGGAGCCGGAGCCGAATCCCTTCCTCGGCTGGCGCGGCATTCGTGTTTCGCTGGGGAGGCGTGAGTTTTTCAAGCGGCAACTGCGCGCGCTGTTGCGTGCGGGTGCCCACGGGCAAGTGGGCATCATGTTCCCGATGGTGTCCGGTGTGGAGGAGGTGCGGGCGGCGCGTGAGCTGTTGGTGGAGTGTGGCGAGGAGTTGCGCAGCGAGGGCGTGCCCATCGCGGAGGAGATCGAGATCGGCGCGATGATCGAGATTCCGAGCGCGGCGATGATCGCCGACCTGATCGCGGAGGAAGTGGACTTTTTGAGCATCGGCACGAACGACCTGATCCAATACAGCCTCGCGGTGGACCGGGTGAATGAGCGCGTGGCCGATCTTTACCAGCCGACGCATCCGGCGCTCATTCGTCTGATCGCGCATGTGATGAACGCCTCGCACGAAAAAGGCGTGCCCGTAGGCATGTGTGGTGAGATGGCTGCAGACGTGGCGCTGACGCCGCTGCTGGTCGGGCTGGGTTTGGACGAACTGAGTGTTGCCTCTGGCCAAGTGGCGCGCGTGAAGCACGCAGTGCGGCTGTTGAACTCGGTCGAGTGCAAGGCGCTGGTGAAGCAGGCTAGGGGATGCGCCACTGCGGTTGAGATTCTCGAACTGAGCCGCTCGCTGGCGCAGGAATGCTATCCGGAGCTTTTCGTCTGACGGGGGCGGCGCGGGAAACACAAAGGCCGGACGGTTTTCTCAACCATCCGGCCCGTGCCGAACCAACGAATCACAAACAACTAGCCCTTAGGCCATTGCCGGCTTGCGACCACGCTTCTTGGGCGCTAAGGTGAGAATGGGTTTGAAGTCGTCTCCAAAGAGATATTGGCGGGCGCTGTCGATCTGGCTCTCGACACGACCGTACCATTTGGTGAAATCCTTGCCGTAAGCTTCGTCTGGATTGTCCTGGAGCAGGGCACCAGCGAGGTCATTGTGCTGAGCGCGCAGGATGTGCTCGACTTGGAAGCCGAGTTCCGGGATGTGGAGCTCCACGGCTTCAAACATGTCCATCACACGAGCCGCATAGCTGCGATCCCACAGTTGGTCGTCGTCCTCGTAGCTGCTGGTGACCAGGTGCGCGATCACATATTGGGCGTTGTCCGAGAAGGTTTCCGCCGCTTGGATCACGGACTCATGGCTGTCCGTCTCGCTCGTGACAGGGACGACAACCGTCATCTCGACACCGAGTTCATGGAGCAGGTCCTGCAATTCGTGGCCAGCGTAGAACTTGCAAAACAAGTCACCGAGACCCGATGAGACTTCCATAAGGGTGATCGGTGCCATGTCCAGATGCCCGACGAAGTCGCGCAGGGAAAGATTGCTGGGGTCGATCCACGCCTGAGCACCGTCCGCGTCCGCCTCATTCTCTGAGAGAACCAGTGTCTGATGGTGCGCCTTGTGGTGCTTGAGATAGCGGGTGATGCAGCGGGACAGAGTCGTCTTGCCCGCACCGGAATAGTCGTTTTGGATCAGGATGAGCTTCTTCATGGTGTGTTGGTTATGGTTTCACAAATATTCTATAACGGATTGAAATTATAGCAAGTATAAAAATTAACAATTGTTAGAAGTTAGCGCAATCGTCCTCTGATCATGAGGTGACCGGTCAAGCTAGGTCACAGCCCGTTTTGGTAGTCGCCCCTCAATTGTGGGTCGCTCCCGCATTGCGAGAGTGCCCCGCGACCGCAATTGACTACGCGCTGTATTTGGCGCGGACGTACTCAGACAGTGCCTCCTGCCATGGCCGAGGCGTGATGCCGGTGGCTGCTCGGAAGCGATCCGTTGCTAGCACTGTGAATGGAGGGCGGGTGGCGGTGAAGGCTGGGAACCCACTCATCGACAGAGCGGCGACTTTGTGTGTGCGCAATGGCAGCCCCATGCTGGCTGCTATATTTAGAGCCTCCTGCCCGTATTCTTGCCAAGAAGCCCAGCCAGAATTGCAGAGGTGCACGACTCCCGAGCACTCCTTTTCCCTCAAGATGAGTGGGAGAAGCCACCCAGCAAGATCCTCGGCATAGGTGGGGGACGACCATTTATCGCTCACCGCATCGACATGGTCGGAGGCGAGCGCAGTCTTGATGATCCGATCCGGAAAGCTATCCTTGTCGAGGCCGAACAACCAGGAGACCCGTACGACGAGTGCGTCCGGGCAGGCAGCCAGGACCAAGCGCTCGCCTTCGAGCTTTGTTCGGCCGTAGATGTTGGATGGGCGCGCTTCGTCGTCTTCGTGTTGAGGCGTGGATCCCTCACCGCTGAAAACATAGTCGGTGCTCACATGCACCATCTTGGCACCGCGCTCCTGGCAGATGCGGGCTATCAACTCAGGACCTGTCGCGTTCGAGGCTCGTGCTTCATCCGGGTGTGTTTCGCAGTGATCGACATTCGTGATGCCAGCCGCATTGATCAGGGCGTCAAATTCGATACCAGCCAAGCGGGACTGGATCTGCTCTAGGTTCAGGAGATCGAGTTCTGCGCGTCCGAAAGCGGTCACGTCATGCATGGCGGAGTATCTGCGGATCAGCGCCGCGCCGAGGCGACCATTGGATCCTAGAACGATGATTTTCGCGCGTGACGACATGAGGGCGGCACACTTGGATGCAGCGATGATCATGGTCAAGTGTGTTCACCGACACGCGTGACGCGCGGCAAGTTTTTCTTGATTTCGCAATGCGCTGTCCTACATGCTGCGGCCCCTCGCGGTCCATGTTATTCCCGAGGGATTCACTCCATGAAACTCCCCGAACTCATTCAATCACGGCAGGCAAGAATCGGCATCATCGGCCTCGGCTACGTCGGTCTTCCGCTTGCCCTCAATTTTGGCCGCAAGGGCTACAAGGCGCTTGGCCTAGACGTGGACAAGAGCAAGGTGGATAACGTCAACGCTGGCAAGAGCTACATCGAGCACATCCCGTCAGCGGAGATCGCTGAGATGAAGAACAAGGGGCTTCTTGAGGCCACGACCGACATGTCGCGCGCCAAGGAAGTGGACGCCATCATCATCTGCGTGCCCACGCCGCTCACGCACCATCTCGATCCCGACCTCACCTATGTGATCAGCACCATCGAGGCCATCCTCCCGCACTTGCGCGAGGGTCAGCTCGTCAGTCTCGAAAGCACCACCTATCCAGGCACGACGGACGAGGAACTCCGCCCGCGCATCGAGAAGTGCGGCTTCAAGATCGGCGAAAACTTCCACCTCGTCTTCTCGCCCGAACGCGAAGATCCGGGCAATGAACAATTCCCCAGCCACAAGATCCCGAAGATCGTCGGCGGCACCACGGCAGCGTGCTTGGATGCGGGCAAGGCTTTGTACAGCGCGGCTTTTGAAACCGTCATTCCCGTCGGCTCAACTCAAGTCGCCGAGTTCGCCAAGCTGCTCGAAAACATCTACCGCTCGGTGAACATCGGTCTCGTGAACGAAATGAAGATCGTCGCCGACAAGATGGGCATCGACATCTGGGAAGTCATCCGCGCTGCCGCCACCAAGCCGTTTGGCTTCACAGCCTTCTACCCCGGCCCCGGCCTCGGCGGTCACTGCATCCCGATCGACCCCTTCTATCTCACCTGGAAGGCAAAGGAATACGGCATCCACACCCGCTTCATCGAGCTGGCCGGTGAGATCAATGACCACATGCCCGAGTACGTCATTCGCCGCACGATGGAAGTGCTCAACCAGCGCAAGAAAGCCGTGAACGGCAGTCGCGTGCTCATCATGGGCCTCGCCTACAAGGCCAATGTCGATGACATGCGTGAGTCGCCCAGCTTCAAGCTCCTCGACCTCCTCAAATCGTACGGTGCAGATGTGCAATACTACGACCCCCACATCCCGACTGTGCCCCCCACGCGCGAGCACAAGGAGTGGACCGGCCACAAGTCCGTGACATGGGACGAAAAGACCATCCGCAGCTACGACGCCGTCATCATCTCCACGGGCCATCGCGCCTTTAACCTCGACGAACTCGTCGCCTGGTCCGACTGCATCATCGACACGCGCAACACCCTCGCCGGTCGCAACACCAAGCCCGGCCAGGTCACCAAAGCCTGATCATCACCTTCATCACTGGAATGAAAGTCGCCGTCGTCGGAGCAGGAGCCTGGGGAAAGAACCTCGTCAGCACATTGAACAAACTCGGCTGTCTCGGCCCCGTCGCGGAGGCCAGTCAGGGCTTGCGTGACAAGCTAGCCGAGACCTACCCCGGCATCGACCTCCGCTCGGACTTCTCCGAGGTGCTCCGCGATCCCGAGGTGACAGCAGTCGCCATCGCCACGCCCGCGCACACGCATCACCCGATCGCCAAGGCATTGCTCGAAGCAGGCAAGGATGTCTTCGTCGAGAAGCCGATGACACTCATCGCCTCCGAGTCTGAGGACCTCGTCGCCATCGCCAAGAAAAACGGCCGCATTCTCATGGTCGGCCATCTGCTCATGTACCAGCCCGCGATCCACAAGATCAAAGAGCTGATCCAAGCCGGTGCCATTGGCAAAGTCTTCACCGTCCATCAGCAGCGCTCAAAGCTCGGCCGCGCCCGCGCCGTCGAGAACGTCCTCTGGAGCTTCGGCGTCCACGACGTCGCCGTCTTGCTCGACCTCGTCGGCGAGGCTCCTTCCGATGTGCAGGTCAGCGGCCACTGCGGACTCCAGCCCGGCATCGAGGACGACGTCTATCTCCACCTCACTTTCCCGAGCGGAGTCAAAGCCCATCTTCACAACTCCTGGCTCTGGCCCGACGTCGCCCGCTGGCTCGTCGTCGTCGGCTCCGAAGGCATGTTGGTTTACAGCGAGACGGGACAAAAGGTCACGCTCCACAAAAAGAAAATCGACGCCGCCCTCGCCAACGTCGATCAAGGCGAAGAAGTCGTCTTCAACGGCAACAGCGAGCCGCTCATCTTGGAGATGAAGCACTTCATGAAGTGCGTCGAAGACCGCAGCACCCCGCTCTCCGACGGCAACAACGGCCTCGACGTCGTCCGCGTCCTCGAGCAAGCCGAAAAACTCTTCCGCCCCGCCGCCTGATCAGTCATTCGTCATTCCTCCCCAATGTCCGCCTACAAAGTCCACCCCACCGCCGTCGTCGATGAAGGAGCCGTCATTGGCGCAGGCACGGGCATCTGGCACTTCGCCCACGTTTGCAAAGGAGCCGTCATCGGCGAGCGCTGCATCTTCGGACAGAACACGCTCGTCTCCGACGCCGTCAAGATCGGCAACAACGTCAAGGTGCAGAACAACGTCGCCATCTACGGCGGCACCACCATCGAGGACGACGTCTTCCTCGGCCCGTCGTGCGTCCTCACCAACGTCACCAATCCACGCTCCCAGGTCGTCCGCCGCTCACTCTACGAGAAGACCCTCATCCGCCGCGGAGCCACCGTTGGTGCCAATGCCACCATCGTCTGCGGCATCACCCTCGGTCGTTACGCCTTCATCGGAGCCGGAGCCGTCATCGCCAAGGACGTGCCCGACTACGGCTTCATCCTCGGCGTCCCCGGCAGGCTGAAAGGCTTCATGAGCCGCCACGGCCACTTGCTCAAATTCGACGACAACGGCATCGCCATCTGCCCCGAGTCCAAGTTCCGTTACCAAAAAACCGGCGACACCGTCCGCTGCCTCGACCTCGACGAAGAAGCCCCGCTCCCTCCCGAACTCGCCGAAGGCAAGCAAACATACGACGAGTTCAAAGCCGCTTGATCCTTTCCCACTGAATCCTGAACTCCGAACACCAAATCCCATGCCCGTCCCACTTCTCGACGTTAACGCCCAAAATCTCCCGCTCGAAGCCGAACTCACTGCCGCTTTCACCAAAGTGTTGCGCGATGGCAAATTCATCATGGGGCCTGAGATAGGGGAGTTGGAGCAGCAGATCGCGAAGATGGTGGGTGCCAAGCACGGCATCGGTGTCTCGTCCGGCACGGATGCTCTTTTGCTCGCGCTCATGGCGCTCGGCATCGGCCCCGGCGATGAAGTGCTCTGCCCGACGTTTACGTTCTTTGCCACGGCTGGTGCCATTTCTCGCGTGGGTGCCACGCCGGTGTTTGTCGATTCCTGCCCGGTGTGCTTCAACGTGGATGTGAACTCGGCCAAGAAGAAGCTGACGAAGAAAACCAAGTGCATCATCCCGGTGCATCTCTTCGGCCAGAGCGCGGACATGGACGCGGTGATGGCGTTTGCGAGAGAAAACAACCTCACGGTCATCGAGGACGGCGCGCAGTCGATCGGCGCGAAATACAAAGGGAAGGGGAGTGGCACCATCGGCGACTTCGGCACCTACAGTTTCTTCCCCTCGAAGAATCTTGGCGGCTTTGGCGATGGCGGCATGATTGTCTGCAATGACGACGCGCTCGCGGACCGCGCCCGCATCCTGCGCACCCACGGCTCGAAGCCGAAGTATTACCATCATTTCGTCGGCGGCAATTTCCGCATCGACACCCTCCAGGCGGCGCTCATCCTCGTGAAGCTCAAGCGCTACGCAGACTACACGCAGAAGCGCCTGGACAATGCCGCGCGCTACACCGCCGAGCTGTCGAAGCTCCCCGGCGTCGTCCTCGCCGATCCCGCCCACTGCAAGTGCGCCTCGACCCAGGATGCCGCGCTCGCTGCCGCTGGCGCGAAGATCGTTCTCCCCGTCTCCTACCCGCACAACGATCACATCTGGAACCAGTACACGCTTCGCATTCTCGGTGATGGCAAGCGTGATGCGTTCAAGGATTTCATGGGCGCGAAGAAAATCGGCTGCGAGATCTACTACCCGGTCACCATGGACCAGCAAAAGTGCTTTGCCGACCTACCCGAGTCATCGCGCTCTGGTTGCGAGGTGTCGCACCGTCTCGCCGGCGAGGCGATCTCGATCCCGATCTATCCCGAGCTACCGCGTGCGCATCAGGACGAGGTGATCGCCGCGATCGCGGAGTTCGTCGCCTAGTCGGGCCTGATCGCAGGGCTGTGGGTGTGGTCGCTCGTCGGAAACGGCGGCGGCTTTCCCATTGCCTTTCTCAGACCCTGCGCCTTCTTTGCCGCCCGTTTTTACCGGGCAAAAGACATGAGCAACGAGCGACGCAGACAGTTTCCATTCGACGAGTTTGAACCCAAGTGGCAGGCGGCCTGGGAGCAGACAAAGGCCTTCCGAACGCCAAATCCCGGCGATGCGGACTTCGATGGCTCGAAGCCGAAGTTCTTCGTGCTCGACATGTTCCCGTATCCGAGCGGCAACGGCCTTCATGTGGGCCACCCGGAAGGCTACACGGCGACGGACATCATCGGCCGCTACAAGCGCATGAACGGCTTCAACGTGCTGCATCCGATGGGCTGGGATGCGTTTGGTCTGCCCGCCGAGCAGTATGCGATCAAGACGGGCCAGCATCCGCGCGCGACGACCGAGAAGAACGTGGCGAACTTCACCGCGCAGCTCAAGCGACTCGGATTCGCCTACGACTGGGATCGCGAGGTGAACACGACCGACCCCGGCTACTTCAAGTGGACGCAGTGGATCTTCCTGAAGCTTTATGGCTCGTATGTGAATGAGGAGGGCAAGGCGCGTCCGATCAGCGAACTGGAGGCAAAAGGACTGAGTCGTGCGGAGATCGACGCGCGTCGGCTGGCTTATGTCAGCGAGGCTCCGGTGAACTGGTGCCCGGAGCTTGGTACCGTTTTGGCGAACGAAGAAGTGGTGGACGGCAAGAGCGAGGTCGGCGGCTTTCCCGTGGAGCGTCGCCCGATGCGCCAGTGGATGCTGCGCATCACGGCGTTCGCACAGCGCCTGATCGACGAACTCGACGGACTCGACTGGCCGGAAGGCATTCGATTGCTGCAGCGGAACTGGATTGGCCGCAGCGAGGGCGCGGAGGTTGATTTTACGGTCGCTGATGGCGGCCAGTTGATCCGCGTGTTCACGACTCGGCCTGATACGCTCTTTGGCGCGACCTACATGGTTCTCGCGCCCGAGCATTCGCTGGTGGATCAAATTGTGACCGAGGAGCAACTGCCGCTGGTCGAAGAGTATCGCGAGAAGACCGCGCGCAAGAGTGATCTGGAGCGCACGGAACTGGCGAAGGAGAAGAGCGGCGTCTTCACCGGCGCGTTTGCGATCAATCCGGTGAACAACGAGCGCATCCCGATCTGGATCGCCGACTACGTCCTCACAGGCTACGGCACCGGCGCGATCATGGCCGTGCCTGCGCATGACGAACGGGACTGGGAGTTCGCGAAGAAGTTCAGCCTGCCCATCCGCGAAGTCGTCGCCGCTGCGCCGAAGCTGGTTGGCGAGGGATCGGCCGTGTGTGAAATGGAACCATTGGAGTGCTTCACCCACGAAGGCTTTGCTGTAAACTCAGGCTTCCTTGACGGACTCACCACTTTTGACGCGAAGCACCGCATCACCGCTTGGCTCACAGAGAAAGGCATCGGCAAGAAGACGATCAACTTCAAGCTGCGCGACTGGTTGTTCAGCCGTCAGCGTTACTGGGGTGAGCCTTTTCCGATTGTGTGGGAAGGCGGTCATCATCATGCGATCCCCGAGACTGAGCTGCCGCTGCAACCGCCGGACCTCGCCGATTTCAAGCCGACCGGCACTCCCGAGCCGCCGCTGAGCAAGGCAACCGATTGGGTAAAGTATTCCGCCACCGCGACGCGCGAATTGAACACGATGCCGCAGTGGGCGGGGTCGTGCTGGTATTACCTGCGCTATTGCGATGCGCGGAACAGTGAGCGCTTCGTTGGTGAAGCAGCAGAGAAGTATTGGATGAGCGGCGGCAAGCCCGGCGGCGTTGACCTTTACGTCGGCGGCACGGAGCACGCGGTTCTGCATCTGCTCTACGCCCGCTTCTGGCACAAGGTTCTGTATGACCTCGGTTACGTCAGCACGCCGGAGCCGTTTCAGCGGTTGGTAAATCAGGGACTGATCCTCGGCGAGGACGGGCAGAAGATGTCGAAGTCGCGCGGCAATGTGGTGAATCCCGACGACGTCGTGAGCGAGTACGGCGCGGACTCGCTGCGCTTGTATGAGATGTTCATGGGGCCTTTGGAGCAGGTGAAGCCCTGGAGCATGAAGGGTGTGGAAGGCGTGTATCGCTTCCTCGGTCGCGTCTGGCGTTTGGTGATGGAAACGAATCAGGCAGGCGACTGGGAGATATCCGCCGCGCTGCAAGACGTGCCCGCCGACAAGAAGCTGAACAAGGTGCTGCACGAGACGATCAAGAAGTGTGGCGAGGACATCGAGAAGCTCAGCTTCAACACCGCCATCGCGCAGATGATGGTGCTGACGAACGCCTTCACGCAGACCGAGGTGCGTCCCGTTGGCGCGCTCGTGACTTTTCTGAAAGTGCTCAGCCCCTTCGCGCCTCATGTCGCCGAGGAGATCTATGCCATCGTCCGCAGCAAGTTCCCACAGCAGGTGTCGGCCGGTTTCGTCGCCGATTGCGAGTGGCCAAAGTTTGATCCCGCCGCGCTGATCGAGGACGAGGTCGAGATTGTTTTCCAGGTGAACGGCAAGCTGCGTGACCGCGCAACTGTGCCGGTGAACGCCAGCAAGGAAGAGATCGAGAAGCACGCGCTGGCAAGTCCGAAGGTGCAGGAATTCACCAATGGATTGACCGTGCGCAAGATCATCGTCGTGCCTGGCAAGCTGGTAAACGTGGTGGCGAATTGATCGGTGGTTTCTGCCTCTTGCGTTGCGTGAGAGGCAGATGCGCTCCAGAGTTTCCTCATGCGCATCGCCATCGTTCACTACACCGCTCCGCCCGTCATCGGTGGCGTGGAGCGCATCGTGGGGGAGCAGGCGGAGGCTTTGGCCGCACGGGGCTATGAAGTTGAGGTGGTATGCGGTCCGTGTGACGACGTGATGCCGAGACTCGCTACAGGTGGTTTCGACGTGATCATCGTCCACAATGTCTTCACAATGCCGTTTGATCTGAAGCTGACGGCGGCACTGCGGGAAATGGCGACGGCGCGAGCTGATGTGCGCTTCATCAACTGGGTTCACGATGTGGCAGCGGTGAATCCGAACTACGCGCATCTGCCGTGGGATGAGCCAAAGATGCAAATGCTCAAGGAAGCGCCGCGAGCGCTGCATGTCGCGGTGTCTGAGGTGCGGCGGTTTGAGTATCTAGCGATGACGCGGCTCGCCGAAGACCAGTGCCGCATCGTTCCGAACGGTGTGGATGTCGCCGGCATCCTCGGTCTCACGCCTCGCGTTTCGGCCTTGGTGGAAGAACTGCGACTTTGGGATCGCGATTATGTCCTCGTGCATCCAGCACGAGTGCTGCGGAGGAAGAACATCGAACTAGGCCTGCGTGTCGTGCGTGCGCTTCAGGATCTCGGCCTCGACGTGGCCTATCTCATCACCGGCGCGCCGGATGCTCATCAGGCCGATGGCGCGGCTTACGGAGCGGAACTCCGTGCGACCATTGAAGAACTCGAACTCCAGGACAGCGCGTCCTTCCTCGGCGAAGGGAGCGCGCTTTCAAATGATGATGTGCGCGGTCTCTACGCCGTTTCCGATGCGCTGCTCTTCCCCAGCAAATCGGAAGGTTTTGGGCTTCCAGTAGTCGAGGCCGGACTGCACGGAGTGCCCGTCTTCTGCTCCGACATTCCAGCGCATCGCGAGGTGGGGCAATGCATCGCAAGCTACTTTGATCTCGACGAGGATCCCGCGCTCATCGCCCACAGCATCACGGCGCATCCGATGGTCGAGGCCCGATACGTCCGGCGCATGACACTCGCCGGGTGGCTGGATTGGCCCAGAATTTGCATGGCGCACATCGAGCCACTGCTCAATGTTGACACTACAACTACATGACTACTCTCCACTTCTCCAGCGACTCCGACATTGACGCCATCCTCGGAGCCAGGCATCCGAACCCCTTCGGCTTCTTCGGCCCGCATCGCATCGGCGATACGAGCAATGCGGTGGTGCGCACCTTTCAGCCGCAGGCGAAGAGCGTGCGGGTGATCTTGAGAAATGATCCATCCAAGGCATTCCCGGCACTGCGCGTGCATGATCACGGATTGTTTGAGGCGCAGCTTCCGGTGTCGGAATACACCAACGAGTACGATCTGGAAATCACGTGCCATGACGACAGCGTGGTTCGCTTTGCCGATCCGTATTCGTTCGGGCTGATTCTCGGCGAGCAAGACATGCACTACTTCCGCGAGGGCAAGCACCAGCAATTGCACGACTGCCTCGGTGCGCATGTCACCGTGCGCGAAGGCGTCGCGGGCGTGGCATTTGCCGTCTGGGCTCCGAACGCGCGGCGCGTCAGTGTCGTGGGCGACTTCAACAACTGGGACGGTCGCTGTCATCCGATGCGCCTGCGTTTAGAGGCTGGCATCTGGGAGATTTTCATTCCCAGTGCGCAGGAGGCCATGCATTACAAATTCGAGTTAGTCGATGCTCATGGCTGCCTCCGAACGAAGAGCGATCCCTTTGCCTTCTTCGGTCAGCACGGCACGCAGACGGCTTCGCTCGTCTGGGACATGCAGCGCTATCGCTGGGCCGACGATGAGTGGGTGCAACAGCGCGAGCGGCAGGACATTTATCACAAGCCGATGAGCGTCTATGAGGTGCATCTCGGCTCATGGAAGCGCATCCCCGAGGAAGGCGGCCGCTCTCTCTCGTATCGCGAGCTTGCGGACCAGCTCATCCCGTATGCCAAGGATCTCGGCTTCACGCATCTCGAGCTCATGGGCGTGTCCGAGCATCCGTTCGACGGCTCGTGGGGCTATCAGGTCACGGGTTACTTTGCGCCAACCAGCCGGTTTGGAAATCCGGACGAGTTCCGCGAGTTCATCGACCGCTGCCATCAGGCCGGCCTCGGCGTCATCGTCGATTGGGTGCCCGGCCATTTCCCGAAGGACGAGCACGGACTCGCGCGCTTCGACGGCACCGCGCTCTTCGAGCACGCCGATCCGCGCCAGGGCGAGCATCAGGACTGGGGCACGCTCATCTTCAATTACGGCCGCAACGAGGTGAGGAACTTCCTCGTCTCGAACGCGCTCTTCTGGATCGAGCAGTATCACATCGACGGTCTTCGCGTCGATGCCGTCGCATCCATGCTCTACCTCGACTACTCGCGCCAGCCAGGCGAGTGGGTGCCGAATTACCAGGGCGGTCGCGAGAACCTGGAAGCCATCGCCTTCCTGCGCGATCTCAATGGCACCTGCTACGCCAAGCATCCCGGCATCCTCATGATCGCCGAGGAAAGCACTGCCTTCCCCGGCGTCTCGCGCCCCATCAGCGCGGGCGGTCTCGGCTTCGGCTTCAAATGGAACATGGGCTGGATGAACGACAGCCTGCACTACATCGCGCACGAGCCGATCCACCGGAAGTATCATCACGGCGAGGCCACCTTTTCAATGCTCTACGCCTACGACGAGAATTTCATCCTCGTCCTCAGCCACGACGAGGTCGTTCACGGCAAAGGCAGCCTCATCAACAAGATGCCCGGCGACCGCTGGCAGCAGTTTGCAAACCTGCGCCTCTTCTATGCCTGGATGTGGGCTCACCCCGGCAAGAAGCTCCTCTTCATGGGCGGCGAGTTCGGCCAGTGGAACGAATGGAAGCACGATGCCAGCCTCGACTGGCATTTGTTCCTCGGCGAGGAGCACGCCGGTCTGCAAAAACTCATCCGCGACCTCAATCGCCTCTACACCACGCATCCCGCGCTCAACAGCAAGGATCACGAGTCCGGCGGCTTCACATGGCTCGATGCGAACGACGGTGACAACAGCATCTTCCCCTTCATCCGCACCGGCATCAACGGCGAGAAGATCTACTGCATCGTGAACGCCACGCCCGTCGCGCGGGAAGGCTACCGCGTCGGCGTGTCAGCGCCGGGAGTTTACGGCGAGCTTATCAATACCGACTCCTCGACCTACGCTGGATCAAACGTCGGCAACGGCGTGGGCCTTACGGCGCAGGAAATCCCGTGGCACAATCAGCCCTGGAGTGTGGTCATCACCTTGCCTCCACTCGGAGCTCTTTATCTCGCGACAGCATGATGGCATTTCGCGACACTTTGAAATTCCGGCAAACCTCTCGCTCCGCACCTTGGGTGCGGTGACGCATCTCGGCCCTCGGGTCGAGCGTCAAGCCGCGAGATGAAAATAGCCGTGGATGTGAGGGAAGCCGCGGAAATACCAGACCATCTCGGGGCCTTCGATCTGCCAGGTGTCCCAGACTTTGTCGCCGCCGATGTCGAAGGCTCCGCCGTAGCAGGAGATGAAGAGGCGCTCGACGAGTTTCTTTTCCTCAATGGTCTTCATTGTGGCAGCGACGTCATCGGGGCGGAAGCAGGCGAGCATTCGGCGCATGGTATCGAGGAGCTTGGCTTGCTGGTCCTTGCTGAGGTCCGCGCCATTGAGGCCGGGGAGGTCGGTCTTCCGCTTCAGGATGACGGTGGCGGGTTTCTCGTCGCGAGGCTCGCGACCGACAAGGATCTTCTCCTGCTGCTTGCCGTCGAGTGAGCTGTAGAATTCGTTGAAGACGAGCCCCTGATACCAGAAGGGATTGCCCTCGTGATCCTTGGTTTCACGGAAGGCCTTGGCAAAGTTGCCGTAGAAAATGGGCGCTCCGCCGAAGCCGAGGCCTGCGTCGGTGTGCGCATTGCAGCGGCGCGTGACGTGGTGGCCGGTGTAGATGAACTCGAAGTCCTTGTCCGTCGGTGTGCCGAAGAATCCGACGGAGGGCGTGTTCTTGATGTTGCCCATGAGATCCTTCTGCACCTGCCAGTTCATCTTCTCGCGATGCTCGGGATGATGCAGCGACTCGAAAATCTGTCGCACGAGATCCTGCTGGTCCTTGGTGTAGAAAGTGTGGAGTCGTTGCTCCGGGCAGATGTACCACCAGTTGCTGACGAACTGACGCTTCGGGTGATCCACAGGCAGGCAGATTTTGCCGTGCTGCTCCTCGGTGAGGCTCTTGTAGAACTGCAGTGGCAGGGAATCCTTGTCCGTCGTGGCCGCTCGCAAGTGGGGAAAGGCGGCGAACGCGGCGGTGGCACCGAGGGAGCGTAGAATCTCGCGGCGGCTGATGGGCTTCAGTTCGGTGGGCTGCATGATCGTTCTCATGGTACGCATTGTCTCCGAAGTCGGTGGAAAAGGCCAGTGTGATTTCGCGGAGGGTGCGCATCAGCCACGGGGATGGCAAAGTCACTCCACAAAGCTCGTATTACCCGTCTCATGGCTTTTGTTCGCTCTCTCATGTTACTGTTTCTCTCCGTGCCCGCTCAGGTGGGTGCGAGGGTGGAATACAACCGGGATGTGCGACCGATCCTCTCGGACAAATGTTTCAAGTGCCACGGGTTCGACGCAGCGACGCGGAAAGGCAAATTGCGCCTCGATGTGGCGGAGGCTGCGCGAAAAACGATTGAGTCCGGTGAACTTATTGACCGCATCACCAGCACTGATCCAGACGAGATCATGCCGCCGAGCAAAGATCACGAGCCTTTGAAGCCGGGTGAGATCGCAATCTTGAAGCAATGGATCAGCGAAGGAGGAGAGTATCAGCCGCACTGGGCCTTCGTGCCGCCGAAGCAAGATGATGCAGCTTCGATTGATGAGATCGTTCGAGCGGCACTGGCAAAGCAGGGCCTCAAACCATCGTTGGAGGCGGATGAGGACACATTGAGGCGGCGGGTGTCGCTGACGCTCACAGGACTGCCCCATTCGTCGAATGGCTCATATAAGTCCTATGAGCAGCTCGTCGATACCCTCCTCGCCTCGCCACACTTCGGTGAGCGTCTGGCGCTCGACTGGCTTGACGCGGCACGCTATGCGGACACGCACGGCTACTACACGGATGCGGAGCGACAGGCCTGGCCGTGGCGGGACTGGGTGATCCGGGCTTTCAATGCGAACATGCCCTTTGATCAGTTCACGCGGGAGCAGATCGCGGGTGATCTGCTGCCGAGTGCCACGCTGGATCAAAAGATCGCCACGGCATTTCATCGCAACCACACCGTCACGAATGAGACGGGCGTCATCGAGGAGGAATACCGACTCGGCTATGTCGGCGACCGCGTGGAGACCACGGCAGCGACGTGGCTCGGCCTCACGCTCGGTTGCGCGAAGTGTCATGATCACAAATACGATCCACTCACGCAGCGCGACTACTACGGGCTCTTCGCTGCCTTCAACAACATCGACGAGAAGGGCATCATCAAAGACGTCGCCGCGCCGGTGATTTCGCTGCCGACAAAGGAGCAGGAGCAGCATTTGGCAAAACTCGGCACTGAGCTGAAGCAGCTTGAGAAGGCCCTTGCTGCTCAAAAACCAGCTTTGGGCAAAGAGATCGAGCTTTGGGAGAAAAAGGCGCTGAATGCACTGCCTGCGGCTCTGGCGAAAGGCAGCCTCGTGCACTTTGATTTCGATGTGGATGCTCTCGATCACGGCCCGATGCGACTGAAGTCGAACACGACGGGAAAACTCGTCAGCGGCCCAGGCGTGAAAGGTGGAGCCACGGTGATGGATGCGACGCAATACATCGACTTTGCCGACCCGCAGCCGATGGAGCGTGATCAGGCCTTCACACTCTCCGTGTGGATCAATCCCGGCAGCTCGCCGCAGGGCTGCGTAGCGTCCAAGCAGGACTCCGACGCCAATGCGCGAGGCTTTGAGATCCTCTGGTATAAATCACAGCCGCGCATCAATCTGGCGCATCGCTATGGCAATGACGGCATCGAGGTGGTGGCGAAGGACAAGTTTAGTGGCGGCCAGTGGCGGCACTTGGTGATCACTTATGATGGCTCGTCGAAGGCAGAAGGTCTCAAAGTCTATGTGGACGGCAAGTTGAGTACCGGGGATGTGCGGCGTGACTCGCTGAGCGGCTCCATCGCCTCCAAAGAACCGTGGCGCATCGGCTGGAAAGGCACCGGCATCGGCTTTGAGGGCAGCGTGGATGAGTTTCGGTTGTTTGACCGCGCCATCAGCGGTGATGAAGTCTCGGCGCTGCATTGGCGCGAGTTTTTGGAAGGCACGCTGGCCACCGCACGCGACAAACGCATCCGCAGCACGAGCGAGAAGCTGGAGGCCTACTACATCGAGCACCATGGCACGCCGGAGCTGGTTAAACTCTCGCAGCAGGTCATGGCGACCCGCAGCGAGGAGGCGGAAGCCAAGAAGCAGATCCTCTCCCTCGCCGTGATGCAGGAGATGGCAAAGCCACGCGACACCAACATCCTCACTCGTGGCCAATATGATCAGCCCGGCGAAAAAGTGAGCTTCACCGTGCCTGCCGTGCTCGGCGCCATGCCTGCCAAGGCTCCGCCAAATCGTCTCGGACTCGCACAGTGGCTTTTGAGCAAGGACAACCCTCTCACAGCCCGTGTCGCGGTGAACCGGCTGTGGGCGCAATGCTTTGGCGACGGCCTCGTGCGCACACCGAACGACTTTGGCCTGCAAGGCGAAGCACCAACGAATCCCGAGTTGCTCGACTTCCTCGCCGTGCGCTTCCGCGATGGCGATGCGACGACGAAGCCCTGGGACATCAAGGCCTTGCTCAAGCTCATCGTCATGAGTGACACGTTCCGCCAGTCATCGAACTTCACGCCCGAACTGCTCGCACGGGACCCGGACAATCGTCTGCTCGCACGCGGCCCGCGTTTTCGTCTGCCAGCGGAAATCATCCGCGATCAAGCGCTCGCCATCAGCGGCCTTCTCGTGCCGAAGATCGGCGGCCCCAGCGTAAAACCGTATCAACCGCCCGGCCTGTGGGAAGCCGTCAGCTACAACGGCGAGGCCGTCTATCAGCCCGGTAGCGGCGAGGAACTGCATCGTCGCGGCCTCTACACCTTCTGGAAACGCCAATCACCGCCGCCCGACATGCTCACGCTGGATGGCCCCACGCGTGAAGTCTGCACCATCCGCCGCCCACGCACCAACACGCCGCTGCAAGCCCTCCTGCTGCTCAACGATGAAAACTACCAAGAAGCCGCCAAGGCCTTCGCCAAGCGTGTGTTTGCAGAAAAGAACGATCGCATCAGCAAAGCCTTCCACATGGCCACAGGCCGCGCGGCGAAGCCTGCAGAGTTGGCCGAACTGAAAGCCTTTCTCGACGAACAACTCGCTCACACATCTGAGTTCAACGCCTGGACGATGCTCGCGAGCCTGCTGCTGAATCTGGATGAAATTCAAACCCTGCATTGATGCCATGACTCATCCTCACGACCTTCATTCGCTCAGCACACGCCGTCAGTTCTTTGGACGCACGGCGACGGGCATCGGATCGCTGGCGCTGTCGTCGATGCTGAATGGGGAAATGCCTCTGCACTTCGCACCGAAGGCGAAGCGCATCATTTACCTCTTCATGCAGGGTGGGCCGTCGCAGCTTGATCTCTTTGATCCGAAGCCCGGATTGGCAAAACGGCATGGCGAGGAGCTGCCGGAGTCGATTCGCAAAGGACAGCGGCTCACCACCATGACTTCAAAGCAGGCCGCGCTGCCGGTGGCACCGTCGCCGTTCAAGTTTGCGCAGCATGGGCAGAGCGGCGCATGGATCAGCGAGCTGCTGCCGCATACGGCGAAGATCGCGGATGAGCTGTGCATCATCCGCTCGATGAACTCGGAGGCCATCAATCACGATCCGGCGATCACGTTTCTGCAAACCGGCCATCAGCAGCCCGGCAGGCCGAGTTTTGGTAGTTGGCTGAGTTATGGACTCGGCACTAAGAACAAGGATTTGCCCTCCTTTGTCGTGCTGATCTCCCGTGGCAGCGCGGTGTCGCCTGCGGACCCGCTGTATGCGCGGCTTTGGGGCAGCGGCTTTTTGCCGTCGA